>Ga0163150_10003094_pt1 | contig 24027 bp, 26 predicted proteins | sample OliLakLV19P2IB_FD_148628 | JGI IMG/M metagenome (GOLD analysis project Ga0163150, IMG submission 148628) | Freshwater microbial mat bacterial communities from Lake Vanda, McMurdo Dry Valleys, Antarctica - Oligotrophic Lake LV.19.P2.IB | ecosystem: Environmental > Aquatic > Freshwater > Lake >...
TAATGAACAAACCAAGACACGAATTGCGCAAAGCCTTGCCCACCAAGAGGATGTGAACCCATCAAGTGCCATTCGGGACAGGTCCAGTTCTTGGGCCATGGGAGTATCGCGGCAGGAAACGGGGACAGGTCCAGTTCTTGGGCCATGGGAGTATCGCAGTGCGGGCTGGGCGGGGAAGCTTTTGGACCAGTGGTGCCAGCGGGCGGTCCGTTCGAAAAACGAATTGAGCTCTGAGCAATCGCTTGCTTTTCTGTCTGGCGGGATGAGACAGGTTCGAAAACCCTGCGAACCGGACCTGTTGATGAAAACCATCCGCCCGCATATCGATTCGGTTCCCCAGCCGGGGATCTGCCGTGATGGTCCGATCGGCGTCGTACGGGGTTCTCCGCGTGGCATGACACTGTTCAGTCATTGCGACCGGGTTTACAACTCAAAACGTTCCGTGGTCCGGCAATAGCTTTTGTGCCCCATTCGGCCAACGGTATCGAAACCTGAAGGATCAGCTCCCTGGTTTTCATGAAACCATACGACTTCGCCGAAGATGGCGTTGGTTGATCCCGGACCGCTGCCGATTTTGACCATCTGCATCAACCGGCATTCCATCCGTGCCGGAGCCAGCAACACACCAGGTGGTTTGACCATTTTGCTGGCGACCTGTTCCAAACCGGTTTTTTCGAATTCGCAATCGCCATACTCGAGACTGGCACCGGTTTGGTGCATGGGTTCCACCAGGGAAAACGGAACCACATTGACCACAAACTCACCGGTAGCCTGAATATTCCGGGCCGTGTCTTTGGGCCGGCCATCGCCGTGATCGACGACGGAAATCATGATCGAAGGCGGAGCCGATCCGACGCCGGCAAAGTAGCTGAACGGGGCCAGGTTGGTTTTCCCGTCCGGGGAAATCGTGGAAACCCACGCGATCGGCCGCGGCGTGATCAGACGCACCATCGTCTTGTATATGTCCAGTACAGACATCTTTGCCGGATCCAGTTCCATCGAATATTTCGGGTTGATTCAAGCGAAAAACGAAAACACCAGTGACGGGCCTGGACTACCCGGAATGTCCGATCCCCACCGAATCACCAGCCGATTCCATCCAGCTGGACGGATATTTCGGATCGTCCAGTGCCATCGCCTGGGGAGTCAGGTACAGCCGCCGGTCAGTGTCGAACATGACTGCCATCTCTTCCGTGCGATCCATCTTCATGCTCTTCATGATCGTCCCCGGATGCGGGCCGTGGGGTATACCGCCCGGATGAAGAGTCAGCGAACCCAACCCAACACCTTTCCTCGATCCAAACTCTCCATCGACATAGAACAGAACTTCGTCCGCCTCGACATTGCTGTGAACGTACGGAACCTTGACTGCCCGCGGATGATGGTCCAGATACCGCGGCGCAAACGTGCAAATCACAAACCCGCGACATTCAAACGTTTGCTGAAACGGCGGAGGGAGATGGGTCGTTCCCGTCAGCGGCTCAAAATCCCAGGCGTTGAATGTGAACGGATACAGGAACCCGTCCCAGCCAACTACGTCGAACGGATGATGCGCCATCGTGATCTGCGTCAGCCGCTCGTGGTCCTTGATCAGGATCTCCGTCGGCTCTTCGGCATCGACCTGAACCAGTTCTGTTGGAGAATGAAAATCCCGCTCGTAGTAGGGAACACCGAGATACATCTGTCCATCCGGATTCTGGTACCGGGACGGAACACGGACCGGTGAAAACGTTTCCAGGATCAGGTGATCTTCCTTCTGGATATCGTCGGAAATGATTCTCCAGTTAGTCGACCGGGGCATCACGACGTAGTCGCCCCGGCGATAGGGGAGTTTCCCGTAACTGGTTTCAAAATACCCGCTCCCGTGATGGATAAAAATCACCTCGTCGGCCGCTCCATTGCGAAACAGCTGTTGCTGTTCTTCCGCTGGCAAACAACGCCAGGCGATGAGGTCTTCATTGAACATCATGGGAACACGCCCCCGAACCGGATCCCCGCTCCGGGGCAGCTTCTGGGTCAGAACGTGGTGGTGCCTCAATTCCTGGTCTTCGAACTTCTCGACCACGCATTTGCCAGCCGGTTTCGACTGGATCACCCTCGTCGGAGGACGCCGGTGGTACATGATCGAATAAGCCCGATCAAAGCCCTGGGTGGTGATAATGTGTTCGTAGTACAGATGTTCGCCCAAAAAACTGTCCGGAGATTTGTTCTCCAGCTGAATGTGGCGTTTGGGTGGCAGTTCACCGAGTCGTCGATAGCTGGGCATAATGGAAAATAGTCTGTAAGTTCTGGATAGGGCCAGCCGCAATCGATTGCGGACTGAAGAGCACAGGAGCCTGAATGCGGCTCATCCCAAAAAGGTCCGACCCTTTTGGGACAGGCAAATTCAATTTCTGTATCGCCCAGTTTACACTGATGCAAGCGGAGGCTGGAGTGCCCGACAAACCTGCCGTAAAAAACACTGTTCTGATTACCGGTGCCAGCAGCGGTGTTGGCAAGGCTGCGTCGCTTTTGTTCGCCAGCAGGGGCTGGAACGTTGTTGCCAACGGACGAAACGGGGAACGGTTGCGGCAACTGGTTGCCGATTGCCAATCCTCAGGTCTTTCGGGCAAGCTCAGGCCAATTGCCAGGGATCTGGCCACTCCCGATGCCGGGCCGGAGATCGTCCGGCAGGCGGTCGATGCATTTGGAAGTGTCAACGCAATCGTGCATGCCGCAGCCACCGCAGTCCAGGGATCCTTTGCAGACATCACCCCCGAACAATTCGACACGACGGTCGACTTGAACCTTCGCGGAACCTATTTCCTGCTTCAAGCGGCGTTTCGACAGATGATCGTTCAGGGCGGAGGGACTATCGTCAGTATCTCTTCGCTCGCAGCGATTGATCCATTTACCGGCTTCAGTGTTTACGGCAGCAGCAAGGCCTGGCTGGATTTGCTGACCCGGGCGATTGCCGACGAGGGTCGCCAGCACGGCATTCGTGCCTTCAGCATCCGGCCCGGCGCAGTCGAAACGCCCATGCTTCGAAAGCTGTTTCCCGATTTTCCTGCCGAAAAGACGGTGACACCGGAAGCAGTTGCCGAAATGGCCTGGTCCCTGGCGGGCCCGACCTGGATTCATTCCAGCGGTCAGGCAATCAATGTTTCAGCCCAGTAGAATACTTCTTTACCATTCCCATTCCGTTCGTCACCACATCCGGTTGTTCAGTTGTCCATGCAGATTACCCGCGAACTCCGGATCTTCCTGCGATCAGGCACGGCCCAGGAGAAGTGCCACAATACGTGGTCCGGCTGGAACTGCGGAATGGAAATTGCCCCCTGGATCGGATTGCGACTGACAGTTGAGGGACCGGTTTCGAAAGAGACCGGTTACCTCTGCGATATCCGGACTCTTGATAACGCAATCCGTGAAACGGTCCAGGAACTGACCCGTCAGGAAACGGCCAGTGGCGAGCCCCGCTACGACAGCCTGGCCAGCCGGATTTTCCGATCGATACCGTCCCGGCTCCCACCGCCGATCAGTCCTGTTCGCCTGGAATTGGCCGTTTCACCCCAGTTGTCCCTGACCGTAACCAGTGAGTACCCCGCCATGATCCTGTGGACCCAGCAATCCGAGTTCTCGGCCTCGCACCGTCTGCATTGTCCCGACCTGTCGGACGAAGAGAACCGGCAACTGTTCGGCAAGTGCAACAATCCGGCAGGGCACGGTCACAATTATGTGGTGCAGATCACCCTCCGATGCGAAACAGCCAATGGAAAAATGAAGGAGTTTTCGCCGCAACAGTTTGAACAGCTGATCAGTGAATCGGTCATTCAGCGACTTGATCACAAAAACCTGAACATTGACCTTCCGGAGTTTGCCGGCCTCAACCCCAGTGTTGAAAACATCGCTTCCCTGATCTGGGCCTGGCTCGAAAACAAATTCCAGCCAAACCAGCTGCATAACGTTCGCGTTTACGAAACTCCCAAGACGTGGGCCGATTGTACCGGGTGACCGGACGGTGTTTCGTGACTGGAGCCTGACCGGACATTCATGCCAGGAAAACCCCGTACCGCCAGACGAAATGCATCGTCGCAAGGACGGCCACATTCCAGGCAAGGAAGAATGCCCGGAAGAACCAGTCCGGATACCGTGCCGGTCCGGCAATCGCATCACCCAGGAAAAAGACGGAGCCGGCCAGCATGACCCACGCCGCCGTTTGCCCCTGAAACCAGTTCCAGGCGATCCAGGTTTCGGCCAGCATGATTGCGACCAGCAGAAATTTCCCGGGCAGGACTCCGATGCATAGGACCGTTGATCGCCGTCCCGCCTGACGGTCCTGGTCGTAATCCATCAACTGGCCGAACAGGTGACTTTGCATCGCAAACATCGCACAAAACACCATCGCCGGTCCATTCAGCTGGGGTACTTTGCATAACCAGCTGTCCTTGCGCGGATTCTGCCGGTCGGTATCGACATCTCCTAGATCGTTCCAGCCATACAACAACAGTCCCAGCGGGAAACAAACGTAAATGGCGCCAATCCAGAAAGGTAGCGAACCAAACATGTCCCGGCCGGCAAAGGGGAGCAGATAGAACCAGAGTTGCGTCGGCCAAAAACCGGGACGCGCGATCTTGATGATTTCTGACAGGCTGTTCAACGCAAAATTTCCGGGCAGGTCAGCGACTGGGTTTCAGAAATACACCGAACCCCGCTCCACCAGAACTATACTGGACCGGACATCGTTCAGCTGCGCTAATGGAATTTTTGATTACCTGTTCACTGGAGTAAACCGGAGCAATGGCCCCGAACGACCTGTTTCTGAATATTGACGGCACCAGGATTCCCCGGTTTTTTTATGGAACTGCGTGGAAAGAAGAACAGACCGCAGCCCTGGTTGGGCAGGCGATCCGGTCGGGATTCCGTTCGATCGACACAGCCAACCAGCGAAAACACTATTTCGAACAGGCTGTCGGCGAGGGGATTTCCGGGTGCATCGCGGACGGAACGGTGAAACGCGCGGAGCTGTTTGTCCAGTCCAAGTTCACTTTTCGCCGGGGCCAGGACGAACGGCTCCCCTACGACCCCGCCGCGCCGGTTGGCGAACAGGTGGAGCAGTCATTCGCCAGTTCGCTTGAACATCTTGGATTGGAGCACCTCGATTCCCTGGTACTTCATGGTCCATCACGCGGTTCCGGACTGGTCGATGAAGACTGGGCGGCCTGGCGGGCCATGGAAGCGATCAGGGCCAGGGGCGGTTGCCGCTTTCTCGGAATCAGCAACGTTCAACTGGACCAGCTTCAGGCACTGACTGACGGCGTGAAGATGCCTCCCCAATTTGTTCAAAACAGGTGTTACGCAGTCCGGGGCTGGGACCGCAGTGTGCGCAGATTCTGTCAGGAACACAACATGATTTACCAGGGATTCTCATTATTGACCGCCAATCGGGACATTCTCGGCGGCGAAACGGTCGGTCAGATTGCGACCCGCCACGGCTGCACGCCTGCCCAGGTCATTTTCCGGTTTGCCCTGGATGTCGGCATGCTCCCCCTGACAGGGACGACCAGCCAAAAACACATGCAGGAAGATTTGGCCGTCTTCGATCTTTGCCTGGAACGGGGCGAAGTCGCCCGGATTGATAAACTGGCGGGATAGACCAGGTTTCTGGCAACCAGACTGTTAAAACGCAATTCATGCCGGGAGAAAACGTGAGCGACAATCCGAAATACAACATTCACACGGACATCAAATATGGTCCGCTAAAACTGATCGACATCGCGGCAATCGGTCGCGAAAACGAGGCGTGGTTCAACCAGTCACTTTGTGAAATCAACGACTGTGTTGTCCGGATCGGAATTCTGCATGGAGATTTCCATTGGCATCATCACGTGCTTGAAGACGAGTTTTTTCTGGTTTTGGAAGGTCAGCTGTTTATCGACCTTGAGAATGAGACGGTCGAACTGACCCCCGGCAAAAGTTTTGCGGTTCCCCGGGGCGTCGAACATCGAACCCGGGCTCCCGAGCGAACCGTGGTCGTCATGTTCGAAGGCTCGGGCGTCGTGCCAACCGGTGACTAGAACGGGAACCGGTCTCGCGACAGCCGACCCATCAGGTTTTTTCGGCCAAACGCCGGCGCAAATCCGGAATGATGGCTGCCGGAACAAATCGGGCGAGTTGTTCGTCGTCGGCCAGCGGTGCGACCTGTTTGATCAGCGAACTGGAGACGTGGGCATATTCTGCATCAGCCATCAAGAAAACAGTTTCCATGTCCGGATCCAGTCTCCGGTTGGCCATCGTCATGGTGAATTCCGCAGCGATGTCGGTTAACGGACGGACACCGCGCAACATGACTCTTGCTTTGCAGGTTCGAACAAATTCGACAGCCAGCCCCCGGAAAATTTTTACTTCCACATTGGCCAGATCTGCCGTAACCCGCTCCAGCAAATCACGGCGTTCCTCCGGCCGAAACAGCGACTGCTTTTCGACGTTGTCGCCTATCCCGACAATCAACCGGTCAACCAGTGCTGACCCGCGCTGAATAACGTTCAGGTGACCAAGTGTGACTGGATCGAAAGAACCAGTGTAGACAGCCGTACTCATGCAGACCCCAATTCGAAATCCGGCGCAGGAACAGGAACGCCCGCTATTTTGCCGTCAGTTGGCGGATTGTTGCAATCAGGCATTCCAGATCGCTTTCGTTATTGAAGCCATGCACGGCGGCACGCAGGTGACCTCCCCGGGCACTGACAATGACTTTTTCGGCATGCAACCGCTGCTTTAATTCTGCGGGAACAAAGCCCGGCACGTCAAACGCAACGATTCCGGACTTGACTGATTCCACCGACCGGTCCGGTACCGTTGGATAACCGGCAGCTTCCAGCATTTCAACCAGGCGATCCGACAATTCGATCACGCGGCCGGCAATGGCCGACGAATCGTGTTTCAGTCCGAAATCTGCCAGGGTCTCCAGACTCCCCAGCAGCCCCAGGAACCCGGCCATGTTTTGTGTTCCGCTTTCGTACCGGGAAACGGCCGGGCGGATATTCAATTCGACTTTGGAATAATCATTCCCTTGCGACACCGAATTCCAGCCGACATTGATCGGACGGATCGTCTCCAACAGTTCTTTTTTCATATACAGGATTCCTGCCCCCTCCGGACCAAGCATCCATTTGTGCCCGTCCGCAGCCATGAAATCGATATCCGAATCGCGAACGTCCAGCGGAAAAACGCCCATCCCCTGGATCGCGTCGAGAAAAAACAATGCTCCGTGGTCATGGGCAACGGTCGCAAGTTGTTTGGGGTCCAGTCGATATCCCGATACGAATCCAACCCAACTGGCCGTGATGATTCGGGTTCTGTTGTCGCAAGCTTCGGCTATCCGGTTCGGACAAACCCGAACCCCGTCCAGCGGAACAGTGCGTAGTTCAACACCCCGATCTGCCAAATGCATCCATGGATAGACATTGGACGGAAATTCTCCGGCGGGCATGACCACGTTGTCCCCTTTCTTCCAGGGAAAGCCCTCGGAGATCATGTTGATTCCAAACGATGTATTGGGAACCAGACCGGTTTCAGCAAGATCGGCGTTGATCAAGGTTGCCGCGAGTTTCCGGCACTGCTCGGCTTGCCGCGACCATTCCGGCCAGACGCCATCGCCATCCAGCCAGGCCTGTTCCAGCCACCGGGCGATCCGGTCCCGGGCCCGCAACGGCAACGGTCCGACTGCCGCATGGTCCAGCGAGGTCCAGCGACTGGTTACGGCGACCTCCCTGCGAAAACGGGCCCAGTCAATAGAGCTGTCGGCAAGGGTATTGGAGGTGGTTGCAGTGGTCATAATTCGCCTGTCGAATTCCAAAAACGTGGGTAGTCCGTCGGAAGGGGAGTCCATGCCGACCCGGGAACGGCATGACCTGTTCTGGCTGTATCGCTGTTACGGGTCAGGTAAAAAATTGCCATTTTGCCGAAAACCACGATTCTGACTGCTGTTCAAACCTGGGGGGCCCGGTCTATGTTTGGCGAAACGGAAACACCCGCAAGTTCTCATTTCAGCTGGAAAAAGCCCCTCGGGCCGACGATGTTGGGAATGTGAGGCCAGTCAGGGTGACAGCCAGCGGGTTGCAATTATACTGGAAGCCTGCCAATCGCGGCATCATTGCCGACCGCGCGGATCTTTTCGTTTTTGCCCTTTTCGGCATCCCAGTTTACAGACGTCAGAAACAGAGAAAGCCGCTCTTATGCAGAAGGGTTTGTGCATTACCGCACTCAGCATCTCCGCCCTTGTGCTGTTGCTGTTTTTGGCTGATATCCTGCTCGGTTTCGCCGGTATGGAATCCCTGGCTCCCTACAAGGCCTTCAGCACCCTGAACGACCTGGTCTTTATTGTCTTTGCCGCGATCATCGGCTTTATGAGCTGGAACATCTTCAAAAGCCTGCCTTAGTATCAGGCTGCAAAAGGATCCGCCTTACCGGGTTTTCAAAGGGTCTGCCGCCTATTGCGCCTGGCAGTTGGCGAATTCAGCGTCAAATCGGTATGATTTGTCGCGAGCTATGGACAACTGGGCGAAAATTCGCCATATTTTTGGACCCGCTTTACAGTTACCGGGTCCGTGGCAGGAATGTCTCTGCCGGACCAGTCCGCGTCAGGCCAAGTGAAAATTAGATGCCAAATATCAAGAGTGCAAAAAAACGCCTTCGTCAGGATGTCGTTCGTCAGCTGCGCAACCGGTCAGCCAAGAGCGAAATCAGAACACTGGCCCGAAAAGTTCTGGATTCGGTAAAAGCCGGCAACATTGCCGAAGCCGAAAGCGGACTTCGCATTGCGTCCAAACGGATTGACCAGGTCAGTGGCAAAGGGGTCATCCACAAAAACGCAGCCGCCCGTCGCAAGTCGCGACTCTCGGCAGCCATCGTCCGGGCCAAAGCGGCCAAGAGCTGATCGCCGGGCGTTATCACCTGGCCTGATGCCGGCACCTGCTTCCCACCGACAGGCTGGAAGATTTGCAGGTTGAATTGGTGCCTGCAATCACAATTGGCGCAGACACCTGGAATACCAGATCGGCTTTGATTCTTTTGGAGACCGGTTCTTGTGAGATCAGAATCTTGCGGTACCCGGAATCAACTTTGATCGATTCCAGTTTTTGACACGGCACCGCTCTATCCCCGGTTCAATTATCTGCCGGGACCGCGGCGCGAACCCTGACTGCGACGTGGGTTGGGTCCACCTCCCGTTGCATCCCCGCGGCGCGGTGGCCTTTCGCGACCAGTTGTGGTCTCGCGGCGCGGTGGTCCCTTGCGACTGGATGCACTCTCGCGGCGCGGCGGTCTCTGGGTACTGGATGCGCTCTCACGGCGCGGTCTCTGGGTACCAGAAGCACTCTCACGGCGAGGCGGCCCTGAGCGACTGGACGGGCTCTCACGTCGGGGTCCCTGGTCGCGGTTGGCCCCTGTGCGTTGTCGTGACGACGGAGTGCGAATGGCCGAAGAATTTTCCTGCGTGGATTTTTGTCGGGAAACAGCCCTGCCTGGAGATCGGGTTTTTGGTGTTTTATCGGCTCCGGGCCTGATTCTGCGACGGGCATTACGGCCGCGAAATTCGGTCAGCATCGTCTGCTCGACCAGTTCCTTCTGCTTTCGCTCAGTCGCTGACCCGGATTTCTTCCGTTTGACCAATCCCTTGAGCGCGGCGATTTCGTCCAGGGAAAGCCTGCGCGATTCGCCTGACGCCATTTCCCCCAGCAAAATCGGGCCAATCGCAATCCGTTTCAGACGCAACACTTTGTGCCCTACCCGGGCCAGCAAACGGCGGATCTCGCGGTTCCGGCCTTCGTTCAAAACAATTTCCAAAATCGTTCCGCGCTTGGTCGTACGCTTGGGGCGAATCGATTTCGCTTTGGCATACCCCTCCGCCAGATGCACACCTTTTTCCAGTTCGTCGAGTGTTTCCCGGGGAGGAACTCCCGCCACTTCCACCAGGTAGCGCTTTTCGATCTGGAACGATGGATGGGTCAGCCGGTTTGCCAGGTCACCATCGTTGGTTACCAGGATCATCCCTTCGCTGGATCGATCCAGCCGGCCGACGTTGTAGACTCGGGCGTCCGCACGAATCAGGTCGATCACACGGGTCCGACCCGAAGGATCACGGCTGGTACAAACCACTCCAACCGGTTTGTTCAATACAAAATATTGCGGCCGCTGGACTTTGACATGCTCGCCATCAACCAGGATTGTCTGCGTTTCGGGATCGACCCTCGTTCCGAGCTTGTCGGCGGTCTGGCCATCGACTTCAACACGGCCCTCGACAATCAGCGTCTCACATTCGCGGCGGCTCCCCAGGCCTGCCGATGCCAGGACCTGCTGCAAGCGCGGCGGCTTGGGTTCTGCCGGTTGACTTGCGGAAGGCTTCTTTCCGACGGACTTTTTGCCAATACGTTTTTTCATCACTACATTCTTCCGGTTTTCGGCGCTTTTGGGCATCAAGAGTTCCACCCGGCCGGTCAGCAATTCTACAGAAGTGTTTCCGGCGGGATTTCGGCCGGAAATCTGAACTATCGAGTTTAGGGCTGCGAACCGGGCACGGGGAGGGGCAAAATCACGGCCAGGACATTTTTGGCTGGAAAATGGGGCTGAACTGCCAGGTGACAGTACCGGTCAGGGGATCCCTACTGCGACTCCTGGCAGTTTTGCAGCCGCTCCTGAATGTTTCGCAGAATCGTCTGTTCCAGGGTCACGTCACGCCCCATCGGAATCCAGCCCTGATTGGGCTGAACCAGCAGCAGGTCCTCGCGATCAATATCCAGCGAATTGTCATGCCGGAATTGACGGCTGGAAACCGGCGAATGCTCCGGGTCCGGCCGGTCTTCCAGCTCCTTGAAAACCCGTAAGTCGATCAGATACCCGTCCGCCGTCGGAATAATTCGCGTCTTGGCAAACCGCCGTACTGTCTGCAGCGTCGCATGGGCCCGTTCGAATCCCGGGGACGAGTCCCGACGCCACGGCTCGAGATACGTCGAGCCAATCTGTTGGTGGGTCTCGATCCAGCCTTCGGTCATCAATCCATCGACAAGCCGTACCCGCTCCTCCCGCGAGATGCGAAAGTAGTTGTCCAGTTCGTCCGAAACCTCGTCCATCACTACCATTCGGTCCAGCGGTGCAACCGGCAACGGATTGGCCATCACCGGCTGGCCATCGGAAAACGGAGCCGGTCCTTCCAGCGAAAACGATCGACAGCCGCAAACGGCGGCAGCCATCACGCAAATTACCATCAGCGTTTGGATCGACTTCATTTCAATACGGCCAGCTGTTACCCATCGTCACCCCGATTGCATCTCCGCGCACAGTGCGGCGGGAGAGTCGCAAATCGGTATTCGCGGAACAACCCCAATCCGGGCCGGACAACCGTCTAATCGCCTGCTAGCATTGCATTTTCCTTCGATCCAATTACCCGGTCACTCACGCCAAAACCATGCCCGCCAATTCCTCCGACTCCACGATTCAAACGGTCGAAATGCTGGTGCAAAAACGTTTTGGATTCACATCGCAGGTCCGGCAGCTGGACGGGGAACGGGATTGGAATTTCCTGGTCCACGACCGGACTTCAAACCGGCAATACGTTTTGAAGCTGTTTGCGCCCTCGGAAGACCCGGCCTTCGTTGCTGCAGAAATCGCCGTCCAGCAACGATTGCTGTCGTTTGGACTGCCCGTTCCCGAAGTTGTCCCAACGATCCGGCAGGAATTCATTTTCGAATCCGGAATCGACGGCCAAAAACGACAGGGACGACTGGTTACCCTGATGCCCGGCTCGGTCCTGGCAAAACGGCAGGTAATCGAGTCGGACTTTTGGGGCAATTTTGGCGGGATCATTGGCAACGTCAGCACCGCCTTGTCCGGGTTTGACCACACGGCGATTCACCGTGAGTTCCTCTGGGATTTGGCAAAGAGCGAAGCAGTAGTCCGCGAGAATCTTTCGAGAGAAACCGATGCTGGTTTCCGGGATCTGCTGCAACAAGTGATCGCCGGGCATGCCGAGGCAATGAACCGGATCACCGGACCGCTCCGGCAAAGCGTTGTGCACGGCGACATGAACGACTGGAACGTGTTCACCAGCCCGGTTGACCCGGCCGGCAACCTGCCACAGTCGGTAACCGGGATCATTGATTTCGGTGATATGGTCTGGTCCGACTCGATCAACGATCTGGCTGTCGCAATTGCTTATGCGGTCCTCGACCGTCCCGATCCGCTCGATATCGCCTGCCGGATGGTCGCGTCCTGCCATCGTCAGTGGCCGCTGACTCCGGATGAACGGCAACTCCTCTGGCACCGGGTTCGACTCCGTTTGGCTACCAGCGTCGTCATGGCAGCGAAGCAACTGGTCGACGATTCCAACAACGATTATCTGGGAATCAGCCAAATGGCGATTCGGCGAACCCTGCCAGGGCTATTGAATATTCCTGCCGTTTTCACTCATGCTGCGTTCTGTCAGGCCTGTGGTCAAGCGCTACCGGGACCAATCGACAACGCACGCCGGTGGCTGGATTCCAACACCGGCCGCTTCCACCCGCCCGTCCGCGGGCTGAAGAGCATGACACCATTGCTGGTCGACTGGAGCGTGACGACCGGGTTGTTCGATGGCGATCCGGCTGAATTGCAAACGCCTCTGGAAAACGCGACCGTTCAACTTTTGGAATCGGCTCCAGGCAGTCCCGGCGTCGGAGGATGGGGCGAACCCCGACTGGTTTATCAAGCGGCGCAGTTCGGCACGGGTGATGGAAGCCCACCCCGTACGGTCCATTTGGGTGTTGATGTGTTTGCTCCGGCTGGAACAGAAATCGTCGCGCCACTGGATGGAACGATTCACTCGCTGGACGTGATCGATCTCCCCCTGGATTACGGCGGCGTAGTACTTACCCGGCACGAGAGCAGTTCGGGCGAGCCTGTCCTGGTCCTGTATGGACACCTGGACCCGGCTTCGATTGCAGAGCTGAAACCGGGGCAAAAAATTTCCGGCGGCCAGACGATTGCCCGGCTGGGGGATCGCGATGTGAATGGCGGATGGATTCCGCATCTGCATCTGCAAATCCTGGCCGACGATTTTGGTTTGGGGACGGGATTCCCGGGCGTCTGCCAGGCAACGTGGAAAGATCTCTGGCTGCAATACTGCCCCAACCCGGCTCCCATCCTGGGATTGAATCCGAAAACAGTCGCCCATGTTCCGGTTTCAACCGAAACCCTGGCCGGTAGTCGCCGAAAATTGATTGGTCGAAGTGTCCGGACGTCCTATCGCGATCCGGTTCAGCTGGTTCGTGGCTGGATGCAGTACGTCTACGACGAGAATGGACGGCGGTACCTGGATGCGTACAACAATGTCCCGCATGTCGGGCACTGCCACCCCCGGATCATCGAGGCCGCAACCCGGCAGATGAAATTGCTGAACTCCAATACCCGCTACGTCAGCCGGTTGCAAACAGAATTTGCCGAACGGCTGACGGCTACGATGCCGGACGGGCTGGAAGTCTGTTTCATTCTGAACTCGGCCAGCGAAGCGAACGAACTGGCCCTTCGTCTGGCCCGCACCGCGACGGGGGGCCGGGACATGATCGTCAACGAACATGCTTATCACGGCAATACTACGTCACTGATCGATATCAGTCCTTACAAACACAACGGCCGGGGAGGGGAGGGGCCACCCGATTGGGTCCACGCCGTTCCGATCCCCGACACCTGGCGTGGCGAATATCGCAACAACGATCCGGATGCTGGCCGAAAATACGCGTCGCACGTTTCCCTCGCTCTGCAATCAATCGAATCTCGCGGTGGAAAACTGGCTGGTTTTATCGCCGAAACCTGTCCGAGCGTCGGCGGACAGATTATCCCGCCGGCAGACTACTTGCCGAATGTATACAAACTCATTCGCGCGGCCGGTGGAATCTGCATCGCTGACGAGGTCCAGACCGGCTACGGCAGGATGGGGGACTGCTTTTACGCCTTTGAACGAAGCGGTGTTGTACCGGACGTTGTCGTCCTTGGGAAACCAATTGGCAACGGACATCCATTGGCTGCGGTGGTCACAAGCCATGCGATCGCCGACGCGTTTGACAACGGTATGGAATATTTCAGCACCTTTGGAGGAAACCACGTCAGCTGCGCCGTTGGCATCGCCGTGCTGGATGTTGTTCAATCCGAAGGCCTGCAACAGCATGCCCAATCAGTCGGCGAAGTAATGCGTTCGCTGTTTCATTCACAACCCGGTTCGCACCCGTTGGTCGGCGACATCCGTGGCAACGGTTTGTTCTGGGGTATCGAACTGGTTCGCGACAGCTCGTCCCTCGAACCGGCAACCGCCGAAGCGTCCTGGATCAAAAACCAGCTCCGCCACCGTGGAATCCTGATCGGCACCGACGGCCACCACGACAATGTCCTGAAAATCCGCCCACCGATGCCTTTTGACAAAATGAACGTTGGTCAATTGGTCGAGGCACTTGGAGAAGTTCTCGCGTCACTTTAAAAGGTGAGGACACCAGATCATTCATTATCGGCGGCATTTGCCAGACTTTCTCGACTGCCATCCTTGTCAATGAGAATTTCCTGAACTTGACTGCGGAGATATTCTGATGATTTTCCGTGAGGATGATGTGCAACTGAAAGACAGACAATCACACACAACAGGAGCACGGTGCTCAGACGAAAGCGGAATTTCATAACGACCCTGTTGAAACGTCAGGCATCCGGATTGACCAGCAGTGCATGAATCCTGGCAACGACCTGGTCCAGCACAGATTCGGAAACTCGTCTGATTCTTTCGGCGCGCCTGACCCGCCAGTCTACATTCCGCAAATGATCGGAAAGGATAACAGTGATGGTCCCGTCTTCGCTGGAAACATCGACCTCAAACGCGTAACCTTTTTTCTGTCGCGTGGCCGGGCAGATCAGGCACAATCCCGTCTTTCGGTTGTAACTCTTCGGGCTGATTACCAAAGCTGGTCGCCGACCGGCCTGCTCATGCCCCGCTGCCGGATTGAGCGTGATCCAGACCAAATCACCCCGGTCGGGGACAAAAGTCTTTCCACTCAATCGACCAACTCCCGTCCGACGTCCGGTCCAAAATCAGTTTCGCCATGCAGTTGCGACGGCTTACAGTTTTTCAAAAGTTCATTCAGGCTCAATTTTGGCTGGGCCGATGCTCGAACGACCAGTTCTCCTTCGCGAAGTTCCAAATCAACCTCGGAACCCTCGCCAACCTGCATCTGACCCGCAATCGCGACCGGAATCCTTATCGCCAGACTGTTTCCCCATTTTTGTATTGTCGCCACGACATATTCTCCAGTACCTGTTGTATCTACATAGAGTATACAGTAGCCAGATACCCGGTTCAATTGGAATTTCGAACGGTCGAATCTGTCACGCTCCGAATTTGCCCATCCGGCCCGCGTTCGATAGCGCGATTGGCATCAGGTATTTCGCCTCGAATTGGCCAAGGCCACCGGTGACCGAATCGGATTCACTGAACGCGGTGCAGCGGTCGGGGCGGCAGCAATCACTGACCAACAGTGTTGGAACCGGGTGCCAGGAATGACTGCGCAGATAGCTCGGCGTGCTGTGATCTCCGGTAACGATCATGACCGTCGGATTCAGTTTCATGATCGATGGAATCGCGGCGTCCAGCTCTTCGATCCGTTTGACCTTTTCATCAAAGTTGCCGTCTTCGCCGGTGCTGTCGGTGTATTTGAAGTGGATAAAGAAAAAGTCGTAGTCGTTCCAGTGAGCGGACAGCAGCTGGATCTGGTCCCCCAGCGTTTTTGCAGCGCCCAGATTGGTCATCCCGACCAGCTGGGCCAGCCCTTTGTACATCGGGTAAACGGCGATCGCGGCGGCACGCAAGCCATAAACTTCTTCATACGACGGAAGCGCGGGGCGGGCCGCGAAACCGCGCATCGTCATACCGTTGGCCTTTGCCTGCCCCTTCAGTAACGTTGTCGCCTGCCGGATGAAATCGGCAGCGACTTCTGCGGTCCTCACGCTGGCTGCATTGCGGGCCCTCGGTGCCAGCGGCGGCACGCCGGTCGCCTGCGGATCGGTGTCGTCCACTTCGCCAACCAGCCCCGGTCCACGAAACACGACCACAAAGCGGTGCTCTTTAACCGGCTTCACGAACACGTCGATTCCCGGAATCCTGACCGCGTTCAGGCTCTCCGCCAGCGGTGCACTCTCCTCCGTAGGGATTCTCCCCGCGCGGCGGTCACTGATGTTTCCCAACGGATCGAGCGTGCAAAAATTGCATCTTGCGGCAATATCGCCTGGCTGTAAATCAAAATTGATTCCGGTCGCCTCCAGCGCCCCCCGGCCAATCTGATATTGGATCGGATCATAACCAAACAGCCCCAAATGCCCCGGCCCACTTCCTGGAGCAATACCTGGGAAAACCGGGATACTTCCTCCCTGGACTCCGCGAACGGCCAATGCATCCATGTTCGGCGTGCGGGCAGTTTCCAGTTCCGTTTTGCCACCTGCCGATATAGGCAATCCGCCCAAACCATCCGCTACCAGCATGACGATTTTTGATTCGTTTTTCTGGTGTAACTGACGCGTCAAATCGTGTATGTCTGGCATGGATTGCTTTCGATACGGCTGGAGGACAGGGGAAATTTTACTAGCACAATAGTTGCTGGCACAACGAGTTTATGCAACCGGGGAGTTGAACAGGACAGGACGAATTTCCAGGCCACCGAGCCTGCAAATCGACCAACACGGCGGGCCGGTTTGGACTTGTACCTGATTTTTCCCGTTGTTACTGTCCGCAAGCATTCTCCACATAACAATCGTGGATGATTCGCTGGTTGCCGAAGATGCCTAAAGGCCGGAACTTCAGTTACCGAATTGCCGGATCAGTCTGAACCTGGGATTACTTTTATGGACCGCCCTGTTTTTCGACCATCGATCCACAAGTCAAAAGTGAACCTGGATTCCGGTATCCCGTATGAATCGACTGTAGTTGAGTTGGAGATTGTTGTACCCCTCTGGAACGAAGAAGAGATTATTCCGGAGTTGCATCGAAGAATTGCCGAATCCGCTTCGCAAACCGGGTTGGTTTGGCGAGCGATATATGTCGATGATGGCAGTACGGACCGATCCCCTGAGCTGCTGGCCGAACTGGTTCGAAAAAACGAGCCTGTGCATTTCGTACGGTTATCACGCAATTTTGGCCAGCCTGCGGCGATCCACGCCGGTTTATCAGCCAGTACTGCCGACGCCGTTGTTCTTCTCGATGGTGATTTGCAGGACCCACCCGAATTGATTCACGAGCTTGTCAATTCCCGGCGTGGCGGTGCCGAGATCGTGATTGCAAGAAGGCGTAGTCGTACCGAATCGAGCTTCATTCGGAAGACGTTGTTTACAGCTTTTCACAAAGTCTTTAGCGGACTTTCCGATATCCGCGTTCCTGCGAACTGCGGAACCTATTCCTTGCTGGGGCGACGGGCTGTAGACGCGATACTGGCGTTGCCGGAAGCACATCGTTATTTCCCGGGACTCAGAGCCTGGGTCGGTTTTCGTCAGGAGTTTGTCGAGTACGACCGGGCGGGCAGGGCAGCTGGAGATCCGAGGCAGACTCTTCGGCGTCTCGTTCGCTATGCGGGAGACGCAATCTTCGGATATTCCTCGCGTCCGGTCGCGTGGATGGGATACTCAGCGATTTTCTCGGCGCTTATCGGCGGGACATCATTGACCACGGCCTTTGCAATTTGGTTGGGAACCGGATTTGGCTTGGGAATGATGATTGCAACCGGACTGGCGGTACTCGGGTGGTTTGCAGCAATTCAGTTTGCTTGTCTGGCATTTGTTGCCGAACTTGTTCGCAGGATCTACGAACAGGTCAAGTTACGTCCCATGTATCTCATTGAATCGGAAACAGGAACTGGCATCGTAACGGAACAGAAATCAAGTCATGTCGCCGCAGCCTGATTCACCAGTTCGCCCCTGGTTCGGAAGCCGCTTTTGGGCCATTTTGATTGCCATCTCCATCGGATTTGTGGCGGCCTGGTTGAACGTCTGGTTTTGCGAAAAGCAGCAGCCATTTTACGATTCGCTGGCGTATCTGGAACATCTTCACGATGTGATGACGATCACTGCTGCAAAAGGGTGGTGGGAAGGTGCAAAACTTGCAACCAACCGGCAGACCGTCTGGCTCCCTTTTGCCCTGGCCATTCCCCTGTCGTATTTTTTCGAGCCGGCCCGATGGATCGGAACCGCGATCCAGTCGATTGGCGTAGCAGCCCTGCTTCTGATGCTGGATCGCGCACTGCGGCAGTCCGGAATCCAAAGAACCGGAAGCCGGGTTTTCGTTTTGGCCGGATTCAGCCTGCTGGCGGTCGTATGGTTTGGAAAAGGGGGGCTCGGTGATTTCCGGATGGATTTCAGCCTGATGCTGGGTTACGGAGTGACCTGCCTGAGCCTGGGAAGTGCACTACGAACAGGAAAGTATGGGGATTGGGCGTTGACAGGGCTTGCGGCAGCAGCGACTTGTCTGGTTCGGGCAACGGCCCCTGTTTATCTCCTGTCCGCCGCATTGCCAGTTTGTCTGGTTCATGCTGCATTTTCCTTTCGGTCGGCACGTGCCACGACCAGCAGCGCACCTGCTATTCGGCAAATTGTGTCCGGAATGATCCTGGCTTTCACGATTGCAGCCCTGGGAGCAGGCTGGTTTTACTGGATCAATTTCGAATATCTCAAATATTACTATCTGGTCTGGAACACAGACGCAAATGCCCGTTTGCCATTGTCAAGTTCTGCCGGACATGCCCTGTTCGTTTTCAACCAGATTGGCTGGCCTGCATTGTATTTGTGTGCGATTTCCGGCTGCGTGGCAATCGTCTGGCGAAAACAACGTCACGACAGGCCACCCGAACGCTGTTCATCGATCCTGGTTTGGCAGCTGGAATTGTTGTGGCTGGCTGCAGTTCCCCTGGGACTACTGATTTTCGGAGGAGCTGGACCCAATCAGTTTGTGTCCATGCCGACAACGGTTTGCCTTTTCTGTTGCTCAGGACTTGGGCTCGGGAAACTGCACCAGCGCTTGGGGCCAGGACCGGGATCACTTTTGCAAGGCGCCATGGCAATTCTGGTCCTGATGGCCCTGGCCCAAGGCATGTTGAATCACAGGTCGCCCAAAGAACAATACATGCAGGCACATCAACAGGCGATTGATTCCATACTTGAGGATTCCCGGGAAACAGGAAATACCAGAGCGCGAATTGCTGCGGTAGGTATTCATCGCGTATTCGCAAGGTCAGTTTGGGGAGTGATCATCTTCGATCGCCGGGACACGATCTCTGTCGGAAAATCGGCAAGAATCGGGCAGGTTCAATTTCATACCAATGGGCTCTTTGCCTTGCCTACCTGGGGTGAATGGAACTCTATTCCAGGAAAGGGAGACGAAGAACGTTGCGATTCTCTGGTTGGGCAGGCGGAAAAGGAAATCGACTATTTGATTGTCCCGGATGAAGCCACTGCCGCCCTCCGCAACTCCATATCCCAATCCGTAGTCAATCGCTTCCTGCCAGAACTGAGGGAAAAGTTGCTGGCCGGGGGATTCCTTCGAAAAATCGGTGAACTCGCGTCACCAGTAAATCCCGAACGTTTTGAACTCTATCGTGTAGAACCCCGTCGCTGAAACGATTTGCGGAGAAGATGCTTTCAACCGGCCAGACAGCATTGCCTTGCCATCAAATGCTGAAAGCAAAAATGATCTTTCACGTATTCATCCGGACGGGGACCCACGTCTGTCAGGATACCTACAAGAACCGGTTCTTCCTGGCGCAGAAGCGGTTTCCGGTCACGATCTGTGCCAACCGGCTCGGCCTGTATTCCCAATACGGCCAGTGCTTGCATTCGGGATCAAGGTTGATTGTTGATCCATATTCTGCCATGTGAAGTTCGTAAATGCTTCAGCAAAAGGTTTTTCGCGTGATTTTGCTGAATTCAAACTGGACGGAAAAATTTACCCACCCGATATAAATTGATGGGATCAATCGCAATGCCCGACTGGAACCGGAACGATGCGTAAAGCAATTCACCCGAAGAATACTCCTCCAATCAGGAGTTTCGGATGACCGAAGCGAACAACACCAGCGATGCGGTTCCCGGTTCCGGGCAGGGTGTTTGCCTGAACGTCGCCCTGCCCGAATCTTCGCAAGTGTCCCTGGGTCCGCCACAACAACCGGAACTGGAACAACCCGTCACCGGTCCTCCACGTCCCAGGAAACCGTCGCCTCCCAAGCTCCCCAATGTCCTGTTTTTGTGCATGCACAAGGCAGCATCGACGTTTGTTGCGGACGTATTGCTGCCCAGTATTGCCATCCGGACCTCCCACTACGACCTGTTTAACGTGGGATCGATGATGATCAAGTTCTTTCACGAAAAGAAGGAGCTCTATGGTCTCAAACCGCCGGGATTCGACTACGAACATGATGAACAGCTTCGACTGTGCCTGAATGAATGGAAGTTGCCGCGGAGCAATGCTTTGATCGGACGGATCTATCCCGGTCATATGAAAGTCGTTGCAGAAATGATGGGAAATTCGCTACCCGGCAAAGGGCAACGGTTGTGCGTCGTCCGCCGGGACCCACGCGACGCCTTGATCTCCCTGTTCTATTCCGTTTCGATCAGCCATAACCCGGACCAGATCGAAGGGAACCCCGATGATTACCGGCGTTATCGCGAAGACCTTCGAAACAAGGAACTTTGCGACGGCCTGAAAACACTTTTGCGCACCGAAGAATTGGGCTTTACGCTCGACGAATTCGAGTATTGCACCGATCTGATCCGGTCCAACAAACGGGTTTGCGACCTGCCCTACGAACTGCTGATGAACGACCCGGAACAGTGGCTGAACCGGTTTGTCCGTTACGGGAAACTGCAGCGATACGTGGATGATGCATGGACCCGCGAAATGCTGGAGCACCTCCAGCCGCCTGCAGTCGAAGATCCGGGTTCCCACAAACGCCGCATGCGGCCCGGAAACTGGGTGGAAGTTTTTGATGACGAGCTAAAGGGAATGATGGACCAACGTTTGGGCAAGCGTATGGCCGAGTTTGGATATCACTGGTAACAATTCCGTTTTGACCGTTTTGGACAGGTTCCGGTTCATGTTGCGAAAAGCCAGGAATACGTGGGCGAAGCACCGGCAGTCGTTCCGGTTCTGGTCGCGGCAACTCGCTTCGCGCGCACCGCATCGCCAGTTGGCGATTGCATGGCTGGACCATTTGCGCGTCAATCGTGGCATCAATTTCCCTCTAATGGGATTGAGGCACCACGACCCGCAGGACCTCTCCCTGGATTTTTACCGGCAAAAACCTTCCTGGGTCCGCACCGCCGATCTGCCCGTCATTTCGCTCGTCACTCCAAGCTTCAACCAGGCGGAAATGCTGGAGCGGACCATTCAAAGCGTTCTCTCACAAAAATATCCGAAATTGCAGTATGTGATCCAGGACGGCGGATCGACCGATGGTTCCGTGGAAATCATCAAAAAATACGAACACCTGCTGCACAACTGGGAAAGCACACGCGACGAGGGGCAATCGCATGCAATCGAAATGGGATTTGGTAAAACTGATGGACAGGTCATGGGCTGGCTGAACTCGGATGACATTTTGATGCCCGGTTCACTTTGGGAAATCGCCAACTTCTTCCGGAGCAATCCGAGGATGGATGTGGCCTTCGGACACCGTATCATCATTGATGAGCAGGACCGGAAAATCGGCCAATGGGTCCTGCCTTCCAATACCCACCATTACCTGCCGTACGCGGACTACCTGGCCCAGGAATGTGTCTTTTGGAACCGGCGGATCTGGGATCGGGTCAACGGCATTGACCGCTCCTTCCGGTTTGCCATGGACTGGGACCTGTTCCTGAGATTTCGTCGTGCTGAGGGCCGCTTCCGCCGCATCCCCAAATTCATCGGTGCCTTCCGCATCCACGAGGCGCAAAAAACATCTGCCCAAATCCATGATATCGGTTCACAAGAAATGGAGTTGTTGCGGGCGCGCGAGCTGGGACGAGTGCCGGAACCGCGAGAACTCTCCAAACGTCTCGTCTGGCTTTACTGGAAAAACTATCTCCTCGAGTCCGCCTGTCGCCGCGGCCTGTTCAGCCTCTCCTGATCCAAAAACGCATGCTTGTGGCTGGCTGAAGTTACGCGCGTTTGCCGCCCATCACCTGAATCAGGCCTCGGTCAGAACAACGTTTTTGGCAAGAGTCTTGAACCTTGCCCCATACTTCAAACCGCGAAATCAAATGCTCCACTATTATCCAGCGATTTCGGTTGCCAGTCCGAATTCGCCGGTTAATCTTTCCAATGCAAGTTGCGTCGCGGCATCATTCGACCAGAAATCGTACAGTTCCCCTTCCCAATTGTAGAGCGTTGCCAAATCACCCGGAAGATAAAGGTAAGCGTTCCAGGCAAAATTTCCGGTATGCCCAAACAGGGCGGTCGCCAACCCGGACTCGTTCGCCGGAAACAGGTGGCCCGGTGCATCAATCAGATTACGTGATTCGCCCCATTCATGACGCAGCGCATTGACGACAGCCATTTCGGCCCGTTTGTATGTTGGCCAGTCGGTGACGTGAACAAGGATATCGCCACTCGTCAATTTGAGGAATTGCCTTATGAACGAGGTATTTGCAACCGGCCCTTTCGGGAATTTGAATTGGAGGTAATGAGTCGGTGATTTGGCGCTGCCATAGGGAGAGGGCGTGACGCATTGTTCGGTCAACCAGCGCGCGATTTCCTGTTGCGTCAAACATTTCATGAATGCGAGCCGGAAAATGAATTGCGGTAATCCTGCGGCGGCCAAATAACATTGATTTCAGCACCCGCCCGATCCGCCGCCCGGGTTCACCGCATTGTTCCGTCCGCCCGCTCTATTCTCAATCCAGCGTTTCAGGGACTCCTGGCTTTCGGCTGATGGCTTTCCGAAGATCAAGTTCCCGGCGCTGATATCCTCATCCAGCCGAGGCCAGTGAATTCCTCGCCCACTTCCAATCAACCGCCAGTCGGCCCGTTCGTCAGGACTTCCGTGACAGAGACGGGGATACCATGAGAGCGGAGTTGAAATCGTTCGGCCGTCCGAGAGTTCCACGGTCAGATAGTCATTAGCAACCACGACTGAGGTCACGTGAACGTGCGGTGTGTCAACCGTTGAAGAAGTCATTCCAGGAGTCCATTAGTTGTTGGTGATATTCCGTTGTAGTCTGCTCGATCCGCCGCAATTCCTTTCCCGAAAAGCCGCCACTTCGTTCGAGTCGGACTGGATCAAGCCAAATCTTCGCTTCACTATCATCACGTTCCACATGTACGTGTGGCGGTTCATCACCGTCACCGGCATAAAAGAAGAATCGATATGGGCCAACCCGCAAAACGGTAGGCATCAATCACTCGCCAACAGTGTCTCATTTGAAATCAAAAGCCGTCCAAACATCGATCGCTTTCGGACAGAACGAATAGTGTCTTATCGTCCGTCGTGCAGCGAAGCGGAACGACGGGGGATAAACCTGTTAAACCGGTCCGCGACGTTGGGGGCGGGTTGTCCAGGGGTTTCTGTCCGCTGGCTATCTTACCAGGGGGCTGGAATGTTGTCGAATTGTTTTTTGGCGGTGGCGAATTTCCAGTGATTCCTGTTGATTCTACTTTTGCACATGCTGTCGTCATTACCCCGGTGGGACCAATCGGATGCTGTCGCTCATCTCGTCCGACCAACGGCGTCCTTCCCCAAAGCACCGGCTGGGTCGGCTCCCACGTTACAAGTTTCGAGGCCGGGTCAAGCGTAGCGCCTGTGTCGGCCGGACCCACGCCAAGGATATGTTTCGCCATGGAAAACGATAGACTCACTTCCGTTGGTTCACGATCCGCACAGCCGGCAAGACAATGGTCCCCCGCCAAATGTGCGGATCTTCGACCGTTTTCCGCCCGGCGTCCGGATCGACCGTGAAGGTACCCGACAGGAAGTACTCGTTGGTGTCGTCGTCGCCGATGACCCAAAGCTTACCGAGGTCCGATGC
>Ga0163150_10003097_pt1 | contig 24024 bp, 18 predicted proteins | sample OliLakLV19P2IB_FD_148628 | JGI IMG/M metagenome (GOLD analysis project Ga0163150, IMG submission 148628) | Freshwater microbial mat bacterial communities from Lake Vanda, McMurdo Dry Valleys, Antarctica - Oligotrophic Lake LV.19.P2.IB | ecosystem: Environmental > Aquatic > Freshwater > Lake >...
TCAGCTAAAATCCTACGGAATAATCCCGAATCGATCGGGACCTTAGCACGTATAAACGCCTTCCTCGTGTACTGCAGTTTAGCTTGCGCTGCGGTGGGTTTAAGGTAATATCCTACGGAATAATCCCGAATTCGATCAGGACCTTAGCACGTAAAACGTCTTCCTCGTGTACTGCAGTTTACTGCGGTAGGCTTGAGGTTTAAACTGCGGAATAATCCCGAATTCGATCAGGACCTTAGCACGTAAAACGTCTTCCTCGTGTACTGCAGTTTACTGCGGTGGGTTTAAGGTAATATCCTACGGAATAATCCGAATTTGATCGGGACCTTAGCACGTAAAACGTCTTCCTCGTGTACTGCAGTTTACTGCGGTAGGCTTGAGGTTTAAACTACGGAATAATCCCGAATTCGATCAGGACCTTAGCACGTAAAACGTCTTCCTCGTGTACTGCAGTTTAGCTTGCGCTGCGGTGGGTTTAAGGTAATATCCTACGGAATAATCCCGAATTTGATCGGGACCTTAGCACGTAAAACGTCTTCCTCGTGTACTGCTGTTTAGCTTGCGCTGCGGTGGGCTTTCAGCTTAAATCCTACGGAATAATCCGAATTTGATCGGGACCTTAGCACGTATAACCACTACATCTAACCCCCATATTAATTTATAAGGATGATCTTTGGCCAACTGATGCCAAGTCTCTAACTTTCCGTCCACTTTATGGTTTTTTATTAATTCATCAACTTTATTTTATGAAATTTGACTACCCCATTGTGCTTTTGATTGGTTTGTTTTCCATTTCCCTTCAATCACAAGAAACTATAAATTACCCGGGATACTTTAATTTTACCTATTCCAATAAAGATGGAAAAATTACGCTTGAAGTAAATAAACTGGATCAGGAATTTCTTTATGTCCAGGGATTATCTTCTGGTATAGGCTCCAATGATATCGGACTCGATCGCGGTCAAATCGGCAGAGAAAGGATCGTCAAATTTAAAAGAGCCGCCAATAAGCTCTTATTGATTCAACCGAATTATACCTACCGTGCGATCTCTTACAATCCGGCAGAAAAAAAAGCAGTCGAAGAAGCATTTGCACAATCGGTGCTGTGGGGATTTAATATCGATAAAGAAGAAAACGGAATCTTATTCATTGACCTCACACCATTCATTATGCAGGATGCTCATGATGTGTCAGGCCGTCTGGAGTCCAGCCGGCAAGGCACTTACCGGATGGAACCCAGCCGCAGTGCGGTCAACCTGGAACGAACTAAAAACTTTCCGAAAAACACGGAATTTGATGTGCTGCTTACATTTACCGGCAAACCCATTGGCCAATATATCCGCAGGGTAACCCCTTCTCCTGAAGCTGTCACCGTTCACCAGCACCATTCTTTTGTCGAATTGCCAGGACCCGGTTATAAAACCCGAAAATTTGATCCCAGGTCGAGTTTTTTTGAAATTTCTTATTTCGATTATGCCACCCCTATTTCAGAACCAATCAATAAAATGCTGACCGTAAGGCATAGGTTGGAGAAAAAAGAACCTTTTGCCCAATTCAGTGAAGCAACAGAACCCATTATTTATTACCTGGATGGTGGATGTCCTGAGCCCATCAAATCAGCGCTGATGGAAGGTGGAAGCTGGTGGAATGAAGCATTTGAAGCCGCGGGATATATCAATGCCTTTCAAGTCAGGGTATTACCGGCCGATGCAGATCCCATGGATGTCCGATACAATGTTATTCAATGGATCCACCGAAGTACTCGGGGATGGTCTTATGGCAATACCGTGACCGATCCAAGGACCGGAGAAATCATCAAAGGCCACGTATCCCTTGGATCTTTGAGAGTAAGACAAGATTATATGATTGCACAGGGGATGGCATCCCCTTTTGAGTTTGACGATAATAATACCAGTGGGATGTCGGATATGGCACTAGCCAGGCTGCGACAGTTGTCCGCTCATGAGATTGGACATACCCTGGGATTGTCCCATAATTATGCTTCCAGTTTTAATAACCGGGCTTCCGTCATGGACTATCCTCATCCGATTATCGACTTCAAAGATGGCCGGGTGGATTTTTCAAATGCCTATGATGTCGGGATAGGCGATTGGGATAAAAGAGCGATCATCTGGGGTTATACAGACTTTCCTTCAGGTACGGATGAGAATAAAACATTGGACAAAATCATTCAGGAAACGCTGGATATGGGATTAAAATTTCTTGCCGACCAAGACGCGAGACCAGCGGGCAGTGCGCATCCATATACCCACCTTTGGGATAATGGCAATAATGCAGTCGAAGAACTCCAGCGTATCCTGAAAGTCAGGAAGCAAGCATTGGATAAATTTGGTTTATCGAGTATCCGGTCAGGTGAACCACTGGCTTTATTGGAAAACATACTGGTGCCCCTGTATCTCAGTCATCGTTACCAATTGGAAGCAGTCACCAAATGGATCGGAGGATTGGAGTATAATTACGCCCTCAAAGGGGACAAACAAGTGCCTACCCTGATGGTAACTTCAGATAAACAAATGCTGGCATTGAATTCAGTTTTGCAAAGCATCAGTCCCGGTGAATTGGCCTTACCTGAACGGATCGTACGTATGATCCCACCACAACCGACAGGGTTTTCCAGGGACCGCGAAAATTTTAAAACCAATACCGGCCTTGCTTTTGATCCCCTGGCAGCCGCGGAATCCATCACTGGATTTGCGTTTACTTTTTTACTACATCCGGAACGAATGGCCCGGATCATTGAACAAAATGCTCGTGATGCCAGTCATTTTAACTTGCTCAACTATTTTCAGAACATCCATAGGACCATAAACAGCTATCCAGTGGCCAACGGACTTGAACAGGAAATCAAACTAAACACAGAACGAATTTTAATCAACAAATTATTAGCGGTACTGGCAGATAAAAATCTGAGTTCTTCCATTATGGCTCCGGGTTTAAGGTTTATAAAACAATTGGAAACCCAGGTCAATTCCGGTCAGACTTCGCAGGCAGTATATATCCATGAAATGATTCAGCGGTTTAGAAAGGATCCCGGATCGTTTACGGTGCCGGAATTGCCGCGATTGCCGGACGGAGCGCCGATTGGTTGTTTTCAGGACGAGGATTAGCAACATTCCATGTCATACGCTTATTTGATTGACCCGGAACAAACCTTCCGAACCACCATTTGTTATTAGCTGGAGTCTATGTCAATAATTTCTTCAAATGATCTGAAAACAAACCCAGTGCTGGTATTTGATGGCACGTGTATCTTATGTGATTCTTTTTTTCAATGGGTGACAAAAAAAGATAAAAGAAAAATTTTCCGATATGGTACCCTGCAATCCGGGTATGGCAAGGATCTTATAGGACGTCAAACTATTGAAACAGGGGCGGATACGGTGATATTGATTCATCAGGGAAAGTTTTTTACGTACTCATCCGCGGCTTTAAGGACATTGATTTTATTGGGAGGATGTCCCAAATTGTTGGGTTATACGGGATTTATATTCCCCAAATTTATCCGCGACAGTGTTTATCGCTTTATTGCCAAAAAACGGTATAAATGGTTTGGAACAAAATCGTGTCTTATACCGGGGCCGGAATGGGGGGATCGGTTTAATTAGCCAGAAACCTGGCAGGTTTGCCCCCAGATTACCAGTTTATAAACCTGCCATGTTTCGTCCATTTTCTATTATTATTTCCCTTTCCATCCCGGCCCCCGGACCGCTCTTCCCGGTTTGGCTCCGGTATGTTGTCCCGCTTTAATGACCTGGATTCCGTTGACCACGACATGAATAACCCCTTGTGAATATTGGTGTGGTTTTTCAAACGTGGCATGATCCTTTATCGTAGCCGGATCAAAAATTACAAGATCAGCAAAATAGCCCGCTCGTAACCTTCCTCTTTTTTTAATACCCAGATTTTCACATGGCAAAGAGGTTAGTTTTCGTATTGCCTCTTCCAGGGGTATGACTTTTTCTTCCCTCACATATTTACCCAGGAGCCTTGCAAAAGATCCATATGCGCGGGGATGAACATTATTTTCTAAAAACATACCTTCTGCTGCAATGGAACCGGCGTCGCTGCAAAAACTGACATAAGGTAGTTTGATGTTCCTTTTTACATTTTCTTCTGACATCATAAAATAAATAACCCCTACCCTGGTTCCATCTTCGATCACCAGGTCCAGTATGGTTTCAGCCGGTGTGGTGCCTCTTTCTCGTGCAATTTCTGCGATGGTTTTTCCGATATATTTTCGGAGACCCTTATTTTGGTATTCCACCGTAAGCATATTCTCCGGGCCGCAGAGCTTATAAAAATTTTCCCACCCTGCATTGGTCTCCGTTTCCATTTCATTCAAAATTCTTTTTCGATGTACCGAGTCTTTTAACCTTTCTGCCCAGGCCATATAACCGCCCTCCTGACACCAGGTGGGCATGGCAGCATCAAGCCCCGTAGCTCCTGCCGTGTAATTATACATATCCGCGGTGATCTTTAAACCGGCCTGGCGGGCACTGTCAATTTTTTGCTCCAGCCGGTCCTGGTATTGCCAGTTTTCTTTTCCACTGATTTTAAGGTGATAGATTTCAGCAGGGATATTCGCTTGTTTGGCGATAGTAAAGACTTCGTCGAGTGCAGTCCATATATTGTTTCCTTCACTCCGGATATGAGAGATGTATATACCTCCGTAAGCTGAAGCTACCTTTGACATTTCGATCAATTCCTGGGTATTGGCATAGGTACCCGGAGCATAGATTAAAGCTGATGCCACACCCATAGCCCCCTCTTGCATGGACTGAGCAACCAAATCTTTCATTTTTTTGAGTTCTTCAGCGGTAGCCTGGCGGTTGGCATATCCCAGTATATTAATCCTGGGTGTTGCAGCCCCTATAAAAGAACCAAAATTACAAGACACTCCCCTTTTCTCCAGAAACTCAAGGTATCCACCCAGTGTAGTCCATTTGATTTTATAACGATGCTCACCCATGGAAGACTGCATGGCTTTTTTCATCGTCGGGTTAATCGGGCCCATACTATTACCTTCTCCGAAAATCTCCAAAGTAACGCCTTGCGTAAGGTCACTCATGGAACGTCCATCGTAAATCAGGGTCTCCGGGGCCCAACTGAGCATATTGACGAAACCCGGTGCCAGTGCCATTCCACCTGCATCGATGATTGTTTTCGCCTTCACGACATTGGCGGACCCTACGGTTACAATGGTATCTGCATTCCAATAGAGAGACCCTAAAACAGGTTGATCACCGGATCCATCATAAATCATGGCATTGGTAATCAAACCGTCCACCTCCATTATGGGGGATTTGCAAGCAAAACACGATAACGATATTATCAGGGAAAAAATCAGATTTTTCATCAGTGGAAATTATTGACCCAAATTAAGAATTCAGCGCCAAACTCAAGGTGAATTCAATGGATAGCCTGGCAACACGAAATCTATTTCAATGAATTTAAACAATGGATTTTTATTGAATGAGACTTGTAAAAATAAATATCTGGAAATTCGAGTTGAAAACTTCCTGGCTTGATTACGTTGAAGTATAAGCTGCAATGGCTTCTACTAATACGTTTAAATCATCCGCTGAATTATATACATTGGGTGAAACCCGTATGGCATCATCACGGCAAGAGACATAGATTTTTTGATCCAGTAAAGCTTGTTTTAATCCCGCTTTTAACCCTTGTGGTGCGCGGATGCCAAATAAGTGATTTGCCCGGAAACCTTCATCTTCTATCCAAAGACCCTGTTTTTCAATTGCCGGAAGGACCTGGTCTACCAGACGTTTGCAATAATGCTGCATGGGCCCGACTCCCCATTCCAGGATCTGGGTCAATGCCCGGGCAAGCATGGGTACCTGGATAAATTGGGATTGTTCGCCCATGTTATAACGTGCAGCACCCGGCTTGTAAACAGGCTCATATTTTAATAAGTCTTCAAAAACTTCACTTCCATTTTTATTCATCCAACTGGCCTCTATCGGGTCCCCATGGTCAAAGGCCGGTCCATAATATGCACATCCGATGGAATACGGGCCCAGTAACCATTTGTACGAGGCTGCAATGACGGCATCCGCCTTAATTTGAGATTGATCAAAATCCAGAATCCCCAGACTCTGGGTTGCATCTATGATCAACAGTGATCCCACGTCCCTGGCTCTTTCACCCACCGGAATGAGGTCAAACAAGGTTCCGTCTGTCCAATGGACCTGTTCTATCGAAACCAAACGGGTCCGGTGGTTTATACTTTGGAGAAGGAGTTCGTTCCAGGATTTGCCTCGTTGTTTCAGTGTCGTGGGTATGCGGACAATGTGCAGATCCAGTTGGTGTTGTTTGGCCAGTTCATGCCAGATATAATAATTCGAAGGAAATTGTTTTTCCAACAACACGATCCTGTCACCGGGTTTAAATTGAATGTTTCGCGCAGCATTCGCTATTCCGTAAGAAACGGAAGGAATTATAGCTATTCGTTCATCGGTATCGATATGTATCAAACGGGCAAACAATTTTTTAAGACGTTCCGATTCATAAAAAAAATCTCCGGGTAAGATGTTCCAGGGCTGATTTTTTTTCTGCAAGGCTTGTATCCCGGCCGATTCCACTACTTTCAACTGGGGAGACATATACGAGCCGTTGAGATAAGTCACGGAAGGATCTGTAAAAAAATGTTCTTTCTGGCAATTCATAGGGCTGCTTTATTTATTTTCCCAAAAATAAAAATTGGCATGTTGGATCAGTTCAAATCCGGTCAGGGGATATAAGTAATTACCAACCGCATTGGTTTTATCCGTTTCCAACTGAATACCGGCCTGATTGTTTTCCCTGGCTAACTGTTGACAAAATCGAAGCAGGTCTTTTCCTACATTTTTATTTCTGGCTTCCGGTATAACAAACAGGTCGTTCAATAAATAAATTGGTTTCATTCGTACCGAAGAAAACAACGGATAAATCAGGGCAAAACCATAAAGCTTTTCTTCCTGTCCTGCAACGATGATCATTGCTTCCTGCCTGATCAGCCTTTCCCGGAGAAAGGTCCTGGCATTGGCGGGGTCGGCGGGTTGGTGATAAAATTGACGGTAAGAGTCAAACAATGGGACCACCTGATCCAGTGCATCCAGGGGCATCAATTCTAATTTCATTTTACAATGATAATTTATTATCTTGAAACCAATCATCTGGCACCATGAAACCTACCTTCTCCTATTTAATTCTGGCCATACTAATGGTATTGATGGTATCCGGGTTTATATACCAGACCAGTTCAATTTCAGAAGACTGGGTAAAAAAAGCTCAGCACCTCATCGGGCTTCAATTGACGGATATTGAAATTGATAGTTTGTTGCCTGAACTGGAAGACCACTTAGAAGCTTATGCGTTTAACCGCAATCTTCACGTTACAAATGAAGTGATGCCCGCCTTACAATTTAATCCGTTGCCCTCGGGTTATCAATGGCGGAACAACAAGGCCAGGCCTGTATTTACCCCGTTACCGTCCGTGGTGCCTAAACCCGCTGAATATGCTTACCTTACGGTACATCAACTGGCTGCACTGATCAAAGCAAAAAAAGTAAGTTCGGTAGAGCTGACCCGGTATTTTATTGCACGTCTAAAAAAATTCGATCCCACATTAAAATTTGTGATCCATTTTACAGAAGAATATGCCCTCGCCCAAGCAGCCCTCCTGGATAAAGAAATCAATTCCGGTAAATACAGGGGCTTATTGCATGGGATACCTTATGGTGCCAAGGACTTGTTAGCCAAAAAAGGATACCCAACTACCTGGGGTTCGGTTCCCTTTAAAGACCAGACCTTTGATTATGATGCTGCAGTGGTTAAAAAAATAGAGGACGCCGGAGGGGTGTTGATCGCAAAAATGAGCGTAGGTGAATTAGCCTGGGGCGATGTCTGGTTTGGGGGCATGACCCGAAATCCCTGGGATACCCTGACCGGCAGCAGTGGATCATCAGCAGGATCGGCATCGGCAGTAAGCGCCGGCTGCCTCCCTTTTGCTATAGGCACCGAGACCCTGGGCTCGATTATTTCACCCAGCACCGTTTGCGGGACTACCGGCTTGCGGCCTACATTTGGGGCTGTTCCGGGTGAAGGGTGTATGAAACTTTGCCCATCAATGGATAAGATAGGACCGATTACGCGATCGGTAGAAGATGCCGCGATTGTTTTTCAATCGATTAAAGGAGAATATAACTCAGGCAACCGATCCGGGCCGATAGCCTTCCCCTTCCAATACAATAAAAACATCAGGACTTTGAAAATCGGATATTTAAAAAATGATTTTGAACGATCCTATCCTTTCCATAAAAACGATAGCCTGGCACTCGAGGTTTTCAAGGCAAATGGATTCGAATTGATCCCAATAGAATTACCTGAATCACCAAATATGAGTATTATCCTTTCTGCTGAGGCTGGTGCCAGTTTCGACGAACTGACGAGAAGCGGTAAAGATGATTTAATGGTGCGCCAGATCAGAAATGCCTGGCCCAATGTATTCCGTGCCTCCCGGTTTATACCGGCTGTGGAGTATATCCAGGCGAATAAGTTACGTTCACTTCTTTTGGAGAATATGGAACAAATGCTGAAAAAAGCAGATGTATATATTGCTCCTTCCTGGAGTGGCAGAAACTTAAATGTGACGAATTACAGCGGACATCCCTGCGTCGTAGTGCCCAATGGGTTCAGGAACAACAAACCAACCAGTATTTCATTTACAGGAAAGTTGTTTCATGAAGATGAAGTGCTGGCTGTTGCTAAATATTATCAGGATCGTACCACCTGGCATCTTCAAACTCCGACATTGTAGCTTTAATCATTTCAACATATTCAGAAAGCTATAATTTATAAGGGCTCGGCAGTTACCACTTCTATGCATAGGGTTTAATGTAATCTTTTTAACAGACTTTAAAAAATGCTAAAAATGGTGATTGAGTAGATCACTTTGACATTTTTTTTTATCTTCGTCGCACGTAGTAAGCTTTATTAGAACTATTCTAAATTTTAAACGAATGAAGCGGGGGACCAAACTTTATGCACTGCTATGCTTTTGTATTATATTATGTATGCCAAAAGTATCAGCTTCAAAAAATGCACTACCTGTCAATCTTTTTAAAAGAGACCAAGCCCAGGAATTAAGGTGGAATAGCCTTAGGACCAATGTAAGGGTTGCCGTTTTGGAATATGACCCAGCCCAGTATCAAAAAATCAAACAAAGTGCCGCTCCCGAAATCCAGATAAATCTACCTACCGCTGAAGGAGACATCAAATTAAACTTAGTTCGCAACAACATTTTCTCTGAAGATTTTATTCTCAATACCGATAAAGAGCGAAATATAAAATTTACCCCGGGGCTTCATTACAAAGGGACTATTGATGGGCAACCCCATTCTATAGTGGCTATAAGTTTTTTCGATGATGAAGTGACTGCGATAATAAATACAACCGATGGCAAACAATTCGTAGTAGGCCATACTAATGCATTCCGCCGGGAAACTTTTGTAGTGTATGATGCATCCAAAGTGAATGGTCCTGCCTTGGGTTGTGACAGTGAAAAGCTGCCCAATTATGAAGAACGTTTAGCCAGTATAAATCAAAAAGTCATTGAACAAAGAAGTGCATCAAAATGTGTCAGGATATATTTTGAACTAGGCAAAAGCGTATTTGACAGCAAAGGAGGCAGTGCAGGAGCTGCCGCATACATATCCAGTGTTTTTAATATGGTAGCGGCTCTATATGTTAATGAACAAATCACGGTAGTCATCTCCGAAATATATGTCTGGACTACTGCTGAACCTTACAGCTCTTCATCCACGACCAGCGTATTGTATAGTTTTGGCTCAGCCCGAAAAGATAATTTTAATGGTGACCTGGGACAGTTTGTAAGGCTTAAATCTTCAGGAAGCATGTCCGGAGTAGCCTGGCTGAATGTATTGTGTTACACGTATTTTGCATTGAATAAATCGGGCAGGTACAGTGTGGTAGAAATCCAGCCTACTTTTAATAGTTTACCCACCTATTCCTGGACGGTAGAAGTAATAACCCATGAGCTGGGCCATAATCTGGGATCACCCCATACTCAAAGTTGCACCTGGACCGGTGGAGCAATCGACAATTGTACTACTACCGAGGGTGGTTGTCCGGCAGGACCTGCCCCCGTCAATGGTGGTACGATCATGTCTTATTGCCACCTATCCTCTTATGGAATCAATTTCAGCAAGGGATTTGGTCCTTTGCCGGGTGCACTTATACGAGAGCGGGTCAATGCGGTCCAATGTTTGACGGAATGTACAGCCATCACGGTTTCCTGCAACCCACCATCTGATTTATCCACGTCCAATTTATCCTCCAACGCTATTACTTTAAGTTGGGCTTCCTCAGGGGCAGATTCTTACTTGGTTCAATATAAGGAAACAAGTAGCTCTACCTGGACAACTGCGACGGCATCCACGATTTCACTTTCACATAATTTGACAGGATTATCCGCAGGCATCAGTTACAATTGGCAGGTCAAATCCATCTGCGGGAATACCAGTTCATCCTTTGCTGCGGGCACATTTTCAACTTCATCATCAAGTTGTAAAAGTACTGCACCTGGAAACTTATCGAGTGGTAACACCTCAACCAGCAGCACTACGGTGAGTTGGAGTGCGGTTTCCGGCGCAACCGGGTATGAAGTGCAATTTAAACGAACTACTTCGGATTCCTGGTCGATGGCTGTTACTTCCACGACAGCCTTATCCTGGAGCTTGACCAATCTGAGCAGTGGAATTACATACGATTGGAAAGTCAGTGCTAAATGTTCGGACGGGGCAGGTTCATTTGCTCAATCCCAGTTTACCTCTGCTGTCCCTGCAGCCTGTAACGTTCCGGGAAATCTAAGTGTTTCAAATATCACTACCAGCGCTGCTACCATTTCTTGGGGTGCTGTCAGTGGCGCATTTAATTATTCTGTAGAATATAAACTTTTTACAGCGAGTACCTGGACCACGATGAACCCGATATCTTTAACCAGTTATAATTTTTCAGGTTTGGCATCCGGAACCACTTACGATTGGAGGGTAAAAACCAATTGCACTTCAGGCACAAGCGGAAATATAGCATCCTCTTTCTCCACAACCAGTCCTGCCTGCAACGCACCGACCGATTTAATTTCAAGTAATCCATCAGTAAGCGGGGTTACCTTAAGCTGGAGTGCTGTTTCCGGGGCTGTTAATTATAGATTGGAATACAAACTGACTACATCATCAACGTGGATCCTGGTTTCTGGTACCTTGTCTTCAGCCACGTATAACTTGTCCAATTTAAGTGCATCCAGCAATTATGATTTCAGGGTTAGGACCAATTGTGCATCCGCTTCCAGCGCTTATACGGCTTCTGGTTTTACAACGGCGACACCGGTGTGCAATCCTCCATCCGGATTGAGCACATCCTCTATAACCGCAAACTCGGCTAGTTTAAATTGGAGTGCTACTTCAGGAGCTGTTGGTTATACCCTTGAATATAAATTAAGTACATCTTCTACCTGGATAACGGTATCCGGTAATCTGAGTGTGACCAATTATTCTTTGACACTCCTTAACGCTTCGTCAAATTATCAATGGCAAATTAAAACAAATTGCGCGACGGGCTCCAGTGGTTTCACTGCCGCTTCTTTTACCACATCCGCACCACCTCTGTGCAATGCACCTAACGGGCTGTCAGTAAGTACCATTACCACGAGTTCTGCCAATATCAGTTGGTCACCTGTGAGTGGAGCTGTAAATTATACTGTTGAATATAAGAGTAATGCCACCTCGACCTGGCTCGCAGTACCGGGCGGCCAAACGACAACTTCCATCACCTTAAACGGCCTCAATGCATCATCAACTTACGATTGGAGAGTAAAGACTAATTGTAGCCAGGGGACCAGTGGATATTCGACTTCCTCCTTTTCAACTGCAGCGGTTACCGTTCCGACCTGTAATGCTCCGGGCAACCTGAGTGTTTCCGGAATCACTGCGAATGGTGCTACGTTAAATTGGGGCAGCGCTGCCGGCGCTTCGAATTACTCTATACAATATAAATTAAGCACTGTTTCGACCTGGATATCAGTCAGCGGCACTATGACGGGATCGCCATATTCCCTTTCCGGGCTAGCTGCGGGCTCCGTTTATGATTGGCAGGTAAAGAGCAATTGTGTTTCCAGTTCGAGCACCATGACTCAATCTTCATTTACTACACTGAGTAATGCTGTCAATGCCTGCCCGGGATCAGCAGATGTCGTCGAAAATGGTACCCGGACTGTGGCGCCATCTATATCCTTAAATAATAATATATTAGCGAAAATATCCCCCAGCGGAGATAACGACTATTTTAAATTTGTCCTGAGTACAAGCAGCAGTATTTCTTGTTCATTGACCAATTTGCCGGCGGATTATGACCTGCGCATTGTCAATACCGTAGGGACTACCGTAGGACTTTCACAAAAAAGTAACCTGACCAATGAGATGGTCACCATCAATTTGAATGCAGGTACTTATTACGCCAGAGTTTACGGTTGGGGCACTGCGAATCATGCAACGCTGTGTTATACGTTAAAAATACAAACAGGAGCATCGGCAACCGGCAGTCCCGAAAGCCCGAGTGGTCTTTATTCCACCAATGAATTAATTACTACAGTATTTCCTAATCCGGTGCAATCAGAACTAAACTTTGATATCCAAGGTTTGAATGCTTCTGCCCGGGTGACTGTCCTGGATGTTCAAAACAAACAATTGATTCAAACCGTAACCAAAACCAATCTGAACCAATTGGATGTTTCCTATTTGGCACCAGGCTTTTATATTTTACGTGTGGAAGATGAAAATAAACGCAGGTCCACCCAGAAGTTTATGAAGACTCACTAAGGATAGATTATCCTTTCAGATAGAATATGATATTTAATGCCTGCTGATAAATATCCAATTCAATTAATATCATCAACATATCAGAGTAATTGTTGAAATCCCTGTAAAGCCGGCAATGGAGTTATTAAATCGGCTGGCGTAATTCACCGACAATCCTTCGGTACTGGATACATCAATCCACCCTTTGGAGACATCTACTCCTAAGAAAAACTTGTACATTTACTTTGCATTTTTAGAAGTTAAAAAATGTAGATTAACACCACCTCCTTTAGTAGGCCCAAACGCCTAAATTTCTACTTGGTGCTTAATCAATAATAGCGGAGGACTACTTCGAACATTAGGTCGTAAACCTTGAGGTCTCATTAGGTCACCTCTGCTATTTTTATAGATTTCAACAATTATACCGATTGTTAACAAAGAAAAAAGTAGCAAAAAAGAAATACATTAGTAATAATTGTAATATGAATAAAATTATTCAATTATAAATCTAAAGGAGCGTCTCCGACCGACCGATCGGGACTCGAACCACCATCGCTGGTGGAGCGTCTCTTCCCGACCGATCAGGACTCGAACCAATATTAAAATCACTTTTTAGTTCCCCCTGCATACTCAGGACTTAATACCTTGTTCAATTAACTTAAACAGCAGGCCCTATTTATTTTCTGGGTAAAATTTCATGTACCGGTTTACCGATGCTGGCTCCGGGTTGCGGAATCTTCAATAAATAACTTAATGTTGGCGCAATATCTATAATATCATAAGCCGTATAGGATTTACCGGCAGGGATATTCCAGCCATACCAAATCATAGGGATATGAGTATCGTATCGATATGGGGAACCGTGGGTCGTCCCGGTCCTGGACATGCTTTCAAACCATCCGGGTTGAACAATCAAAAACAGGTCACCACTTCTGGGAGGAAAATATCCCAGCTGGATCAATTTATAAAAAGGATAGGCAGAATTTAAAAAAGGAATTTCTTCTCTATCCACCACATCCACTACACCTGTCCAATTCCGGATAAATAATTTAGCATCCGCAACAATCTCCTGCCTGTTCAGCTTTTTTGAAACAATTCGCTCTTCATTGAGGTAGATTTGGAGATTGCCATAGTTATCCAGGATATAGGGCCCATATTTAAGTTCGAGGACTTTTTTAAGGCTATCTACCATTTTGCTGAATTCAAAATAATCTGCAGGGTAGTTACGGTCCTTTAAATACTGGGGGTTATGGGCAACCCCATGGTCCGCGGTCAAAAAAATAATGTATTCATTTTCGCCCACTTGCTGGTTTAATAAATTGATCAAACTCTGAAGCTCCAGGTCCAGCCTCATATAAATATCCTGTATTTCAATGGATTGAAGCCCAAATAAATGGCCGGCATAGTCGGGGCTGGAATAACTGATGGTGATCATGTCCGTGATATCATCTTTACCAAGTCCTTCTGCTAGAATTGCCGCTTTAGCAAATTCAGTTACCAGGGTATTCCCTGCCGGGGTATTCAGCAAATGACTAAATTCTTTTTTATCCTGATTATATATCCTTGGGAAAACCGGACTGGATTCTCCCGTGATCTTGCCTTCATATTTATTTAAGTCTGCTTCACTTTCCACATACTGATCAATAGGGAGGAGGGTATTCCAACCCTGTTTATTCAACATTTTACACCATTCCTTCTTATTAAATTCATTTGCCCAGGCCGGCAATTCTTTCATATAGTAGGTACTGGTCATAAAATTTCCGCTTTGGCTGTCAAACCAGTAGGCTCCATTGGGATGATGGCCAGCAGGCATGATCGCCCCCCGGTCTTTGATGGATATACCGATCACTTTGGCCCGATCGTAAAAGAATAAACGCAATTCGTCTGTAATCGTGTTGGCGACCATGTTCTTGGGGGACATCCTTCCGGCGAGTATATTGCCACCAACGGCTTTAGCGCTATCGTCACCGGCACAATACATTGCCCTCCGGCTGTTGCGGACCGGCCAGTCATTTCCAATTATACCGTGAATAGCCGGAGTAGCCCCTGTAAAAACAGAAGCATGGCCAGGGCCGGTGGTGGTTGGTACATAATTATAATGAGCATTTTCACAGGAAAAACCATCGTTCATCAGCTTTTTAAAACCTCCTTCGCCGTATTTATTCCAATACCGGTATATATAATCGTGCCTCATTTGATCCACCACGATTCCGACAGCGAGCTTTGGCCGGGCGGACTTTTGGGAAAACAAATCGGTATTAAAAATGGAGATTAGTGATAAAACAATACATAAGAAAATCTTCATGTTTGGTAAAAGCTTTAGATCAAAAATAACGAATAATACCTGAACCCAGTTTGAATCAACCCGGATCAAGCCGTCTGGACAGACCCAATCCGCAACATGGTATCCTCCACTTCATAGACCAGCTCGGTATACCGGGGCAGTCGCCTGGTTTCCTGATTCCGTTCCAGCGGCAGATCAATATGGATATGCTCTACAAAACGGGATGGAGCGTACTTCATAAAATAAATATCATCACCGAGATAAACCGCTTCGCGAATGTCATGAGTCACAAAAACTATAGTTGAATGAAATTTATGCCACAACTGCAGCAGGAGATCCTGCATCTGTATACGGGTCTTGATGTCCAGTGCTCCGAACGGTTCGTCCATCAACAACATTTCAGGGCTGGTCAATAAACTACGAGCAATAGCAACCCGTTGCAACTGGCCCCCGGACAAGGTGGGATATTGGGCAAATTTATTCTCGTGACCTCCCAATCCTACCAACTCTATCATTTCCATTGCCTTTAGGTTTCTGCTTTTTTCGTCCAGTCCCTGAAAATCCAGGCCGATGGCCACGTTTTCCAGTACCGTCATCCAGGGAAATGATGAATATTGCTGAAAGACCATACCGACATGGTCTTCCTCCCGCCGAAGTTTTCCTTTGAGGTAGATCTCTCCCCGGGTTGGTTGTTGCAATCCCGCGATATATCGTAACAGGGTTGATTTACCGCAGCCCGACATGCCGAGTATAATTACCATCTGCCCCTGAGCCGGTTTGTCTTCAATTAAAAGGTTTAAATCCCTGATGATATAATTCTGGCCACCATCATAACTCTGGCTGATTTCTTTGAGCTCAATTAGATTTGGTAATTCGGTTTCTTTAGATACCATCAGTTAGTTAACAGCTTTATTTATTTTATAAAAACCCCAGCCTATGAATATAGTCCCTGCTGCCGCCAATATCCATGCGAGATAAGTCAGGAAACCAAAGGTCCCGCCCAAAATCCCCATGACAATAGCCACCAACCAGGCAATAATACCTATCCGCCCGTCACTTAAACCGTCCACCCTCGATTTAAAATATTTATGCGGATTGATCAGGCGGTCTATAAGTTTGAATAACTGGTCTTGAAATAAACCGATGAGCACTATGATAATAAGAACCGCAAATACCCGGTCCGTCTGGCCTAATCTGGCCTTAGTATAGATCAGTCCGCCGATACCGGTTTCTTTGTTTAATAGTTCAGCTATGATGATATAGGTCCAGGAAATCGCAGTCAATACCCGGATGTCGTCGATCAGGTTGCTGATGGCCGCAGGGAAAAATATTTTCTTGATTTGTTGCCAGGGTTTAGCCCCCATAGTGAATGCAGTTTGGATCATAGTATCATCCACATCATAAATCCGTTTCATCACGACAGGTATAAGGTATACAATGATACCCATCGCCAGGAAAGCAATCTTCATGGAATCCCCAAGCCCAAACCATAAAATAAATAAGCCCGTAAGCGCCGATAAAGGCAAAAATCTTAAAGCATCTACCTGCTTGGCAAACAATCCCCGGATTAATGGAAATAAGGACAATACCATGCCGATTGGAATCGAAATCAAGATAGCCCAGAAATAACCTTGAAGGTTGAGCCAGAACGAATGCAGGGTATTGGCGACCAGCCTGTCTTTGGTAAATAAAGGAAGATAGGACATCAAAGTCTTATCCGGCCGGGGCAATAAAGGATATACTTTTTCATAACCCAGGATGGGGGCATTTTCGACTATAGTATCTTCCCAGCGTTTTATTTTATTATCTCCGGAAACAGTATCAAACAATACAAGTTCTTGTTGTTGATTACCTTCATGAATTGGTTTTTTCTTTGCAAATAGTTCTGCCAGAATCCACCAAAAAGCAATCGTCAATATAAATCCGACAGACGTAATGATTAAATCGGATTTTCCATCATTGGCGGCACGGAGTTTAAACCAATTATTCATTCAGGACTATTCGCCGATTAATTGAAAATCAGTACGGCGGTTTTTGGCTTTGCCTTCTTCCGTATCGTTAGAGGATACCGGTTTCTCCGGACCATTTCCTACAACGACAAATCGGTTCCTATTCATACCGTGTACACCTACCAGATAATCGACTACGGCCTGGGCGCGTTTTCTGGAAAGGGTCTGATTGGTTACCGGGGAACCGGTATTATCTGTATTTCCTTCTACCCGGATCCTGGAGTTGGCAAATGCTTTGGCAATCTCCACCATTTCTTTGTCGACAATAAATTTGGCATTTTCATCGAGGGCAAATTCTCCGGTCCTAAAGGTTATAGAAACCTGTTTGGTTGCTATGGCTTCTTTTTCTTTACCTACTTCATCTGATACTTTGACAAATGACTTGGCTCCTTCTCCTGCGTGTTCAGTACCCTTCAATTGGGTATTCCTGACCGAGACCGGATCGCTGATTATTCTCCAGTTTGGAATTTTCCCTTCTGCATAGCCCAAGGCTTTATAGGAGGTCGTCATCCGGGAATAAAGCTGTTCTCCTGTGACCCCTTTGTATTCAGGGTTGAGACCGAAAAAATTAACGTTGTCCCCATGGGTGGCCAGACGGACATTATTTATCGCAGCGTAGGCATCATCCTCTGTAAATCCACTAAAATTTTCAGCCAGTATTTTAGCCGCTTTTCTCTTATTGGCATCATTGGCATTGATCTCTGCCGCTCCTTTCATCCAACCCTCATACAGTTTTCGCAACTTATCGCGGTTTTGTTCTGCCCAGGCCCTTTTGGCGATAAACGCGTCGGCGATAATATTAGAGGCGGATTTGGTGCTTTGTAAGATCCGGGAACCTGCTACGGCTTGCAAACAAGCCTGGTCATCCGGGCTCCAGACTACAGCAGCATCTACTTGCTGACTTTTGAATACCTGGGCTGCATCGATGGCAGAGGCCTGCTTGACGATGGTGACATCGGATGATTTAAGATTGCCTGCTTCAAGCATCCAGATGAGAAAGGAGTGAGAAGGAGTCATTTCAGCGACGGCTATTTTTTTCCCTTTCAAATCGTTGACTGAATTTATACCCCGGCGGGCAACTATAGCGTCTCCACCCCGGGACCAGTCTGCCTGAAAAACTACGACAGGGTCAAAATCTGATAATCCAGCAATTTCAGTCGGCAGGGCATCCACGGTGCACCATAAAAGGTTGACTTCGTCATTTTTCCAGGCTTCTCTAGAAACCGGTACATCGTCCAGTATTTTGAAATCAACCGGAAAACCATAATCCTGAACAAACCTGGATCTTGAATTGGCTTTAAACCCTTCATTAAAGTATTGCCCACCGGCATAACCTCCCCAGGTCACCACACCCACTTTGATGGCATCTTTAAAAGCTCCGGATGGAGCATTTCCCGAAGTAGAACTCTTCCCGGCAGGAGAAGTATTGGTCTCCGAATTGACGGTGCCTGCCTGATCTTTAAGTTTGGAGCCTACCCCGGTTTTGTTGAGCACATAATACCCGGCAAATGCTATTGCACCAAGTATTAATAAGGTGATCAGAAACCTCGAAAATCCAGTAAGTCGTGTTGCCATATGGGTGAAATATTTTATTTAATTAATCGAAATTACAACAAATCACCCACTCATAAAATTCCAGCGTGATTGCAAAAAAAGGTAAAAAAAATGCCCTGATAAATGGTTTGTGCTACCCCGAACTCAATCTTAAATCGGGCCTCTCAGCGGAGAGATGATACATACAAATGGTTTGAACGGATCAATCTTCGAAAAAATTATCATACTGGTTTTTGTGCACCCCAACCTTCTCAGGTCGGGTAAGGGGGGCATTCAGGTCCAGTACATCAGCGTCATTATTTGCCCTGGATAATATGGATTCCTTCTCCGTACCCAAAAGTTTGGATACTCCTTCAACCTCCCATTTTTCCAGCATTTTGAGACCTTCTTCTTCAAAAACCCCGTTTTGAAGATCAATGCTTTTCATAAAATTATCCGATAATTCCATAAACCGCTCCATTTCGCCAACTTTCTGGCTTACATCATCTGCCACCGCTTCGAGGGCCTGGTCAAACATGGCCCTTTTGTCTTTGTCGCCCTGAATAATGCTCATGGCAGAGCGCATAGCGGAATTACTCGCATGGATTGCCTTTCTTTCTTGTTCTTTTACCTCCACCTGATCGGCAATATCTTCCTGCATGATCTGTGAGTTCTCAAACATTTTGGTCAGGACCCTGTACATGATCTCCATTTTTTTATAAAGATCTTCGTACTTCATATTGGATTCCTGCAGACGGCCGGCTTTGCGGGATTTGAGGATCACTACATTTTGCTGGTTGCTCCTTTTCGCCTGGGAAGCTATCTCCAGGTTGGTTTTTATCTGTTTCTGATTGTTGAGCATCAGTTCTTTGAGTTTATGCATCTGCCCACGGAGTTTATTGATCTGCTGACTCATTTTGGTGAGGTTAGCTTTGAGGTCCTCTACATAACTCTTCAGAATTCCGATCGGATCGATTTTTACAAACATGCCGGTGACCCAGCGCATGACACTTTTGTACATATACCATACCAGGTTGCGCATTTTAGGGTCGAGAGCCATATAGATCACGGCACCTAAAATCAACAACGTCGTCACCAGTCCAAGCGTTGTCTGGACCAGACCTATGAGGAAAGGCAATACAGAAAACAGCAAAAACCCGCCTCCTATCAAAATGCCCCCCATAAAAATGGCTCCAGTTATCCCTTCTGGCCTTTTCCAGAATGATTTTGGCTTAAATTCAGTATTCTCCATAAGGGAAATAATATAAAATGGTTATTTTAAGTATTGATTCATTTTCTCCAGGTCATCCGAAATCTGCGCAGCTAGAGAACGCAAGGCCGCTTCAAATTTAATCTTGGTTTGTTCCAGTTTTGCACTTAAAGCGGCTGCCTCTGTTTTTTTATCTTCCAGGTTTTTAGTCCATTGTTCCACCTCACTTTGTAAGCGGGTGATATGCTCCTGCTTCTTTTGGATTTCCGACTGAATATGTTGTAGCTCTTTTTTTCTTTCTTCGACGACCTTGGTGCGTTGGTTTTGTTCGGCTACCGCAAACTTTTTCCCTTCTCCTTCCAGAATCCCCAAATACGTTTTGGCACTATTGATTAATGAGACCGGAGTCACTCCCATGGGTTGTGCGGCTGCATAAGCGCTTTTAAAACGGGTGGATTCATCCATATTGAGTTTGCTCAGGTTGACCAGAGATTGCCTGAATTCCAGATAGTCAAATCCAGGTTGGTTGTTTTTTTCAATCGCATCCGCCAGAACATTCAGAAAGCGGTTTTCTGAAGGCACTTCCGGTACTCCTTTAACATCTTGGGTGATGACAGATACATCCGGAGCGGATGAGGTGTTTTCATTTTCATCAGCAACATTGGGCCGGCTCTGGCTTGCTCCGGTGCCTTCAGCTTCAACGACAAAAATGGATTTAATTTTTTTAAGCATAAGACTGCAGAATACGCGATTTATTGTTCAGGGTACAAAAATACAAATTAAATCCTTCGGGTCTTAAACCGGTATTTTGCAGAGGTTAAGAGACAACCTTTGAAAAAATATTCGAATTTTACAGTCCAAATCAAGGAATATGGGAATTGAAAATGATATATATGTCGATTCAGAAATTGGCGGGTTGTGCAAAATAATTGTACACCGTCCGGATGAAGGGATCATCCGGGTATCTCCCAAAAAATCAGCTGAGCTTTTGTTTGATGATATCGTCTACCTCCCGGGTATGCAGGCAGAGCACCAGATTTTCACGGACGTTTTACGAAAATTAATAGGCCCTGAATCGGTCCTGGAAACCCAGACCTTGCTTCAGGAGGCCTTAGGAATAGACCAGGAGGCCAGGACCATGATCCTGCAGGACCTGGTTGCATTTGAAGAATTACCGCGATATGATGCTGAGGTGCTTGCCGGCAAGTCGGATGAAACCTTGGCGGATATCCTGATCACAGGCTTTGACGCGAGCGATGGTAGGATTTGGTTTCATCCCATCCCGAATTTTTTGTTTACCCGGGATATTGCCGTCACCCTCAACCAGCATATCTTGATCACCAAGGCGGCCAAACTGGCCCGCTCCAGAGAAAACTACCTCACCCGTTTTATTCTTTACAACCACCCTTTATTTGCCCGACTCTGCAACGAAAAGAAAATTATCGATCTAAACATTCTCGAGGCATTCCCTCCGTCCAAACGAGGGGAGCCGGTCACCCTGGAGGGCGGAGATGTCATGATATTAAATAAAAGTTATGTTTTGGTCGGCATCAGTGAGCGAACAAACCAACATGCGTTTAACAGTCTGAAAGCCTATTTGTTTGAACATCATTTGATGGCCAATCTGGTTCAGATCAATCTGCCTGCTGAGAGATCCTTTATGCATATTGATACCGTGTTTACACAAATTGATGCAAAGGCCTATGTAGGTTACCAACCCATTGTCGAAGGAATAATCAGCAGTGACATAAAAGTGCACCGGATGGATGGACGCATTTCACCCTATCCTACTTTGAAAGAATTTTTATTAAATGAAATCAGCCCTGAAATTGATTTTTTTTGGGCTGGCAAAGGGGACAGCCCTACCCAGGAAAGAGAACAGTGGACCGATGGGTGCAATTTGCTGGCCGTCAAACCAGGGGTGGCCATCACCTACGATAGAAACCCGGTTACCGCCGAGGGTTTTTCCGCAGCGGGATATGACATCCTACCGGCAATAGAGTTACTGGATTATTCTTCCGATCAGATTGCCGGCCTCAGTAAAACGATTATAACTATCCCAAGTGCTGAATTGTCCAGGGCCCGGGGAGGCCCGCATTGTATGTCCTGTCCCATTCAACGAATACCCTATGGATAAAACCGATTTTACACACGCGATTGAACTGCGCACCCGTTATGGGGAAACGGATCAAATGGGGTTTGTTTATTACGGGAGATTTGCCGAATACCTCGAAGTAGGCCGGGTAGAAACTATCCGCAGCCTGGGCATAAGTTATAAAGAACTGGAAGATAAATACCAGGTGTGGATGCCGGTAATGTCCATGCAGATCCGGTATATCCGCCCGGCCACCTATGACCAGGTGCTCCGGATCCAAACCACCATAAGGGAAATTCCGGAGGAAACCATAACTTTTTTTTCTGAAATCCATAATGACCAACAAGAACTGGTGTGTGCGGCAACGATTAAATTATGTTTCTTAAATTCAACGAATAAATCAAGGGTCAATTGTCCGGAATTCCTGAAACACAAATTGCAACATGTTATCGAAACTTCCGATCGTAAATAAATTAGAAAAATTACTTGGAGCCCAGCGACTCAATGCCCTGATTCATTGGGCAAAAAAAACCAGTCTGCCAGGATTTGTAAATACCCCGCTCTACGATATTGTTATCTTTTTATACCATGAATCCAAACGGGAGAAACTTATCCACAAAGTAAATTCCCTGGCATTTTCTTTTTTACTTGCCCTGTTTCCATTTTTTATTTTCCTGTTTACCCTCATCCCGCTTTTGCCCGTGCAGGGAATAAAAGATGTGCTTTATAAAGAACTCAAATCGTTTATTCCGGACCCGGTAGAGCCTTTTTTATTTAAGACCATTGAAGATGTAATCTCGACTCCCCGCAATGGTTTATTATCGCTCTCGTTTGTTATGGCCCTTTATTTTTCAACAAATGCTATGCAGGCTATGATGACGGGATTCGAAAAAACCTACACCGAGACCTTCTTAAAAAGAAATTTTTGGCAAAAAAGGCTGGATGCTCTGCGACTGGTCATGCTGGTTGCCATTATGGTGCTGACATCTGTGGTTTTCATCATATTTGGAAACGAAATATGGTCTACCCTGGTCAATTATTTTGTCAAACAACAATGGGTGATTGAAAATCCTGTTTCCGGAGAAGGGCACCATTGGGTGATTGAGTTTATTTTTTTACAGAAATATTCCGGTGTCGGATTTTCTATAGTTAAGTGGTTGATTACTATTATGCTTTTCCAGGGTTTGTTTGCCGCTATTTTCCGTTATGGACCTTCCTTAAAAACCAAAATCAGGTTTTTTTCTCCAGGCACTTCCCTAGCCACGATCAGCTCGATCATTATTTCCTTGTTATTTTCCGCCCTGATCAACAATTTTGGATCGTTTCACCTCGTCTATGGCCCTATTGGCGCATTGATCATCATCCTACTCTACATCCAGTTGAACTGTTTTGTTATTGTGGCTTGTTTTGAATTAAATGCAAGCATAGCCATCCACCGCGACCTGAAAAAAGTAATCTCGGATTAACTTCCCCATCTTTTGGAGTTTACCTCAAAACCGGCCAGATCCAATACCCGGTCTAAAACTGTCCCCAACAAGATTTCGACACTTTCCGGACGGGTATAAAATGAAGGGATCGCCGGAACCAGGTAAGCCCCGCATTCTGCCAATAAGGTCATATTTTTAAGGTGAATTAAACTGAATGGAGTCTCCCGTGGCACCAGGATCAACTTTCTTTTTTCTTTGAGTATAACATCGGCAGCGCGGGTCATCAAGCTGTCCGATAGTCCATGCGCAATGCGGCCGAGGGTACCCATTGAACAGGGACATATAATCATGGTATCAAATCGGGCAGATCCCGAAGCAAATGGCGCATTAAAATCAGTATTTTCATAAGTCCGGATAGGAGCAGGAAAACTCATTGTTTCACCCATTTCAAGTTTCCAGTTGACATGGGCATTTTTACTGGCAACCAGGCCTATCTCTTCCCACTGATCTTTTAACCCCATTAATTTTTTTATCAATAAATGCGCATATACCGAACCACTGGAACCTGAAATA
>Ga0163150_10003099_pt1 | contig 24017 bp, 19 predicted proteins | sample OliLakLV19P2IB_FD_148628 | JGI IMG/M metagenome (GOLD analysis project Ga0163150, IMG submission 148628) | Freshwater microbial mat bacterial communities from Lake Vanda, McMurdo Dry Valleys, Antarctica - Oligotrophic Lake LV.19.P2.IB | ecosystem: Environmental > Aquatic > Freshwater > Lake >...
GGATGTGAGTGGCGAGCGGCACAAGGCGATTTTGCCGCCGCATGTCTGGGGCGACGGAAAACCGAAAGGGGTCAACACGCGGGCAGCCCAGGAAATGATGGACACGGCGCGGGCGGCGAAAAAATTCGGGGTCGATGTGGTCAACGGATTTACGGGGTCATCGATTTGGCATTTAATCTATGGCTTTCCACCAGCACCGGAGTCGATGATCGGAGCCGGATTCCGGCAGTTCGCCGACCGCTGGAATCCGATTCTGGATGTATTTGAAGAATGCGGGGTGAAATTCGCACTGGAAGTCCATCCCACGGAAATTGCTTTTGATATTGTGACGGCCCAGCGGTGTCTGGATGCGATTGGTCGCCGCCCTGAATTCGGTTTCAACTTTGATCCCAGCCATCTTATTTGGCAGGGAATCGATCCGGTAGAATTTATCCGGGCGTTTCCCGACCGGATTTATCACTGCCACGTCAAGGACGCGATCCGGACGCTGAATGGCCAGAGCGGGATTCTGTCGAGCCATTTGAGCTTTGGCAATCCGAAACGGGGCTGGGATTTCCGTTCCCCTGGCCGGGGTGAAGTCAACTTCGAGGAAATTGTCCGGGCGCTGAATCATATTGGATACGCTGGCCCGTTGTCGATTGAATGGGAGGATTGCGGGATGGACCGCGAGTTTGGGGCGCGTGAAGCATGCACGTTTACCAGGCGACTGCAGTTTACGCCAAGCAATATTCAATTCGATGCAGCATTTGAAAAAGCCTGAAATTCGGGGTAAGCGTCGTTGATCAGTATGACTGACCAGGTAAAGCTGAGGCGGGACAAGAGTGTCGGCACGATCGTTCTGGATCATCCAGCGCGGCTGAATGCATTGACGCCGGGGATGGTCGGCGCCATACGTCAGGGCCTGGACGATTTTCATACGGACGGACGGGTTCGCACGGTGATTCTGACCGGAAACGGAAGCTCGTTCTGCTCGGGCACTGACCTCAACACGCTGACGGGAATCGCGCAGCAGGACAGCATTCCGGAAGAAGACCAGGACGACGTCGTCGATTTTCACGAACTGCTGGAATCGATGTTGCGTTTTCCCAAGCCATTGATTGCGGCGGTTACCGGCTGGACCGTGGGAACGGGACTGGCATTGATGCTGGCCTGTGACATGACGATCGCGGCGGAGCATTCCCGTTTTTGGGTTGCGGAACCGCTACGCGGATTGAGCCCTGGGTTGACTGCGCCGTTGCTGATCTGGCGGATTGGAGCGGCCCGGAGTGCAGCGATGCTGTATGGAACCATGCCGATTGATGCGGTCCAGGCGCTGAACTTTGGGCTGGTCAATGAAGTCCAGCCGGAGCAGTTTGTTTGGGCGAGGGCCAGTGAGATTGCCGGGCAAATCAGCGCCGGTGCGGCCGAGTCCCAGCAGTTGACCCGCCATTTGATCAATGAGACGGTGGCGGAGAGTGTGTTTACCCAACTCAGTATTGGGGCCGCACATACAGCCACCGCCCGAACCACACAAACCGCCCGTGATCGCGTTCAGGAATTTTTGAGGCGCCATCAAGAACGGCAGGAAAACCCGCGAACGTAATTGCGGCCCGTCGGCAAAGTGGCTGGTTCTTTATCCCGGGTATTCCAGTTCCCGTCACGAAATCTACTGAAAGTACGGCAGACAATCATGAAATCCGGAATGTGCGCCAATGCAGGCTATGTAGTTGTCCCAAAAGGGGTCAGACCCTTGGAAAACCCGAGAGGGTCAGACCCCTTTTGGGCCAGACGCATTGTGGCAAATGTTGCAATGGGCATTTGCTTTTTGGCATTCGTCCCAAACCCTTCGATGGCACAGAAGGATGAAGCTGTTTCCCCGCCTGGCAAGAGCCTTTCCAGGGACGAAGCCGAGACGCTGGTAGCGGAGGTGTGGCAGACGGAATCTGAGGCCGTTCGGGCGTCACTGGCTGCGGAACTGGATAACGGGGCAATTATTCTCGGCGAACGGGAACTGAAAATCCTTGAGAAAACTTTTGGTGAGGCGCCGGAGAAGGGTCACAGTCTCTGGATTTCGATGCACGGTGGTGGAGGTGCTCCTGCCCGGGTCAATGACCAGCAGTGGAAGAACCAGATACGTCTGTACGAACCGGAAGAAGGGATCTACGTTGCTCCCCGTGCGCCGACCAATTCCTGGAACCTGTGGCATGAAGGGCATATCGATCCGCTGTTTGACCGGATGATTACTGCTTATGTCGTGGCTCGCGGCGTGAATCCAGATCGCGTCTACCTGATGGGTTATTCGGCGGGTGGCGATGGGGTCTATCAGCTCGCACCACGGATGGCTGACCGTTTTGCGGCGGCGTCGATGATGGCAGGGCATCCGAACGAGTCCCAACCGGACGGGCTGAGGAATCTGCCTTTTGCACTCTATGTTGGGGGGAAAGACGCGGCCTATGATCGGAACCAGAAGGCACCCGAGTGGGGAAAGAAACTGGATGAGTTGCAGGAAAAAGACCCTGGTGGCTACACCCATCGCCTGACGGTCTATCCGGAAAAGGGTCACTGGATGGACGGAGAGGACAAAGACTCGTTGCCGTGGATGGCAGCTTACACCCGCAACCCGTGGCCCAAAAAAATCGTTTGGAGGCAGGACGACATCGTTCACAGCCGTTTTTACTGGATCGGCGTGGATGCCGATTCAGTGAAGGCGGGTCAAAAATTGGAGGCGGAGGTTTGCGGACAAACGATAACAATAACCAGTGAAGATGTGAAAAAGGTAACCATTTATCTGCGGGACAGTTTGGTCAATTTGGACGAACCGGTTGTCGTCGACTTCAATGGCCACCAAATATTGAGCGGCAAGGTTGCCCGGACACGGAATTCGATTGAGGAATCGCTGCGGCGTCGCCCGGATCCAGGCCTGGCCGCAACCGCGATATTGCAAGTGGAATTTGACAAATCCAGGTAATTGGTCCGGTCGGCTTCAGGTACACCGGCAGGTGCTGGATGAATTACGGGGGGCATTTTCCGGATGACCTCGCAGGCATATGGGAAATGCTTGTTTTCGTGCCTGAGGGCAACTATCATTGGTCCGTGTAACAAAGGACTCTGGCGGGCCTGATTTTTTGGGTAATAATGGGGCATTGGGGGCTGTTAGACGATCTTGCCAGTCAACAATTTGGTCGAACGACTCGCCTGAGGATTCCTTTCTGCCACTCGTCACCACTTCCAAGCGACAGAGTTGATTTTCCCAAATTCAAGCAACAACATTTGGGATGTTTCATTGTTGCGTTTCGGGTCTTGCATAAAGTTTGACCCTGTGAAGTTGGTTCTGGACAGGCGGATCGCCTGACCTGCAGGAAAGCGGAGTGGTAGGTCCATGTCACGACAAGCCGTTTTTGAAGCAAGCCTGGCGTATTTTCTCGCGCCGATTGCCCACTATCTGGACGATCCTGAAATCACCGAAATCATGGTGAACGGATTTGACCGGATCTATATCGAAGAAAACGGCAGGCTCGAAGAAACGTCTTCCAGCTTTGCCAGCGAAGACGCTTTGCGGTCGGCGATCAACAACCTGGCTCAATCTGTCGGCCGGACGATCTCGCATGAGAGACCTGTACTCGACGCCCGCTTGCCCGACGGATCACGTGTGCATGCGATCATCCCGCCCAGTGCCCGGCAGGGAACGTATCTGACCATCCGGAAATTCTCCCGAAAACCGCTGACGATGGCCGACCTGATGCGGTTTGGCAGTCTGACTCCCGATGCCAATGAGTTTCTTGAAATCTGTGTGGCACTTCGCAAGAACATCATCATTTCGGGAGGTAGCGGAACGGGAAAGACATCGATGCTGGGAGCGCTTTCGCATGCGATTCCGGAAGGCGAACGGATCATTGTCATCGAAGACACGTCCGAGCTCCGTTTGCACCAGCGTCATTGCCTGTATCTGGAAACACAGCCGGCCACCAAAAAGAGTCAACGTGAACTTACGGTCCGGGACCTGTTCCGCTCGTCGTTGCGGATGCGTCCCGACAGGATCGTGGTTGGCGAAGTCCGCGGTGGTGAGGCTCTCGATCTGATCCAGTCGATGATCAGCGGCCACGAAGGGAGCCTGTCCACGGTGCATGCCAGTTCGGCCTTTGATGCCCTGGTCCGGCTGGAGACTCTTTCGTTGATGTCGGAAATCGAAATCCCGGTACACGTTGCCCGGTCCCAGGTCGCATCGGCGATCGACGTTGTTGTTCAATTGACCCGGTCCAGCGAAAGTGGACGGAGGCGGGTGAGCAAAATCAGCGAAGTGAACCGGCTGGATGAAAACAACCAGTACTTGATAACGGATTTGTTCGGATTGGCTCCGGTTGAGCCGGGAGTTGGGTTGCCCAGCCGCAAAACTTCTCCAAATGGAACGGCCCAAACTCCTGGTCTGGACCTGGACCTTCGTCCGACCGGCAAGTTGCCCACATTTGCTGCGGAACCATTTTTGCAGGGAATGGAGGGGAGACTCAGCCATTCCAGCGGGCTTTGGAAACGTCCCCAACCGGATGGACCAGGAGGAGTGGCATGAAACGCATTCGAAAACCGCTTCGCCGCAAGCGTCGTGGCGTTACCACAATCGATTACATTTTGATTCTCGGGCTGGTGATACCACTGGTGGCCTTTATGTTTGGAATAGTCCCGCGAATGATCCGGCTGGTTTACGAAATGACCATAGTCGTTGTGAATTCACCGGTCGGTTAACGGGCAGGACCTGTACGTATTTTGAATTGCATATTGAATGATGGCAAATTGTTTTGAAGTTTCAAGGAGCAAAAAATGAAGGCAATGATCAACCGGATTCGTACCCGATTCGGGCGGATTCACCGCGATGAAGAGGGCGGGTTGAGCCTGGAGACGATTCTGATCATCGGGGCCATCGCTTTGCCGATCCTGATTTTTCTGATCATGATTGCCTGGCCCCGCGTCCAGGCGTTTTTTAACCAGGGGATGACAGACCTGGAAACGGGGGCCAACAACGCGCGGAACTGATCATGATTGCAACAGCAGTGATGTTTGCGCTTGTGGTGGTCGCGACAGTAACCGATTTGCGGCAACACAAGATCTACAACTGGACAACTTTTCCGGGAATCGTGTTGGCGATCGTCCTGGCGGTGCTGTCCGAATCAACAGGCCGCCCGGAGCTTGCAACGACAGGAGTCAACCAGGCCCTGTTGGGACTGTTGTTGTGTGGCGGAGTGATGCTGGTCTGTTTTGTTTTGTTTGAGATTGGTGGTGGCGATGTCAAATTGCTGGCGATGACGGGTGCCTTTCTGGGACCCGGGTTCGGCATTCAGGTGTTGCTTTGGACCTTTGTTCTGGGAGGTGTTTCGGCCGCAGCAATCCTGGTTTGGAAGCTGGGGGCGGCCAATTTCGCCTTTAAAATACTTCAGCCGGTGATGGGGAGATTCCGGACTGGTTGGGGTGAGTCCTTTGATTTGCACGAACGAGAAGCATTGAAGATGAAACTGTATTTGGCACCGTGTGCACTGGCGGCGCTGCTGATTGTGATGACGGTGCAGCCGTTGATGTAAGCGTTGGGAAGAAAGCATTTTCACGGAGTGAAAAGCTACGTAGCCGTTCACTCCGTGAACGTACTTCGAAAAAACCTGAGGCCAAACAAAAAGTCGAAACAGGCAGCCGTTGATGTAATCGTTGGGAAGAAAGCATTTTCACGGAGTGAAAAGCTGCGTAGCCGTTCACTCCGTGAACGTGCTTCGAAAAAACCTGAGGCCAAACAAAAAGTCGAACCAATATGAACATCCTTGCATTCGATGCGAATCTCCCCTGGATATTCGGGCTGATGGGAGCGTTTCTGGTCGCCAGGTTGTTGCTTGCGTTGAGTCAGGCCAAAATCAACTGGCGTCGCGCTCCCAGGATTGTTGCCTGTGAGGACGGCAGTGTGCAGAGCCTGGGTTTTGTGCTGACTCTGCCGTTTTTTATCATGATCATCATGCTGATTGTCCAGGTCAGCCAGATTATGATCGCCAATATCATTGTCCACCAGGCGGCGTTTGCGGCGGTTCGATCGGCGATCGTCTGGATACCAGCCAATGTCGGGCTGGATGAAACGGCAAACCGGATCAGTTCGTTTTCCCTGATTGAGCAGACGGCCGAAGGCTCCCGGTATCGCGTGTCACCCGGTCTGGGGAGTGCAAAATTTTTTAAAATCAGACAGGCGGCGGTTTTGGCCTGTTCGCCGTCTGCGCCATCGCGGGATTTGGGTTACGTGCTGGATCCGCTGGGACAGCAGACGTATGACGCGTACCTCAAGTTGTATCGGGGGCTGGATGCCGATGCATCGGAGCAAAACCTGATTTCGGCCCGGCTGCACAACAAACTGGCTTACGCTTACGCCAATACAAATGTCCAGATCGACTTTTGGCATCGCGTTGGACCGTACCCGCATTACCAGGATCCGCCGCTTCAGGTCCAGTACCAAATCGGGCCGTGGTTCGACGAGTTTCAACCCAATGAGGTCGGCTGGCAGGACCATATTACGGCGACGGTGACTTTCAATCTGCCACTATTGCCCGGCCCGGTCCGTTTGTTTGCCAGCGGTTCCCAGCCGGCGACTGACGGGTCTACCCTTCCCGCAGCCGATGGTCGTGGTGCGACAGACATCACGGGCAATACTTTTGTTTTTACGCTCAGTGCCTCTGCAACGATGTTGAACGAAGGCGAAAAGCCCTTGCTCCCGTACTTTCAGGAGGAATTCTGATGTTCGGTCGCCATTCAGATTGTGGGATTGGCTCAGGTCTCCCAGGGAAAGTCCCGTCCCACGCGAATCGGCGTGGTTCGATCAGTATTACATCGATCTTCTTTGTCATATTTTTCGCCATGCTACTTGGGATGGTGATGAACATTGGGCGTCACGCCAACCGGAAAATCGCCATGCAGAACGGAGCGGATGCTGCGGCATACACTGGTGGCGTTGTGCTCGCCCGCGGGATGAACACGCTGGTTTTTACCAACCACCTTTTGTGCGATTCGTTTGGGGTGACGGCGTATTTGCGCGAGGCCCGGGACCGCAAGGCCGAGGCCAGGGCACTTGCTGAACTCAGTGCAATGGCCAGCAGACTCAATCCACAAAGGGACGGCAAACTGCTTGGGCGCATTCGGGCGGAGCAGAATCTGATTCGGGTATTTGGAAACAGGAATGCTGCGATTGCCAACCAGCTGTTACCCGAATTTCGGAGCATGTTGAACAGCGAGAAGATCCCTGTATTTCAGCGTGCACTGGTTGACGAGACTCCTCGCCTTGCACTGAACGCAGCCTGGGAGATCGGTGACCGGCAGAATCCGGCGACGGCCGGGTTGAGTGGTGGGTCGGGCATGCAGACCATGTTGTGGCGCACGGATGTGACTACCCTGGAGTTTGAGCCCGATACAGGAATCCCGACATTACCGGTAATGGACCCGTTGCTGGATGAGTCCGAATCCGGACAGCAGTATTTTTTGCCTGCCATTCAGCAAAGGAGCTGGTTGTCGTCCCGTTACCTGCGCTTGCTGAACCGGACGATGCTCCGTGATTTTGACCGGTTGGCACTATCCGGTTTTTCAACGTACTGGCGAACTTATACCAACGGAAATTTGAGGGATGAGTTGGACAGTTACCCATTCAGCAATCTGTTGTTTCAGCTTCGGGACGACCCGGAGATGGTTTTGAACCCCAATGGATACATTGAGCGGGAATTGATGTTCGTCAGTGTTTCCAGTTGGGATTCGATGCCGGAACGGTTGCCGGGATTGTTTGCCAATCCGCTCGATGCGGATGACCTTGCGTACACACAGATTCGTCTGTTCCTGCCACGTGGGAGGCTGCTTTATGATCCCGACGGACCGCTGGGCCCCCGGGTATGGCGGGAAAGCAGCTTGCCGCGCAATTTGCTGAATCAGGGCTGGACGACACAGATTGTTCCTGCAACGTCATCCAGCATTCCGGTGATTCTGGAGTCCAGTCCTTTTGGTTCATCGATCGTCGCACCCAACCTTGGAGGCATCAATGTCGAAGAATTTCGACGTCTCAACACGCACTAATGACGGTGAACTGGTGACTGGGCCAGAATCCGGCAATCGCGACAGCCAGCGAAACCGCCTCCCTGCGCGTCGCGGGCTTGCGCCTCTGGAAATGGTACTCGTGCTGCCGGTTCTGATGATGTTGATGGCGACGCTTATTGTCCTGGGATTCGCTTCGAGCTGGAAATTGCGCACGGAAACTGTGGCTCGCGATGTTGCGTGGCGTGCGCGGTGGCACCGCTTTGCCAATGACAATGCCAGGTCCATCGAATGGCCCGGAGAAGGGGGAATGCAGGTTCAACCGGGCAACAATCTGATTGTGTTTGCCAACGAACCCGTTTTGCAGGATCCGGTGATTGCGGGACCGCTCGGCAGATTGCCGGTCAATCAGGAGGTACTGAATTTTTCGCGCAGCGTTATCAACGGTGTTGCCACGCTCGATCGCCCACCGCCAGTGTTCGCAAAGTTGACGAATTATGATTTCCGGGTCAACCATGAAGTGCTGGATGACCGTTTTCAGTTCCATCAAATGGGAATTGGCAACTATTCGCGACGTGTTCCACTGATTTACGAAACCGGGCTGGAGGAAATTCACAATTCCGATGACTACCGGCGGGCATTGGCAGAACTGTGGCGGGCGATTCTGGCCCTCAGGGAACGATGATTGTGGGCCTGGAACGATAGTTGAATGGGAGTCTGGTTTTGGCTGCGTGCGGAATGCAACGATACAACCTGGAAGATGAATCATGAAGAACTGGATTGGACTGTTGATCGCACTCTCGCTGGGGATAGTGGCTGCGGTTTTGAACTGGCAGTATCTGGAGAAGAAATCGAGAGAAGTCGAAATCGTTTCCTTTCTGGCGCTGGACGAAAACGTGCGGTTGAAAGCCGGGGACACTTTTCTGGCGGAACATTTTGTGAAAGTGGACATTCCCCGAAAACACGCGGGAGCCCTGGCGGAAACCGCCGTGTTGTATGAGGACAGGAACGCGGTGACAAGCATGAAAGCCCTTCATGAGTATCGTGGTGGCGAAATCATACTGCGGCAGGAACTGAAAACACCCGCCGAGGAGTTCAAGCTCAATGCGAATGAGCTGGCGCTCTGGATTCCGGTCAATTCGGCAACGTTTGTGCCATCACTGGTTCGGCCTGGCGACATGGTTTCATTTGTTGTGACCGACCCGGGAACCGTTTTTGGTGGCATTGCCGGGCCGGACGACTCAGGAATTCCGGAGGGTCCCGAGTATTTGAACGCGCCATCCGAAACGCAGGCTCCTGTCTCAGGCACGAGCGTCAACAGCGAACTGGTGGGGCCCTTTCGCGTTTTGTCGCTGGGTGACCGGCTGGGAAGCTATGAAGTGGATGTTGCAGCGAACAGGAGCCGGACCCGTGAGAATGTGATGGGAGTGGCGGTCGTCAAGCTTGGTGACCGGATGGACCCCAAGGCAGAGAAGCTTGTGCGGTGGATGGCTCAACCCGATTTTCGGCAGGCCGGAGTCGTGCTGCATCCGCGAGAAGTCAAAAAATAGATTCAGCAAGTCGGGCAGCCAGGAATTTCCATTCAGCATCCCAGGTAAAAAATGAAAATCTGGTTTCACCGGATCAATGACAGCGGGCGTACGATCTTCGAAATCGAAGACAAAAATGCGGCCGGTGACCATATCGATACCGAAATCACGATTGGACGCGACCCGTCCAACATGCTGGTTCTGGCCAGTCCGCTGGTTTCAAGAAACCACGCGGTGATTCGCCGCCGGGGTAAAAACTTTGAATTCGAGAATGTGGGCCTGAACGCCTGCCTGATCGGCGAAACGGACGTTGGAGTCGGCCAGACTGTTGTCTTTGAATGCGGCACCGCGATTCGTATCTGGCCTTTCACGCTAAGCGTGGAGCAGGAAACGGCCAGTCAGGTATCCCGAACCGACTTCGATGAGCACGTTCGTGGCGAGATGACGAAGCTCGAGCAGCGAATTCACCGGCAGCTGTTGGAGCGGCTGGATTTGGTCGGGATGGAAAGCTCCCGCCGGCCCGAACGGGCGAGTATCATGCTGCTCGAAAATAACATCGAGGACTGTTGTCGGGAAATGAATCTGTTTTCCGATGAGAACCGGGACCTGTTAAGCAAAATCGTTGGCCTGGTCCTGCGCGATTTGCTGACGAACCAGATTATTCTCGACAGGGGTTCCGGTTCAGGCGTGATTTCGCCGCTGACCTGCAACGAGTTTGACGTACCGGCGACTTTGATTGCCGAACGTGAAACGGAACTGGCAAACCTGCTGAAAATGTTGCGGGAAGAACTGCAACTGGACGTACCGGAAGATACCAGCGACAAAATCCGGATTGTAGAAGAAAAGGCCAGCCAGGCGTTCCCGAAATTCGAACGGTTCCTGCACGACAAACTCCGCAAGTACATTATTTTGCGGGCAATCAAAAAGGACCTGAAGGATACCGTGTTTGGGTTCGGCCCTTTGCAGGATTTGTTGCGGGTCCCCTCGATTACCGAAATCATGGTTATCTCCAGCGACCAGATTTACATTGAAGCGGGTGGCGTGATCGAGCGGTCGGGTCGACGGTTCATCTCCGATCAGGTGACGGAGTCGGTTATCGAACGAATTGTCGCCCAGGTTGGTCGGCGAATTGACAAAAGCCAGCCGCTGGTCGATGCCCGGCTGCCGGACGGATCGCGGGTCAACGCGATCATCCCGCCGCTGGCGGTCAGCGGCCCCTGTTTGACAATTCGAAGGTTTCCGCAAACGCGGTTGACGATCGAAGACTTGATCAACAAGGAAAGTCTGACTTCATCGGCCGCTTCCTTTCTTCGTGCTGCGGTCGCCAACAAACGAAACATTCTGATCAGCGGAGGGACGGGCAGCGGAAAGACAACCTTGCTGAATGCGTTGAGCAGCTTTATTCCCAACAAGGAACGAATCGTTACGGTCGAAGACACGGCTGAATTGCAACTGCATCAGGAGCACGTGGTGACTTTGGAAACACGGCTGGCGAATGTGGAAGGTGTTGGTGCCTATACGGCTCGCGATTTGGTCAAGAACGCTCTTCGCATGCGCCCTGACCGTTTGATTGTCGGTGAATGTCGCGGTGGCGAAGCTCTCGACATGCTGCAGGCCATGAACACCGGTCACGACGGGTCGATGACCACGGTCCACGCGAACAGTGCGGCAGAAGTGATCGAGCGGATGGAGTTGCTGGTTCTGATGGCGGTTGAGCTGCCGATCAAGGCGATTCACCGCCAGATTGCATCGGCGATCGATCTGGTCGTGCAGATTACCAGGTTGCAAACGGGCAAGCGGATCGTATCGCAAATTGCTGAAGTCGAAGGGATTGATGAAGACTCCGGTGATTTGGTGATTACCGACATTTTCAATTTGCGAAATGGGATGACACTGCAACCAACCGGATTTCTGCCAACATTTGTTGACCAGTTGGTGGACAAGAAGCTGCTCGATCTTGGGTTTCTGTATGGCGACGAACAGCGAACGGGCGAAACTGTCCGAAAACTGGATGGAACTGCCGGTCCGCAAAGGGACGGCTTGTTGTCCGGTCCGGGTAGCGGGGTTCAACCGGTGCGTACCAGGGACAAGTAACAGGACTGCGGAAAACGGAACGGCAACGATGGTAATACCAGCGACAGCTTTGAGACCCAAATGGAAATCCTGATTACCAGCATCATCATGGGGATTGCCGGTGCGGCGCTCGCCTGGTCCTGCCTGGATTGGGTCGGCCGCGGGCTGGATTTTGTCGAGTCGGATGTGCGTGACAAACTCCGGCAGATGCGGATTCAGCCACGCAACCTGCGACTCTGGCTGGCCACATGGGTTTATCTGGAAGTCATCGTTCTCGTGACGTTGTGGTTTGTTTTTGGAAAACCGGTGTTCGGAATCCTTGCGGTTTTGTTGATGGGTCCGTTGCCATGGTATTTGCTGATGCGAATGGCCAGGCACCGCCGGGACCGGATCGAAGAACAACTTGCGGGAAGCATGACCACGCTTTCGGGTGCCATCAAAGCCGGACTTTCGCTGGCCCAATCCCTGGAGATCCTGGCGGACCAGTCGCCCCGTCCGATTCAGGTCGAGTTCCAGCACATGGTCGGCCAGTATTCGATGGGGAAAACGCTGAAGGAGACCCTGGTCGAAGCCAAGCAGCGGCTTCGCAGCGAAAATTTTTCGATGTTCGCCGCAGCCATGCTGGCCAGCCGCGAAAGTGGCGGCAGACTGAACGAAACCGTGGAGCGAATTGCAAACTCGGTCCGGGAGTTTCAGCGACTCGAGCGGAAGATCCAGTCCGAGACGGCTCACGCCCGCAAGTCAGCCGTGTACATGGCCCTGGCTCCTCCGGTTATTTTACTGGTCTACTGGTTCGTCGATCCAATCAATACGGGCCTGTTGTTTTCGACAGTGCCCGGGCAATTCATGCTTTCGGTCGCTGTGGTGCTCGACGTGTTGGCCTGGCTGTGGGCCCATGCAATTTTGACACCGGATATTTGAAATGGAATCATACCTGATTGCCATCCTGGATGCTGCTGCGATTCCGCCAACATTGGTGGCGGGTGCTGCTGTGTTCACGTTTGCATTCTGGATTGCCAAAGTCCTTGAAACCGATGACCTGCAACAGGGGAATGAATGGCGTTTCGATGTCAGCCGAATTAACGATCTGCGACGAAACGATTTGTTCTTCCGAATGCTGCAGCCTGTGATTCAGGTGTTCGCCAAGTTCAACCGGGCGGCGCTTGGCAATTTCATGCCGGAAATCAGGCGCGAGATTCTGGTCGCGGGCTTGCCCAAGTCCTGGTTGCCCGAAGAATATCTTGGCAAATTGCAATTGATTGCAATTTTGATTTCGCCGGCAATTTTTTATGTCTTCGTCAGCAACATGGGTGGATCGGGAATCATCCTGGCCATCTTCATGACGTTGATGCTGATGCTGGTCTTGCGGCGGTACCTCTCCCACCAGGCGAAGAAACGACTGACAACCATCAAGCGCCGGTTGCCGTTCATGCTCGACTTGCTGACCTTGTTGATGGAGGCCGGGACGACTTTTTTGAGTGCGCTGGAACAGGCCGTGGGGGAGTATCGCGGTCATCCATTGTCGGTGGAGTTTGCCCGGGTTCTGACCGACATGAACCTCGGAAAAACCCGCCAGGAGGCCCTCGAAGCGATGCGGGACCGGTTGCAGGATGAAGAGATTACAGGCATTCTTGGTTCCATCATCCAGTCGGAAAACCTTGGCACGCCGCTGACCGGAGTGCTGCGAACCCAGGCAGACGTTTTGCGATTGAAGCGGTCCCAGCGGGCCGAGGCGATTGCTGGTGAGGCCGGTGTTAAAATGTTATTGCCCGGCATTTTGGTGATGGCGGCGACAGTGATCGTGATCATTGGGCCTTTTGCAATCAATTTCCTGATATTCGGATTGAGTATCCAGTAAAACGGATTCAGGATCATGACGAAAACACAGTCACCCATGAAAAGAATCAAATGCCCCAACTGCGGAATGACTTTGGGAGTCCCGGGTAAGGTCTTTGGCAAAACGTTTGATTGCCCAAAGTGCAATACGTCGATCGATTCGGATCAGGAAAGCATCGTGCTGGAAGACCAGCTGCCATTCCCGGATTTTCTTCCTCCTCCCGGCAAAAAGCCAGAGAACAGGCCAGAGCCAAAACCTGCGCCGAAATTGGAGCTGAGGCCGGTACCAGTTCCGGAACCTGGTCAATTCAAGAACCGCGAATCGTTGCCCGAGCCGACTCCCGCCAAACCAGAACCGGTTGCAGCCAGTCCCAAAACAACCAGTCCCGCCGCTGTTGCCCGGATTATCAGGGCCGACTCTGTGGAAACGTCGTTGGCAAAGCACGGCGAATTGCCGACTCTGCAATTGAAAGACGGGCGTCAGGCGAAGCTGAACGTGAGTGACGTTCGCAAGACACCGGTATTTCTGGCGATTTTGATCAGCAGCAGCATTCTGTCATCGGCTTTGATTTTCCTGTTTGCCAGCCAGCAATCGGTAACCAGCCAGGCAGAACTTGACCAGGCCCGCGCCGAGATTGCCATGTACTATCACACGCGGATCGATGTCGATTTGAAACCGTACCAGCTGGAATTGCGGGAAGCACAACTGGCCCATTCACGGGGCGATCGAAAGTCCGAAATCGACGCCTATCGCAAAGTCATGAAGCGGTTTCACCGCGAGGACCGGAACCAGTTCGTGGGGGTAACCGGCAGTCCCACGGCGGACCAGGAACTGGAGCGACTGGTTTCGACCATGCTTCGCGGCAGATAAAATTGAACCGGTATCTGAAACCAGGGGATCTTTCCGCATGACAACAAAACCGCCCAGCCAGCGATACACTGCTTTGAAAAAAGTTGGTAGCGGCGATTTTGCGACCACATTTTCGGCTCGCGATACCCGGCTCAATCGCGATGTTGCAATCAAGCAACTGCACCCCCAGTATCTGGACGACGAATCGAGACTGGCACGATACTGGCGCGAAGCCCAGATGCTGGCTTCGCTCGAACACCCCAACAACATGACCATCTACGACGTCGACCGGGCGAAAGGCCGGCTGGTCCTGGAGCTGATGCAGGGAAGCCTGCGGCAGGTCTACTCCGGCAGACCGATGCCTGTCGAGGATGTCCGTCAAACGCTGATTCAGGGACTCAAGGGATTGCAATGTTTGCACGACAACGGGATCGTACATGGCGACATCAATCCGAACAACCTGTTTTTGAGCCGGCAGGACGTCGTCAAGCTTGGTGATTTTGGACTGGCCCGGCGGGTCGAAGATGATGAGGGAAGTTTGCTGAAGGGAACGACCCGTTACATCGCGCCGGAGATTGTCTCGGAAGAGTTTGGCAAAGTGGGTCCGGCGAGCGACCTTTATTCATTGGGATTTTCGGCGCTCGATCTGTTGGTCGGATCGGAGTTTGAATCGCTTTTTCCCGACCTGATCGCATTCGGGCGGGATCGCAAAATGGCCTGGATGATGTGGCACTGCTCTGCGGACAGGAAATTGCCGCCGGTTCAGTCGATGCTGGAAGGCGTTCCGGATGACCTGGCCAATGTTATTGCCAGACTGACGGCCAAGGACCAGTCGAAACGGTACAAAACGGCGAACGATGCATTGCAGGACTTGAGTGCCAATCCGGTTCCGGTCGGGCGGTCCCTGAAAGAGGAAGCTGCAGCGGCGGCGAAACTTGCCTGGCAAAAAAGGAAGAAGCGGCGAATCCTCGCAGTTGTCGCGTGTGTGGCGAGCGTGTTGTTGAGCGGCGCAATCTACTGGTCCACGCTCCCCCCGCCGCCTGCTCCGGAACGGGTAGCACCCCCGCCGATTGTTGGAGTCGTGCAAAACGTTTTGCCCATCGACAACAAACTGGTGCTGGATCTGGGTACGGACTGGAAAGAGATCAAGCTGGCGGGCGTTGACACGGTAACGCTGAATCGCAAGCAGCGACAGTTGCGGGATCTGGAACTTGACGATCGGGTTACTGTGCACACGATTCATGATCCGGACAACAAATTCCATTACGAAATCATTGCCTTTCGTCCGGAGACGCACGCGGGAGTTATCGAGGGTGTTGACCTGGAGAAAAATACGATCGTGTTGAAAGTGTCTGAAGGTGAAGATGCAAATGCCGGATTTACGCTGCTTGTTCCGGAAAATACGCCTGTCGCACTCAACAAGCTGCCGACAGAAAAAGGGGAGCCGTTGACTGTGGCGTCACTCGTTGCGGGGGACCGGGTGGTTGTCCGTCATTCGGATGACGAAGCCGGAATGTTGGCGTTGTCGATCGATGCACTGCGCGAAGTCGATCTGGTTGGGTACGTCCGGCATTTGGAAATGCAGAAGCGGATTATTACAGTGGCTTTGACCGAAGGGGACGAGCATGAAGCGTCCTTTGTGCGAATTCCTCTTGGGCCAGAATGCGCGTTCACCCTGAATGAACTGACATCGTTGAATAACAAACTGGTTGGACTTGGTGATTTGAAACCTGGCGACAGGGTGACCGTGCGGCATGACGCGAAGGCGACGAGGATTGCGGCCTACCGGGTTTTTTCCCACACCGGTCGAATCAAAAAAATTGACTATGAACGGGGAAGCCTGGAAGTAACGCAGGAAGGATCCGGACTCGTGAACTGGGCCGTCGACGGTGGCTGCAGCATATCGCTGGGCGACCGGCCGGTTTCGCTGGACGATTTGCGTGCCGGCGACTTGATCGAGGTCGCGCACGACACGCCGGGTGAGGCAGTTCCGGTTTTGGACCGGATCGAAGCAATCCGTCCGCCAGACAAAGACAAGTGGGCAATCCTGATTGGGATTCAGACGTTCGAAGACCCCGGGATTTCGCCGTTAACCAGTCCGGTCGAAAACGTTCGGGCTCTTCGCACGGTTTTGACCGGGCGTTATGCGGTACCGGATGACCAGGCATTTGTTTGTGAAGATTTTGACCGGGTGCGGCTTGAGCAGGAAATTCCTGCATGGCTGTCGCGAGTTCCGCCTGGGGCCGAGTTGTACGTTTACCTGGGAACCCGTGCGTTACGGGTGGGTCAGAACAACGTATTTTTGGCGACTCGTGATACAGTCCTCGAGCGAATCAACGAGACCAGTTTGAAACTCGAATGGTTAATCGACTGGCTGGACAATTGCCCTGCCAACAAAAAGGTGCTGTTTCTCGATTGCACCCATGACGGGAAAGCGGGTGAAAGCAAACCGTTGTCGCCGGCGGAAATGCTGGAGATGGTTCGGGCGACCCGACGAGGGGGCTATCCACGCTCGCTGTACGTTTTTGGAAGTTGCCAGGAGGGACAGGTCAGCGCGACTTTGCCGGCGGACACCAAACCGGGTTTGTTTGCGGCCACGATTGCCAGCGGATTTGCCGGAGGAGCTGACGGGCCTCGCGACAACCGCATTGAGATTACGGAATTGGCGGAGTACGTCGAACGGATGATGAAGTCAGCTTCCAGATCCAGTGGAATCGAACAGGTGCCGGTCATGTTCCTGCCCGATTCGAAACCGCCGCGAATCAGTGAAGCAGCAAAGGGGGCGATCCTGGCGTTGTTGGCCCATTTCGAAGACAACAAGCTGGACCGGGACGATATTTTTGTTGAAGCAGCTGCGGCGACGAAACTGGCTGGCGGTCAGCCGGATGCGGACCTGGCGTTGGGAATCGTGCTGATCAATCATGCAAGGATGAGCCAGGCGCTGGAAGTCCTGGAACCGTTGCGCCTGAAGCATCCCGGGCTATTAATGGCCCATCGCGCGGTGATCTGGCTGCATTTTCAAAAATCCCAACACGATGCGGGTCTTGCGAAACTGCAGATCATGCTGAACCAGATACCCGAAACCGGTAAATCAGGCGGGGAATACGATGCGGAAATACTGGGTGTATTCGAATCGGCAGGACGGTTTCGGGAATTGGCAGGTACTGCAGACTGGACGCAAAAAATACCGACACCTGCCGAGTTGGAAGCGTACGACCAGTTAATCGCCGGCTTCGGCGACCAGGCAATCGCAAGCCATACACTCGGCCGTGAAAAAGTTCGTTCCATCATGGCCGGATACGATGAACAGATCCGCTCCAACCCGGGTGGAGAAGCGTCGCTGGATCGCCAGCGATTTCGAAACTACATCGAACCGATCGCCGACCAAGCAACTGTCGCGTCAATTCGTCTTCAACTCGACAGATAGTTCGCCCTGGCGATTCGAAACCGAGCCGGAATGCGTTCCCGAGATGTGGTAATTGTGGCAGGTGGTGCATCCGTGCGGCGACCCGTTCGGACGGTGGCAGGACGTGCAGTTGTTGGCTGCAACAGGTTTTAGTCCGCAATCCGCGCTGGTCAGAGTTGCCAGTTTGTTTCCGGATTGCGACCCGGCCAACCGAAACGGTGACCGGCCGGGAGTCTGCCGGTTGGGGTCGGCCAGTTGATGGCACGATTCGCAATCCGCAATCAGGTTGTGTGGTCCGTGATCGAAGCGGGTAAAGCCCTTTCCCGGATTCAAACCTGTGGTCGATTGCCAGTTTACCGGGCCGCCGTTTCCTGGGAGGCTGCTGGTTCTGTGGCAGTGGATGCATTGGCCGGGTCCAGATGGCGCAGCGAATGAGTGCGCAAAATGATTGAATGATGGGTCGGACGGATGAACGGAATTGCTGGAGATCCATTCCAACAGCATGCGGGAGAACGGATCGGCATGACCCGCCGGATGCCACGAGATGACCATCAGGTCGTGATTTGTTTTCCAGCCCGAAGCGGGTGACTGAATGTTCAGTCCCGCTGGCGAGAAAAAAGAACCGTCCGCTGGCAATTGGTCAGACCGGTTTACGATCTGCTTGGGTGACGCGTTCCCGAGGGAGCGACTTTCTGCCAGGTTGCCGGACAGTTCTGTAACGGAGGAAAGTTGGGAAGTGGCTGTTGCCGGTTGGGCGATACCCGGGCTGCGAGCTCCGCCGGTTTGCAGCGGGTTCGTCGCAAGCAATTCGCCGGACCGGTTCGCCGCCGTTCGGTTGTCTGTTGCCTGTTGTATGGAATCGGAACGTTGGGGATGCAAACTGGATTGCTGTTCCGGCCATTCCTGTTGCAACGCCGATCCGGTTGACGCCAATTGGGACTGGGAAGCCTGCGATTGGGGAATTTCCGGTCGGGGAGACTTTGACGACAGGGCTTTGCCTTGCAGGAGTTGCCCAACCGGATTCTCCGCCAACTGTTCTCCGTCCTGAATCTTCCGCCGCATGACCGGGCTGTTCCGGTTTTCATCGAGAGAACGTCCGGACTCCAATGATTGGTCGGGTACGTCGTTAATCGCCGGCTTGCTGATCCAGGGCATCCACATCCGGACCGTATGCCGCAGTTGGGCATCATCCAGTTCGGCCAGGAGTTTCTCTCCGATCGTTGCCGGTTCGGAGGCGCCCGATGGTGCAACCCGCTCCAGACGGCTGACTATCGCCTGTTTTCCGGACTCCGATATCTCCTGGAACAATCGCTCATAACCGCTTGCCAGCCCGGCTGCCAAACGGAGGTCTTCCGGACGCTGTGGATTGATCGAGGAAAACTGAAAACTGGCGGGAAGTTCATGGATCAGCGAACGGAGTGCGGGATCGGCGGCCAGCAAAAGCCGCTGCAAGGGAGGAAGTGGGCCATCAAAATCTCCGGATGCATTGGCCGGCCATTGCGGCTGGTTGATACCGGCCGACCGAATCGCGTCAACATCCAGCACTGGAACGGACAGCAGTTCCAGACCGTGACGCTGGCTGTCGGTCAATGCCGCATTGTGACAACTGGCACACGACTGCTCAAATCCGGCAACGGTCCGGAATCTCCCCGAACTGTCCGGCGGATGGCAGGACTTGCAATCAAAGATCCTGTTGGAATTCGCAAAATGTCGGGTGCCATGTGAGGCATGGTCGAAATTCAATAAGGCGTGGCCGCTGTTGGAGGCAACTGCAAAGGCTGGATGGTCGAGGTCGAAGCGGTGAAATGTTGAAGTATGGCACGATTGGCATTGCGCGTCGGTCATGGCGGCCATGTTGAACTGCTGGCCGTGATGTTCGCGATGGCAAACGCTGCAGGCGATGCCCGATTGGTCAATGGACTGAATCGACGAAACCTGGGTGGTGTTTCCAAAGGCAGTTTTCGCCAGCGATTTTTGTGTGAGTGCCGCCAGTTCGCCGGACGACAGGTTGTGGGGGTTCACCGGATGTTCGCTTCCCAGGGACGCCTGGTGGCATTTCAGACAAAGGTCCGACTGGCACAGCGATTCCTCTTTGTTGCGGATTCCCGTTAACATTCCCGCCAGCCAGGCCGCGACCGGCTGACCGGCTGATTCATGGCAGGCCTTGCAACGGTCGCCGTTCAGGCCGCCGAGAATTTGAGCGTGGCTGTTGGTCAAGGGTCCCGGTGCGAGAAAGCCGCTACCGAATGGGCTGTTCAAAGCCACTGCCAGTGCCCCGACAGTAAACGCCAGGACTGCCAGGCAAATCGTTCGCCGCATCTGCCGGACGGAACTGGACGGTAGGGAGATCGCCGGCATGGAATCTGGTATGCCTGCCGGATACGCCCTGGAAATATCGGGCCGGTGGTAAGGGTCCACGTGCCCGGACGATGCAGACGTGTCCTGCGAATTCCAATTGGGAGTCATGCTCACGGGCTGCCTCCCGAAAAAGCGTAAACCATCACCGTATGCAGCGAACCGAGAACCAGCAGCGTTCCGGTCAGCATCAGGTGTATAACGATCCACCACTTCAGTCGTCCCTGCATGGTGCGGTGGTAATCGAGATCGTCTTTTTCACGGACGATTTGCATCAGCTCGCGACTGGTGGCCCGTTCGCTTTCGGTCAGATAACGGTCGAGTGAGCGGATTCCGGCAATCACTTTGCGACACCCCCGCGCCGAAGGTGCCAGGGCAAAAACAGCCGGTCGGGGCAAATACATAAATGCCGCGACATGATTGACGTAGTAACGGGCGAGTGTTGTTCCCTGGCATCTGGCCAGGAGCTGATTAGCCCGAATCGCCAGCTCGTGTCGCAGCGTTGGAATCTGCTCGTAGATCACCTGGTGCGGAATGTTGGTTAGCCTGGACGGAATCAGCCGGGTCGCTATCAACCCGTACACGCCACTGAAGCCGGTCAGCAGAAAACTGGTCGCCAGGATCCGTTCGAAAACACCCGTCGGGACAGCCCAGGAAACATGCAGTCCGAAAATTGCCAGGGCCGCAATGCCCGACCACGCATGAAGCTGCATCCAGGTCGAAGCCGACCCCAGCCAGCCGGCTGACGGAAAATGTTTTCGCAAGCGGAACGCAGCCAGAAACAGAACCAGAATTCCCAGCAGGGGTCCCGATATCCAGCTCGAGTGGATCAGTTGGCTTTCCAGCCACTGGCAAGCGAACACGATGAACAGTACCGCTGCGATGCTCCAGCAGGCGAACGCAAAACGGCGGCGCGGTATCGCACTGCGTCGAAGCGGCTGGCCGTCCCTGGCGAATTGTGAATTCATCCCTGAATCCATTCTGTCAGAGGAGCCGGGGTGGAAAGGTCTATTCGGATCAGTGCATCATGAGGACAGGCCCGCTGACAGGCTGGTCCCGCACTGGAGCCAATGCACAGATCGCACTTGGTCGCCTGCAAAACGGGAAGTCGGGTTTCGGGATCGACAAGTGATTTGCCATCCGGGCCGGATCGCGAAACCATCTGAATATTCGAATAGGGACAACTGGTTGCACAGGTTCCACAGCCGATACAGGTCCGGTCGTTAATCGTAACGGTTCCCGATTCCCTGTCGCGTGAAATGGCGCCAGTCGGACAGCCGATCATGCACACCGGATCGGCGCAATGCATACAGGCGTTGGTAAACATCCAGTTGTCGTGGACACTTCCGGTTCGCAGAAAGCGGGGAGTTCCGCCATGGGTGGAACTGCATGCCCGCACACAATCGTCACAGCGCGTACAGCGGTTGAGATCGATAACCATCGCCTGGGTGCCGTTCATCAGTCGTTGCTGGACGATGGTCTCCATCAGCGCGACGGGAACATGCGAATCGCGAGAAGCCAACCGCCGCGTCCCGGCCTGTTTCTCGCGGCCAGCCGGTTCCGGAGCAAGCGGTACCGGACGTTGCGATTTTTGCAGGAAGGGCAGAATTCCGGTTTCGACAATTTTCGTGGGGATTCTCAGCACATCGACATAACCGGTGGCCCGTAGAGTCAGCTGCCAGGGTCGCTGCTGAGCGGTTGCAAAATTGTGGGCCAGTTCGCGCAGCCCAAACACGCTTCCCCGGCCAAGATATTCAATCGTCTGCTCACCACTTCCCCGCTGCCGCGTGACGCGGGCAAAGCCGCTGCGAACGAGGATCAGCCCGTCACAATATTCGCCCTGGCGGGCAATTACCGGTTCAGCCAGAATCCGCTCGGCGACATCGGCCTGGGCTGTCGACTTCCAGGCATGGGTCCACAGCATCGTCCCGAAGGACTCAAATTCAACATGCCCGGCAACGTCTTCGATCTGATCCGGAGTCAATCCGTTCAACAGCGGCGTTTCGCGCAAATGTGTTTTCAGACTCCGCTCGCGATAAAGCTGGTCGATGTGCTGGCGTATCGCAGGGTCGCGTTGCATCAGGTCGCGAAGCCCCTGCCAGCGAAGTTCGACCAGAACGGCTGGCGAGTTTGCGATCACGGTGACGCTGCGGGGTGACCGGTTGATGGCCGACAGTTCGCCAAAAAACTCGCCGGAACGTATCAGGCCAGTTTCACCCCGGGCCAAAATCGAAGGGACGTCCTGCAGAAACATCCTTGGGCCGTTGCCGGTGTTGCGGGTTGCAAACGGCAGGCCGTACGGGTCGTCCTGTGTTTCGTCGTTATTGCGCAACAGGCTCAGGAGATTTCCAATTCGTGCAAGCAGGCCCCCCTGCCCTCCGAATGTTGCAGGCATTTCGGGCTTCGGACCTGAATCACCCAGAATGACAGTCAGCTCTCCAGACAAAACCAGAAAGGCACTGTTGCCATAATCACCGGCCCGATAGACGACATCGCCAGACGAGTATTCGATGATTCGGCAGTCGTTCGCGAGAATCCCGTTGAGCGAAACCTGGGTCGAAAACGCCGAGGGATCCATCGAACAGAACGGTTCCATGTGCAACAGGCGATTCACCTGCTCCACAGTCATGCTGGCGCACCAGGGCTCGCTCCAGCGTTGGGGTCGTTCGGCAGTTGTTGTGGATTCTGACAAGGGATTGGTTCACGCGTTGCAGTTTGTTCGTTTCATCACTGTTGCCCAACAGTTGCCTGGTATTTGTATTCCGCTGGCTTGGGCACCCAGGCATCGACCGGAGTCAGGGTCGTTCCGTCCCGTTCCGAGGCAAAACTGATTCCGGCAATCGCAATTGAATCGGCAATCGATTCCAGCTGCCGGCTGTTTCCGGTTCGCAGTTCGGCGTGGGCAAAAGCCTCCAGTGCTTTTTCGATCAGCGGGTCGTTCAGCTGTTTCTGAATCTCAACCAGTCTCAGGGCGACTTTGACGGCCCGTTCAGCGACGGTCTTTCCATACACCGAGTTGGTCGTTGCCCGGGCAGTTGCACGTGTGCTGTATTCCAGATCGGCCAGCAATCCGGTCAGGTACATGACCCGCAGCCGCTCGACAGTCGACGGGTCGTTTCGCAGTCCGCCGGTCCGGACGAAATTGTGGCGCAACATTCCCTGGGACCATGCGACCAGTTCAAAGTTCTCGCTCCCTGCCGTGTGGCCACCGACGTTGACCAGTTCTTCCTGGGGAACGGTGTGGCAGTTCAGGCAGCTGCTCGCGATGGCGTACAGGTTTCGCGTGTTTCGCATTCCCAACGCCGTGCTCTGGTGCAACCGTTCGATCCGGTGATTGGGACTTTCCGATTCACGGGTTGCACCCGGCCCGCCGTATTCGTTATGGGTTTGCATCCAGTCCCGTGCGGCACCGTGACATGATTCGCAGGAGATCCCTGAAATGGCCTGATGGCTTCCGTCCGCCCCGGTTTGCATCGTGAAATGGCAGTTGATGCACAGTTCATTTCGCTTGACACTCAACACACCCATCTTTTGCGTGATCTCCCGGGCCTTGGGGCTTCGGGAAAGTGTCTCGAAAAACTGTGAGTGCGGAGTCTGACGCCACGTCGCGACTTCGCTGCCGTGACACTTGGCACACGACTCAACGCCCATCACCTTGCCCGGATCACACCGCATCTCCTGGGCACAAACACGTCTGGTATCGTCGAAGAAACCAAGGACAAGTAGCGCCGCCGAAATCACCAACCAGTTTTTCGACCTGGTGAAGCGAAGCCCCTGACCCAAAGCGTGATCGAGTCCCTGACCCAAAGCGTGTGCGATCCCCTGACCAGCTCCCTCTCCCCCGCAGCTTTGAGCGGGGGAGAGGGTTGGGGTGAGGGGGCTGACCAGGGCATGGACTATGTTTTTCACCGTCACGCCTCCACTTCTACGGGGCCATCGGGATGGGCGATACAGGCCA
>Ga0163150_10003102_pt1 | contig 24007 bp, 16 predicted proteins | sample OliLakLV19P2IB_FD_148628 | JGI IMG/M metagenome (GOLD analysis project Ga0163150, IMG submission 148628) | Freshwater microbial mat bacterial communities from Lake Vanda, McMurdo Dry Valleys, Antarctica - Oligotrophic Lake LV.19.P2.IB | ecosystem: Environmental > Aquatic > Freshwater > Lake >...
GCCTCACCCCAACCAAACAGGCCCGGCTGGTTGGTGACGACCTTCACGAAGATCCAATTCCGCATGCGGGCGTGACAGACGAGGGTCTCAATCGCGGTAATCTTCATGCGGGTCTCGGATTCCGTCCTCGGTAGGTTTCGCGGTGATTGAAACACTGTCGCCACAGCTCACCATTGCAAATGCTAAATTCCGATTGGATGCCGTTAGGTTGCCGATGCCGCGCACTTTGATCAGAGCGCCGGTGGCACTGCTCGAAATGGAAGCAACTCTTCACACCAGGCGGCTACCGAAAACAAATCTCGGTCGCCCCTCGATTGCCCGATGAGTTGAATCGCTATCGGCATGCCAGTACCGTCGAGCTCGACCGGAAGCGAAACGACGGGAAGCCCCGAATACGTCCACGGCGAGTTGAATTTGAGATCTCCCGTCGTGGCGATTCCAGGCGCAGGCGCGGGAGTGGCCGGGACGAGCAGCGCGTCGACGTCGGAGAGCGTACCAACCAGCTCACTTTGGAAGTGCTGCTTGTGGACCAGGGCCGCTCGGTAGACGTCATCGGAAACGCGGGCGCCTTCCCGGAGCACCTCGGAGACACAAGGACCATATTGATCTGGATGCGAGGTGAATTGTTTTTGATGATACCTCGCGGCCTGGTACACCATGATCGTGCGATGCGCCGAGTGAACATCGGAAAAACTCTTCGGCAAAGCGACCGTGCGAATGTGAGCGCCCGCGGCGCTCAATCGCTCAATTGCGGTGCGTGTGGCGCCGGCCACGGCGGCATCGGCCTCGACAAGGAAGAAATCTTCCACGACCCCCAGGCGGGGCGCTGGGCGGGACTTGAAGTCCGTGGTTGGTTCGATTGCCTCTTCACCCATCATTGACATGATCACGGGATGCAATTCTCGGACCGTTCGAGCGAAGGCGCCGAGATGATCCAACGGGGGGCTGAGAGGAATGACATCTTCCAATGGAATCTCGCCGTAGGTCGGTTTGCACGAATAGACACCGCAATAGCTTCCCGGCCGAATGATCGATCCGCCCGTCTGGCTTCCCACGGCCGCAACACACATTTCCATCGCCACGGCGGCCGCCGAGCCGCTGCTCGAGCCGCCCGGCGTGTGCGCCAGATTCCAAGGATTGCGCGTCGGCGGCGGATCGAAGCATGCCCATTCCGTCGTGATGGTTTTTCCCAGGATGATCGCGCCGGCCGCGCGCAATCGTTGAATGGCCGGCGCATCGCGAGTCGCGGGACTCGGGCTTGTGAGGGGCGACCCGGCCCGAGTCGGCATACCCTCGACGGCCACAATATCCTTGACCCCGATTGGCATGCCGTGCAATGGTCCCCGCGAATTCCCCCGGGCAAGCTCTTGATCCAACTGCGCGGCAGCGGCCCTAGCACCTTGGGCGTCGACGTACGCCCAGGCGCGAATTTGTCCGTCCCACTCTTCAATGCGATTGAGACAATAATCAACCAATGCCGTCGGCGTTGAACTGCCTCGGAGCGTTGGTTGTGCGTCGTGCTTGATCGTGACGTTCGACGACATGGACAACATCCCTTCCAATAGCAAGCCTAGTTTTCACGCAGACCTGGCAAAACTCGACAGCAGACCTTCAATCACTTCAGGCTCGTGTCCGCAGTTGATTCGTAGCCTTAACATGGACCTTCCGGCTGCAGCATGTGGAGGAACCACGCAAGGCAAGTAGAATCCGGTGTCGCGCAATGAGGCCGCGATGGCCTCGGCCCGGCGTGCGTCTTCAATCCAGACCGGAATAATATGGCTTGCCGAGGTGCGAACATTCCAACCTTGTCGCAACAATTCGCCGCGAACGCCTGCCGCTCGCTCGAACAGCACAGCACGCCGATCTGGTTCGCCAACGATGATCTCGACAGCCGCAAGAGCCGCAGCGCAGGCGGCTGCAGGCAACGACGTCGAATGTTGATAGCCCCGAGGACGAGTGGCCAGGGCTTTGACGAGCGAAGTGCGTCCTGCGACAAATCCCCCCATTCCTCCCAAGGCTTTGCCCAGCGTGCCGATGCGAGCCACCAGGCAGTCTCGGTGCCCCAACGACGCGGCAGCGCCCTCTCCGCGATTGCCCTGCGTTCCGATCGCGTGGGCTTCGTCAACGAAGAGCATCGCGTCATGCCGCTCGGCGATCTCCGCCAAATCTTGCAGGGACGCAAGACTTCCGTCGCTTCCGAACAACGACTCGGTGGCGATCAATCGGCGGCGGTGATGCCGACCCGCTTGCATCAAGGACGAAAGGTGGTCGCAATCGCCGTGTCGATACGGATAGACGGCTGCCCCCGAGAGCTTGGCGCCGTCAAGAATGCTGATGTGATTCTGGTCATCGCAGAAGATCGCGTCGCCTTCGCCGACCAGTTCCCGGATCGCGTCCAGATTGGCGGCATAGCCCGACGAATACAAAATTACTGCCTCTGCGTCGACAAAGCTCGCTAGCCGTTGTTCAAGTTGCTCGTGGAGTACACCGCGACCGCCGACCGACGGACTGGCGGTACTTCCCCAGCCATACTGACGAACGGCCTCGGTTAGCGCAGCCACAATTCGTGGGTCGGCTGCCAACCCTAAATAGTCATTGGAACCAAAATGAATCAGTTCGCGCCCATTCAACTCAATCTTCGTGCGTGCGAGGCCAGTGCGCACTGAGTGGATTCTGGGGACACTAACGCCGAGCGCGTCTTCCTTTCCGTCGACGAGCATGTTCGAGCAATCGGCGCTAAACGTCATCGCAGTTCCAATGCTCATTCCTTGGGCACTAGCTTGAGCAAATCGGCGGGGCGACAAACCACGCCACCGCGAATGACAAGCTCGATCCGTCGGGTATGCCGAATATCATCCAACGGGTTTGCATTGAGTAGCACGATATCGGCGAGCTTTTTTGGCGCGATGGATCCGAGGCGATTTGCCTGTCGCAACGCGGTCGCGTTTTGCAGCGTTGCGGCGGATAGGGCCGCCGCCGGCGTCATGCCGGATTCGACAAGCAGTTCGAGCTCTTGGTGCAGAGAAAATCCTGGCGTGACTTGCGGCTCTGGCGCGTCGGTTCCCACGAGCAACGGCACTCCCGCTCGAAACAGCATGCCGGTCAGCTCCTGGTACTTGGCAAAAACTCGCTTTCGATCGGCAACCTCGCCGCCACCTTGCGGACAGCCGGCTTGCCGCAGATAAACCGGCCAAAAATCGCGCAGCCGTCGCGGAACGAGATCGTTGTCAGGGCAATCTTTGACCTCGTTCGCATCGGGCATCAGAATCATGTTGCGCAGCACAACGAGCGTGGGATCGACATAAGTCTTGTGCTTGACAAGCTCCGCCACGAGCGCCGCACATAACGGGTTGTTCAAATCGACATCGCCGCGACTTACCGGCTGCGTGGTGCTTTGCGCTGGAATGATGAAATCAAAGACGGACGTGAGGTGTTCGAGACAGTCCACGCCATCCTCGACCGCCTGTTGGGCCGGATACCCGCCTAAGTGAGCCGTGACGAATAGGCCTTGGCGATGGGCCTCTTCGATGATCGACCGGCCCACCGCTCGGCCAGTCCGGGCATAGATCTTGACGGTGGTGACATTCCAGCGCCGCATCTCGTCGAGGACCGCGGGGACTTGAGATGGATCGCCAATGCCGCGGCCGATGTCTCGGTGAAATGGCGGATCCGCATCTAGGACTGGACTGCAGGTAAAGACCCGCGGGCATGAACCCGGATGCTGCGTCGCATGCCGCGCGATCAGCGTTGCGGCCACGATCTCATCGCCAGTGCTGCGGACGGACGTCACTCCGGCAGCCAGGTAGAGCGGCAGGACCTCGTCGCCAGAGACATTGGCAAAGTCGAGCACGTGCATCAAATGAACGTGCGCATCGATCAGCCCTGGCAGCGCGAACTTACCGCGACCATCGATCCGCGCCGCCCCCGCCGGAACATCGACCGCCTGGCCCCGCGCCGCGACCGCAACGATTCGATCCCCGCGAACGACAATGGTCCGCTCGGGAAGCATCTTGCCAGATTCCGAGTCGAACACAGCGCAGCCTTCGATGACCAGTGCCTTTTCGTCCGCGCGAGCCGTTGGCGCGATGCCAATCGACAGGCAAGCCGCCAGGGCCAACAGCCTCGGGGCATCGAAGTGCCAGGAGTAAGTCGTGAGCATGAGGATCGGCAGGGTCGAACGTTCCGGTCGCCCCGCTGGCGGTAGTGGGTTCAAGATTGGATGCGCTGGAGCTAGGCGATAATCTCGGCAATGGGGTTGCCGTGGTCGATTTCCAGGCGCTTTCGTCCGGGAATTTCGAGCTGCCGCGAGTCGAGGCCAAGTTGCTTGAGGATCGTGGCGTGGATATCCGTGACGTAGTGGCGGTTCTCGACGGCATGAAAGCCGATTTCGTCCGTTGCTCCATGCACGACGCCACGTTTCAATCCGCCGCCGGCCATCCAGACGGAGAATCCGAAGTTGTTGTGGTCCCGGCCATCAGAGTTTTGCGAGCCCGGGGTGCGGCCAAACTCGGTGGCAAAGACGACGAGGGTCTCGTCGAGCAGTCCACGACGGTCGAGATCGTCAATCAGCGCGGCGATCGGTTGGTCCACCTCGAGCGCCAACCTGGCATGGCCGGCCTTGAGTCCGGCGTGAGCGTCCCAGGCGCCGGCGCCCAGCCCACCATGTTGAACCTGGATGAAGCGCACGCCACGCTCGACAAATCGCCGCGCCGCCAAGAGCTGCGCGGCAAAGTCGCGGCAATGCGGCACGTCGACGCCGTACAATGCCTTCGTTTCCGCGGTTTCTTGCGAGAAATCAATCACTTCGGGAATCGATCGCTGCATGCGAAACGCCAGCTCATACGACGCGATTCGCGCGTCGAGAGCCGGATCGTCGGGGTATTGGACACCGCGCAGTTTGTTGAGGTCGCGAATCAGATCCGCGCCAACGGCTTGCGCGTCGCCCGAGAAGGGGCGTTCGGGTTGGCTGAAATCGAGCGGATTCTTCGGATCGATGCGCAGCGGAACCGCATCGTGGGCGGGCCCCAGGTAGAGGCCGTCCTTCTTGTTCCAATATTCGCGCGCGCCGATCGAGATGAACTGCGGCAGGTTATCGTTGAGCGAACCGAGTCCATAATGGACCCACGCACCCAACGTGGGAAACTCTCCGTCGTTCCGGTGCCGGCCCGAATAGAACTGCGTTTGCGCTCCATGACAGCTATCGGTCGTCCACATGGAGCGGACGATGGCCAGTTGATCCACGCGGCGAGCAATGTGGGGAAACCAATCGCTGATCTCGACACCATTGTCCCCATACTTCTTAAAGCCGACTTGAAGGGGATACAGCGTGTTTCGATTGCCCACGTCATTCTTGACCATGACGCGCTCGAGTGCGAGCTTCTTGGGATCCAGAACATCCGCAAACGGCGTTTCGGAAATCGTCTTGCCGCCGTACTTGGTCAGCATCGGCTTGGGGTCGAAGCTTTCCATGTGGCTGACGCCACCGTTCATGAATAGCCAGATCACGCTGCGGGCCTTGGGAGCGAAATGCGGCAGACCGGTCGGCGGGGCCCATTCGCCCTCGCTGCCGTATCCGTCGCGCTGCAGCATAGCGCCCAGCGCCAAGCCGGCGAAGCCCAGTCCCGAATTGGCCAGAAACGATCGGCGCGAGCACGAGGTGCAATGTGGATCGTGCTGGTGGCTAGGTTTCATGAGTTAACCTCCGATAGCGCCGCATCTCAGCGAACGGTGACGAAATCGCCGTGATTGAACAGCGCCCAGACAAAGTATTCCCGAGCGCGATCGACCGCTCCGTCGGTGGCCGTCGCAGGTAGTTTTCGCCAGGCCTCGAGCGCCTTGGTGCTCACGCCGATTTCGTCGTCGGTCACGCGGATGCCGAGCATAAGGTAATACGCCTTGCGGACGAACTCCGCATCGCTCGGTGATGGACCTTCGGTCGCGCTCGGCTGCGAGAGGCGTTTGGCGATCTGCCGCGAGGCGTCCAGCACCAGGCGACTATTGCTGAGCGCGAGGGCCTGCTGCGGAATGATGCTTTGATCGCGCGCGTAGCACTCATTCACCGACGCTTCATCGAATGTCGTGAGAAAAAGATCGCGGTCGTTGTTCGAGTGGAAGAAGTACAAGCTGCGGCGCGCCGAGTCGGCTTGAGCGGCCGGCGGCACGGCGGGACCGCCTCGCGTCAGGTCCAAGGTTCCCGCGAGCCAGAGAATTGAATCCCGCACGACTTGCGATTCGAGCCGCATGGGGGAACGCCGCCAGCCGTACCGGTTGTCGCGATCCTGGGCCAAATTGGCAGCGCTTCCCACGGTGGACGACGACATTCGATAAGCGGACGACTGCACGATCAAGCGGTGCAGGTGCTTCATGTCCCAACCGCTATCGATCAATTCGGCCGCCAACCAATCGAGCAATTCAAGTTGGATCGGTGGGTTGCCCTTTCGCCCGAAGTCGAAGACGTTTGCGACCAGCGGCGTGCCCATGTGGCGGCCCCAAATATGGTTGACCGCGACGCGCGCCGTGAGCGGATTGCGGCGGTCGGTGATCCAGGCGGCTAGGGCTGTACGCCGGCCTGTGCTTTTATCGGGGAATGCGACGGGTGGGTCGTCCTTGGTCGCAAAAATCTGACGTGTGGGCGTCCACGTGGCGCCTGAGAATGCGGTGAATTGATCGGTCGCAGCAACGTTCGCCACGGCGATCTGCTCCGCCTTCGTAAGCGATTCACGAGCCGCGGCTAGCTCTTTTTCCGGCGTTGCTTTCTTATCCGCCGGTGCGTTGCGTAGTTTGAATTCGAGAGCTTCGACTAAGTTCAGAGCTTTGGCGACGGCCACTCGCCGCTCGGCCTTGACGGCTTCGGCCGTGGCCGTACGTTCGGCTTCGGCTATTTTGGCGTTGCCCGTTGTATCGTCCGCCTTCGCCCATGCGGCGCGTGTCGCGGCCGCGCGGCGCTCGATGCTGAATAATTCCAGTCGGGCAGCTTCTCCAGCGAGGTACTCCGCATGCAACTCGGCTTGGGCGTCTCGCACCGCGGCTTCCGCGGCTTTGCGCGGAGCGCTGTCCGGCGCGGAAGCGTCGCCGAGTGTCTGAAGCTGTTTTTGCGCGGTTGCCAGTTTTTCGCGCACTTTGGCAATCGACGCGTCGGCGGCGTCGATGGCCTTCTGTGCCGCGGTTATGTAAGACTCCAGCACGCCGGGACGACGAGCCGGTTGCCAGGCTTCTTTGGGAAGAGAGACAGGCGTGACGGCACACCCGTCGAGCTCCAGCAGTTTGGGCACGCCGGGAGTAATTGCCAGGGATTTATCGGGCTGGCTTTCTTGCCCTCGTTCTAGTAGATACGTCGGCACGTCGAGCCAGCCGTCGTAAACTCGTGCAATGCCGTCGCGAGTAACGTCCGTTTCACCGGGAACCATATCGATGCGCACATGATACGGCTCGAAGTAGGCTCGCATCCGATAGTAGTCGACCTGCGCGATCGGGTCGTACTTGTGGTTGTGGCACTTCGCACAGTTGATCGTGAGCCCCAGTAATCCCTTGCTCACATGCTCGACCGTCTCCTCCATCCACACGTTGCGACCGTAGAGGTTCCAGTTGCGGATGAGGAAGCCCGTGGCTCGCAGTTTGTCGGGCTCGTTCGGATGAAGTTCATCGGCCGCGAGCATTAGCCGGATCATCTCGTCATACGGAGTATTGGCGTTGAGAGATTCAACAATCCAGTCTCGCCAGCGCCAAATGTGATAATGACTATTGCGCAACTGACCATTGAGGCCCCACCAGTCGCTGTAGCGCCAGATGTCCATCCAATGGCGGGCCCACCGCTCTCCGTGCCGTGGATCGTCGAGTAGCCGTTGGGCGAAGCGTTCGTACCAGCCCTCGCCGACATCGGCGTCGAGCTTGTTCAGCTCTTCCTCGGCAAGGGGGAGGCCAACCAGGTCGAGAGAGAGTCGACGCACCAGCGTCTCGCGGGGCGCTTCGGCTTGCGGAGTCAAGCCGAGCTTCTCATGCCGCTGGGCGATGAACGCATCGATGGGATTTCGCACCCAAGCCGAATTCGCGACTACGGGCACGAGCGGTCTTACGATCAGTCGAAACGCCCAGTGATCTCGTGGGTTCCCTTCCGGCCGTTCGTCGGCGGGGGCTTCGGCGTTCTGATTGATCCACGACGTTAAGGCGGCAATCTGTTCCGGCTTCAGCGGCTGACCTTCGCCCGGCATGCGTTCCGATTCATCGGTCGAGGAAACGCGTTGAATCAGGAGACTCTCCGCGGCCTTTCCGGGCACGATTGCCGGTCCACTTTCGCCCCCTTTGATCGCCAGCGCCGCCGTATCGAGTCGCAAGCCGGCTTCCTGCTTGAGCGCTCCGTGACAGGCGAAACAGCGCTCGGCAAGCACTGGCTTGACATGCTTCAAGTAGTCGACGTGCTCAGCCGCCGCGGCCGCACTGCCTGTCAAGGCGCGCACCACAGCGAGCATCGCGAGGATTAGTGTCAGAAAACGCATGCCGCACTCCCAGGGCTCGCAGTTGGCCAATTCGTCGTCGAAGCCGTTCCGCTACAAGTGATCCGCCTCAACGAGTTTACTCACTACTTGCCAAACAATCGCCGAGCCTGTTCTTGTATTTTGGGGTCGTCGTGGTCGATTAGCTTCTTGCGCAAGTCGTCGTTCACCAAACTTGCCCCAAGCGACTGAGATGCGATGGTCGCGAGCAGGTGCTTTGCACCGTCCGAGGTCCTTACAATGCCTTTGAGAGCGAGATCTCGTTGCCCTGGATCGAGATAACGCAGCGCCGCGACCAGCAGCGCCGCGGCTTCGGCATTGGGGATGTCGGCAAGTCCGCTGATTGCGCCTTGCTGGAGATCGTGATTGGCGTTCTCGGCCAGATAAACCGTCAGTTGCTGGCGAGCAATGTCCCAGGGCCGCAGCGCGACCATCCTCAAGGCGTCGTAGCGAAAGCCAGGAATTACGGCGTCGTTATCCGCCATCCGAGCTGCAAGCTCGAGCGCACGATTCCACCGCTCCGCAAGTTTCGCACGGTCGCTAAGTAGTTCGACGATGCGCTCGTTGGGCCGATTGGTCGCTTCACTGAGCCCATTCACAATTCCCCCGCCGATGGCGACCGCTTGCCAAAGGCTGAGCGATTCGTCTTTTCTGGGCAATGCCAGGTTAAGCATGTCCCGCAGCTCATCGACATTGTTCCGTCGGCCGGCTTCGATGGCGACGCTCCAGATCGCCGGAATTTTCTCGAGTTCCTGCTGGCTGCCGATCTTCACGTCAGCCAACAAATCGCTGACGCGGTTGATCGACTCGAACTTACTCGTGCCGCGAACCAGAAACGCCAGCAAGTCTTGCATGGTGCGCGGATTGATCTCTCGCGCCAGCCCTTCGGGCATCAGCGACTTGCCCGTGTTTCTCAGCTCTTCGAGGTCCTTACGTAGAATCGATTGATCCTTGCCTTCTTGGGCTTTGAGCACGACATTGCTCACGGTCTCGGTGCCGAGCACTCCCGTGAACACGAGGCCCGCGGACGTGACCGCGGTATATGTGGCGTAGCGACGATCGACGGCCGCATTAGGATCGACAATTGCGGTTAGCAACGCCTGAGGTGACTTATCGGTAAGCGCCGCCAGGTCAGGCCCCAGCACGAACCCGGTGTTGCCGACTCGGTGACAGACCGCGCAATGCTTTTGGAAAGCGACGCGGCCTGCCAGCGCATCGCCTTGCTCGACGTCCATCGACGCGAAGGTCTTGAGCAGCGCCGCGATTTCCTGGCTCGACGAGCCGGCGAAGAGCTTTTCGGCGCGAGATCTGATTTCCGCCCGCGGATGATTGGTGAGCGCTAACCGCCGAGCGGGGTCGATGGCCGTTCGCGGAATGGAATCGGCCGCAACCCGCGTCAGCAGTTCTTCCGCGAGCTTTTGCTGAGCCAGGGCCTCGTCGAGCAAGGTGGCTTGTGCGTCAGGCGTAAGGCCTGCAAAGGCCTCGAACAACCCCTCGATCGCCGCGGATGATTCAATCGATGCGAGCGCCTTGATTGCCGCTTGTTGCACGACGAGTGGCTGGCGAGGCGTCAATCGGGCGGTCAGACGTTCCAAGTCGGCCTGGTCGCCCGAGAACGGCAAGAGTGCAATCGCCGCGACGTGAGCAGCCGCGCTGGCCCCGTCATCGTCAACTATCGTGCGTGCGAACGTCAGCATCCCCTGCCAGCGCTCGGCATGCGTGCCTTCGAGACGAGAGTTGCGACGCGCCAGGGTTTGCAAGAGGCCCGGCATGGCGCGAAGCTGCCAATCAGAGAAGCGTCCATCCGCTGAGTGAAGCAACTTGTCGGCAACAAACTCGAGCGATTTCTCATCGCCGATCTTCGCGGCCATCGACAACACGTCGATTCCGATCGGACCCGTGTCCGTTTTCGCTCTGTTGTTGTCGAAAGACTCGGCTAGTGCCGCACCCACGTTTTCGGAGGTCAAACTGCTCAAAGCGGCGCTTTTCGTGTACCGATCATCCCTCGCCTCAATAAGGAACTTCGTCAGTGTCCCGCCCGTCCTTGGGTCATTCACCTGACCCAAGCTATACGCCAACTGCAAGCGGACTTGGGCGTCGGTATCGTCGGCCAACGCGAGAAGTTTGTCGACGATCGACTTCGATTGAGCGAGTGCTCCCTTTTCGGCGATGCGGATGGCATGGCGACGGACGCTTGGGTGCGGATCGCCCAGCGCTGCGAGCACATCCTCGGCAGTGATTTTGGTCAAGCCATCGAGGGCAGACAGCGCTTGCAGTCGAACTTGAGGCAACTCCGCAGAACGAGCAAGCTTCGCGAGCGGCTCGACCGCGGAAGCGTCCCCGCGCCACAGGAGCTCGAGGTGCGCCATGTCGCGCAGCGCGCCATTCGGCGAGTCAAGCGCCGCCACGACTTTCGCCGTGTCGAGCTTCGACAGCAGAGGCACTGCGCGCAGCGTTCTGGTCTTCGGCACGATCCGATAAATGCGTCCCAACGTGTCGCCCGCGCGCAAGTCAACCTTTGCCTTGGCCTCGGGCGAGAGCCAACGCGGGTGCTCGATCAGATAACGATACATATCGACGATGTACAGGGCGCCGTCTGGACCTGTGAGCGCTTGCACCGGTCGGAACCAATTGTCCGTGGAGGCGAGGAACTCCTTATCGGCTTCCGCGGCAGGCCGCTTGGCCGAGAACGTGACGCCCTTGGGCTCAAGCTGCATCCGATGCACCAACTGATTGACCGGCTCGCAGACAAAGGCGTTATTCGCGAAATCGCTGCCCAGCAGCGTGTCGCGGTAGATACCCAGCCCGCACGTCGACGTCGGCACTCCGGGCGGGCCACTCAAGGCCCATTGCACGATGTTGCCACGCGGGAAGAGCCGATTGCTGAGGGCCACTGACAGCGAAGGATTCGGCGCGGCCACGTTGGCGTTGCGGGAATAGTAGTGCTCGGTGAGCGGGAAGTGAAAAATGAGTGTTCCGCTATCGCAACCGAACCAATTGCCCCAGTCGTCGCGGGCACGGCCTTGTTGCGTGCGACCGCTGACGGCTTCCACTGCTCCGGTGTCTGGGGAAAATCGAAAATCGCGATTGTTGGCGTCCACCGGCTTGCTGCTTGCCGAGTGGATTGTGCCGCCAAAGGCGCCGGCGGCGCCGTAAATCCAGTTGTCGAACCCCAGCGAAAGGCTATTCACGCGGCCTTGATAGTTGCCGGTGTCGAAGCCTGAAAGCTCCTCGCGCACAATGTCGGCTTTGCCATCGCCGTCGGTGTCTTCGACATACAGGACATCGGGTGCGGCACAAACGAGCACGCCTTTGCGCCATGCCATGACGCCTGTGGGAAACGCAACGCCTTCGAGCAGCGTCGTTGCTTTGTCGTAGACGCCGTCGCCGTTTGTATCTTCCAGGTATTTGATCCGTCCGCCGGGTTGAAACTTGCCGTCGATGCCTTCGGGATAGTCGTGCATCTCGGCGACCCACAGCTTGCCGTCGTGGCCGAAATCGATCGCGACCGGGTCGATCACCAGCGGCTCGGCCGCGACGATTTCCACGCGCAAATGGTCGGGCACTTGCATCCGCGCGATGGACTGCTGGGGCGAGAGCGCGCGCGTGCCACCGGTCCGCTGAAGGTTCGATGGCTTTTTGAAACGGTCGCCTAGCTGACGGTCGACTTCGTCCAGAATTCGTTTCTCCAAGCCGGGAGCGAAGGGACGCGGCTTGTCGTAGCACACCATGGCGTCGCCCCCTTCGTAACCGCCTTCGCGCAAGATCCGTTCCGAGGGGATATAGCACGGAGCATCGTTCGAATAGCCGGAAACCCACATGCGCGATGCATCGTGTTTGTCTCCGAGCAACTTCGCGTAGTCGACCACGACTTCGCCAGCCAAAAAGACCGCGGCCAAGTCGTCGCCGAAGGTCCACGATTGGACCGGATATTTGATCGACGTGGGAATCGCTTCTCCGCGCTCCAGTCGTGCGAGATTCTTACTCGCATGGTATCCGACGATGCCGCCTTTCATGGCCAGCGATTGCCACTGCTCCTTGGTGAAGGGCTTGGCCAGCGGCAACTCGATCTCGGCAAACTGCGTGTCGAGCTTGCCCAAGACAGGCGTCATTGTTTCGCCCGGCAGCGCGGCAATCGCCTCGGCCAGCAGATGGCCCTGCCGCTTCGCTGCCGACAGGCTCTGCATCTGCGCCGGATTCTGGTCGGCGCCACAGCCGGCGAGGACGAGGGAAACCGCGCCCGGAAGCTCCGCTTCGATTTCTTCGGCCGCGTAGCCCGCCCAGTCGCCGCACATGTTCAATTCACTACCGGCCGATACGCAGTGGCAAGCATAGTTGGAGACGACGGCGCGAACCTTTCCGCTCTCGTCAGTGACCCGCAGCACCGGCAGCGAGTGATCGACGATTCCTCCGCCGCGTCGATTGATGGCAAAGCCGACCGTGGTCTTTCCCCAGTCCAAGCGGCAGGGCGTGCGCTTCGCGAGCGCCTCTTCGGCAACGCGGATCAGTTTGTCGGTCAACTGCTGCGTATAGCGGTCCATCGCCAGCCGCTCTTCCGAAGTCAGATCGCGCGAGGTAATGTAGTTGGCCACGTCCGTCAGCATCGGCGCACTGTGCGTGTGCGAGGCGTTGATCGTCAGCCGCGAGCGAGGAATTCCGTGCTTTGCCGCGAGCGCCGCCGCCACGGCGCGGTGCATCTCGGCGGGAATGCCGAGGTTGTCGACTGCCATCAGCACGGCCGGCTTGTCTTCGTCCGATCCCACGGCGACAGCGCGTGCCCAAAGTCGCTGCGACACTTCCAGCGTTACCTGCTGCTTCCGTGAGCCGTAACCGTTGAGCAACACGGGATGCGTGGGCGTGATGTCAATCTTGGCGGCGCCCACGGGACGCAACGAGACCGCATTGCCGGCCACTTGAGTGAACTTCGCCTCGGGCGACGATTGAGATGCGGGCGGCGGTCCGGCGGCGAACAGCCGCGCCGACACATGCCCAACGACCACGAGGGGCAGCACCAACAACACCACGCGACACGGAATGAGAGTCATGGATCGTCTCGCAGCGTGCCGTTTGCGCGGCACAAAGTCGCCGACATGCGCCGCAGCGCATCAGAGAAGGTTCTCGGTGGGGCCCCTCGTAGCGGATTCATCGTCAGTCTTGCACCGTCCGCACGGCGCCAAAAGGATTGGCGCCGTTCATTGCGGCCGACGAATTGGTTGCACGCGATCGCCGACCCGCGCGCGGCTCGCTTTACGGTGCGTCTTTTTTTGTCGACAGCGTGACGCCTTTCAGGTCGTTGAAGTCGACGACATTCTCACCCGGCGCGATTTCGCGGACCAACGTACTTTTGGTGTTGTACTCGCCGGGAAGCGCCTCGACCAACTCCTCGCGCATCGTTCCCGGCGCCATGGCATTGGGGACCATTCGTCCGGTCTTCTTCACGCCGCGGATCTCAACGCGATTCGGCCCCGCGACCGGCCCTCTCTCGCGTGGCAGGTCGTACTTGCCCTGTTCGATCACTCCTCCGGCGGAGGGGCCTTCAGCCGTGCCTGCCGGGAAGAAATTGATCGACCCCTCTTCGAGCGGCAAGCCGTCGACTTTCACCTCGCCCTTGACCTGCGCTCGATTCAAGCCATCGCCCGAGGAGCAGCCCAAAGCGACCGAGAGAATCACCAGCAGGACGAACACACCCGACATCCAAGGCTTCATCGTCGACTCCAATTGCCTGAGCGTTGACGAGCTCAGTTGGACTCCGGGTTGGTTACCTCGCCGCCACCGATCGAACCCAGACCGCGCCAGACGATCACATTGACCGAGTTCGTGACAAATCGGACCGATCCGTCACCCAGCAGCACGTTGACGCCGCCCGTGTGAAGGCTTCGGGCCGCGGCTGTATCCGATCCGCCACCCGTTCCGCTCGTGCAGGGAAGATTCTGCGCCGGGTAGCTGAAACAGTAGCCCGGATAAAGCAAGTCAGGACTCGATGTGTTCGGCGTCAACTGCGTGTAAATCTGGCTGCCACCGGCGAAGTCGGCCCACTGACACCCACGGTAATCCCCTAAACCAAGGGTGCTATCCGTGCCTTTCAGGTACTCGCTGAACATCATGGTATTGCTCGTCCCATCCGTGAAGTCGGCGAACCGAGTCGACAGATTAAAACCGAAGGCCGCCTTTTGGTGCAGCGGAACCTGCGCGAAGGCGGATCCCAGATCGATGTTCCCGAAGAAGCCGGGGTAATTGCTACGGGTGAGGTAGTTCGTCATATCGTCGCTCGCACTGGCCGGATACTTCTGAGTGAATATGTCGGGGCCCGTGTCGCTCGGGCAGATTAGGCCATTGATCACCGTTCCCGTAATGGAATTTGGCCCCAACGAATTCGAGGAATTGTACCAGGGCACTCCGAAGACAGAACCGTGGAGATAGAACTTGTAACCGTTGAAAAGGTTGGTCTGTTCCATGTACGGGTAGAGGTGAATCAAGAACGTTTGCCGCGGTTTGTCGAACACATACTGATTGTTCAGGGCGCCCGGCGGAAAGGATCCTATCGCGCCGTGGTAGTTGTGCATGGCCAGGCCCAGCTGCTTCAGGTTGTTCGTGCATTGACTGCGTCGGGCGGCCTCGCGAGCGGCCTGCACGGCGGGCAGCAAAAGCCCGATCAAGATGCCGATGATGGCAATCACCACCAGCAACTCAACCAAGGTGAAACCATGCAGGGAGCGACGGCGGATGCCGTTGAGCTTGCAACACTGTGCATTGCCGCGCCCCACTATCGTCGGCCGATTTCCGCGTGTCCGCGATTGGATCCTGATCATCACAGGGCCACCCTTATGAAGAAGCGTCTAAAAACTTGACCGATCGCATCCTCGCTGTTCCGAAAACACGCATCTCTCTGCCATTTTTCCGCACGACAGACCAACCCGCAGGCTAGGTGGTCGTTTGGTAAAACGTTTGGCGAGTCACCGATGTCGCACTCTCGGCGAGGTCGAACATCACCTCGCCGAGAGCCGCGGGCTGATTAACGACGACAATTACGAGCGATTCATCCATCGCAGCGGGCTACGCCGACTTCGATAGACGCCGCAGGCACTCAGTAAGCCAAAACCCAACAGCGCCATGCTGCTCGGCTCGGGCACCGCCGCGACGTTTGCCGCGCCTCCCCCGGGAAGCGCATTGTTCCAATGCGACGAAACCAAGTTGATATCGAAAATATTCACGACACCATCGTAGTTTCCGTCACCAGTCGGTCCGGCCGTGGCCCAATTGCTGGAGATCAGGTTGATGTCGAAAATGTTCACGACGCGATCGAAGTTGACGTCGGCCGACAACTGCGTCTTATAGATCAAATTTCCATTCACCGGGTTGCCGCCGGCAACGTGATATTGGAACGTCAGATCCTGGTCGCCGCCGCTGGTGTACGGCGATCCCAAGACCTGGCCAGATCCGACGGCTAACGTCGCGGCGCCATTCAGGTTCAATTCCGTCAACGCGCTGGATGACGGAGCCACCGAATCCCACCCCGCCACTCCAAGCCCGGAGTAGCCCTTGAATCCTGTCGTGCTCAGCGAATTACTGGCGGATTGAATCAGGTAACCATCCATGCTGACGGGCGCAGTCGTGGTGTTCAGAACAACGGCCTTGGTTCCCTCGACGACATTGGCCGGGGTGACCAGTCGAATGACTTGCAACTGCAGCACGTCGTTGTACAAAATACCGGCCGGCAACGTCTGCACGTTTCCGGGCGAAGAATATCCCCATTGCAGATTCTTCGTGCCGCCCACGGTGAAGGCGCGGCCGAGATTCAAGACACCACTGGGCGCGACGACACTCGAAGTGTTGAGATTCAACTCGCTCAATCCATTGGCGTTTGGCGAGGCGTCTGCCCAACCCGCCACTCCCGCAGCCGTGAGGCTGTCCCAACCCACATTGGGAGTATTCGTTGGATCGGGCACCAATTGACCCGTCGCGGACGTGATTTGATAGCCATCGAGCGAAACGGGCGTGGTAAACGACTGATTGAGAATCGAAACGGCGCCGGTGCCGGGATCGACCCATAATTGCATTCCGGCGGCCCGGCACTTCGCCGTTTGACCGGCGAGTCCGGCGCAGGCGACAGCGATGGCCGTCATGATTAACCGATTAAACCTAGACATCAATATCTCCTGAACTTAGACCAGGCTCAAGCGTGTCGGCGATTTGCGCGCATGTTCACGTGTTTCGCGTTCTTGCAACCTGGCGTCGTATGAATGTGCTTTAAACAGTGATGATGTAAGCGTGGAGATGAGACGCGCGCAAAACGCCGACGGTGCGGCGACGCGCGAGCCCGCCGTTAGGCCCTGCTTCGGTTACGACGTCGGAGGCAATACAGCACGGGGCAGATTGCGATCGCGAAAACCCACGTCGCGGGCTCGGGTACAACCGACGGAAGTTCGCTGCCACTGCCACCGTTGAAGTTGTGATAGGCGACCTTGAACTGCCCAAAATCGAACAAATTCACGACGCCGTCACGATTGAGATCCGCCTGGAGGCCGGCTCCGGTTTGCAACCATTGGGTTCTTAAGATTTCGTAGTCGGTCAAATTAACTTGAAGGTCTACATTCAAGTCGCCGGGAATAGGAGCGACAGTGCTGGTAAGCTTGATATCATCGAAGACACCTTGAAGGGCGCTGGTTAATCGGATCGTCAAGACGTTACCGACGGATGCAGAACCGGCACTGTTGAAGTTCAACTGAAAGGTTTGAAAGTCCCCAGTCGTTCCCGCGGCGGTCGACGTAGCAAGTACATTGTCCCCTGAACGAAGCTCCACGGTGTAATTCGTCGTATAGCCGGCCGGATTCCCCTGCCAGCCCGAGAGTGTGTACGTCGAATTTGGATAGACAAGGCCAACTGCCTGGTCGAAAGTGCTCGTGAAGGTATATCCCAAGTAACCAACTTGTTTCCCTTCGGGTGCGGGCGCGCTCCAAAGACCGTAAGGGAAGTTGTTGATGTCCCATACACCTCCGTCACCGGGATTGTTGATGGTCCAACCCGGCACCGTATTAGTTAGACCACTCGTGCTCACATCTGGGTCGGCGGTGTCGAGAAGCTCGAACCCGGCGTTCTGAATGAAAACGTCGGCTGCGGCGGCCGTGGCCGTGCGGCCTAACAGCGCGGCAATGGCCAGACATCCACACAAAGCCACTTTAGTCATTTGCTTACACATGGGTAATTCAACTCCTTTACACATTAGTAGTACAACTCCGCTGAAAAGGATTGGGTTGCCTGCACCGAGTCGGGGGAAGTAGCGATCTATTTGTCGACTCGTGCAAGCACGGACAATCGCCGAGCTTTCGCGGCCGATAACCGTCTAAGATCAGCGGCTCAGCTGGTCAAACTTGTCGTGCGCGGATCACTTTCACCTTTTTTCTGGAAACCAGGGCGAACAGGCCGCCGAGGGCCAACAAAACCAGTGTCGATGGTTCCGGCACGGCCGTGCGATCGAGCTTGATGTCATCGAAGGCGCCTTGGAGGGCGCTGGTTAATCGAATCACTAAGGGGCCGCCTACGAATGCAGAACCAGTACTGTTAAAAACTACTTGGAAGGGTTGGAAATTGCCGATCGTTCCGCCGCCGGTAAAGGAGGAAAGTATGTTCGCCCCTGAACGAAGCTCAACCGTAAAAGGGGCCTGGTAGCCGATGGGGTTCCCCTCGACGCCCGTCAGTGTGTACATCGCGTTCGGCTCGAGGGGGTCTAAAAGCGTGTGTTCGTAATAGTTTGGAGTGGCCGTACTTCCAATGTAAAGAACTTGTTTACCTTGGGGCGCGGGAACGTTCCAAACACCATAGGGAAAGTTCGTAATATCCCATTGCCCACCTTGCGGGTAAGCGGGCGAAAAACCAACCGGGGACTGGGGTGCCGTTAAAGACCAATCCGCCCCCACCCACAAGGGGATTGGCGCTGTCTGGCAACTCGAATCCAGAATTCTGGATGGCAACCGGGGCCGCATTCACGGCCACCGGAGCGCCGACCAGCGATCCAACGACCAAGCATCCACACAGCAGTTTTCGTTTCATGCACTTGCTCATTAGCGGTACCTCTCAGTGAAATACGTTGGCGGGAAAAATGCTCAATCCTCGTCGTTACCCGTCTCTGTGTCTTCAACGATGCGATTCAACATCGGGTGATTGTAGAGAATGTGGTGCGACAATGCCTTGCGCGCCGCGATCCATTTCTTATTAAGCAGAGCTGTCAGGATTTCACGGTGCTGGCGGACGGTCGCAATTGCCGTTTCGCGATCGTGGTCTTCCCACTGGAACAACAACCGGTAGTACCGCCCCTGACGTTCCAAAAAATCCTTGATGTATTCGTTGCGCGAGGTCGCTACTAGGTAGTCGTGCAGCGACTCATCAATGCAGGGTGAATCGGCGGCGGTCGCAGGCAGAGTGTTGGCATCGAGCATTCGTTGCAGTTCGTTGGCATCGAGGTTCGGAGCGGCCAACTCCAGGGCCTTCGATTCCAACGTCGCGCGCACTTCGGTGAACGCGCGCAGGTCGTCCTGGCGAAAGGGCCGCAGCCGCCAGCCACGGCGAGGGATATGGTCGAGCATGCCTTCGCCCGCCAGCCGATGCAGGATATTCCGCATCGCCGATCGACTAATGTCGTACTTTTCGGCCGTTACTTCCTCGCGCAGATAAACCGGCTCGCCCTTGAAGCTCAGTTGCACCAGGTCGCTGACAATGACGTCGAAGGGATTGCGAGGCGGTTCAGGCAGTCTCGGTGCGCGGCCCATCCGCTTCCCCGCATGCGCTTTCCCCGTGACGGTAAGGCGACGGTTCGGGCCCTTTTCGAGCAGCCCCTCATCGATCAGCTCAGCCACGGCAGCTCTTACCGGCGTAAAGCTGACGTTGTAGTGCTCAGCCAGCGAGTCGAGCGTCAGTTGCACCGGCAGCGCCCGCCCCGATTTCATGCGGACGGCGAGATCTTCTTTGATGTAGGTGGCCATTGACATTTCCGCAGATTACTTGAGATTGGTGCCAAAGTCAAGTATTTTGGCGACAAAGAAAACAAGTTTATTCAAGGCGTCGATTCGGGCGGGTGTCGCAGGCCTGGACCGCTCGATCGATCCCACGTTTACCAACGCGGTTAGGAAGCCGAGAAACCGCACTATTGGGCGGGGAAATGCGGGATTTTTGGGCGCGGCATCCTGGAGACGTCCGACAAGCTGGGGTCAAAGGTTCGAGCCCCGCAGTCCCCTGCCCCGTTCTGCCGGGGGGCTCGCGAAATGTCGCGGAACCTGCCGATGCCGGGGCTTTTTCAGGCGCGGCGTTGGGCCGCACGACGAAGGCATTTCATCGCCATCCGTTGCGATCGCGACCTACGCTTGAGCAGCCGGGCGTGGCGCGAGAATCAGACCTCTGGCCAGTACTCCGAATCGCGCCACCCCGGCGTTTAGAAGCGTCCGCAAAATCACTTCGCTGTTTGGTGTTCCCTCGCCCTGTCCTTTCCCGCAAGCGGCGAGGGCTTACGGACGAAGCTACTTTCCGGCGGCTCCCAATTCGCGATTCAGTCGATTCGCCCCGCCAGCGGTCCGTATTTCTCTTTCATGCACAGTTCCAGGCGAGACAGCTCAGCAACGACCATGGTGATCCGTCGCCGATCGTCGTCCCTTTGTTCAGCGCGACGCGCCTGCAATTGTCTTTCTAGCCGACGCAATGTTTCATCACTTGCATTGCGGTCGCCATCCAGGAATGCCGCCAGGGCATGCAGGCAATTCCAAAAACTGTCGCTGATCATCGGTCACCCCCCTTTGCAATTTGTGTGGGGCGTCAACGTCGCTTGCATTCGTCCGACCGGAGACGCAAAGGACGTGTCACGCTTGAGTGGATGACGGTCGCTTGACGAGTTCGCGGCGTGGATTGGCGCCCTAACGCCCACCTCGGTCGTTCTGGCGCCGGTTCGATGACTTCTGCAAGCACGGCCGCCCCCGTGAGCCGCACTTTTCAGCTAACCCGAGTCGCCATGTCGCGCGACTGCGCTCGAGCTAATTTGCCAATTTGGCTTCCTTGCTCATGAAAGTCGGCATGCCGGCACGATCTTAACTGAATGAGGCGGACGGATCGCTTCAGATCATCCGCCGGGAGGAATTCAGGATCATGTCCCAATTTCGCCGAGCCGTGCTAGCATTCCTGTTGGCTGCCTGCCTGGCGAGCGCGGGCTGCCAGTTCGGCGACGTGTACATCGATCCGTTCGCCGTCTTTACGAAGGACCCGCAGGGCATCGTTCACGAGCGCGGCGGCGACAGCAAACGCGCCTGGCGCGAGGCCACGGGCGACCGCAATTGGGGCCGTGGCGATGAGAATTGGATTGGGCCGTGAGACGGTTTGTAGTGACCCGATTTATCGGGTCCGGCGGAACGCGGAATCAGCGTGCTGCCGAGACGACCGCCAACACTGGGCAAGTCGATCTTTGGCGCTGTGAATCGCAACTCCCCGCGAGAAATTTCCGGACCCGATCGATTCGGGTCACTACGAGCGCTCTCGCCTACCCAATCCGCTCTTTCCCCACCAGCGTTCGCAGCGCCGTCGGCACGATGATCGAGCCGTCGGCCTGCTGGTAGTTCTCTAAGATGGCGATGAGCGCTCGGCTGATGGCGATGGCCGTGCCGTTGAGCGTATGCACGAAGTGCGTGCCCTTCTCGCCCTTGTTGCGGAAGCGGATACCGAGTCTGCGCGCCTGGTAGTCGGTGCAGTTCGACGTGCTGGTCACTTCGCCGTATTCGCCAGCTTCGCCGCGGCCGGGCATCCAGGCTTCCAGGTCGAACTTGCGGTAGGCCGGCCCGCCCAGATCGCCCGTGGCTGTATCGACCACGCGATAGGCGATGCCCAGGCCGTCGAACAGCCGGCATTCGAGCTGGCAGAAATAGTCGAGCATCGCCTCGCTCTCGTCGGGCTTCGTGAAGGCGAACATCTCGACCTTGGTGAACTGATGCACGCGATACAGGCCGCGCGTTGCGCGGCCGTGCGCGCCGGCTTCGGTGCGGTAGCAATGGCTGATGCCGCAGACCTTGATGGGCAGTTGCTCGGCTTCGAGGACCGTGTCGGCCAGTAGACCACCCAAGGTGATCTCGGCCGTGGCCACCAGGCTCAAGTCGCTGTCGGCGATGCTGTAGATTTGCGTTTCCGGGCCGCGTGGAATGTAACCTGTGCCTTGCAGGATTTCGTTACGGGCCAGGTCGGGCGTGATCGTGGGTGTGAAGCCTTCGCCCATCAGCAAGTCGATCGCGTACCGTTGCAGCGCCAACTCCAGCAGCACGGCGTCGTTCTTGAGAAAGTAAAAGCCGTGGCCGGCGACCTTCGCGCCGCCTTCGAAGTCGAGCAGGCCCAGCTTCTCGCCCAGCTCGACGTGATCGCGGGGTTTGAATTCGAAGCGCGGCGGCTGCGTGTGGCCCTTGCGGATCTCGAGGTTTGCCTGGTCGTCGGCGCCCAGCGGCGCCTTCGGGTGCGAGAGGTTGGGGATTGCGCGATGGATGCCATCCAATTCCGTCGCGATCCCATCGAGCGCCGTCTGCGCATCGGTCACTAGTTGCCGCAACTGACGGCCTTGCTCTTTGCGGGCGTCGCGCTCGGCGGCGTCCTTGGCCTGGCCGATCGACTTCGAGACTTCGTTGGCCTGGCGATTGAATTGGTCGACTTCGGCCTGTTTTTCGCGGCGCTGGTTGTCGAGTTCGAGGAAGCGATCGACGTCGGCCTTCGAGCCGCGGCGTGCGCAGTTTTGCTTCACCAGTTCGGCGTTTTCGACGATGTATTTGCGATCGAGCATGGGCGGGCAGTTGCAGATTTCGGATTTGGGTTGCGGATTGGAGACAGAATGGCGGCCTTACATGTCTTAACTCAACTTCCCCAAGATCACGTCATTCCCGCGCAGGCGGGAATCCAGGGACTGGGGGAAGACGCTCTCGCAAGAAGCTCGTGTGCGGCAGTTTGCAACCTAGTAGCGTGGGACCGTCCTGTAGTTCACTAGATTCCCGCCTGCGCGGGAATGACGACATGTTGGATTCCCGCCTGCGCTGGAATGACGGTAGGGATGACTCCTCAAATCGTTTGCCTACGCGAGTTGAGTTAGGACCTCTCCATCAATCCGCTATCCCAAATCCGCAATGATCATTTCTTGACTTGGCTCAACTCTTTCCACAAGTACGCACTGGCCTTGATGCCACGATGGAAATCGGCCAGCGAGAACTTCTCGTTGGGGCTGTGCATGTTGTCGTCGTTCTGGCCCCAGCCCAGCAGTAGAGTATCGACTCCGAGCTGTTCGTGGAAGGTCGTGACGACGGGGATCGAGCCGCCCTCGCGGATGAACACGGGTGCGTTCCCAAAGCCTTTCTCGATGGCCCGCGAGGCCGCGGCCATGTAGGGGCTATCGAGCGGCACGACAACGCCGGGCGCCGCGTGAAAGGCAATCAATTCCATCTTGATGCCCGGCGGGCACAGTGCTTCGAGCATCTTCCTTAGGGCGGCTTGGATCTTGGCCGGCGCTTGTTTTGGCACCAAGCGGAAGCTGAACTTGGCGCTGGCCCGCGCCGGCAGCACGGTCTTCGCCCCTTCGCCCTGATAGCCGCTGGTGAGGCCGTTGATGTCGCACGTAGGCCGGGCCCAGCGACGCTCGAGTGTTGTGTAGCCCTCTTCGCCAGTCAACGCTTCGACGCCCAATTGCCGCATGAAGTCGGCGTCGTTGAAGGGCAGCGCGGCCATCTGCTTTCGCTCGGCATCGGTCACCGGCAAGACGTCGTCGTAAAAGCCGGGCACTTGCACCTGGCCTTGCTCGTTCACCAACGCCGCTAGCATCTTCACGAGCGCATTGGCGGGGTTGGTCACTGCACCGCCGAATGTGCCCGAGTGCAAGTCCTGGCTGGGACCCGTGAGGCGGACCTCGAAGTAGGCGATCCCCTTCAGTCCATACGTGATGGCGGGTTGGCCGGGCGCGAATTGGCTGGTGTCGCTGATGACGATGACATCGCAGGCCAGCCGCTTTTTGTTGTCGGCGATGAACTGGTCCAGGTGCTCGCTGCCTACCTCCTCTTCGCCCTCGATCAGATACTTGAGATTCAACGGCAGGCTGCCCTGCGTTTTGATCCAGGCCTCGGCGCTTTTGATGTGGGTGAGCATCTGCCCTTTGTCGTCGGTCGCGCCGCGGGCGTACAGGTTGCCGCCGCGGACGGTGGGCTCGAAGGGGGGCGAAGTCCACTCGTTCAAGGGGTCGGCCGGCTGCACGTCGTAATGGCCGTAAACCAACACGGTCGGCGCGCCCGGAACGTGCGGCGATTGGGCAAACACGACGGGGTGGCCGGCCGTTTCGACCAGTTCGGCCTCAAAGCCTAATTTGCGGAATTGGTTCTGCACCCAGGCGCCGGCCTTGCGAACGTCGTCGCGGTGATCGCTCATCGCGCTAACGCTCGGGATGCGCAGCAATTCGCACAGTTCTTCCTCGAAGGTCGCGGCCTGTTGGGCCAGGTATTCGTCGATGGTGGGCATGGGGGAGAGGGGGT
>Ga0163150_10003103_pt1 | contig 23997 bp, 20 predicted proteins | sample OliLakLV19P2IB_FD_148628 | JGI IMG/M metagenome (GOLD analysis project Ga0163150, IMG submission 148628) | Freshwater microbial mat bacterial communities from Lake Vanda, McMurdo Dry Valleys, Antarctica - Oligotrophic Lake LV.19.P2.IB | ecosystem: Environmental > Aquatic > Freshwater > Lake >...
ATCAGCCCAGCGGATCCCGGCGGGAACGCTGTTCAATCCAGCCACGATCATCATCGTCTGCGCGCTGGGGCTGACGTTTCTCGGACTGACGATTCTGTTCAGTGCGAGCGCGTGGTTCAAACAAGGCCCCTATTTCTATCTCAACAAACAGCTGATCGGCGTAGCGGGGGCAGCGACGATCTGCTTCATCGCGAGCCGCGTTAACTTGGATTACGCCCGGCGTTACGCCTGGTGGATCGCAGGCGCGCTGGGCGTGCTGCTCGTCCTCGTGTTGATTCCGCACATCGGCATCGAAGTTAAAGGCAGCCGGCGCTGGCTGGGTGTCGGGCCAATTCGGATCCAGGTTTCGGAGTTCGCGAAGTTTGGCCTGGTGTTCTGCCTCGCGCATTATCTGGCGCTCAACCAGACCCGCATTGCGGAGTTTTGGCGGGGTTATGTTTTCCCGCTCGGCTTGATCGGCGGGTTCGCCGGACTGGTGCTGCTCGAGCCGGACTTCGGCACCGCCGCGCTGATGATGGCGGTGGGACTGCTGCTGATGTTCCTGGCTGGCGCCAAATGGCGCTACATCGTTCCGACTGCTCTATGCATGGTGGCGGGATTGGCGGTCCTGGTGATGTACACGCCCAACCGGCTCCGGCGGATGATGGAGTTTCTCAGCGAGGAGAAATCGTATCAGTTGCGTCAGGCGCTGGCCGCGTATGCAGCGGGAGGAATCGAAGGATCTGGACTCGGCCAGGGGCGGCAACAGCTCAGCTACCTGCCCGAGGCGCACACGGATTTTATCTTCTCCGTGGTCGGTGAAGAACTGGGGCTCTGGTGTACCTTGGGCGTGGTGGCCGTGTTCACCCTGATCCTCGTGTGCGGATTGCTGCATCTGCGACGCGCGCCCAACCTCTTTCATTTTCTGCTCGTGGGCGGATGCATTCTGCTGATCTGCCTGCAGGCGATCATAAATATCGGGGTGGTCACGGGCGTTTTTCCGACCAAGGGCATGTCGCTGCCGTTTATCAGCGCGGGTCTTTCCAACTTACTGCTGATGGGCCTGCTGGTGGGGATTATTTGGAACACGCATCGGACGTGGGGCCGCGCGACGTTGCGCGAACGTGATCGCACCCTGCGGGAGGTGCTCGCGTGAGCCGTTTCATCATCTCCTGTGGCGGCACGGGAGGTCACCTTTCGCCGGGCATTGCGCTCGCCGAAGGCTTGCGGGCGCGCGGGCATGAGACGCTGCTGCTCATCAGCCAAAAGAAGGTCGATGCCCGCTTGAGTGAGAAGTATCCACAACTCCGATTCGAGCGGATGCCCGGCACGGGCTTTAGTTGGAAACCGCCTCAACTCGCGCGCTGCGTGGCTTCGCAGGCGAAAGCATTTTTGTTTTGCAGTGCGCTCCTGCGCCGCGTCCGGCCGGATTGCCTCGTGGGTTTCGGCGGATTCACGTCGGCCCCGCTGGTGGTCGCGGGCGGCGTGGTCGGTCTGCCGGCGGCGCTCCACGAATCGAACCGCGTGCCCGGGCTCGCGATCCGCACGCTCGGCCGCCTGGCCCGACGCGTTTATCTTCCGCCCGGCATTCGTCTGCCGGGTATCAGCGCAACCGTTACGCGCCATGTCGGGTTGCCAGTCCGGCGGGAAATCGTGCGCCACTCGCAGGCCGCGGCCCGCGCCGCGCTGGGCCTCGATCCCAACCAGCGCCTGGTCGTGCTGCTCGGCGGCAGCCAGGGCGCGTCGTCGCTCAACGACTGGGCGCGCGCCCATCTCGCTGAGTTCGCGGCGGAAGGAATTCAGCTGTACGTCGTGACCGGGCTCGGGAAAGGCCAGGATGGCCCGGTGGAATTGAAGACCCGCGACGGAGTGCCAGTGCGCAGCGTTTTCACCTCATTTTCTGATCGCATGGCCGAGGTGATGTCGGCGGCGGACTTGGTGGTCTCGCGGGCCGGCGCTGGGACTCTGGCTGAGTTGATCCGGTGCGAGACGCCCGCGATCCTGGTGCCGTATCCACAGGCGGCGGACGATCATCAGCGGGCAAACGCAGCGTATTTCGAGCGGCAGGGTGGCGGTATTGTGGTGCAACAGGAGCGCCTGCCGCAGCTGCCCAGCGAAGTGATGGACATCATTTTTAACGACGCGCTGCTCCGTAAATTTCGCAGTAACCTGCAGCGTATGGACCGCGCGAATTCCCTCGATCTCATGCTCAACGATCTGGAGGGCCTCGCTCGCGGCGAACACGCGGGCGGTTTCCAGATGACGCCGGCCTGAACCCGTGAGATCCGCTCCGCTTCCCCTGCTCTTTGGTCGTGCCTTCCAGCGCATTCACTGCGTTGGCGTGGGGGGCATGGGCGTTGGGCCGCTGGCCCAGTATCTGGCGCAGGCCGGATTTAGCGTGAGCGGCGAAGACGATGCCTTGTCGGCCGAGATGCAGACCGTGCTCAGGCGAGGCGGAGTGAAGGTGGGCCCCATTCCTGATGACGCCGAGTTGGTGATGTATTCGTCGGCGATTCGAAAGACCCATCCGGCGTATTTGGCGGCAACGGCGCGCGCACTGCCGCTGGTGCGAAGGGGTGAATTGCTCGCCGAAGTCACGCGCGAAAAACGGCTCGTGGCGGTTTGCGGTTCCCATGGCAAGACGACCACCACCGCGATGCTGGCGATCGCGCTGCGCGAGGCCGGTTTTCCAGCGGGCTACATTGTGGGCGGATTGCTGGCGGACGACACGCCCCCGGCCCGGATCGGTGCGGGCGAGTGGGTGGTCGCGGAAATCGATGAGAGCGATGGCACCATTGAAGGCTTTTCGCCGGAGATCACGGTGGTGGTGAATCTGGATTGGGATCACCCGGATCACTATCGGTGGATTGCGGATTTGGAAGCGACGTTCCGTGCGCTCCTGGTTCGTACGCGCGGAGCTATTCTGGTGAGCGATGCGTGTGCGCTGAGTGCGCGCGTACTCGGCTCGTTGACGGGCCCGGGAGTTTCAGCGGGAGCCCCGGGAGAGCGTCTCACAGCGGCGGTCGCGACGTTCGGCAAGAGCGGCGATTTTAGCAGTGAAATCGTCACTGAGACGAGTGACGTCATGACCCTCCGCTTGACGGGGAGGTTTGCGCCCGCGGAAACCAAGGTGCGCGCGCGCGGTGAGTTCAACGCGCTCAATGCCACGGCGTCGTTGGCGGCACTGCAGCTGATGGGCGGCACGCTTTCAGGTCGATTACTGGCAGAGTATCCCGGCGTGCGCCGACGGCAGACGACCTTGCATGCCGCGGGTGATATCACGGTGCTGGAGGATTATGCGCATCATCCGGCGGAGATTCGGGCGTTGCTGACAAGCCTGCGCCAGCGGCTGAGTGCGGGCGGGGGACGGCTCGTGGTAATATTCCAGCCGCATCGTTTCAGTCGCACGGCGCAATTCAAGACGGAGTTCGCGGCGGCGTTGGCGATCGCAGACATCGTGCATCTGCTCGACGTTTACGGCGCGGGTGAAGCGCCGGTGGCAGGCGGAACGACGGCGGATATTTACGCGGAATTGAAGCGCAGCGCGCCGACGTTGGCGTTGAGCTATCTGCCGGCGAACGAGGAGGAGTTTTCGCGCGGACTCTCGCGGCAGGTAGCGGCGGGTGACATCGTGGCGTTTGTCGGTGCCGGCGACATCGACCGCAAGGCCCGCGAGTGGCTGGACGTGCGACGCGGCGACGAAGGCCGGGCGCAGGTTTGGGATGCGCACTTCACCGCGATGAAGGCGCCGGTGAGTCCGGCGACCAAGGTGCGGCGCGAGGAGCCACTCGCGAACAAGACCACGTTGCGCGTCGGTGGGGCGGCTCGGCTTTATGCGGAGCCGGCGACGCTGCTGGATTTGCAGGTGCTGTTACGGACTGCGCAGGCGCGGCAGATCGAAGTCTTCGTGCTGGGGCGTGGGTCCAATTTACTCGTGCCGGATGCCGGCGTGGACGGACTGGTGCTCTCGCTCGCGCAGGAAGCGTGGGCTGGTTTCGAGCTTCGGCCGGAAGGTCGCGTTTGGGTGGGGGCCGGTTTGCGTTTGAAAAACCTGTGTGGGCTGGCGGCCAAGTCGGGCTTGGTGGGTTTCGAATTTCTCGAGGGCATTCCGGGCAACGTGGGGGGAGCGCTGCGCATGAATGCGGGAGCGATGGGCGGCTGGATGTTTGATGTGGTCGAGGAGGTGCAGGTGATCGCGCTGGATGGAACCGTGCAGACGTTCACGAAGGCGGCGATGCATGTGGACTATCGTCATTGTGCGGAATTGCAGCACGCGATCGCGCTCGGCGCACTGTTGCGGCCGGCGGCGGAGTCGAACGCGGCGGAGATCAGCCGGCAGATCGACGTGTACCGAAAGAAGCGGCAGGAAAGCCAGCCGCGTGAACCCAGCGCCGGTTGTATTTTTAAGAATCCACCGGGGACGTCGGCGGGACGTTTGATCGACGAGTGCGGGCTGAAGGGTGAGCGCGTTGGCGATGCGGAAGTTTCCCCCGTGCATGCCAATTTCATTGTGAACCGCGGTCAGGCGCGCGGCGAAGACGTGCTGGAGCTCGTCCGTCGGGTCCGAGCCCGCGTGCGCCAGGTAAAGGGCGTGGACTTGCAGCCCGAGGTTCTGCTTTACGGACAGAAGTGGGAGGATGTTTTATGAGCACACCCTTGCCGATCGTGGTGGTTTTCGCCGGCGGCACGTCCGCGGAGCGCGAGGTATCGCTTGGCTCCGGCCGCGCGTGCGCTGTGGCGTTGGCGCGGTCGTTTCCCACGCGCTTGGTCGAACTTACGGCCGACGCGATTCCCGCCGGGATGGATCCGCGGCGCGATGTCGTGTTCTCGACGCTGCACGGAACGTTTGGCGAGGACGGCGGCATGCAGCGCTTGCTGGCTGCGGCCGGGATTGGTTACGCCGGCTGCGAAGCGGCGAGCAGTGCTCTGACGATGGATAAAACGCGCACCAAGCAGGCGGCTTCGAGGCATGGCGTACGAGTGGTTCCCGGTTTGCAGTTTGATGACACGGCGGTGCCGACCACCGACACGATTGTCGCAACGCTGGGTGAGAGCCTCGTGTTAAAACCGAATGCCGAAGGCAGCAGCGTTGGGCTGAGCTTGATCGGCACGCGCGCGGAACTGGCGGCGCGGCTCGCGCAGATCTCCGGCGGTAGCTGGTTGGTGGAACGTCGCATCGTCGGTCGCGAATTATCCGTGGGCGTAGTGGGCGGCACCGCGCTGGGCGTGGTCGAGATCCGGCCGAAGTCGGGCGTATACGATTATACGAGTAAATATACCAAAGGCCTGACGGAGTATTTCGCACCCGCACCGCTCGGCGCGGAACTGACTTTGGAAGTACAGCGCGCGGCGGAGACCGCGTTCGCCGCGTGTGGTTGTCGGGACTACGCGCGGGTTGATTTTATGCTGTCGGCAGAAAATGAGCTTTATTTGCTCGAAATAAATACGCTGCCCGGCATGAAGGAAACGAGCTTGCTGCCCATGAGCGCGCGCTGCGCGGGGATGGACTTTACGGCGTTGGTCCGGACGTTGGTATCACCTGCATTGGCGCGTTATCGTGGAGCCGTGGCTGCGGCCGTCCGTTTGTGAATTCCCCTTCGCTCAACCATCCTGCGTCACGTTCCTGGCGAGATATCCCTCAGCCGGTGAAGCCGCGTACCATGTCGAGCGGCGGCCGGTGGCGGCTCGCGATGGCCACGCTGCGCGCCGGTGCCGGGCTCGTCATCGTGAGTGCACTCGCGTGGGGCGGCTGGCAGGTGCTGGGCGCGTTGCGGGAGAATTCGCGCGCGACGCCCGAAGCGGCCAAGGTGGTTCCGATTAAGCGGACTGAGCTCCGGACGTCTCCGGGCGGAGTCCTCGACGAGTCGTGGCTCAAGCGGACGCTCGCGCTCAAACCGGGAGTTTCGCTGATGGAGCTCGATCTCGATCGGCTGCGGGCGCGCGTCCTGGATGACGGACAGGTGCTCACCGCGACCCTGACGCGAAATTTTCCTGATCGTCTCACCGTGCAGATCACGGAGCGGGTGCCGGTCGCGCGTATCCAAGTGGACCTCGGTGGGCGCGCGGAGATGTTCCTGGTTGCGCGCGATGGCGTGGTGTACTCGGGAACCAATTACGACCCGGGAATGCTGACGACGCTGCCGTGGCTGGGCGGGTTTTCATTGGCGGCGCAAGGCGCGGGGTTTCGGCCGATCGCGGGTATGGATGTGGTGGCCGACCTCCTGGCGCGGGCCCAATACGAGGCCGAGCACCTTTACCATTCGTGGCAGGTGGTTTCGCTCGCGCGGCTGGCGTCGGACCGCGAACTCGAGGTCACGACGAAGGACAATTCCACGATCATCTTTACGGCGCGCACGGACTTTTTTCTGCAGCTGGCGAAGCTTGATTACATGACCGAAAAGCTGGCCGCGATGCCGGTCGCGCGGGCGCGGATCGATCTTTCGCTGGGGCGGGAAGTGCCGGTCATGATTGAGCCGCTGCCGTCGCGCAGCGGCGCCGAACGCCCTTCGCCTGCACCCGGATTCAACGTCTTTCCTTCTTCGAAGAACCAACGTGAGCTCTAGAACCACCTTTATCGGCGCCGTTGAAATCGGCACCTCGAAAATCAGCGTCCTCGTCGGCGAATATACCGGGCGTGAACTCGCCATCATCGGTCGGGGCGAATGCTCCTCGCGAGGGGTCATCAAGGGCACCGTCGTCGACTACAAAGCCGCGAGCGAGTCCACGCACAGCGCGTTCCAACAGGCTGAGCGCGAAGCCGGGGAGCGCATCGATCTGGTTTTTCTCGCCCAGACCGGCGGACATCTCGAGGGCTTTTATAATGAGGCCGCGATCAACGTGAAGTCGGCGGATAACCTGATCGATGCCGGGGATGTCCGCACCGTGTGCGAACTCGCCAAGGCCAAGGAGCTGCCGGGCGGCCGAATGGTGGTGCATAATATTCGCCGGCCGTTCCGCCTGGATGGTCGTTTGATTCCCGGCGATCCGGCGAACCTGGTGGGGCACCGTCTTGATGTGGGTTATTGGACCGTTCACGGCCAGGAGCAGCGGCTGGCGGACAACATTCATGTTATCCGCGGCTTCAATCTCGAGGTGCGTGAGCTGGTGTTGGCGAGTCTGGCGTCGGGTCACATGGTGACGACGGCCGAGGAGCGTCAGCACGGCGTCCTGGCGATCGACATCGGCGCGGGGACCACGGATTTCGTGCTGTATCGGGATGGCGCGCCGCATACGACGGGCGTGGTGCCAGTGGGCGGGACGCATTTGACGAATGATCTGAGCATCGGCTTGCGCCTGACGGAAGGGCAGGCGGAAAAGCTCAAATTGCGTTACGGCCGCGCGAGCATTCAGACGAAGGACAAGGCGCAGAAGGTCTGGCTCGATGGAAATTTTGCGATCGGTGACCGGCAGTTTCCGCAGCAGACGATTGAGCAAATCACATCGGCGCGGACCTGGGAGTTGCTCGAAGTGGTGAAGAAGAAACTGGGCAACGCGTTTTCGCCTGACACCTGTGCGTCGGGCGTCGTGCTCACGGGAGGTACCGCCAAGCTGCCTGGGATTGCAGATGCGGCCGGGCGCATTTTTGGAGTTCCCGCACACCTCGGTGAAGCGCCGACTTGGGTCAACGAGAACATGCGCGATCCAGGGTACCACACGGTGCTCGGGTTGCTCTACTACGGAGTGAGCTCGCAAGCGGAAAAAGCGGCGCCGCCGCGCCGTAGTGCCAGTTTCCTTACGGGAGTGAAACGTCTTTTCGCGAACGCTTGAACTGTCGGCCATGAATCTGAACGAACTTCCCCTCGAGCATTCGTTGCTCACTGACCGCAGCATCGCCATTAAGCTGGTGGGTGTTGGCGGTGCTGGTTCCAACGCGGTGGACCGGCTGAAAATGGAAAATCTCGAGCGCCTGCAGATGGCCGTGATCAACACGGATTATCAGGCTCTCGCCAGCTCGCCGGTGCAGGACAAGGTTCTGATCGGCATGAGCGTGACCCGCGGTCTGGGCGCGGGCGGCGATCCTGATCTGGGCCGCGAAGCCGCGGAAGCGGACCGCGAAAAAGTCGCGGCCATCGTGAAGGATTGCGATTTGATTTTCCTCGTCACTGGCATGGGCGGCGGGACCGGCAGCGGGGCTTCGCCCGTGGTCGCAGAGATTGCGGCGGAAACCGGCGCGCTGGTGATCGCGTTCGTGACCATGCCGTTTAGCTTTGAAGGCGGACGGCGCCTCAAGCAGGCGGAAGAAGGACTGCGGGCGCTGCGTCAGGTGTGCGACGCCGTTATTCCGCTCCCGAATGATGTTTTGCTGCAGGAAGCGGCGGACAACGAGACCGTGCTGGATTCGTTTGCGCGCGCTGACGAGTGGATCGGCCGCGGCGTGAAATCGCTGTGGTCGATGCTCTTCAAGACGGGCTTGATCAACCTGGACTTCGCGACGTTGCGGCAGGCGTTTCAGCAGCGCGGCGGAAAGACGTTGTTCGGTCTCGGCGAAGGTTCGGGCGAGAATGCCGTCACGGATGCGATTGCCAGTTTGAAGCTGTGCCCGCTGCTGCACACGCCGGAGTTCTCGCGCAAAGCTGATCGGCTGCTGGTTAATATTCTGGGCGGCGCCGATCTCACTCTGCCCAAGGTCAATGAATTGATGACGTTCATCACCGAACAGTTCGGACGTGATTCGCACATCATCATGGGAGCGGTGATTGATGAGGATATGGCCGGACGCGTGGAAGTTTGCGTGATCGGCACGAGCGACATGGGCGGTCGGGGTGTTCCTTCCCGGCGAACGGTCACTCCGACGGCGCGAGGCCGCGCGTTGCCGGCGGGGCAGCCTGGTTTGCCCGCGCCGCGCGGCGACGTGGCGGTGGCAACGCCGGGAGCGCCGAAACCGTCGCGGGCAGCGGAGCTTGAACTTCCTTTGGGTGGAGGAAGTAAGGATGCGGCTGGTCAGCCGGTGGCGCAGGAGGAGTTCGGTTTCGGCGAAGTCGAAAGCCGCGGGCACTTCGAAAAGACCGATCGCAACCTCTTCGACGGCCAGGATCTCGACGTGCCGACGTACCTGCGCAAGGGCATCAAGATTCTCATTTAGCCTAAATTCCGCGGAAGAGGTAACCACTGATGACCACTAATAATCACTGATCGAATACATCCAGATCGATGGGATAAAACCTTCCTTTCACTTACCGGGTGAACGGCCTCCATCGCGCAACTCTGTTTGCATCAGTGGTCATCAGTGAAAATCAGTGGTTCAACTGAGTTTTTAGGTTTTGCGGGTCGACGGCGCGAACGCGTCGGGCGGACAGCGGGTTGCGGAGTCCACGTCGCAGCGGCGGGTTCGCGTTCGTTGGCGAAGCCCAGGCTTGGTGAAGTGCGCTCCCCTTCGAGCGCATTCACGGCGCTCGAATTCGCTCGATTTCACGCACCCCTTGGCAAACGCGCTGCGTTCTGCATGGTGGCGACATGTTTGTTGATGAATGTACCGTAAAGCTAACGGCTGGCGATGGCGGCCGGGGCTGCGCCAGTTTCCGTCGCGAAAAATATGAGCCGTGGGGCGGCCCCAATGGCGGCGATGGTGGCCGGGGTGGCGACGTGATCCTATTGGGTGACGTGAACACCAACAACTTGGTCGACTACAAGTACCAGCCGCATTGGAAAGGTGAACGCGGTGAGCACGGCCAAGGCGCAGATTGTCACGGCCGTGACGGCAAGCCGTGCATCATGCGAATGCCGCTGGGCACCGTGGTAATTGACTTGGGGACGGACAAGCCGGTCGCCGAAATCGTCGCCGACGGTCAGCAGATTGTCCTCTGCAAGGGCGGAAACGGCGGCTGGGGTAACACCCATTTCAAGACGTCAACCAATCGCGCGCCGAAGCGGGCCAATGCCGGCCAACCGGGCGAGGCGGGAAACTATCGGCTCGTGCTCAAGAGCATCGCCGACGTGGGACTGGTGGGGTTTCCCAACGCGGGAAAATCTTCACTCACCGGCCGGATCACCCAGGCGCGCCCCAAGACGGCCGCGTATCCATTTACTACCCTACACCCGCAGATCGGCGTGATCGAGTATCTGGATGAAGCGAAAGGCCACAAGCGCCTGCTCCTGGCCGACGTGCCTGGCTTGATCGAGGGTGCCCACGAAAACAAGGGGTTGGGGCACCGGTTTTTGCGGCACATTGAGCGGTGCGCACTGCTGATCTTCCTGATCGATATGGCTGCGACGGATGCCCGGGATCCGCGTGACGACTACAAGCACCTGCTCCGTGAACTCGGGCTCTACGATAAAGCGTTGCTCAAGAAGCCTCGCCTCGTCGTTTCCAACAAGATGGATATCCCTGAAGCCGCGGCGCAGTTGAAGAAATTCAAGACCCGCTACAAGGACGTGGATATCGTGGAGATTTCCTGTCTGACGGGCGACGGTCTCGATAAGCTAAAAAAAGAGTTGTTAAAACGGGTAACGAAATTTCGTCGCACCGAAAAAGCGGCGCCAGTCGAGGAGACGTGAGCCGATAATGAGGACACATGTCGAAAGAACATCGTCCTCTCATGATGCGCGCCAACCGTTTGTTGGGCGCGCAACTGGTGGAGCACAACTTGGTCAAGATCGAGGACTTAGAGGCAGCAAACGAGAAGTTGATTGAGTTGGTTTCAGGCGAGGTGCCCCGCCAGATTACGATTCTCGGAATCCTGGCGTACGAGATGAAGGTGGTGAAGGAAGACGACGTGCTTCATCATATCGTTGAGGCCGAGGGCGTGGGGTTGGTGGATTTGGCCGATTACGACGTGCCGGACGAGGTGAAGAAAAACGTCGATATTTCTGCGTGCTGGGCCACGTGGTCCGTCCCGTTCGATCGCGAAGAAGATTTCTGGTTTGTGGCCACGGCGTACTATCTCAGTCCGGCGGTTCGCGCGCATTGGGAGAAGGCCCTCACCGGGAATATCATTTGGTTTGGCGCCACGTTGGAAGCGATCGGTGACTACATTGAGAGGTTGCCCAACGATGCCGTGCCATTGACCGCGGTCTCGTCCACCTCAGCCAACTAAGGACTACCATGCCGCTGGGAAGAATTCAGCTTCAGATTGTAGGCAAGCTGGTCGAGATGGGCCGGCTCGATTTTGACCAACGCGCCGTGCTGGTTTCGCGAACGGATGATCTGAGCGGTGAGGCCCTGGACAAACTACTCCAGGAGGAATTCAAGGTGAGTGCATTTCAGTGCCTCGTCGCCAAGGCGCGTGCGTTGCATCTCTCGGCGTACAACGTCGCGCGCTTTCGCATCGGGCCGAAGACATTCGAGCGGATTCCGCAGGACTTCTGCCAGCAAAACCTGGTATTGCCGGTCGGCTTGGTGGGTGACATGCTGCTCGTGGCCTTTGCGAACCCCTTCGAGGTCACGCTGCCCACCAAGATTCAGGAAATGACCGGCAAGCGCGTTGTGCGCATGCTGGTCCGGGAGAAGGAACTGAAGGACAAGTTCGCGAAGACGCAGGAGGTCGCGGCGGGTTTTGAGGATGTCGTGATGCGGATCGGCGAAGAATACGCCGAGGAAGCGGACATGAAGGATGAGGACGTCAGTGAAGAGTCCGGTCCCATCATCCAGCTCGCGAACCGCATCATCGAGGACGCGTTTTTTTCCGGCACGAGCGATATTCACATCGAGCCGCAGGAGAAGGAAATCATCGTTCGCAACCGGATCGATGGCGTGTGTCACGAGAAACTGCGGCTGCCGAAAAAGGTCGGTCCTGCGCTCGTCGCTCGCCTGAAGATCATGTGCAACCTCGACATTTCCGAGCGGCGGTTGCCTCAGGACGGACGCATCGTTTTCAAGCAGTATACGCGCAAGAGCATCGATCTGGATTTGCGCGTATCCACCGCGCCGCTGAATCACGGCGAGGGCGTGGTGATGCGTATCCTCGACAAACAGAAGACCACGCTGCCGCTGCCAGCCCTCGGCTTCTCCGAAGAAAATCTTACGAAGTACCGTGAGTGCATCCGCCAGCCCTACGGCATGATCCTGCATTGCGGGCCGACGGGTTCCGGCAAATCGATGACGCTGTATTCGGCGTTAAACGAAGTGAACACGCCGGACGTGGTGATCCGCACCGCGGAGGACCCCATCGAGTACACGCTTCCCGGACTGAACCAGATGCAGATGCATCGGCAGATTGGGCTGACGTTTGCGGCGGCGCTGCGTTCATTCCTCCGTCAGGATCCTGACATCATTCTCGTCGGTGAAATTCGCGACAAGGAAACTGCCGGCATTGCGGTTGAGGCCGCGTTGACGGGGCATTTGCTGATTTCGACCCTGCATACCAACGATGCGCCCACGACCATTGCCCGACTCACGGAGATGGGCGTGGAGCCGTTCATGGTTTCATCCTCGCTCTTGTGCGTGTGCGCGCAGCGGCTGATGCGCCGGGTGTGCAAGCAGTGTCGTACCCAGGTTGAACCGAAGGGACGGGAACGAGAAGTGCTCGAAAAAGCCCTGGGCTGGAGCGGCCCCATTTTCAAAGCCAACCCGAAGGGGTGTCCGCGGTGCGGAGGAAATGGATACAAGGGCCGGATCGGTATCCATGAGTTGATGGTCTCGAACGAGGAACTCATCGAGGCGATCAACAAGGAGCAGGTAGCTGCTGAGTTGAAGAAGATCGCGATGCGCAACGGCATGAAAACCCTGCACCAAGACAGCTTGCTCAAGGTTAAAGAGGGGCTGACAACGCTGGAAGAGGCGATCGCCTGCGTACCGCCTGATTTGTGACGCGGGGTTGACGCGCAGCGGTGCGTCCCTCCCGATGGCGCCAGTATGAACCTGGTTCAGCCTCAGCTTCCCGGGTCCGTGATCGAGTAGCCGCCGGGTTATCGTCGCTGATGCATGATTACTGGGTGGAGTTTTCCAAGGTCGCGCTGGCCCATCTGCTCGCGGTGGCCAGCCCGGGCCCCGACTTCGCGATCGTCGTTAAACAGAGCCTGACGCGGGGGCGACGCACCGCGCTCTGGACTAGCGGTGGCATCGGCCTGGCGATCCTGCTGCATGTTACCTATTCCCTGTTGGGGATCGGACTGCTCGTGCGGAGTTCGGAGGTGTGGTTCAACGTGCTCAAATTTGCCGGCGCAGCCTATATCGCCTGGATCGGAGTCCAGGCGTTGCGATCGCGCCCACTCCCAGTTTTGACCCCGGCGGATTGCCCGCCTGCGGCTTTCGCCAGGCCCCAGGCGGTGGAGCGCGGCGACTCCCGAAACGCATTTGCCACGGGTTTCCTGACCAACGCACTAAACCCGAAGGCCACCGTCTTCTTCATCTCATTGTTCGTGATTGTCGTCAGTCCGGAAACGCCGAAGCTCGCCCAAGCGGCTTACGGCTTGTGGATGGCGGCGGTGACGGCGGCCTGGTTTTCGCTTGTATCCGTTTTGTTTACACAGCCCGGAGTGCGGCAGCGTTTTATTCGGCATGGTCATTGGATCGATCGCGCGCTGGGCCTGGTTTTTCTCGGCCTCGCGGTGAGTCTTGCCTTGGGCCAGCTGGAGTAATTGCGAGCGCGCAAAACAAAAACGGGGCGGACGCAAAGTCCGCCCCGTTCGACTGCACCGCGCCGGGAGATGTCGGCGCGATTATCCTAAATTCCGCAGAAGAGAAAACCGCTGATGAGCGCTAATAATCACCGATCAAACAGATCCAGATCGATGGGTAGAACGTTCCCCTCGCTTACCGGGTGAACGGCTCCCATCCTGCAACTCTGTTTGCATCAGTGGTTCAACTGCGTTTTTTGATTATTGTTTTTTCGGTGGCGGCAGTTGGTCGCGAGCGGGCCCCACCGTATCCGCAGCGTGGGCACCGCGGTCGCCCATTGGTTGCGGCGAACCTTCCGTGGTGTCCTTGGCGGTCTGCCGTTCGAGTTCCGAATTTAGCTCGGCGCCGATCAGAACTACGAAGGCTGAGATGAAGAGCCACATGAGGAAAACCACGACCGCGCCCAGTGGGCCGTAAACTTGGTCGTACGTGCCGGCCTTCGCCACATAGAGCGAAAAAAGCCCCGATCCAACCAGCCAAAGCACGCCGGCGACGATCGCGCCCGGGCTAATCCAGCGCCACTTCGCATCCTCACGCGAAGGGCCGAACCGATAAACGACTGCTAACCCGATGCCGAAGGCACCTGCCACGAGCGGCCAGCGGATGATGGTCAAGGCCGTTTCGACTCCGCTGCTGATGCTCAGGAATTTCAGCGCGACCGGTAGCCCGGCAACGAGAACAACTGCGATCACGACCCCCATGATCGCGCCCAATGTCAGCGCCAACGCCAACGCATTCAGCTTAAAAAAGCCCCGCTTTTCGTCTTCTTCATAGGCAATGTTCAAGCCGCTGATCAGCGCCTTGATTGCATTCGCACTGCTGTACAGTGCGATCATTACACCAATGATGGCGCTAATGCCGGCTTTGGTCTGATCGCCGACGATCCGCGTCATTTGATCGCGAAGGAGGGGCACCACCTCGCTGGGAAGGAATTTAGCCAATGAAGCAATCTGGTCGGCCACCGTAACCGGATCCGCGATGAGCCCGTAAAGCGCCACCATGACGGCGATCGCTGGAACCACTGCGACAAAAGCGTAGAAGGCTACGCCCGCAGCCACGACGCTGAGGTTGTCTTCGATTACTTGCTGCTTCGTGCGGGAGAGAACATCCAGCCAACCTTGCTTCGGGATGTCGCTTGGCGTCTCCGCCGAACGGCCGCGGCCGGGCTTTTGCACGTCACTCGGGCGCGCGTCGGGTTTGCCACTTTCCGTTGCAGGCATGTTGGATTCCGCAGGTTTGCTGGGCGACTCGTCCTCGGGGGAAGCGCGTCGACTTCGGGTTTGTGCGCGGCTGGGAGCGCCCTCGACCTCGCGAGCGGCCCGGGAGCTGCCTTCGAGAGCAGCTCCTGGGTTTCGTGAGGGTGGCGCGCGTCGTTTTCCCACCCCGGCGCGGCGAATCAAATCGCCGGCCGCGCTACGGTAGGGTCGGCGGGGATCATCCCCGTCGAGTTGGTATTCTCTGGTTTCAGCCCCGCAATGCCGGGGCGATTTCCGGCGTCGGACATTCCCGTGTCTCCGCCTAAGCCCTCTTCTCGGGCCTTTTGTTTGCCTGCTTCGGTTCCGCGAGTGGCCACGGCAGATGCCTTGTCACCGATGTTCTCGGCCGTGAGGCCCTGGGCTTCCGCTTCTTCCTTAGCGGCGGAAACGGCGGCGCCAGCAACCCGCTTGCCCTTCTCCATCATTTCCTGACCCGCTTCGCGCGAGCGATCGCGGAGGCGATCGGCGGCGGGTCCAAGGCGGCGGTTCACCACGTCAGCCGTAGGCACCAGCAGGCCGGCGACCAAACCGGTGGCGAGACAAACCAAACCCATTTCTAACGGATGCTCATCGGCGGTGCTCGTGACGCGGTCACGTGTGCGCGAGTAAACTTCTTCTGTCCGCTCCTTCACCCGGCTGCTGATTTCGCCCGCGCGATTCCGCACGGATTCCATCGTGTCCTCGGCGGTGTGACGCAGTTCGTCTATTTTATGGCGCGCTGTTTCCTTCGCCTGGGAAAATTTCTGGGACGCGCTCTCCTTCATTTCGCCCAGCTTGGAACTGGCTGACTCGCTCCAGCCGGACTCAGAAACGCCGGAGCCACGGCTGCTGGGATAATCCAGCGGGCGGTCGATATGAGCGTCGGGATCGTACCGGATATCGTCCCGAACGCCTTGATCATAGTCGTAGTCGGAGTAATCCATCGACCTTGATTTACGGTTCGAATAAATCATCCACGCGACTCCGGCTCCGATAAGGAGCAGGGGGATGGGGTTTTTCTTAACGGTGTCTACGACGGTGTTCATAGCGGCTTCTGAAGAGTGACTGATTGATTCGCGGACGTGAGTGAACTTCTCCTGGGCCTCGCTTTGATGGCGGCGGAAAAATCCGAGAGCCTCGTCCAGGAGATGGCGGGGTTGGAGACGACTGCCGAGTGCGTCGATCGTATCATCCATCCGGTTACGGGTGGAATCGATATCGGAGCGGATCGCCTCGGTTGCATTTTGCGGCGTTTGATTCATGAGGATGATTGATGGAGTTTGTTCTGCGCCCATTCCTTGTTTTCCCGCAGGGATTCCATGGTCTGGGTGGGAGCGATTTCAGTGCGGGCCATGGCGTTTTTCGCTTTCGAAACCATCATCCAGCCGATGATGGCTACGAGCAGTCCAAGGCCCGTGGGGGCGAGCCACCGGGCGATGTCTTCATCGAGTCCGGCCCGCACGAGCAACGTTCCCAGGAGCTGGCCCAAGCCGATGAGGAGGACGATCACCCCGGCGTAAGCGACAAACCCGCCGACGGCGAGCTGCGCCACCTTACCGCCGAGCTTCGAGACGTTGTCTTTCAGCTCCGTCTTGGCGAGTGCGACCTCCTGCCGAAACAACGTGGTAGTGTCGTCCCGCAGCTCCCGAAGGAGGGAGGGAATGGAATTAGGATGAGAGGTGGTATCTTCGTTCATGGCGGCGCGTCCTGGGTTAAATATCCGCTGCCGTGGAGGGCATAGGCGAGGAACTCATGGGAAGTTCCGGTTGCGCGCCCAACGTCGACTCCGGCCGGTCCATCCAGCTGGGCTCCTTGGTGGAACGATCATCGCGTTCGAGTCCGCGCCTTTGTGAGGCCTTGACCAAGTTGCCAATGACCAGGCCCGCGACAAACATTCCGCCGAAGAAACCCGCCGGATGTCGCCGGGCCACATCTTCGGCATCGCGCCGGAGCGCGGCGAAATCGCGGTTGCGCATGTAATCGGCGACGCCTTGGAGGCGATCGGCGGCGCGGTGGGTAAACCACGCGATATTGGGATCCTTTTCTTCGAAGGCTTTCGCCGACTCGTGGATGGCAGAGCTATAGTCGCCGATCTGCGCCGCGGCCTGTTCTTTTTTCTCCTGGGCGAGACGCTCGGCCTCTTCCTTGGCCCGCGACACCGTTGTCGTGGCGACTGACTTTACCTTATTGGCAGCTTCCCGCGTGGTTTGAGCGGCCGAACTTTTCATCTCCGCGAGGGTGTCCGACGTTTGCTGCCCTTCCATAGGGGCAGACGGACTGGTTGGATTTTTTGGGTTCATGATCTCCTTCTGAACTGAGTTGTGAGACGCACGAAGCCGGAAGGGATGCGGACAGCAACGAGCCTGCCGCGTGGCAAAAAATCATGCAAAAGCGTTCAGGGACGCGAGGGACGCCCCCCCGCGGCGCCTCCCTACTGAAGATTCCCGAATGCCCGTAGGGCTAATGCTGTTACGCCGACGCGCGCTCGCGGGCCTGGCGACGTCCGGCAACGTGCAGTTGCCACGAGTTCCAAAGGTTATGCCAGATCACGTAGAACGTAGGTCCCAAGGCCACGACGGGGCTGGCATAGGCCAGCGCGAGATAGATCGTGAACGTCGTGTTCTTTTGCCCCAACGCCTGACTCGCCTCGCGCGCGAACTCCTTCCCGCCGATGAGACGGCCGAGGGCGAAGTTGGCGGCACAAATCGCCAGCGAGGTGCCCGCAATCTGAGCGAGCACGAGTTGGGGCGTAGCGGACTGCACGTGCAAAAAATGCGAGGCATTTGACGTGATGAGAAACATCGAAACGACCCACATGCCAAAGGATAGATTGCGGTGTTGGCCCGGCCATGCCGCCGCCGGCGGATGCAGGCGACGCACGAGCAGGGCCAGCACCATCGGCGCAAATACCACGACGCCCACGCTTCCGGCGACCTGGCCGAATGCTTCCGGCGTTGCGCGCCCCAGAACCAGTGGCAACAGCAGGGGGAGCAGCGCCGCGATCGTGAGATTCGTGAGCACAAACGCCGCGACCACGAATTCAACTCGCCCCCGGAGAAAACTGATAATCACCGGGGCGGCAATCGCGGTGGGGGTTATGCCGCAAAAGAATGAAGCGAGTCCGATATCCCGCCCCCCGACCATGGAACCGAATCCCCAAGCCGCCAAGCCCATGGCGATGTTGGCCGCGAGGAGAGTGAAATGGCGGATGTTCAGTGCTGACCGGTTGAAGCGCGTCTGCAGGAACACAAGGAAGAGCATGGCAATCACCAGCCAGCGGATCGCGGGCGAGAAGATATGCGCCTGCGGGATCAGCGAGCCGAGCGCGATGGCGGAAAGAATGGCGGCAGTGCGGGAGAATCCAGTCACGAGAAGGACGTTACCGAATCGTCCCCGAGCCCCTGACGCAACGCTGGCGGTTAGCCGGCCGATTGCGGTCGCCCGGGAAAACGTGGATGCACGAACTCGCTGATGGTGGGCATCACTGCGGATGAGTAGAATGCCGGCCTTGCGGTTCGGACGGTGTACGTCGCGAGTACGGAACGCGCCGCCGCCGAAACCGTTGCTAGCTAGTTGGCGCTACTCGGCGACGCCGTCGGGACGCGAACGTTCACGCTGGCGTTCGGAGGTGGCGTCGAGCCGGAACTGCCGCGTGCGGCCAAGGCGCCAACCTTGAGGGGTTCGCCGTAAGGGAATCCTGCTACGCTTGCGGTGATTGCGCGGTCATCAACGGGGGACAGTCGGCCGTGTGGAGCGCGTTCCGTCCAATCGGTTGAATAACGGTCGCGCTGAACCTGCGCGTTGGAATCCAGCGAGAGCATGCCCAGCGTCAGGCCAATCTGCAGGTCTCGGCCCGTGCGCAGGGCCCACGCTTTGCGCCACGCGAAAGGCGGTACGCGGTTGGTGGGCCGGACAAATAAGTGGCCCACCATCTTGTAGCTCAGACGTTTCGTTTCCGGCGCATCGCGGCGCAAATCGAGCAGGTCGTAGTCGATGCCGTTCACTCGCGCGACCACCCAAGCGTGTTCCTTCCAATAGGAAGCATCTAAACGCCATGGAATTCCGAGTGCGGCCAAGAGATGCGCCGCAAAGACGGCACGCCCATCGCAGTCATCCCGCAAATACAACCAGCCCGCTTGGCGCCGTCGCGCGAGCATCTCCTCGAACGTGGCATGGAATTCGATGGGCCCATATACTCGCTCATCATGATCATAATCGACCAACAGATGCGTGACATCGTTGACCATGACCAGTTGTTGCAACGGGTCTTGGGTCACGGCCCGAATCGCCGCCGCCACCGGTCGAATCGCGGGGTGATCGCCCTGCACGGTTGAGGGCATGGTGTTCCGAAAGTATTCGCGGGTGTGTCGGCCAATCAAAATCGGAATTCCCGCATCCGCTCCGGACGGGGCCAAGAGGCCACCCAGGATCAAGAGACTGGCGGCAATGCCACGGAGCGACTGGGACGGGCTGATCCTCGTGCGCTTCCGGAAATTTCGCGGCGTGCTTTCCACGCCCTTTATTTCGGAACGCGCCGAAGTTCCCGCGAGTTTTATTTAAGAAACGAGGGAACCGAAGTAGGAATGCGTTGTGCAAGCCAGAATTCGGCAACTTTTAAATTACGCGCCCCCGGGAAATTCCCGATCCTATTTCCGGTATTCTACGCCGAAACGGCCGGCGGCTTCTTCCTGAATGCAGCCGGTCGAAGTGGCCGGTGAGCGGGCCCCGCTAAGGATCTGGATGCGGAAAGGAGTTGCCCGCGGGTCAGTCCTTCATCCGATGCGGCGGTGGTTTACGGTGGTGATGACGATGAGCTGCCGTGCGGGCCCGGTGGAGCTCTGCTTGAAGTCGACGCGTTTTTCGAGTCATGGGCGTGCTCCTGTACTTCTGTAATGGTTAGCCTGCTTCAGCGGACGAATTCCGTCGGTTGCGACACCTGCTTGAGTGCTTCGCCTGCCAATGCAGCGTTTCCCTCGACCGCAATGTCGCCAAGGGAAAGAATCCCGACGAGGCGACGATCGCGGGTGACGACCGGAGCGCGACGAATCTGGCTCAGCGTCAGCGTATCGACTGCGGGGTCGAGGGCGTCGTCGTCATAAACGAAAACCACGCCGGGAGTCATCACATCGTGTACTTCCGTTGAGGCCGAAGCATCTCCCTTCACCACGAAGCGGATGACGATATCCCGGTCGGTGAGCATTCCGAGGATGGCGTCATTTTCCGAAACCGGCAGCACGCCAATATCCAGACGTAGCATCAGCTCCGCAGCTTCGCGAACCGTCGCGTCCGGACGTATGCATTGCACTCCCGGTGTCATGATTTCGCGAACCTTCATAGCGGCCCACCGTACCACACCCTCTTTCGAACACCATCGGGGTCAAGGGGGGAGTCGGGGTGGGAAGATGACCCATGGTGCCGTCGCGCGTTGTCGCCACTCGACGGATACGAATAGGCCGGCGGAGGAAGTTAACGGGAACGGGTGCATGGCCGGGCTCGAACGAGGGGGGAGCGTGACGGCCCAAGGGGTTGTCGCCGCTGCCGTCGGTGCTCCCCGAGGTCACGGCACTCGGTGCGTCGTGCCCGCGAACTCAACGGAACTAGAGCGCTAACGTGCTTACTAACAGGATTTCCTGTGAGCAATGCCTCGTCCGCTTCCGTGCCAAGTAACGTCACTCGATATATTCTCATCGCGGTCACGCTGGTTGCCTTGGCGGTGCTGATTTGGAAACTCACCATTGTCTTCATTCTCGCTTTCGGCGGGGTCGTGGTCGCAACCGTGCTGCAGGCTGGGGCCGAACCGCTCGCCCGGCGAACGGGCTGGTCTCACCGGATCAGCTTGAGCGTGGTGATTTTAGCCATGCTCGTGCTGGCTATGGTAACGTTCTGGCTTTTCGGGCGGCAAGCGGTGAATCAATTCAACGAAATGCGGGAGCAACTGTTCGCGGCATTTGAGAAATTCAAGGAGTGGATCGTCGAGTCGCCGACGGGGAAGAGTTTGTTCGACTCGGTCCGCCAAGCAGCCGAGGACGGAACTCCGCTGTCGAGTGCGGGCGTAGCGGTGGGCGCGACTTTGGAAGGTGTTGGGCATCTCCTGCTGATCATCTTTGTTGGTATCTATTTGGCCGCTGACCCCGGGATGTATCGCGAAGGTGGATTGCGTTTGCTGCCTCCGGCTCGCCGGCCGCAGGTGCGCGTGGCGCTGAACGATGCGGGGATCGCGTTGCGAAAATGGCTGCTGGCGCAATTGCTCATCATGGCGGCGGTGGGAACGATGACGGGAGTGGGACTGGCCTTGATCGGCGTTCCGCTGTCGCTCTCCCTCGGTCTGGTGGCCGGGCTGCTTGAGTTCATTCCGGTGGTCGGGCCGATTTTAGCCGCGGTGCCGGGAGTTTTGCTGGCGTTTTCGGCGGGTCCTCAGTCGGCGGCGTACGCCGTGCTGCTCTACATTTCGGTGCAGCAGATCGAGAGCAACATCCTCACTCCTTTGGTGCAGCGTTGGGCGGTTGAATTGCCTCCGGTGGTTGCGTTGCTCTCGATCGTCGCCGCCGGTCTGGTTTTCGGAGTCATGGGAGTCATCTTCGCCACTCCGATGGCCGTCGTAGTGATGGCGCTGGTACGCCACCTTTACGTGGAGGACACGCTGGAGAAAAACCGCCCGACCCCCGAGCAAGCCCGGGGGCGGAGCCGCGAAGGAGCGAGGTGACGTCCCGACGCTTGGGTCGGGACGCTCGTGCATCACTTTCTGTCGCTTACAACATGACTCGATCCACCAAACCATCTCCCGGCGACGCCGAAGCTAATGGCCGCCCTACGTCCGCCGGGCACCTAAGGGAATATTTGCAGCGCTGGTGGCGTCGCACGCCGTGGGTTGGTTTTGTGCACGTCAGCAATGCGATCATTTTCGTGATCGCGGTCGGACTGTTCCTCAACCTGGTCGACGGCGCACGCGAGGGCGATTACCTGGCCCACGACCAGAGGATCATGGCAGGGCTGCGTGAAGCCGGACGTCCATTGGGTCCCGAATGGGTGGCGGAAGGAATGCGCGACCTCACCGCCCTGGGCAGTGCGGTAGTGCTAACTGGACTTACTCTGTTGATTGTGGGCTATCTCTTGCTTGCGCGCCGGCATCGGATCGCCCTGCTCCTCGCCGCCGCCATTGCCGGCGGGCAAGGGTTGAACGTGGGCTTGAAACAGCTCGTCGCTCGCGAACGGCCGGAGGCCACGCTTCACTTGGTCGCGGTGAGGTCACCGAGCTTCCCCAGCGGACACGCCATGGCGGCTTCGATTTTTTATCTCACTGTTGGTGCCCTACTGGCAAGGACGACCTCGCGGCGGAGCGTGAAGCACTATCTGATGGCGTGCGCCATTTTGCTGACGGTGGCGGTGGGCGTAAGTCGGGTGTATTTGGGAGTTCACTACCCGACCGACGTCCTCGCCGCGTGGTGCGCGGGAACGGCATGGGCGCTGGCTTGCTGGTTTGTTGCGGACGGACTCGCGTTGCGAGGCTCGCTGCGGCACTCCTCTTCGAAAGGGTCGGTGGGGACGTGATGCTCCCACGCGCTGGGCTCGCCGCGCGCGCTCCGCGTCTTTCGCGTGAAGGCGGTTTCAGCGCGGACGTCGAGCGATAATTCGAGACGATCTTATGTCTTCTCGCCTGCTCGACGTCACCGGCGAAGTTCGCAAGCGTCTTCAACTTACGCTGCGTTGCGCTTGGGCGCCCCGAGCGTTTTGCCATGCCCCATACTTTGCTCGTGATCGATGACAACAGCTCGGTTAGAAACGCGCTGTCGTTCCTGCTTTCACGTCGTGGCTACACCGTGATGGTAGCCGAAGATGGATTTAGCGGGATCGAAATGGCGCGGCAGCATGCCGTTGATGGCGTGCTGCTGGATCAGCACATGCCGGGCATGAATGGAATCGTGACCTGCCGCCTTCTGAAAACGCTCGCGGCAGAACGAGGGCGGCCACTGCCGATCTGGATGATGACGGGAGCGCGCACAAGCGAGATGGCCGCCGCGGCGATCGCCGCCGGTGCGATTGTCCTGCTCGCGAAGCCGTTCGACTTTTCCGAGCTGTATGCCCTGCTCGAGGAAAGACTCGGGAAACCGGAATTACCTGCGAGCGGGAAGCCGGACGTGCTGGATCTGCTCTGAACCTTAATCCCGCAGAAGAAGTAACCACTGATGAGCACTAATAAACACTGATAAAATAGATCCAGATCGATGGGATAAAACTTTCCCGTCACTTACCGAATGCACGGCCTCCATCGCGCAACTCTGGTTGCATCAGTGGTCATCAGTGAAAATCAGTGGTTAAACTGCGTTTTTTTAGGCTGAAGGCTGAGATCCGAAATCTAATATCTGAAATTTCAAATCTCAGATCTAGGATGTGGAATCTGAAATTTCAAATCTCAGATCTGAGATTTGAGATTTGAAATTCGGGTTTCCTGCTCATGCTTTGACGCATGCAGCAGCTTCACCTGACCGGCTTCCATCATCTGACCGCGGTGACCGCGGATGCACTGCGTAATCATGAGTTCTATACACGCACTCTCGGATTACGTCTGGTGAAGAAGACCGTTAACCAGGATGACGTTTCGGCCTATCACCTTTTCTATGCCGATGGACGGGCTTCGCCGGGAACGGATATCACTTTCTTTGACTGGCCAGTCGGGCGCGAGCGTCGGGGCACGCACAGCATCGTTCGAACCGGTTTGCGCGTGGCGGGCGAATCAACGTTGGCGTGGTGGGCTGATCGACTTACGGCCAGCCAAGTGACGCACGCCGGCCCCTCGCTGCGCGATGGCCGGCCCACGCTCGACTTTGAAGATCCGGAAGGCCAGCGACTCAGCTTGGTCGTGGACCCGGGCGGCGGAGAATCGCATTCCTGGTCAAAAAGTCCGGTGGCCGCGGAGTACCAGATCCGCGGTCTGGGGCCGATCACGATGAGCGTGCCGGATGTGAAACCCACCGACCGCGTTTTGACGAAGGTCATGAATATGCGGCGCGTCCGCGAATTTGCGGAAGGCATCGGCGAGAATCAGCGCATTGTGCACGTGTATCAGATGGGCGGAGACGGCCCGCAGGCTGAATTGCAAATCACGGTGGAGCCAGGACAGCGTGCGGCCGGACCCGGAGCAGGCGGGGTTCACCACGTTGCGTTCCGCACTCCGACGTTTGCTGAGTACGAGGGTTGGATTGAGCGGCTCGCGTCGCTGGGGGTTCCGTC
>Ga0163150_10003106_pt1 | contig 23986 bp, 21 predicted proteins | sample OliLakLV19P2IB_FD_148628 | JGI IMG/M metagenome (GOLD analysis project Ga0163150, IMG submission 148628) | Freshwater microbial mat bacterial communities from Lake Vanda, McMurdo Dry Valleys, Antarctica - Oligotrophic Lake LV.19.P2.IB | ecosystem: Environmental > Aquatic > Freshwater > Lake >...
AGTGGCGATCGAACCACGAACCACCATTTACCATGCGTTACCCGCTATCCACGGACCACCGTCCATTTGGGTTGCCCGGGCGTAGCCCGCGCTGGGTTCAATCAGTGGCTAATTGACCAAGTTATTCTTGCACGGATCCTAAACGAAATGGATTGCTGCGTTTCACTCGTTCAATCTGAAATCCGAAAGGGCGCTCACTCCGCCATCACCGGCGAAACCAACGTGCCGATGCCGGCAATCGAGGCTTCCAGCTTATCGCCGGCTTTCAAGTAGGTGCCAGTCGCGTTTCCTACACCCGAGGGCGTGCCGGTCGAAATCAAATCGCCCGGCTCGAGCGTGCAAATGCCGGAGATAAACGCGATCACGGCCGCCACGGGAAAGATCTGCTGCCCGGTGGACGAGTCCTGCTTCACTTGCCCGTTGAGCCGCAACTTCATGTCGAGCTTCTGCGGGTCGGGGATGGCGTCGGCCGATGTGATGCACGGACCGCAGGGGCAGAACGTGTCGTGCCACTTGCCGTGCAGCCAGTCGAAGAACATATCCTTGTCGCGCAATTTGCGCTGCGGGTTGGGGTGAAACTTGCGATCGGAAATGTCATTGATCACCGTGTAGCCGGCCACGATCGACAGGGCCTCGGCTTCGGAGATGCCCTTGGCGCGGCGGCCGATGACCACGGCCAGCTCCAATTCCCAATCGATTGCGCCGGGCGAAATCGCCGGAACGCGGACCGGCCGGCCGGGATCGGTGAGCGTAGTTGTGGCCGGCTTCATGAAGACGTAGGGGAATGTTTCGGCCCGTTCGGTCGCGATGCCGCCCCCCTCCTTGATGTGGTCGGCGTAGTTGCCGGCCAGCAGAAAGATCTTATTGGGACGGGGAACGGGCACGAGCAACTGAACCTCGGCCGTGGGCAGCAGGGCCCGCTGCGGCAAAGCAGCCCCCGCGCCGGCTGCCCAAGCGGCTAGCTTCTGCACGGCGGCCAAGCCCTTGCCGTCGGGCGGAAGAAAATCGAGCAGGTTCTCGCTTTCGGGCAGCGGTAGGGATTGATGCGTGGCGTCGCTGTAAGCCTTCGCACCCTCGGCAAGCAGCACGATGTGATTTTCGTGGTACAGGCCGATTTGGGCTCGGCCTTGGTGTTCGAAGCGGCAGAGGCGCATGGGGGGAGGTCCTCCGAGATTAGGAGCGGAGCATTTCGACCAGCTTCGTGGGCCGCGTGCCCGATGTCAAGCGAGCAAGGCCGTACATTCGGCACAGCCGCAACAAGACAGCCGGACGAGGTACGGCCAGAAGAAATGGAATGCGACTCAAGCTGGAGGCCATTCCATGCCGACATCAACTACGGCGGTCTCTCAATTTGTTGCCGCAGCCTTCTGAGACGAATTCTCATGTCCTGCTCGTCCTGCACCTCGAGTGTCTCGCAAGCCCAGCAGGAGTCGGTGCGCTTTCAGATCGACGTCGCGCTGGCCAAAAAGAGTTTGGACGCGACTAAATCGCAGGGCGAGGCGATCGTGCAACTGCTGGAAGCGGCGGCTGCCATCGGCAGTTCCGAGGGCAAGGGCGCGGGGTTGGATGCAATTGCGTAGCCAATTGGTTGCGAGCGCGAGCAGTCCGAAGTGAGCGACGTGTGCATAGGGGCTCTCGTGTAGTGCTCGCTGACTTCTTGCGCTTCCCTTCCCAGCGGCTTGCGAACCTGAGCAGTTTGGTCGATACTGTCGTCCGCACCAGAGCGCGGCAACTTCCGACCACGCCCGCGAGCCAGCTCCCCCCTCAAGCAGCTATCTGCCCCCCAATCCGCGACGCCCGCTTCGATGAAAATCACCCAGGTCGTCTGCCAGATCCTTCGCGTCAAAAGTGTCGTGGCCAAGACGTCCAGCAGCCAAGACGCGGTGCTGGTGCGCGTGCGGACCGATACGGGCATTGAGGGCATCGGCGAGGCCGACGCTTCGCCCGAGGTGGTCAAAGCCATCGTCGACGCTCCGTTCAGCCACAACATCGCTTGCGGGCTGCGGCAAATCCTCATCGGCGAGAACCCGTTGGAAAGTGAGCGGCTGTGGCAGTCCATGTTGCGGCGGACCATGTATTTTGGCCGCACTTCGGTGACTATCGCCGCCATGAGCGCGATCGACATGGCGCTGTGGGACCTGAAGGGAAAGCATTTCGGCGAGCCCGTCCATCGGCTGCTGGGCGGTAAGCAGCACGAGCGCATCAAGGCGTATGCCTCGATCCTGTTTGGCCGCGACGGGCGAGAAACGGCCGACATCGGCCGCCGCTGGATCGCCGCCGGATATGACGCCGTGAAGTTTGGCTGGGAACCGATGGGCAAATCGGAGGAGATCGACATCGATCTGGTGCGTGGAGCGCGGGAGGGCCTCGGCGACGCGACGCTGCTGATCGACGCCGGTTGTGTGTGGGATGCGCGAACGGCGTTGCGTCGAGCGCACGCCTTCGCGGAGCACAAAGTCGAGTGGCTGGAAGAACCGCTACAACCCGACGATGTCGAGGGATACCGCTGGTTGCGCGACAATTCGCCGCTGCCCATCGCGGCGGGCGAGGAGGAATGTGGTCGCGAGTCGTTTAGGAAGTTGATCGACCAAAGGGCGCTCGACGTCTACCAGGTCGACCTGGCCCGCTGCGGATTCACCGATGCCGCGTACATTCGCGCACGGGTCGAGGAAATCGGGGCCCGGCTTTGCAACCACTGCTACACGAGCCCCGTGACCGTGGCCGCCGGCTTGCACTGGCTAAGCACGTGCCGCGATGCGTTCTTGTTCGAGGATTGCGTCGAGGACTCGCCGCTACGGCACGAGTTGACGATGGAGAAGGTGCAAGCCGTTGACGGCTGGGATGACCGTGCCCGACCGCCCGGGGCTGGGCGTAACGCTCAACGAGGATTTCGTCAAATCGCACCTGATTTCTGAATCCGGCGTGGACTGATGGCTTTTTCTTCCGTCCGCGATTGATAACCTCTAACTCTACCGCTCGGACGTCGTTCCCGCGCAGGCGGGAAACCAGATTCTCGGGAAGGGCGGTGGCGAACGTGACTTGTGCTCGGCGGTTGTAAATCTGGCGGTGTAGGGCCGTCCTGCCGTTCATTGGATTCCCGTCTGCGCGGGGATGACTAGCATCAGGGATGGATGCCCGCTTCCGACGCTGCCGGTGTTAGGCTCTTCCGCCCGACACAGGCACTAGCTTGCAGTGAAATTGTATCCAATGTACACTGACTCTTCCCCCCGTTGGATTCACGCCCGCCAATACTTCCTTCGGCGCGCCGACTTTTCACGCGGCACTATCACCATATTGCAAGGGGCCGGCCCATGAAACCTCGAAATCTCGTTCGCGGACTTCGCGGCCAAATCGTCGATCAGCTCCGCAACGAGGTCCTCTCGGGCCGCTTCCAGCCGGGCGACGTCCTCCGTCAACAAGACCTGGTCGATCGCTTTGGCGTCAGTCGCACTCCCATTCGCGAAGCCTTGATTCAACTGGCGCATGAGGGCCTGTTGAAAGAGGAACCCAATTGCGGCGTCACGGTTGCCAACTATGCGCCGGATGCGATACGCGAGTTTCTGATTCCGTTGCGGCGAACCATCGAGGCGTATGCCCTGCGGCTGCGCTTCGACGAATTCAACGAAGAGGATTTCGCTCGCTGGGACGAGATCCTGGAAAAAATGAAGGTGGCTTGCGAGGAACGAGACTACGCCATGTTGGCCGAGCAAGATATCGCCTTCCATCGCTCGATCTTGTTGCGTTCGGGCGAGGACACCTTGATTGCCATTTGGTCGTTGATCGTGGCGCAGGTGCGGGCCCACTTTCGCGAATCGCACCTGAAGTACGACGACCTGATGGAGATCTATCGCGAACACGCCGAGATCGTCACAGCATTTCGGACAGGCGACAAGAACCGCGCGGTCAAAGTTTTCGAGGCCAGCATCGGTCAGGAACGGCCCAAGCGGGCACCGGCAAAACGACGCCCGAAGAGTGCCTGACGGCAGTAGCCAGTTGAAGATAAGTGGTCAGCGGATGGTACGTCGTGAATCGTGGTAAGTAGTTCGATTGCTATTTTTCACCAGCCCAGACATTTATGCCTGGGTTTTCGAGACCCCTAGAAAGTCGTCGTACGCAGCGGACAAGATCCTCCACAGTGGTCATTCCGCCCTAAGAGGCGTTTACAACGATTTGATCTTGTCGCGTTGCCCCAGGCATGAGTGTCTGGGCTAGAGAAAACTTGGATACCAAGTCCGGCGCAAGTCGCGTGGAAGTTCGACGTAGGTAGTCCGCATGGAGTGGATCGGGAATGCACCAGCTTGGCAAAAGTCGCCCGGCGACGGTGGCGGCTAAGTTTCCTCGCGAAAACGAACTCGTAGCATGCAGTTTGCATCCGTCCATATCACGAGCCGCATTTCGCAGATCGTACTGGCGATCGCGCTGGCGGTCTGCTTTTCCGATGCTACGGATTGCCACGAACTCCGCGCGGCAGAGCCTTCCCTCACGCCGGCCGTGATGGCGATCTTCCGCGCGCACTGCGTGAAGTGCCACGGACCGCTCAAGCACCAGGCCGAGCTCGATCTCAGTACGCCGCGCAGCATGGCGCGGGGCGGTGAGACTGGCGCCGCAATCGTCGCAGGTAAGGCCGACGAAAGCCTCCTGTGGCAAAAGCTGGCCGCGGACGAGATGCCACCCGAGGATCCGCTGTCCGCGGATGACAAATCGCTGGTGCTGCGTTGGATTCAGAATGGCGCGCAGGGACTGCCGTCGGCGGAAGAAGCCAAAGCAGGAGGACCCGACCATTGGGCTTTTCGGCCGGTCGTTCGGACCAAGCCGCCCGCGATCGAGAATGCGAGTCGTGCGCGAACCGACGTCGATCGTTTCGTACTATCCGCGCTCGAAGCCCGCGGATTGACGCTGACGGCGGAAGCCGATCGCGCGACGCTGTTGCGACGGGTGTGTTTCGACCTGACGGGCTTACCGCCCACTCAGCGCGAGATCGCCGAGTTTCTGGCCGATCCGGCGGCCGACGCCTATGAGCGGATGGTCGAGCGCTACCTGGCCAGTCCGCGCTATGGCGAGCGGTGGGGGCAACATTGGCTCGACGTGGCCGGGTATGCCGACAGCAATGGTTACTTTCATGCCGACAGCGATCGACCGCTGGCCTGGCGATACCGCGACTACGTGATACGAGCCGTCAATGAGGACAAGCCTTTCGATCGGTTCATTCAAGATCAGTTGGCCGGCGATGAATTGGCCGGCTACGTTCCCGACGGCGATGTGACGCCGGAAATGATCGATCGGCTAGCCGCTACGCACTTTCTGCGAAACGCGCCGGACGGCACCGGCGAAAGTGACGGAAATCCCGACGAAGTGCGGGTCGATCGTTTCACCGTGCTCGAAGGGAACATACAGATTGTGGCCTCGAGCATGCTGGGACTGACCGTCCAGTGCGCACGCTGCCACGACCATAAATTCGAGCCGGTCAAGCAAACCGACTACTACGCCTTGCAGGCGATTCTTTGGCCGGCTTACGATCCGGACCGCTGGCTCAAACCAACGCAGCGTGTCGCCACCGTTGGCACTCGTGCCGCTCGCGCGGAGCACGCGCGCCTGACCAAAGAGCTCGACGAGCGGATCAAGGGGCTGCACGACAAGCTGGCCGAGGCGGCCAACCCCTTTCGCGAGCGCGCGTCGCAGGCCAAACTCGCGACCATCGACGAGACCCTGCGCATGCAATTGAAGGCGGCGCTCGACAAACCGACCAAGAAGCGGACCGACGCCGAAAAGAAGCTGCTGAAGGATCATGCGCTGGACGCCGAAACCAGCGACGAGGACCTGGCCAAGCAATTTCCCGAGTTCGCCGAATCGCTGAATAAGTCCCAGGCCGAGATTGCCGCGGCCGAAAAGCAACGTCCCGCGCCGCTCGACCAGGTGGCCGTGCTCACCGACGCGCATCGCGACGTCGCGCCGCACCATTTGCTGGTCCGCGGCGACTACCGCGCCTTCGGTCCGGAAGTCGCCCCCAGCGCTCCGCAGATTCTCTGCGGTCCCGGACACGAATTCAAAGTCGAACCGCCGGCTGATGGCCGCTGGGGATCGGGCCGCCGCACGGCGCTGGCGCGTTGGATCACCGCGCCGGAGAATCCGCTGCTCGCGCGCGTCACGGTCAATCGACTTTGGCAGCAGCACTTTCGCCGCGGCATCGTGGCTACGGCCGATAACTTTGGCTACACGGGCGACGCCCCTTCGCACCCCGAGTTGCTGGACTACCTAGCGGCCGAGTTCATCCGCGGCGGTTGGAGCATGAAGCATCTGCACCGGATGCTTCTAGGCTCGGCCGTGTATCGCCAGTCGAGCACCACCAGCGAGCAGGCCCGCGAAGAGGACCCCGACAATATTCTGCTGTCGCACTTTCCTTTGTTGCGGCTCGACGCCGAAAGCGTTCGCGACGCTATGCTGGCTGCGGCCGGCGAGTTGGATTTGCGCGCGGGCGGTCCCTACGTGCCCACGAAACGGCAACCGGATGGCGACGTGGTCGTCGACGAGCAGCACGACGGCGCGCATCGACGATCGATCTATATGCAACGGGCTCGGTCGAAGATCCTGAGCATGCTCGACGTCTTCGATGCGCCGCGAATCGTCACCAACTGCACGCGCCGCGCGCCGTCGACGATTCCGCTGCAGTCGCTGAGCGTGTTGAACTCCCAGTTCGTCACGGCCCGCGCGAAATCGCTGGCCGAGCGAGTGAAGCGAGAATTCAAGGCAGACGAAGGAAGCGGCAATTCCGACGCGAAGATCGCCTACGCCTACCTCCTCACTGTGGGCCGCGGACCCGATGAGGTCGAACGAACGGCCGCTCGTAAGTTCCTGGAAACCCAGCCGGCGCAATACGCCGCTCAGCCGGATGCCAACGACCACGCCTGGCAGGATTTTTGCCATATGCTGCTGGCCTCGAACGCGTTTTTGTATATTGAATGACCGTGCATTTCCACCACGTAGGCTGGGGCGCGAGCCCCAGTTCATGCACCGACGATTGAAGGAAGGTGGGGCTCGCGCCCCAGCCTACGGCACTACGGCACCTACCAAGTCAGCAACATGAGGCGAAACATGTCGCCAGATATCGAATCCTTTGCCGTCAACCGCCGCGCGTTTTTGGGCAGCTATGCCGGCGCGATCGGCTCGTTGGCGTTGGCGCAAATACTGGGCAATTCACGCGCGTCGTACGCCGCCACGACGGCCTCGTCAGCGGTTGGATCCGCGGCGATGGGTTCGCCCGCGTTGCCCGCGGGCGGCAAGGCGAAGGCCGTCATTTGCTTGTTTCAGAATGGCGGGGCCAGCCAGATGGATCTGTTCGATCCCAAGCCCGAGCTCGCGCGCTACGACGGCAAGCCCTTTCCCGGCGGCGATCTCGAAGTCCATTTTCACGAGCAAAAAGGAAACGTGCTGGCCTCGCCGTTCAAGTTTCGCCGCAGCGGCAATTGCGGGATGGAACTGTCGGAGATCCTGCCGCACACGGCCGGCATTGCCGACGACCTGACGCTCGTCCGTTCGATGTGTACTGAAAGTGTGGACCACGAGGCCGCATTGCGGCTGATTCATAGCGGCAAGATTACGCCCGACCGGCCCGTGGTGGGTTCGTGGGTCGTCTACGGTCTGGGCGCTGAAGCCGACAATCTGCCGTCCTACGTCGTGCTCTCCGATCCCGATGGGCTGCCCATCGATGGCGTGCGCAATTGGTCTAGCGGCTGGCTGCCGGCGGTTCACCAGGGCACACCTTTCCGCGCTGTCGGTTCACCCGTGCTGCATCTCTCGACGCCGAAGGGAACTCCCGCGACCGCGCGCCGGGCCCAACTGCAGTTCCTCGACGAGTTGAACCGCGCGCATTTGCGGCGGCACGCGGAAAGCTCGGAGCTCGAGGCGCGCATTTCCAACTTCGAGATGGCCGCCCGTATGCAGACGGCGGTTCCCGGCGTGCTTGATCTATCGCAGGAAACCGAAGATACGCGGCGGATGTACGGCTTGGACAACAAGGTAACGGCCGAATATGGAACCCGTTGCCTGCTGGCTCGCAGATTGATTGAAAAAGGCGTGCGGTACGTGCAGGTCTTCATGAGCGGCCAGCCGTGGGACACTCACGCCAAGAACGCCGAGAACTTGCGGACGCTTTGCGCCCGGACAGATCAGCCGTGTGCGGCGCTGGTGCGGGACTTAAAACAGCGCGGCCTCTTGGACAGCACGGTCGTACTCTGGACCGGAGAATTCGGGCGGCAGCCGATCTCGCAAAAGGGGGACGGCCGCGATCACAATCGACTGGCGTTCAGTTTGTGGCTAGCCGGCGGCGGCTTCAAGGGAGGACACGTCCACGGGGCAACTGACGACTTCGCAGCCAAAAGCGTGCAAGACATTGTCAACGTTCACGACTTGCACGCCACGCTGTTCCATACCCTGGGGCTGGATCATCGCCGTCTCACCTATCCGCACGATGGCCGAAACGACAGCCTGACGGACTTCGATGTTACACACGCCAAGGTCGTCGCGCCGCTTTTGGCGTAGTGTGGACGACTGGTTCGTGCAGCCGGTCGTAGCGATTTTGTCGCGCGTGCCGACGAGTCACTTCTCGAACGCCGCGGCATCTGCCGGCTGGCTCCGAGCAAGGATCGTTCCATCCCACGGTGTGCTATCGTTTTCAAGCACGGCGGGTTGCGCCATTGATTGTTCATTTGGCTATGTTCGCGCTACAGACGTCACGACAAATCGAGGAAACAACCTTGGGCTGGAAACTTACCGACTCGGGCGATCGTGACTCACTGGCCTGCCAACTGCGCCGGCGGCGACTGGCGTTGTTTCTCGACTTGCTCGAACAACTGCCTAGGCCGCTGCGGATTCTCGATGTCGGCGGCACCTTCGACTTTTGGGAAACGATGGGGTTGGACGCCTTCGAGCAATGCTCCGTCGTGCTGCTGAACATGAAGGCGTGCCGCACCGGAGCCGACAACTTCACGAGCGTCGTGGGAGACGCTCGGCACATGCCCGAGTACGAAGACGGCGCGTTCGACGTGGTGTTTTCCAACTCGGTGATCGAGCACGTCGGCGACATCGACGACCAGTTCCGCATGGCCACGGAGATTCGCCGCGTAGGACGGTTTTATTTTGTGCAAACGCCGAATCGCTACTTTCCCGTCGAGCCGCACTTTCAATTTCCCTGTTTCCAGTTCTTGCCGCAGTGGTCGCAGTTAGCCCTGCTGAAGCGATTCTCGTTGGGCGCCTATCCGTGTGCGACGAGTGTGGCCGAGGCGCAGGACTGGATCGACGAGATTCGGCTGCTCTCGCGGCGCGAATTCGCCAGCATGTTTCCCGAAGCGAGGATCGTCTCGGAGCCCTTCTGGGGGCTGACGAAGTCCTTCATGGCGATCTACGATCCCAAAGCTCGGGCGCGAAGCGGCGTCGTAGACCGTGGCACGCTGCAAATGGCCGAAACCGTCTGACGCACGCACCGAATGGTGCAAATTGACAGGTGGCCAGGTCGGATTGGTCGCTGCAATGCGTGGCTAGCTTGAACGTCCGCGTTGATTTGCCGCGTGCCTCGTGGATACAATGGCTTTGCAGTGAGCGGGCGCATCCATTCGCGCTGACCGTTGTAATTCGTCCTGGCATTTGTTAGGAGTTCATGTGCATGAGCACCTCGACAAAACAAATCACAGCGGAAGAACTATTCCACATGCCCGACGATGGCATGCGCCACGAATTGGTCGACGGGGAGCTAACGACCATGACTCCAGCGGGGTTTGAGCACGGTGCGATTATCATTCAAATATCGTCGCGAATAGCGAGCCATGTTCGCAGCCATAATGCTGGCCTTGTGTTGGGCGCGGAAACTGGCTTTGTGTTGGCCCGCAGGCCCGACACAGTGCGCGCACCCGACGTCTCGTTCGTGTGTCGAGAACGGATCGAGTCGGGCGGAATCCCCAAGACCTTCTATCCGGGGCCGCCGGATTTGGCCGTCGAAGTTCTCTCGCCGGGCGACACGATCGCCGAAGTCGATCGGAAAGTACACGACTGGCTGCGCTATGGCACGAAGCTCGTGTGGACCGTGAATCCGTCGGGGCGCAACGTCACGGTTTACCGATCGCAATCCGACATCGTCATTCTCACGCCGGACGACGTGCTCGACGGCGGCGACGTCTTGCCAGGGTTCTCGTTCCGCGTCGGCGACATTTTTGTCGGGTAAACAACACCTGGGCTGAGCCGCCTCGCGACGCAACGCCCTAGTGCTGTGTCACATCTTGGTTTGCGGGTAGCGGAACTCGTGAGAGTTCCGTATTACCCTGATTCTGTCGCGAACATCAGAAGTCTCACGACTTCTGCTACCCAAAATCTGAGCATTGACAAAGCCCTAGTGCCGCGTAAAGCCACGCTGTCGCACGACGCTGTATCTCCGCAGCGCATCCTCGATGACCGGCATCGCGGTCGCCGCCGGTTGAAAGTCGTCGACGGCCACGGATTTTTCCTCGAGCGTCTTGTAGTCCTGAAAGAACCGCCGCAGCATCGCAAGCCGGTGCGAGGGCAACTCGCTCGCCTCGCGGAATCCGTTGTACTCGGGGTCCTTCACGGCCACGGCCAGTATCTTGTGGTCCGTCTTGCCCGTATCGATCATCGTCATCAGGCCGATGGCTCGGGCTCGCACCAGAGTCAAGGGAGCGACAGGCTCCTGGCAGAGCACCAGCGTATCCAAGGGGTCGTCGTCCTCGGCCAGGGTCTGCGGAATGAACCCGTAGTTGGCCGGATAGTAAACGGCCGAATAAAGGATCCGATCCAGCCGCAGCAGGCCCGTGGTCTTGTCCAATTCGTATTTGACGCTCGAGCCCATGGGGATCTCGATCACCGCCGTGAATTCGGTGGGTTCGTCTTCGATCGGCGTAACGTCGTGCCAGGCATGGGTCATGAACGGGATCCTTGGTTGGTTGAATGACAGATTCTGCTGGTCGCGGGGCGGCCTGCGCCTTGCTACTCCGGGAATTGGCCGCGAAAATAAGTGCTTGGCGGTCGTGGCGGTGTGGGCTTCGCGTGATTATAGTCGGTAAATGGCCTCGGGCGGCCAATTATACGTGACGTTGGGGCGGCTTGGCCGTCCACTGCATAGCCGCGGCCGATTGTCGTCCGCCGCCGCCTCGTTCGCCAATCGCCTTTTCCGCCGACCCACCGTCCCGTTTGCGGCGGAAGGCGTTGCGAATCCACAAATCGCCCTCACAAGTCCTCCGACACGCGTGGGCGAGCGTTTAACATCCGAGAAAATTCACCGGAGACACAGCGATGATCATGCGATGGCTTTCCGCGTCCCTCGTCGCCGGGCTGATGTGCTATGCCGCAACGGCCAGTGCCCAAGCGAACTCGCCGGCAGCCGCTGGAGACGCGGCCGGCGCCAACGGCGACACGCACTATCACTATCACTTCTATGGCAACCAGCAACCCAACGCGCCGTACTCGCAAGTTTCGCAATATCCGACTCAAGATCCACGCTATCCGCCAACGCCGGCCCCCAACATGAGCGGCGGAGGCGGAGGTTACGGCGGCTATGGCGGAGGTTGGGGCGGCGGCGGCGGGACGGCCGCGGGCAACTACGAACAAGGTCGGGCGTCCGAGATGCAGGCGGCCGGGCAATACAACCTCTACACGGCCGAGGCCATGCGCCAGGCGCAAGCGGCGCGCGAAGCCTACCAACAAAATGAAATGCAGCGGATCAACGATTTTTACGCGGCAAAGCAGATCAACGCCAATTACAACGCCGCCACGGCCCCGCCCCCTTTGACGCATGCGCAGATCGATAAAATGAACGCCGAGCGTCTGCCCAAGCGGTTACGACCCGAGCAGTTCAATCACGCCACCGGCGAGATTCACTGGCCCGATGCGCTGAAACGGAGCGAATTCGATGCCGACCGCGAGAAGCTCAATCAATTGTTCGCCGCCAGAACGCACGACGACAGCGGCGTCGGTTCAGACAATTACCACAGCATCCAGATGGCGATCAGCGCGTTGATGGCTCGTCTGCACGACGACGTGAAGACGCTCACTCCGGCCGGATACCTTTCGGCGGTCGTGTTCATCGACAGCCTTTCGTTCGAGAGCCGCTTTGCCCCAACGTCGAACGCGGGAGTCGCCGCGCAGACTCAATGAGGCGGAGCGCACATGACGACCGAGCAAATCAAGACTTTGCATTGTCGACACCTTGGGCGGGAACACCTCTCGATCGGCGGTGCAGCATGAAATCCTTCGCACAGAGCGTTGTTGGGCGACTCCTCGTTGGTCCATTTGTCGCGATCGTCTTCGTCTTGAGGTTCATCGACAGCGTCTGTGGTGGCAATCGACGCCGACGCGTTGCGTCGTTTTCCGAGTATCTGACGGCGATTCGCGAAGGCATGTGGTTCGGCGTGCTCGTGGCGGCCGTTATCAGCCTGGCGGTCATTCTCTTTTCGGACGCGCTGCGTGTACCCGTGCAGGTTCTGCCGCTCGTGGCGTGGTTACCGCTCTTGGGCGGTTACGTTGGCGCGGCGGTGGGCTTTCACCTGGGCGGCAAGGAACCGAGCCGGGCGGATCGACGTGCCGATGAGTCGTGAGATCCTCGTTCTGGCACTCCACCGGCGGAGGGGTAGAATAACCGTATGACCGTCGACCAAATCCGCACCATGCACCGCGCGGCGCCTTTCCAGCCATTTGAGATCAATTTGGCGGACGGCCGTGCGCTGGCCGTCGAACATCCTGAAATGCTCGCCATTTCGCCGCCAGGTCGGACGATTGGAGTGGCGCATGCCGACGGTACGATCGAAATCGTCGACCTACTTTTGGTGACGCGCCTTAGGCCACGGGCCAACGGCAGCGGACGGAGAAAGAAGCCGCGCGCCTGACCATGTGCGTTCGACCGAATGGTCCTCGCGGGACGTCTGAGATCGTCATGCCCGCGGCCCGATTGACTTCCGCGTGTGCATATCGAATGGTCGGGCGTGACTGCAAATGGTCGGTCGCGACTGCCGCCACGCACTCGTAACTCCGTTACGCTAGCATGGTCTGGCTTCCGTCCAATTTGACGACCTCGATTTGCGGTCGCTCGGCGCCTTGCGCTAACCGAAATCGCACAGGCAAGACTTGGTTATCGAGAAAAGTCGTCGCGTCGATGGTCGACCGCCCGGTTTCGACAAGTTGCCGATCGTGAAGTCGCCAAAGTTCGATAGCCCAGGGCTGCCGGTCGACGATCAACAACTCGCGGACGCCGATTTGCGAATAGAAGGCCAGCTTGTCGCGCGTGCGATCGTGTGGACTGACGATTTCGACGAGGAAATCGGCGGCGCCGCACCAGTGCGTGCCGCAATTCTTGGCCTTGGTGTCGGACAGAAAAACAGCCACGTCCGGGCCACGGAAATTCTGCTCCCAGCCTTGGACGCGGTCGCTGAGGTTGATGCCGGGGAAAATCCTCGCACCACTTTCATTTCCCAACATCGACTGCAGCGCGAACGCCAGCCTGGACACCAAATCTTGATGCTCGACGTTCGGCAACGGCGTCATCATGCGCACGCCCTCCCAGACTTCGTCGCGGTCAATGTCGTACGCTTGCCGCGCCGCGGAGAGCGATTCTTCGATCCGAGGATCCGTTACGAACGTGGCCATGCTTGCTCGTGCGTTGCCCACGAGGGGATAAACCGCCACACAAAAATCGGGGCGACAGGATTCGAACCTGCGACCTTCTGGTCCCAAACCAGACGCGCTAGCCAGACTGCGCCACGCCCCGGACTTGCAGACATTCTACCCGAACGGCTGGCCAATGCCACTGGCTCGCCGGCGGCGATTCGGCAGCGATCGCACCTTCTGCTATGAATTGATCCGCGCCCCGCTCTCGCCCGCAGAGGTAACCCTTGTCGAGCCGGTCCGAACCCGACGGCTTACGCCGATGGCTCGCCTAATTTATTTGCGATGTCCGGACCGCAAGTCTGGTCGTCAGCCCACGTTGCTCTGCGATCTTTCACTGCCCCCACACAGCAGGTCGTGGAGTCGCTGGAACTCGTCGTGCGTCTTGAAATGGACGACAATCTTGCCGCGGCCCTGGCTCGTTTGTCGCAGGTCAACCTTGGTCCCCAGCGCCGCTCGCAGCTCCTGTTCCAGGGCCGCCAGGTGTTGATTGCGCGCCTTGCGTGGCGGCCGGCGGCCACCGTCTTCCGTCACTAGACGCAGCGGCTCGGCGTCAGCGGCTTGAATCATGTCGCCGACCAGCGCCTCGGTTGCGCGGACACTCAGGCCCTCGTCCTGGATTCTCTGGCAGAAAGACAGTTGCTCGCGCTCGTCGCCCAGCGGCAACAGAGCCCGGGCGTGGCCCTGGCTAATAGCGCCCGCGCGAACGGCCGTCTGCACTTCACTAGGGAGTTCCAACAGGCGGATCAGGTTCGCGACCGTCGAACGGTCGATTTGAAGCCGCCGGGCAAGCTCTTCCTGCGTACACTGATACCGCTCGAGGTATTGCTGGAACGAGGCCGCCTTCTCGAGCGGATTGAGGTCCTTGCGCTGCAGGTTCTCGACGATCGCCAATTCGGCCGCTTGTCGGTCGTCAAGCTCTTTGACTTGCGCCGGCAGGTCGGGCCAGCCGGCTTTGATCGCGGCACGCAGACGGCGCTCGCCAGCCACGAGCTGATAGCGTTCTCCTGCTCGACGAACCACGATGGGTTGGATGAGGCCATGCTCCTGGATGCTATCAGCTAGCTGATCGATCTCGGCCTCGTCGAAATCTCGGCGGGGTTGAAATGGATTTCGATCGATCTCGTAAACGCTGATGTTCATCAAGCCGGCGGCCGCGGCTTCTTCCGAGCTTGCTTGAACTCGCGATATTTGGGGGCCGGGGGCGTCGAGTGGGCGACCCAAGAGGGCTTCCAAGCCACGACCCAATCTGCGTTCTTTAGTCACGTTCGAGGACCTCCATGCACAGTTCGACGTAAGCTCTGGTGCCCCTCGAACGAGGGGCATACTCGATCACCGATTGCCCGTGACTGGGCGCCTCGGACACGGCGACGTCACGGGGAATCACCGTGTGAAAAACAATCTCGCCAAAGAAGTCGCGCACCTCTTGGTCGACTTCGCGCGTCAGCTCCAGCGTGTGGTCGTACATGGTGAGCACGATGCCGCCGAACTCGAGCCGCCGAGGCCGGCGCTCCATGACCTGGCGAATGACATCGATCATTTGCGTCAGACCTTCCATCGCGAAGTATTCGCATTGGATCGGCATCAAGACTTCGCTCGCGCTTTCCAAGGCCGTGCGGGTGAGCTGACCCAACGACGGTGGGCAATCGATGAGCACGAAGTCGTACGCGCTCATGCCGCTGGCCAAATGTTGCCGCAACGTCGCGGCTTGAACCTCGTCGCTGCGGGCGAGCGCCTCGACATCCTGAAAACTACGGCTGCCGGGCAGCATTTCTAGGCCGGGAGTCGAGCAGGTAAACAACGATTCGCGCAGCGGCTGCTGCGAGACCAGCGGATGACGGTCGGCCGGTTGTTGACCGAGGCCGCTCGTGGCGTTGCATTGTGGATCGAGATCGACCAGCAGCGTCTTCGCGCCCGAGCGCGCGAGCGCATCGGCCAGATTGACGGCCGTCGTGGTCTTGCCGACTCCGCCCTTCTGATTGGCCACACACAGGATCCTTCCCACCGCGCGGCTTCCTTCCTACTTGGCGGTTCGTGCAAATGCGCGGGGCGGATTGTAGCAGTGCTGCGGCTTGCGCGGAAAGTGCAAGTCATGACGGATTGGGCGCGTTCCCCTGGAGGACCGGCTATACCCGAGCCATCTTGTCGGGGGTTCCAGGCGGATCGTCGCACGACGCCAGCGCAGGGTGTCTTGGTCTGGTCGTGATTGGTTGCTTCACCGCGGCGGCCGTCGCCGCGCTGGTCGCAGGGCTGATCTTGGGGGCGAATCAGCATCCATAGACCGACGTTCCACGTGAAACGGCACGCTTGACGCGAATTGCCTGTTTCACGTGAAACACGCAAGGGACGCAAGCATCTAGGTCTGTGTAGTCGTGTTCCACGTGAAACACGGCACGACCCGGATCCGTAGGCTGGGGCGCTAGCCCCACCTTTGTCGTGCAACAGACAGAAGGTGGGGCTAGCGCCCCAGCCTACCTGCGGGGCGCTGCGCCGGCACCTATTCCAGCGGATTGATCACCAGTCCGCTGAGCAGCTTGGGGTAGAAATAGGTGCTCTTGGCCGGCATCCGCTCGCCCAGCTTGCTGATGGTTTCGATGTGTTCGATCGTGGCCGGCATCACCAGGGCCGCCAGGGGGAATTCGCCCGTGCTGTCCATGGACAGCGATTCGACGACCTCTTCCACGAGGTGGACGTAGCGGGGCTTGGGAAGGTCCGGAGTTGCTAGCAACGTATCGACCACGAGCCGGTGTAGCAGGCTAACGCCCAATTCGCGCCAGGCCGGGCTGTGTTCGGCCGCTACCTGCGCCAGGCGTTCGCGGCCGGGTTCGGCGATTGTGGCCTGCGTCCAGGTCTTGTCGGCGGCCGTGAAAAGGCCGAGCGTGCCCTGGTCGCCTTCCATCTCGATTTCTTCCCAGACGGCTGCGGCACGGTCAATTCCTGGGCCGACGATTCGGGTCGTGAAACAGTCGCCGAGCTTGGCCGCCAATTGTCCGCTGGTCATCGGCGGCAGCCCACGGAAGAGGCGATGCGTTGGCAGGACGATCATGCCCTCGTCACTCATGCCAACGCACATCATCAGCACGAAGTTCGCGGGATGGCTGGGTGGAAGCTTGCCACCGGCCGCAACTTGGTCGCGATAGTTGCAGGCCGTTTCGTAACGGTGGTGACCATCGGCGATGAAGATCGGCTTGGCCGTCATCTGACCCGATACGGCCGAGATTACGCTCACGTCGCTCACCGGCCAAATGCGATGCACGACGCCCAAGTGGTCCGTCGCCTCGCGAGCTGGCGCGCCGGCGATGGCCCGCTCCAGGAGCGCTTGCGTGCGCTCGTCGGGATCGGGATAGAGGCCAAACACCTGACTCAGATTTGCCTTGCAGGCGGTGGTGAGCAGCAGGCGGTCCTGCTTGGGGCCCGACATCGTTTCTTCGTGCGGGTAGATCTCCCCCTCGCCAAATCGCGTGAGCCGCACGCGGGCCATGAAGCCGCGCCGCGTGAGCTGCCGGCCGCCGTGGTTGAACTCCTGGTGGTAAACGTACAGCGCCGGATCAGGGTCGTTGACGAGCACGCCCTCGCTGCGCCAGTTCCTAAGGAACTGGGCGGCGCGGGCGTAACGGCTTTCTTCGGTGTCGCCAGGCTCGGCGCGATTCAGCTCCAGCCGAATGACGTTGGCCGGATGCCGCTTATAGAGCTGGTCTTGGAATTCCGGACCGATCACGTCATACGGCGGGGCGACGACGTCGCTCAACGAACCGACGTGACCAAGATCGTAACGCAATCCGCGGAAGGCTTCGATTTCTGGCATGGGAAACATCGCAAGATGGCATGTTGGGAGGAGTCCGCTGGGAACGGTCCCGGTTATGCCTCAGGGATGCGACGCTGTCAAACCCCGAAATCGATCACGCCAGCTACCCCTCCGGGGTATCCAGCAATTGCTGCAACCGCGAACTCAATTCTTTGGGTAGCCGATCGACCCAACTCAGATCGACCAGTCCGACGTCGATCATATCGCGTAGGTCGACCCGATCATCAAGTCGAAATGAAGTCAGCGACATATTTACAAGAGCTTCCACACTAAGCACCCGTGCGATCGAAGTCGCCGTCGATTCCTCGACGTCCGGCGCCGCCAGTGTATGGTCTTCTCGCACCTTTTCACCGGCAAAGATGATACGCACTGCGTCGCGGGCTTTTGCGTCTGGACTCTCCAGAAACAATTCGCCGCTCTGCGAATTGCGGTAGGAGAAGCCTGCCGTCGCTAGTGCGTCCTTTGCGCGTTCGAGGTCGGCACGCCGTAGCAGGATATCGATGTCCGGTGTGTTCCTGGTAGCCGATTCATCCACTTCGCGTATCCGAGCGGCGACGGCGCTGCTCCCGGCAACTGCGTAGGGAACTTCCGCTTGCTCCAGCGCTTGCGTGGCACGCAGCAATCGACGCCGCACCTTCTCGACGGCCGACACCATCCGGTCCCAGGCCTGTGGGCTTAGTTCGCGGGCTGCCATAGTCGGGTGGATCGGAATCGCCGGTGCATTAACCAAAACTGCGAAGCACCGCAGGCTTAAAGCGTTCAATCATCCCTTGCCTTACTAATACCGGTAGTATTCCGGCTTATACGGCCCATCGGCGTCGACGCCAATGTATTCGGACTGAACCTTGTTCAGCCGCGTTAGCTTGACGCCGAGTTTTTCTAGGTGCAATCGAGCAACTTCCTCGTCCAGCTTTTTGGGCAGCACATGAACGCCCAGCGGGTACTTCTCGGGCTCGGTCCACAATGCGATCTGTGCCAACACTTGGTTGGAGAACGACGTGGACATGACGAACGAGGGATGGCCCGTCGCGCAGCCGAGGTTCACCAGGCGACCCTCGGCCAGGATCAGAATCGAGTGGCCGTCCGGGAAGGTGTAACGATCGACCTGCGGCTTGATTTCGACCTTCTTGACGTTCTTTTGGCCATTGAGCCAGGCCATGTCGATCTCGAGATCGAAGTGACCGATGTTGCACACTATGGCATCGTTGGGCATGGCCTGCATGTGCTTGCCGGTAATGATGTCGCGGTTGCCCGTGGCGGTGACGAAAATGTTGGCGCGCGATGCCGCATCGTCCATCGTCGTTACTTCGTAGCCTTCCATCGAGGCTTGCAAGGCGTTGATCGGATCGATTTCCGTGATCAACACGCGCGCCCCTAATGATTTCAACGAGTGCGCACATCCCTTGCCTACGTCGCCGTAGCCGGCCACAACGACGACTTTGCCGGCCATCATCACGTCGGTGGCCCGCTTGATGCCGTCGGCCAGCGATTCTCGGCAGCCGTAGAGATTGTCGAACTTGCTCTTAGTGACCGCGTCGTTCACGTTGATCGCCGGCACCTTGAGCTCACCCCGGGCGTGCATCTGGTACAGGCGATGGACTCCCGTCGTCGTCTCTTCCGACAAACCGCGGATGCCCGAGAGCAGTTCGGGAAAGCGCTGATGAACCATCGCGGTCAGGTCGCCGCCGTCGTCGAGGATGATGTTCAGCGGCTGGCCATCGGGGAAGAAAATCGTCTGCTCGATGCACCAGTCGAACTCCTCGGCGGTCTCGCCTTTCCAGGCGTAGACGGGAATGCCCGCCTTGGCGATCGCGGCCGCGGCGTGGTCCTGCGTTGAAAAAATGTTGCAACTGCTCCACGTGACCTGGGCGCCCAACTCGATCAGCGTCTCGATCAGCACGGCGGTCTGAATCGTCATGTGCAAGCAGCCGGCGACGCGTGCCCCGGCGAGCGGCTTGGTTGCACCGTACTTGCGGCGCAAGGCCATCAAGCCGGGCATCTCGTTCTCGGCAAGCTGAATTTCCTTGCGGCCCCACTCGGCCAAGGACATATCACTGACTTTGTACGGTAGACGCGTTTCGACCTGGGACACGATTGGGGTCTCCTTATCGAGGCACTTGACTATCAAGGTTACTGACCGACCTGCTCACGGTATCGGTCATTAAATATACTAATGTTCACTATCGTTTCTGCGTGCGAAAGTCGGGCACGACTTATCCGTCGCGCTGGCGAACTCTTAACGCTCGGGGCGCACCATGATACGGGCACGGCATTTCAGCCGGCAAGGGTGCGAAGTCTGTTCACGACCTTCGTGAGTCCATCCCCGATACCAGCCTAGTGCGCTGAATTTTGCGACGTCATCGTAGCCGCTCAATCATAGGTTGTCGAACGCGGCCCGAACGGCACTGACGAAGGCCATGACCTGGGCCGGATCCTTGCAGCCGGGCCCGATTTCCACGCCGCTGGCCACGTCCACGGCCGCCGGGCGGACAGTTCTGATTCCTTGCGCGACGTTGTCGGCCGAGAGCCCACCCGCCAGCACCAACGGAGGCAGATCGCCCCGGCGACCATAGCGCCGGGCCAGGTCCCAATTGGTGAGCTTGCCGGTGCCACCGTATGCACCGCCTTGCGGGCCACCGGCGCGCGGGGCGTCGAACATCACCAATCGCGGCGAGCATTGCATTTCGCTGCATTTGTCGAGGAAATTCAAAACGTCATCCAAGCCTCCATCGATGCGAAAGGCCTTCATGATCGGCCGTTTCTGGACTTCGGACAATTCGCGCAGCAATTCGGGCGGCTCATCGCCGTGAAGTTGAATCAGATCGAGTTGCGCAGCCGCGGCAATTTCGCAGATCTCGGCCGCGGTTGCATTGACGAAGACGCCCGTCTTGACGATATCCTTCGGCAGGGCGTCGACAATGACCGCTGCGGTACGCGGGGCGATGTACCGCGGGCTGGCTGGATAAAAGTTTAACCCCACAGCGTCGGCGCCAGCGCGTGCTGCATGCTGTGCATCTTGGGCATTGGTAATTCCGCAAATCTTGATTCGGAACACAGGCAGTACCTTCGCTGGCGTCGCAAGCCCATCGCGCATCAATTGTCGCTCTCGGCTTCTAGCACATTATAGACCAGCGGCCATCGGATTTGCCTGCTACGGGTGGAGCCGCCGGCCAAGTGGAGCCGAATGTACTAATGCCCTGCTCTACCGTGCCGCCCTTTCATCGCCATGCCGCGCGCGGACGAATTCGCGGCATGCGTTGGGATGGAGAATCCAGGAAAGCTGCGACATGTACGAGTCTTTCTTTCAATTAGCCCGACGTCCCTTCGCCTCCGCGCCCCGGATCGACCAGTTCTATCCGGCTCGCAGCATTGAAACCGCTCGACAGACACTGTCGCGGTGCATCCAGCGGGCCGAAGGGGTCGGGCTCCTGGTGGGGCCTTCGGGCACCGGCAAGTCGCTCGTCTGCCAATTGCTCGCGGCGGAGTTTCGCGGGAAGTTCGCCGTGGTGCCATTGGGCTGCGGGCGGATGAGCACGCGGCGCTCGCTGTTGCAGGCGATTCTGTTCGAGCTCGGATTGCCGTATCGCGGGATGCAGGAAGGCGAGCTGCGTTTGGCGCTGCTCGATCGACTGGCAAATATCCAGCAGTGCCCGGGTGGAATGCTGCTGATTGTGGACGAGGCGCACACCTTGCCCATGCGACTGTTGGAAGAAGTGCGGCTGATCACCAATGTGGTGCTCGACGGCCAACCGCGAGTACGACTTGCATTGGTCGGAAACCGATCGCTCGAAGAGCGTCTGGCCAGCCCCAAGCTGGAAGCCATCAGTCAGCGGATCGCCGGTCGCTGCTACCTAGAGCCGCTGGATCGCGACGAGACGATGGCCTACGTAACGGCGCAGACCACGGCGGCCGGCGGCGGCGAAATCTTCGACGAAGATGCACTCACCGCGGTCTTTCATGCGACCGATGGCGTACCGCGCCTGATCAACCAGATTTGCGATCATGCGTTGGTTCTGGCGTGCGCTGGCGGAAAGCGTACGATCTCGGCCGCGGGCATCGAGGAATCGTGGGCCGATCTGCAACAACTCCCCACGCCGTTCAACGAGCCCGCGCGCGCTTCCTGCCCGGCCGCCGACGTCATCGAGTTTGGCAGGCTGGAGGATGACGATCTCTCGTCCGCGCAGTCAAACACGCGCGGCCTGCGGCTGGCCGGCGATGTCGACGACGGCCACGTGGATCCGGAAAAATGGCTCGACGAAATCGACGACCAGATTGCCATGCTGGACGATGACTTCGAGCCGGCCGGCACGATCGGCCCAGAGGTCGAGCTTTCGTTCCCACTCTCGCACGACCCCTTCGCCGAGCAGTTTGACGACGAAGAAGTGGTGCTCGATCGATCCAGCCTCACGGGCGCACCAGCCTGGAGCGGCAGCCCGTTGGTCTCGTGTCGCGAGGGGCGGGTGCTCTCGGCGTTGATGGCGCCGTATGTCGGAGTTCGGCCGCCCGAGCCGTGGAAGCCCGCCACAGCGCGGATGCCTGACGCAGATTCGCTTTCGCTGCACGCCGGCAATGTGTCGTTCGATTCGAGCGTCGATCTCGTACTGCCCGAAGCGCCGCGACCCCTAAAGCCGGCCGCGATTGGGCGAAAACGCTCGGAAGCCGTCGCCACCTCCGTAGCAGTAGGCGTGCAGAGCGAAAGCGCGTTGATGGTCGTCGAGGACGATCCCCAGCTTGGGCGGGCAATCCAGCCGGCCCGCCCGCCGCAGCGCGAACCGCGGCAGTATTCACAACTTTTTGCCCAGTTGCGGAACGCGTAACGTCAACGGTTCGTAATGAGCCGGCGCGCTCGTAGTGACCCGATTTATCGGGTCCGGCAGAGTCGCTGCGGACGATGTGTTATTACTCGGCTACCGTGGTGTCTTCTCACAGGCATCCGGACCGCATGAATGCGGTCACTACGAACACTTGTCGCAACCCGATTCATTCGGGCCGGCGAGGTGGGACCAAGTCCGTACGAATGCGTTCTGCATTGGCCCGCGTCATTATCGCAAACAGTACGCCGGCCAAAGCCAGCGACGCGGCCACGGCGACGAACATCGTCGGATAGGGCGGCAGCCCCAGATCGCTCGAATAGTAGACGATTCCGCCCACCAGGGGCGAGCCGATCAACGTGCCGATGTCGATTACGGCCAGCACCGCCACGGTTGCCAGTCCGCGATATCGCAGCGGAAACGTCGCCGTGCCACCCGCGACAACCGACGGGAAGAGCAGGGCATGCGCAATGCCCGTGAATATCGCGGGGATGGCCAGCATCCAGGGCGAGCGGACGACGGTGAACAAGAGCATGCCCACGACCAGGCTCGCCATGCCGATCAGCATCATGCTGCGCAGCCCATGCCGTTCGGGCAGCCGTCGTGAGAATAACCGCGTCGCAAACGCCAGCGGCGCGTGAACGCCGAAGAACACGGCAATGCCCGCTAGCCCCAAGGCGTCGGCATACGGCCGCAGGAACGTGCCGGGCAACTGCAGGCCGAATCCCGTCGCGGCGGCAATCACCAACACCGCGCCAGGATGGTAGCGTCCCAGCAATCGGAACACTGAAATCTGCTTGCGCCGCGTGCGCATTTCCTGCTTGGGAGCAGCTAGCCAAGAGAACACGAATCCCAGCGTGCCCAACGCGGCCGCGACCAGGAACATGGCTTGCACCTCACCCGGCGTTACCGTGGGATAGCCCAACAGGTGGTCGCCCAAGGTAGTGCCGGCGACCATGCCCAAGAATCCCGACGTGCCGAGCGTGCCAACAACTTCGGCAATTCGCGCGACCGGCGCGCGGCCGGAGATAAACGTGATCGATGCGCCAAAGAAGCCCGCGATCGCGCATTGGTAGGCGATCCGCAGGATAAAGATCGCCGCTCCGTCGGGGTTGCGGACCAGCAAATGTGCCAGACAGGTGACCACGAACAGAGCCGACGAGATCAGCCAGATCTTCCGCGGGCCGTAGGTATCGATGCCCACGCCCTGGGCCAGTCGCATGGCCAGGCTGCCGACCATGCCGATGCCGACGATCCAACCCAAGTTCAGCTCCGTGCCGCCGAGCTGCTTGACGAAATCGGCATAGCGAAACAACAGGCTCACGGCCACCATCATCGACGTGTTGGCTAGGTAGGTAAACCAGAACGGCCAGCCGTAGGCACTCGTCGGTTGCGCGGAGATTCGCCGGGAAGGCGTCGGCCGGGCGGCAACGCGTTGGAAAGCAACGTCCGTGGCGGGGCGGAGCATACGACTGCGGCGGGATCGAGCACGGCGGGCAGAGGCAGGAAGGGTCGTCGACACGATTATACCCGACACGAGGGCAGCGGAGCAGGGCGGTTTCAAGGCGGATTGCGCGCCAAATTCGTTCTTTGTTCGTAACACTTTACCCGTCTGAAGTGATCAGGGCGGAATGGGTGGGAGTTGGTTGGTGGTTAGGTAGGTGGCGAGGGCTTGGGTGATGGTTTGGAGCGGGTCGTGGCCGCGTTGTTTGAG
>Ga0163150_10003108_pt1 | contig 23980 bp, 28 predicted proteins | sample OliLakLV19P2IB_FD_148628 | JGI IMG/M metagenome (GOLD analysis project Ga0163150, IMG submission 148628) | Freshwater microbial mat bacterial communities from Lake Vanda, McMurdo Dry Valleys, Antarctica - Oligotrophic Lake LV.19.P2.IB | ecosystem: Environmental > Aquatic > Freshwater > Lake >...
AAAGTGTAGTAAAATAACTATATACAATTTTTAACTCTTAAGCTTATTTCTTAGCCATGGTATAGATGGAGGAGATAAAGCAGGTATTAGATTTATGGTACTTTCTGACAGGGATATCAAGAAGGCAATCGCCTCCGGAAGAATAAAAATCACCCCCAAGCCGGATTACTCGGTTCAGCTGGATTCGTGCATGATAGATTTGCATTTGGGCAGTACATTTAGAGTCTTTAAAAACTCCAGCTACCCCTACATTGACCTTAAGGGTCCCATAGACACCGACAAGATTATGGAAAAAATTGTTGTAAAAAAAGGCGACCCTTTTATTATGCAGCCTGGGGACTTTGCTCTTGTCACTACCATAGAAACGTTAGAACTTGAAGACGACATTTTGGGACGGGTAGAAGGCCGCAGTAGCTTAGGACGTTTGGGAATAATTGTCCATGGTACCGCCAGTGTTTTCCATCCCGGATGGATAGGCAAGCCTACCTTAGAACTAGGCAATCTTGGAGTGATGCCGGTAGCACTTTACCCGGGCATGAGAATTTGCGCTTTTACTTTTGAAGAACTTTCCAGTCCCGCAGAAGTACCTTACAGAAACAAAAAAAATAACAAATACGCTGGGCAAACCGACCCTCGGGCTTCTCGCCTTACCCAGGAAGTTAGAAGAAAATAATTAGGTAACAAAGGTCACCTTTGTTACGGAAGTTATTTTTCCAATTCTAAAAAAGTAAAATGCAATCCTTCGTGATTGCCTTTTTGTTTAAAAACAACTTTTGCAAACTCATCATACAGGGGGAAAAAAGAATCTCCTTCTTCTTCCGCATCCACAACGGTCAAATACAGTTTGTCGGTAATTGGTAATGCTTCGGTGTAAATTTGCGCTCCGCCGTTTATAAATATTTCTTTATTTTCCACTTTTTTTGCTTCGGTTATGCCTTCGTCTAAGCTGTGGACAACAACACAGCCGGGCGCTTTATAGTCACTATCGCGAGTGATAACAATATTAGTCCGGTTCGGTAGGGGACGGCCAATGCTTTCGTATGTTTTACGTCCCATAATTATAGGATGTCCGGTGGTAATTGCCACATAACGCTTAAAATCTTCCGGAATTTTCCATATTAACTTATTGTCCTTACCCAGGACCCTGTTTTTACCAATTGCCGCAATAGCGCTAATTTTAGGAGTTTTCATTCAAGGATGGATTTATAATATGTAAGGAGGCTGTCTGAACACGGTGGCCATCATAATCAAGAATACTACGGTAAATCCGAGAAGCCAAATTAAGGAGTAAAAAAAGAGTTTGACTGCTTCTGTTTTTGCTCCGTTAAAATACCACAAAATTGGCCGGCCCAGAAGCAGGGTTCCTACTACAGTTATTGAGAGTACCAGAAGACACAGCATGGTAATGACATTGAGAACAGAATTGCCGTTTCCGAAAAACATACTGCCATTAAACAGCAAGAGAGAAACAAGAGTGATGTAGATAATGGTTCCCGCGGCGTGTAGGAACCCATGGAGAGCAAGTTTTATGTTGGTCATTTGTTTGTTGTTAATGGGTTAAGATTTTTTAATTGCTTTTTCAAATAATCCACCTGACACACTGAGCTCGGCTTTTAAGGCTGGGTGAGATTGGTAGCCTACAAGTTCAACAGATTCCGGTTTAAAGTCTTCTAGTTTTTTTACGGAAGGATCCAGTTTTATTGTTGAGAAAGGAAGCGGGTCGCGGGTAAGTTGTTCCTTAACCTGTTCCAAATGGTTTTCATAAATGTGGACATCGCCAAAGGTATGAACAAACTCGCCCGGTTGGTGTCCGGTTATTTGGGCTAGGACAATGGTAAGCAAAGCATAAGAGGCAATATTAAAAGGTACTCCAAGGAAAATGTCCGCACTTCGCTGGTAAAGCTGTAAGGAAAGCCTGCCGTCTATTTGATTTATCTGGAACATATTATGGCAAATAGGAAAACGGGAAGCGTCCTCGTTGGCTGCCATTGTGTAGAGGTATTCTGGGTTCCAGGAATTAACTATACAGTTATGAGCGTTAGGGTCTTCCATAATTTCTGAAACGGCCCACTGAAGTTGGTCTATGGTGCGTCCGGATTTGGTTGGCCAGCGACGCCAGAGTTCGCCATAAATGCGGGGAAGTTCGCCGTGTTCTTTGCCGAAGGTGTCGTCTGTAGAAAGTTTTTGTACAAACTCTTCGCGTGTCAGTTCCGGCACGCTGCCGTCTTCGGCTTTCTTCCTGTACATTTTATATGGGTAATCATCCCAGATGTGCACACCCTTTTTTGCCAGGTAGGCCACATTGCTTTGTCCGGACATGAACCAGTAGAGCTCTTCCAGTACACCTTTCCAATAGACCTTTTTGGTTGTAAGGAGTGGAAACCCTTGTGACAAGTCAAACCTAATTTGCTTGCCAAACAAACTGTAAGAAGCATCGCCGGTACCGCGATCAACTTTGCGAAAGCCTGTTTCCCGAATTTCTTTGAGTAAATCTAAGTATTGAAATTCCTGATGAAGCATAAAATTGAATGATTAATTAACTTGAGGATAATGTTTTAGGTATTTTTGCCAATCCTTCTTCATTTTAACATACAATGGTTTTCCTATTTTTTTGCTAATATCAAAATTTAGTTTACTGAATTTTGTAAGTTTTCGAGAAATGGATCTAGAAAGATTATTTTTTATCGCCCACGTAATGTACAAGGTGTACAGTTTTTTATCGGCAAATAAAGCTAGAGCATCCGCATCTTTAATAATCTTCTGTTCTATTCCTCTGCTCTTATGTAAGATGATATTTTTAAGTTTTTCTTTCTGCTTTAATGTTAAATTAAGGACTTTAATTAAATCTTCCGCTTGTTCATAATTATAATCTTCATGGTTGTAATGTAATGTCGTTTCAGGAGCCTTTTTTGTTTTACCAATGTCGTGGAGTAGAGCTGCTACAGCCAATAATACTTTATCGCAATTAAGTTTTTTTGAAATTTTGAGCGCAATATTCTTTACCCGGATGCTATGATTTGACATTATCCTTCCATCATTGAAGCTAAAATGAGGAAATTTCTTAAATGATTCTTTGACAAATTTTGTCGTCAAAATAACAGGATCTGTAGTCATTATTGTATATCAAAAATTTTGTCCGTTCCATAATAGTCCTGCCAATTTTTATTGTAGTGGTCGAACATCCTAGCTAGCCGGTCTTGAGGGAGTTCGGCAATTCCTAAATCTTCCATCATATTGCGTAGGCGCAGTTTTACGGCATCGGCTTTGCTTTGGTCTTCCACTACCATTTCAAATTCTGAAAGGTACCCATAACCAGCGTTTTTATCAATTGCAACATTTGCGCCTTGGTATTTGAACTCCTGGCGTTCGCGCGACCATTTGGCCTGGTAGGTAAAGCCGGATTTTAAGACTAAGTTATCAAGTTCTTCAAGTTCCAAGTTATCAAGTCGTTTTTCCCACTCAAGACGGGCGGTACCGTTTGAACTGGTAGTGTCGTCTATGGAGGCTTTTACTACGAGGATAACCTTGCCGTCGGCGAAACGTGTTCGGACAGAAAAATCTTTAGCCTTTTCCGAAAGATCCTTTAATTTTCCTTTTGACTCCTCGTCCAGTAACTCCTGAACATTAGTATAAAGATCTTTTAAATTGCCGCCCTGGAAATAATGGTTAAGTTGTTTGTGCATACCCAGTTCTAAAAAAGGCGCCGTCTTTAGCCCGCATTTTTTCTTTAAGCTTGTTAGCGTTTTCAACCCCGCCTAGGAGGCTTTTTATTTCTATTTCGTAAGAATGATTTTCCATAGCTTGTGTTTTTTAAGTTTCTATTATGTTTTTAGGTTAGGTTTTGATAGTGTGTAATATTGGTTCTAGTACATTCCATTTCGAGTGAATGCATCTTAGCGAGACCTGCCCGACTGAAGTCGTTCGGGCGGGAATCCCTTACACATTAATTAATAACGGATTCCTCCGGTGCACTCGGAATGGTACAAAAGATCTGCCACTTAATTCTTTAGTTTCCAGTCACCCTCGTTAACCCTGCTCCTGGCATTTTTATGCCAGTCGGAAGGGTTGGATTTTAAAACTGCTTTCCAGATTTTTTTGGCTGAAGCAGTATAGAATTTTTTGGCTAGCCTGGTTTTTCGTTCATCCTTCCAAACCTTTACGTGCCGTAAGCCTTTCATCTCCTGTTCCTGGAGTTCAAAGTCGACCACCAGGTTGTCGGCATCTTTAACGATTTGGGCTTCCGGGGTGTCGTACCGTTCGTATTCATGCCATAAGGACACCATCTCTTTTTCCAAAATAGTATCTTTAAAAATATCTTTTATCCCCATGCTCTCGTTGCGCTTAGTGTACATGCGGGAAATAAAATGGACATCGCCAGTGCGGCTTTCACTAACGTCATGCACTAACGCCATTTTCATAATTTTTTCCACATCTCCTTTGCCTTCATGTTTGGCAATAAGCAGGGCAACCCAAATAACCTGTAAATGGTGCTCTGCGAGGTTTTGGAAATCTGGGCCGAAAAACTGTTTCCATGCCCTTGGGATATACCTTAAACAGCTCATTTCATAAATAAGTTGTAGGTCTCGGTTTAAGGGCATAAAAGATACTTATATATGAGAATATTAAAAGATATTTACTACAGAATTTTTACACCGGCAGATTTTTTAGACTTCTGTAGTGTTCCAGTTTCGTAGTTTGTGCAGACCTATGTATTCATGATACCGCTATGTTGCAATGGCGTCAATTTGCCGGAAATTATGCTCTTTTGCCAGTGCTCCAAGCGTGGTATAATTGTCCATATGCTTACAAATAACACAATTTTAGGGGTTGTTGGCCTAGCAGGAGCCGGAAAAACAGAAGCAAGTCAGCATCTGGTACAAAAAACTAAATGGCCTAAAATCCATTTTGGCGATATTACTGCGCAGGGCCTTAAAGAGCTCAAGCTGGAAATTACCGAAGCTAATGAACGGACTTTCAGGGAAGAAATGCGTGCTGTTTATGGCATGGCGGCGTACGCCATTTTAAACCTTGCCAAAATAAAAGAACTTGCTGCCACATCCAGCGTTGTAGTGGAGAGTTTGTACAGCTGGGAAGAGTACCTTATTTTAAAGAAAGAATTCGGGGAATCGTTTAAAGTTTTGGCTGTCTGCGCTTCCCCGGCCCAAAGGTCTAAAAGATTACAAGCCAGAGCGCTCCGTCCTCTTGCTCCGGAAGAATTTGAATCCCGAGATATATCTCAAATTGAAAATTTGCATCAGGCCGGACCCATAGCACGAGCTGACTTTACGGTGGTAAACGAAGGGGAGAGGAGCGAACTTTTTAAGAATATTGATATCATTATATCAAAATTAAGCGCATAATATGTCTATTATAATTGGAATATTGGGTGAAAAACTGGCAGGAAAAGACAGTGTGGCAGAATACTTAATAAAAACCCGCGGCGCTGACCATATAAAAGCCAGTCATATCCTGGATGAATTACTCCAGGTTCTTGGTTTGCCCGTAACGCGTAGGAATGAAATAGACGCAGGTAGGGGAATGGAGACAGTGTTCGGACCGCATATTATTGGCGAGGCAATTAAAAGAAGAGTACAAGAAAGTAAGGGAGATAAAATTGTCATAAATGGACTCCGGCTTAAAGACCAGTTTGAAGATGCCAGGAAATTGGGTGCAAAAATTATATATATAACTGCTCCCGTAGAATTACGCTATGAACGTTTTAAACAGCGGAGGCAGAAAAAAGAAGATGGACAACAAACTATAGAAGAATTCATCGCTCAAGATAAAGAATGGACTGAGGTTGGTATCCCAGTCTTAGGTACTCTGGCAGATTATAAGATAGAGAACACCGGTAGTTTAGAAGAGTTGTATAAGAAAGTAGATGACATTCTTGCTTCATTTAAATAACGAACGTATGAAAATTCCTTTTGGAAAATCTAAGAAAACTCAAATACCCCGCGGACGCTTTATTGTTTTGGACGGGATAGACGGCAGCGGTAAGTCCACCCAGCTACGCTTATTGGAAGAAGAATTAAAAGTGACAGGCTTTACTACGGAAAACATTCATTTCCCTCAGCATGGGCAGCCAAGTGCGGCTTTGGTAGATGAGTATTTAAGCGGCAAGCATGGGAGTTTAAACCCTTATGCGACTTCTATTTTTTTTGCGGTTGACCGCTTTGAGGCCAAAAAAACTATTGAACAATGGGTGACCCAAGGAAAGATTGTGTTATGTGATCGTTATGTTACTTCCAATGCCGGACACCAGGGCGGAAAAATTAGCGATGAAATTGAACGAGTAAAATACTTCAAATGGTTGGATAATTTGGAGTACAATATTTTTGGCATCCCCAAGCCCGACCTGAATATTATTTTAAATGTAGATGCCCATACCGCCACCAAGCGCTTAAAAGAGCGAAGCGCAAACAGCAACCATGTTGACAACATGCACGAAAAAGATTTAAAACACTTGCAAAACAGCCACCAGGTATATAAGGAAATTGCCAAAATGTTTCCCAACACGAAGCTGGTGGAATGTTCCGTAAATGGCCAATGGCTTACCCCCGAACAAATACACAATAAAGTCTGGGACCTGGTAAGGCGCATAGTCCTAAAAGACCTAAATCCGTAATTTTCCAAGTAATTGAAGGTAAAAGTCTCTGGATTTCCTGGGGCTTTTTTGTTATGATATACCAAACTCAGACCCCTAAGGAGGTCTCATGGGAGAATCAGCTCGTCAGCATTTTAATATGCCTTTGCACATGATGATGCGACTTGAAAGAATATCTGTTGCTTTCGGGCGGAAGCAAGAAGATGCGGCAGGTATGCTTATCACGGCGGTTATCATCGCCCTGCAACACGAAGACCTTGCCGGGGTCTTTCCTCCGGCCACACCCGCAACAATGGAGCATTTGGGAAAACTCTCGCTCCGTGTCAAAATTGACCGCGGTATCAAGCAGGTCCTGAGAGCTTTAAAAAATGATGAAATAACGTGTGCGGCACGAATATGCCGGCAATTTTTGGATTATGCGATGGTGACTGTTGAGAATGAAGAGGCTTCTCGACGAGGCATCATCAGCTTTGCTCTTTTGAAAGAGTTGGTTCAGAAAAGGCTGCTGGCAGAGCTGGTTCACCACTCCCAGTAGTAACCGGAACGCATTATTGGCTGTCCCACTCAGACAGCCTTTTATTTATGGTTTAATTTTTTTGAGCTTAAAAAGTTTTTTCTAGACCAAATGCCGTTTTTTTGCGATAATAAACACTATGAACGACCTTATTAAACGCTTGGACGCTTTATTGGCGGAAGTGAAAAATTTAAAAAACAGTCTGAATTTGCCACAAAAAGAGCAGAGGGTTTTGGAATGGGAAGATGAAATGCAGGGGAGCGGGTTTTGGAACGACAACGAGCATGCCCAAAAAGTTTCCAAGGAATATAACCAAATGAAAACTTTTTACGATTTTTGGCAAAATCTGGAAAAAGATATTGCTCAGACGCAGGACCTGTTTAAGCAAAGCAATGTAAAAGACACCGACCTGGATTTTATAAAACAACAAGTGGAAGAACTGGAACAGTTATACAAAAAGAATCGTTTTGTAGCCTTGCTCTCCCGTAAGTACGATGACCATAATGCCATTTTTTCCGTCCACAGCGGAGCAGGGGGAGTGGATGCCCAAGACTGGGCGGATATTTTGCTAAGGATGTTTTTGCGGTACTGTGAAAAAAAAGGTTTTGGGACGGAAGTATTGGAATTGTCACGCGGGGACCAGGGAGGGGTAAAAACCGCGGTTGTGGAAGTAAGCGGACCATTTGCCTACGGTCTGCTTAAGAGCGAGGCCGGAGTCCATAGGCTGGTGCGCTTATCGCCCTTTAACCCGGCTCACACCAGAGAGACCTCTTTTGCCTTACTGGAACTTTTGCCGATTTTGGAAGCCAAAGAAGAAACAACATTAGACCCCAAAGATTTAAAAATAGAAGCCAACACCGCTTCTGGGCATGGGGGACAGAGCGTTAACACAACTTATTCGGCTATTCGGATAACTCACATTCCCACCGGCCTGAAAGTAAGCATTCAGAACGAACGTTCACAACATCAAAACAAGGAACTGGCTTTAAAAATTTTGCAATCAAGATTAAAAGCTTTTGAAGAAGTACAGTTACAAAAAGAAAAACAGGCCATCCGGGGGGAGTTTAAAAGTGCGGAATGGGGTAATCAAATACGTTCTTACGTTATTCACCCATACAAATTGGTAAAGGACCACCGTACTAACTTGGAATCAACAGATCCGGAAAGCGTACTTAATGGCGAACTTGATGAATTTGTGGAAGCTTACTTGGAAAAATTCGCTAGTTAAGCTATTTATTATCTACTTTTGCCGGGGTCTTGTTTGGAATTTCTTTTGCGGTTAGTGTGTATAAGGAGTATCTTGTTGGAAGTAATTGTCCGGTATGGTAGTTAATAAAATAAAATTTCTTTTTCAAGCAGAAGCATGATATACTAAATAATATCAACAACACGCATATTCCCTTCCTTTTGCAGGTTCCCGGCTAAAAAAGAAGGAAGGTTTGCGCATATAAGTATGATAAAATTCCAAAACGTCGTAAAAAAATACAACCAGCAAAAAGCTCTTAACGATATTAACCTAGAAGTCCACCACGGTGAATTTATTTCCTTGGTGGGTCTTTCAGGAGCTGGAAAATCTACCTTACTTAAGCTTATTATTGGTGAAGAGCAAATAGACGGCGGTAGGATATTAATAGACGACATAGATATAACTCACGTAAAAAAAGGGGACTTACCTTATTTACGGCGAAAAATCGGTATGGTATTTCAGGATATAAAATTGCTGCCCCGTCGTACCGCGTTTGAAAACATTGCTTTTGCTATGGAAGTCTGCGGCCATCGCAAGGAAAAAATAGATTCCGATGTACCAAAAATATTGGAATTGGTAGGCCTTAGCCACAAAAAAAATAATTTCCCGAACGAAATGTCCGGTGGGGAAAAACAGCGGGTAGCTATTGCTCGCGCCTTAGCTCATCGTCCTGTGCTTTTGCTGGCCGACGAACCTACAGGCAACCTGGACGAAGTCAACGCCGCTGAAGTCGTGAACCTGCTCCTTAAAATAAACCAACTGGGAACTACCGTTATTCTTGCCACTCACGCAGCCGACCTTGTAAACAAAATTAAAAAGCGAGTTATAACCATAGAAGGCGGTGAAATAACTTTCCAGCAGGAAAGAGGAAGATATAAGTTATAAACCCGTTTCAAAGGGATATCTCACTTTGTTCGGAATGTTGTTCCCTGTTACAAGTTACATGTTAATTGTTAAATGTTATTTTCTCACATGCTAGATTCCATTTCATTTTTTAGAATAATAAAAACCGGCATAACCAATTTTTGGCGTAATTTGTGGCTTTCCGCGGCGGCCACCCTAGTTATGTCCATTACGCTGGTTATTTTTTCCATTCTTTTTTTACTGTTTGCCATTACTAGTTATTCTATAAGCACTATTCAAAATACCGTAGATATTAGCGTCTACTTTAAAACGGGGTTAGCGCAAGTTCAGATTGAAAACATTCAGGACACTTTGCGTACTAACCCAAAAATAAAAGAAATAGATTATACCTCTTCCGAAGAGGGTTTTGCGGATTTTAGGGCGCGTCACCAGAATGACCCTCTTATTATTCAGTCGCTAAACGAGTTAACCGAAAATCCGATACCCGCCACTCTTCACATAAAGGCCAATAACCTGGAGGACTATCCGGATATTTCCAACCAGTTGCAAGGAGACCAGTATAAAGATTTTATTTCCAAAGTTAATTTTGAAGACAACCGCCTGATTATTGACCGCCTGAGCAAAATTCTAAAGTTTATAATTACTTTTGGTGTCGGGTTGGTGGTCGTATTTTCCATAATAGCCGTACTGGTTATTTTTAACACTATCCGGCTGACTATTTATAACCGTAAGGAAGAAGTGGAAATTATGCGTTTGGTGGGAGCGACAAATTGGTACATTCGCGGACCATTTTTGGTGGAAAGTATTATGTACGGTTTATGTTCAACTGTAATTACATCTTTGTTATTTATTCCCGTTTTTACCAAAATCCTACCAAAAATTGCGGCCTATGTTAACCCCCAAATAACCTTGTTTAATCAAAACTTTTTTAACTTTTGGTATGTTGTTCTTATGATCCTAGTGCTTTCACTTATGATGGCTATTTTTTCTACCATGCTTGCTATTCGGAAGTATTTGAAGGCGTAAAGACTAGGTAGTAGGAAGTAGTCGGTAGTCCGTCAGCTGGCGGAGTAGCCAGACACATTCTTTTTTTTACAGTTACCCACTCTAGGTGCATTTTTTAGCTTTTTTGTTTGGCTACAATCTACACTCCTACTAGTTACTTACTTCCCTTAAATTTGACAAAAAATATATATAATCTATACTAACAAAGAGCCTCAAAAGCGACTCTCGCAAAACGGGTCTTTTTTTATTTATAACGACTGAATGTAAGCCTGCTATGTTGCCTTAGGCCATAAACAGGATACATTTAGCAACAGGGGAATGTCAGACATGCGCGTAATTTTTTTAAAAGACATACCTGGAGGCGGTAAAAAAGGGGAAATAAAGGAAGTGGCGGACGGTTACGCCAATAACTTTTTAATAGCTAAAAAACTGGCGCAGGTTGCGACTCAGGAAATTCAGGCTCAAATTGCCAAAGAAGGTAAAGAAGCTGTGGCTAAGCGCGAAAGAGAAGCGGCCAGACTGCAATTGCTCAAGCAAGATATGGAAAAGAGAGTTTTTACGGTAAAAGTTAAAGTGGGAAATAAAGGACAAATATTTTCCGGAGTGCATGAAAAGGACATCGCTCAAATTATGAATGCCAAAGGTTCATTTAAGGTGGAAAAAAACCAGATAGCACTGGATAAGCCTATAAAAGAACTGGGTGAACATAAAGTAAAACTAAAATTGGGGCCGGGAATATTTGCCAGTGTGCAAATTCATGTGGAAGCTTCATAAAATGGATATGACACCACCGCCTACAATTTGGCAAGCCAATCCCAAACTCAAAAGCTTACTTTTGGTTCTAATTTTTGTTTTTTTGATTTCTGGAATTGGTTTGGCTGTATTTTCCTTCATGCAAAACCGGTATCGACAACAATTATACGCAGAAACTCAAGCAGGCCTGCCAAAGCATGAGCCTGTTCAGTCGGCCACACAGCTACTACAGGACTTTACCATTTCTGGCAGTCAAACTAATGGATGGAAAGTCTATGCAAATGCTAAAGTTGGGATTCAATTTGAATTTCCTTTAATGTACACTACTACCGGACAGCAAGCAAAAAATTCAGTTCTAGGTAGGGTAGATGAGCCCGTGGCGGGAATATTTGTCGGACCGTTCGTGATCGTGCGTTTAATAACTGACCAACAAAAAAGTCAAGCCAAGCAGTACATGAGTATTGGAAATGGTTTGGACCAGCCCTTAAATGAGGGGGATATGCCGCCACCTGTCTGTGACCTGAAAAACATTCCTAACGCCTCTGCGGAAATAACATATATTTATTGTACCGGTGAAGGCGGTCCGGCTTATTACGCCTATATAAAAGGCAAAAATAGCGAATGGTTTCTGGACGGCTACTCCTGCGGCTGGGACTCGGCTCAGTGTGGGGATTTATACGGTGCCGGTCCGGGGAGATTTGCAAAAAGTGAAGACGTAAAGAGGATCCTTTCCACGTTCACCTTTACCAAATAATGCCTTCAGCCGCAATCATTGAATCCTTTAATTTTATAAATCATTTAATTATTCTATCCCCATGTCCTATCATATCAAACCCCGCAAGGCAAAAAAATTGAGCACTAAATTTATTTTTGTTTCCGGCGGGGTTATCTCCAGCGTAGGCAAAGGTGTGACAACGGCTTCCATTGCCGCACTTTTGGAATCTAGGGGCTACAACGTGGCTCCTGTTAAGTGTGACGCCTATTTAAACGTAGACGCAGGCACTATCAGGCCCCAGGAACACGGGGAAGTATTTGTGACTGACGACGGAATGGAAACCGACCAGGACTTGGGAAACTATGAACGTTTTATGAACACGGATCTGTCCAGCATCAACTATGTGACTAACGGACAGCTGTACCAGCATATTATTCAGAAGGAACGCAATTTTGAATATGACGGAGAAGACGTGGAAGTCGCTTTGCACGTGCCGGAAGAAATTATCCGCCGTTTGGAAATGGCGGCAAACGAACGTCACGCGGATTTTGTAATAGCAGAAATTGGCGGTACTGTAGGGGAGTACCAGAATATTTTATTTATGGAAGCAAACCGTATTATGAAGTACCGCGACGGGCGTGACGTGGTCCATATTCACGTGGCTTATTTGCCCACGCCGCCATCTATAGGTGAAATGAAGAGCAAGCCGGCACAAACTTCCGTCCGCCTGCTTATTGGCAGTGGTATTCAGCCGGATTTTTTAATTGGCCGCGCTGAACAGCCTTTGGACGACAGGAGAAAAGAAACATTGGCCTGGACTTGTAATATCCCCGCGGAAAATATTATTTCCGCTCCAAATGTAGATACTATTTACCGGGTACCAATAAGTTTTGATGAGCAAAAATTGACAGATAAAATACTGGCTAAATTTGGTTTAAAGTCCGGCAAAAGCAATATGAAGGAGTGGAAAAAACTTCTGGGAAATATTACCGCCATACGAAACGCGAAAAGCGAAATAAACATTGCCGTTGTGGGAAAATATTTTGAAACCGGTGCCTACACCCTTTCCGACGTATATATTTCGGTCGTAGAAGCAATTAAACACGCTTCTTGGAACAATAAAGTAAAAACCAACTTACACTGGGTGTCTAGCATAGAGGTTGAAAAGAAAGGCGCAAATAAAGTTTTAGGGGAATTTGACGGCATTGTAGTACCCGGAGGTTTTGGAAGTAGGGGAACAGAAGGCATGATTCAGACTATCCAATATGCCCGCGAAAACAACATTCCGTATTTGGGTTTATGTTATGGCATGCAAATGGCCACAATAGAATTTGCCAGAAATGTCGCGGGGCTAAAAGAGGCCAATACTACCGAAGTGGACGACGATAACCCGCATCCGGTAATTCATATTATGCCTGACCAAGAGAAGAAGCTCTTAAAACGGGAATACGGCGCCACTATGCGTCTCGGCGCCTGGGACTGCGTTGTCACCCGAGGCACTCATACGGAAAAAGCCTATGTTGATGCGGGGGTAATTAATAAGACAGGTAAAAGCACTATTTCTGAACGTCATCGTCACCGGTATGAATTCAACAACGAGTACCGGGAAAAGCTGGTACAGGCAGGACTGGTTATTGCCGGTACTACGCCCGACGGTAATTTGGTGGAGATTATTGAGTTAAAAAATCATCCGTTCTTTATTGCCAGTCAGTTCCACCCAGAGTTTAAGTCCAGACCTTTAGCGCCGCACCCACTGTTTAACGGGTTTATGAAAGCAGTAATTAAATTACAAAATAAATAACTTATAGTTATGGATAAAAATCCTGAACAAAACAATGAGACGCACATGGCCGCTTTGGAAGCAATTTTAGATAGCGCTTGTAAATTATACTTGGAAGGCAAAGATGAAGCATACAGTTTAATTTTAAAAAAAGGCATAGAATTAAAAGAAGCTTACCCCATTATTTACCAGGACTGCCTTTTATGGCACCTGTTAGCTGGAAGCACTGTTTCAAATCCTACGGATTCCAAACATTTCTTTGATTTTCCCAACAATGAAATTTCAAATTTCATTCTGGGTCCATTGGCCGCCAAAGTTAATGAAACTCAGCCAAAAGAAGTTTCGTAAAACATGAAGGTAACTAAAAACCCGTCGTGCTAATCACGACGGGTTTTTAGTAGTCACTCAGGCGCTGTAAAAACAAAAAATATGTTTTGCGCGAGCTCAAGGACAACAGGAGCCTCCTTGTGTAAGTTGAGTAAGTTTCATTTGTTTTATCCACCCCATCCTGGAGTGTTTGTGTTCAAAAAAAGAAATTTCATAGGGCTCATCTTGCCTCAGACTTGGGTGTTTTAAAGACTGGAATGAAGGCTTATGGTTTTTGGGAGAATGACTGTCCAGCTTTTGCCAAAGCTTCTGACTGTTAATGGGTATCTTTTTTTATCTTTTATCTAGGAGGCTTATTGGGAGGATACTTGGTTTGATTGTTTATTCTTGCCATACCACCCATTGCTCTTTATGATGACGGACAGCATAGGTTTTCTTACACAGAGATAGCTATAGCTATAAGTGTTATTAAATCACCAATTGAGTATGCCTGCCGTATCTTAGGGGGAAAAAGCAAAACCGTACTCGCAGTCAAGCGCTAAAATAATATAGTCGGCAATCTTTTGTAATAAATATGTTCCAGTCTCGTCTCTTATAGCATAAAGCATAATGAAGAGAGTAATAAAAAAAGCCTGTATGAAAAATATTACCAGAGTGTTAATGCTGAGCCTGTTTATAGCCTTGTTTTTCAACATGGCTGCCTTAGAAGCTACCAGGCTAATGCCTGATCGCGAACCTCCCGTTTCCTTGGCAAGCACTTCTCCTAGCTTGGCTACCCGATAAGGCCATTTATTTTTAAACGCTTTTCTCTAGAAGGAAAGCGTCTTTTTTTGGCTATAAATTATATTTATAATCTCCGCAGAGCCCGACAAGGTAACTATTGAAATGACATTATAAAACCCTTTTTCGCAGTGGCGAAAAAGGGTTTTATAATTTAAAATTAGTTTTATTTAGCTATTACATTTACCACGCGAGTTTTGCGTAAGGTGCCATGGAAGCCTTTTATCATTTTGTGCTGGAATTTTACCAGTCCATCTGAAAGGGAGTAAAGGGTGGAATCACCACCTACTTTAACGTTTTTGCCGGCATGGTACTTTGTGCCGTTTTGGCGGACAATTACTTGCCCCTTTTTTACCGCTTGAGCGCCAAAAATTTTAACGCCAAGTCTTTTTGATACTGAATCGCGGCCAAGGGCTGTACTGCCGCCTGCTTTTTTATGGGCCATACTTCGTTCTCCATCATGAACATCTGACAATTAACATTTGACATTTGACATCGGATACACGGTGTCAAATGTTAAAGGTCACAGGTCAAATGTTATAGTTTATTGCTTTTCAAAAATAACTATCTCCCTGGCTACTATTTGATCTTTCCTGTCGTAAATAGCCGTTCCTCGCTCCGTAAGCTTTAAAAACTTAAGCTTTTTGCTTAGAGTAGGGGATATAATATCCAATCTATTATATCCTAAATCTTTACCAAAGTCAATATGAGGCATTTTTTCGTATAAATCCCTGGTTCTCTTATAAGCCGGAAGACACATGACTATTCTTCCTCCTGCTGGTATAAAAGTGGCAAATTCGGCGAAACATTCTGTATACAAGGAAGTTAAATTTTTAAAATTTTGTTCAATCTCGGTTTGTTTGGGATAAGACCCATACATTGGCCCCAGGGTACCTTCGGTCACAATAGAACTTATTTTTTGGTTTTTAAGAAGTTTGGCAACTGTTCGGGCATCGGCTGTTTCAGCGTGGTATTTTCCCGGAGCTATCTTATAGCGGTTGCGAAACCATTCCAGGTTTTGCTCACTTCCCTTTATGGCCAGTTTGTTAATATCGCTCCCCAGCATTTTATAGTCAAGCAATATACCTTCCTGCAAAATAGTACCAATGCCGCAAAAAGGGTCCAGTATGGAGTCGCCGGTTTTTGAACCTGACAAATTGAGCATGACTTGGGCGACTTTGGGAGGGATCATGCCCTGTTTTTCGTCCCTAATCGGACGTTGGTAGTCTCGCCGTCCGTAGTCTTCAAAATCCTGCACGCTTAACGTTTTTGCCGTGTAAACTTTGTCCTTGGAAACCAGGGCGCAAATTTCCGCGCCCTTTTGTAAGAGGAAATTTTTTGTTACTACTACAGAGGCTAGGGCTAAGGAATTAAATTCCGGCAAGACAAGGCGGATGCTTTGTCCTGATTCAGTTAAGCAAGTTTTAATAGACATGCCCAGACGTTTAGGTTCACCGAAAAGCCCAAAACTAGACCGGTCACCGCCGCCGGAGCCCGAGGTAGGCCTAAGCAAATTCATGTCTAGAAGGTAGATGCTTACGCCAAACTGCATCTTGCCTTTATATTCTTTGAAAAATTGTTTTTTTAGGACACTAGGCTTAAAATAGTGTTTAAGTGCGAAGTTTACCGAGTCTTGCTCACGTTTTTTTACTATATCTATTACTTGCAGGATTTTAATTACTCCTCCCAATTTTTTTTGCAACTTTTCCACATTGAGAGGCTGGGGTGTTTCAATAACAATTATTTCTTCTGAAGAATCTAAAATTTCTACCGGCGTGCCTGTTAGGTGCATGCCCGCGTCGGGTTTTTCTAAAACAGCAACTAACTCGGCAATGGAAAGTGTGTAAACTCTTCCTAAAACAAAAGCATACTTCATAAATGTGGTATAATAGGGGAGACAATAATTTGCAAAAATGACCTATCAATATTTGAAAGAAAAACTAAAGGATAACCAGACTAAAATAATTCTTGGGGGATGCTTTGTTTTGGTGTTTTTGGTAGGATATGGAACGGGGAAATTTAACACCGAACACATTAAGGGAAGAATTCAACAACCAAATTATACCACAAATTTTAAAGCCCAGCCAGCACAAAAACCGGTTGCCAAACCAACAGCTGAAGCCGCAAAGCCCGAAGTGGCAGGCGCGGTAACTCTGCCTCCGGCAGGCGGCGATGCGGCTTGTGTGGTTAAAGGGAATATTGCCGCTAAGGGCGTAAAGATTTACCACGTAGTAGGGGGAGCCTCCTACAAGCGGGTAAAACCTGAACAATGTTTTGCCACCGAAGAGCAGGCAAAAGCCGCTGGTTTTGTTAAAGCCAGCAGGTGAGCAGCAGCATTTTAGTATTTAGTGGTTAGCTAGGCGGCGAGATTTTCTCAAAACTCCGGGACGAGGAGTTTTTCGTTTTGTTGTTGCTCAGGTTTGTCATTTGTGGAATTTCCTACTGGCCTTGCTTTTTCTATTTTATTGTTGTATTATATGAACAATAAAACTTAAACTCCGATCTGCGGTCCGGAGTTTAAGATAATACTTCGTTCCCGCAGAAACGGGAACCGGGGGCTCGAGGGAAGATTACTTGTTCTATTGGTAGTGGGTATTTGCTACGAGGGTCCTACCAGGCGGTTTAGTCATCAGTCCTTGATGTCCACATGCCAACCCTTTCTAGCTATGCCGCATTATTGAAGAATAAGCAATCCCTCGAGTGGGAATTTATATTGCAAGATTAGTTTTTCTGTGGTGAAGTTGGGGGTAAGTTCAAAAGAACAACAACTCCCACAGGAAAAAGCACGGCAAGTAGGTAAAAATGTTGAGGATGATGCTTGGCGTTATCTTTGTTGTTTATGTTTCTTAATGGGTGAGGAATATAAACATACAGATTGTGCTGATTGCACGTTTTCCCTCCTTGCCGCGGGTTGTTATACCCGCGGCTTTAATTTTTTTATTCATTATAGTTTTGGTCAATGCCCCTTAGCTTGCTGCGGTTCCCTTGCAGTATTCCGTCCCCTTCATGAGGAGGGCTAGGGAGAGGTGATTCAGTTGCACTTGATACCCGTAGCTCTGCCGTGGTGGTGGTTTATTATTTTTTATACTATGACTAATATATTACCAAAAATTAAACCTGCAAAAAAAAATATTTATTTAGACCACGCAGCAACCACGCCAGTGGACACAAGAGTTCTAAAAGCTATGGCGCCTTTTTGGTTTGGAAAGTTTGGAAACCCCACTTCTCTATATTCGAAAGGCAGAGAAGCAAGAGAGGCAGTGGAGGAATCCCGCAAAGCAGTTGCTGAACTTATTTCTGCTAAACCTCAGGAGATTATTTTTACCGCCGGGGGAACAGAAAGTATTAACTTGGCAATTTTTGGTGTGGCGCGTTGGGCTTTAAAGCTCCGTAAAAAAGTTCATGTTATTGCTTCGGCAATAGAACATCATGCTGTCCTTCATTCAGTACGTGCCTTAGAACAGGAAGGTTGTGCAGTTACTCTTTTGCCTGTCGATTCTGAAGGCTTTGTTAGTTTAGATGTTCTTAAAATAGCAATTCGTCCTGAAACTATTTTAATCTCTATAATGTCAGCCAATAACGAAATTGGAACCATTGAACCTGTCAGCGAGATAGGGAAGTGGCTCAAGCAATTAAATTCCCAACGGGTGAAGCGGGGGCTGGCCACTGTGCTTTTTCATACCGACGCCTGCCAGGCGGCCGGGGTCCTAGATCTATCCGTTCAAAGGTTGGGAGTAGATTTAATGTCAGTCAATGCCAGTAAAATATACGGACCAAAACAGGTTGGATTTTTATATATGCGGACAGGAGTGGCGTTGTACCCATTGGTATATGGCGGAGGACAGGAAAAAGACTTGAGGAGCGGGACCGAAAATGTTCCCGGAATTGTCGGTTTTGCTGAAAGTTTCAGGCTTGCTCAAACTGGGCGCGAAAAAGAAAATAAGCGACTAATCACTCTGAGAGACTATTTTATAACTAAAATTAGTAATCTCATTCCCAATGCCATATTAAATGGACCCAATCCAAAGACTCGTTCTCATACAGCTTCCATGTCCCGGCTTCCCAATAATGTAAACTTTTCTTTTTTTGGGATTGAAGGGGAAACACTGCAGCTATATTTGGACTCATATAACATTTCAGTCTCAACTGGCAGTGCCTGTACCTCAACCTCCCAGGATCCTTCCCATGTAATTCTGGCAATTGGGCGAAAGAAAGGCTATGTAGACGGCTCATTGAGATTTACCTTGGGCAAGGGGTCCACAAAGCAAGAAATTGACTATGCACTTAAGGTCTTGCCAGGTATTGTTGATTCATTGAGAAAAGTTAAGCAGTTAAAAAAGTATTAGATAAACAACATCTAATACTTTTTATTTTGTACGAACGTATTTTATTAAAGCTCTATAGGTCTTAAGTGGGGGACAAGGGTGCATATAATGTGCCTTTTTGCGTATTAGTAAGTAGGTGAGAAAAGCAGAAGCTTAGATTTAAAATAAGTATATAAAATATTTTAGACAAAGAAAATTAATACATCAAATGGGAAAAGCAGAAGTTAAATTGGTGTTTAGTATATGCAGGGGGATGTGGACAACTTAATATTTAATGCGTCGCACAATGTACCTTATGCGACATTCTAAGGATAAAAGAAGCTTCATAAACCAATTAGCGGTATAGCTCATAATAAACTGTTACCCGTTGTCCAGATGTACTTTAAGGCCACTGTGACATCAGGAGTGTAATAATGCGACTATGGTAAACTATTTATGAGCTATCCGCAAGGCTTTTTGCCAAGTGACCTGTGTAGATGGCGGACTTGTACAGCCCGCCTTTTTTATATCTCTTTAAATACTTTATTTTTTGGTTTTAATCTTATAATTTTTACCTATATCTCATCTGTATTATAAGTGCCTCCTTCCATTTTCAATTTTTCACTATAATTACCCTTAAACGGTTTATTTGGATGAGGTGTTTATCTAATTTTGTAAATCCCCTCTTACTCTTATATGAAAATTTTAAAAACTTTTTCACCTCGAAATTTAAAAAAACCGGCCGACAACTTTATACGTCGTGGCCGGCATGTTTTAAAAATTCAATAACTTCTCTGTTCACATTTTCATCAATGAGAAGTTTCCAGGGGTATAAAATTTAAAGCCCTAGTTTCAGACCAATCTTTTCACCGGCTTTTAGATCCCATTTTTCAAGCCTGTCAAAGCGGTGAGCGTTTATGATTTTTTCGTCTCGAAGGTTTTTTTCCGTCAGCAATTGTGCAAGTGAGGATGTGTGGATAGATTGGGTCTTTTCTATATTGTCCAGATGCGTCTTAATTGGATCCAGCTCTTGCTTGACGACCTCTTCCACAGTTTTTGCAATAGCTTCTAATGTAATTTCGGACATAAGAGTTTATTTTAATGTTAGTGTACGGCTTTAAAGTCATGGAGTTAAGGGAATTGAATATAGCATTCGCCTTTTGTATGGTGGGGGCGGTAAATTCTAAAGCGGCTATACCGCCTCTTTGTTTAATTTTGCGGGTAAGCCTTTAAAATATCGCACACAGTTTCCCCTTTAGCAAGCATTTCTAATACAAGGTATAACATAATGTGCGTACCTTTAAAGACCGGCTTGCCGTTGGGAACCCGCGGATCGATAGTTATGTATTTGTCTATAATTGTTTGTATTGTATAAATATAATATAGCTCATATTTCAGGAGATCTTTGTATTTTGAGAGACTATCTTTTGCTGAGGCAAATTTTCTTTCATTGCCAGCTTAAAGTCATGAATATTGTCATCATTGCAACCCTACTTTAGTTCTCGCGCATCTCATTTTCAAGCAAAATTTAAAAAGCTTAGTCCTCTCCCCTATTCCCAGAGCTATTTACAAACAAAAAACTACCAGCTCAAAACCAGTAGTTTAATTTCACTACAAAGGAAGGTTGCTTCTCAGAATACACTCTCGGGGCAGTTAGTTTTAAAGGAAAAAGTGGGGGTTTGCAATTAAAGCAGTGGGTATGTAAAAAAACAAAACGTAAATTTTAAGTTAAGGGGCTAGGCAATTTACTCCTGAAGCGAGATATTGTTTCAAGGCAAAATGGGGTTGGTCGCCAGCTATGTAATGACATAAACTTTTATCGCTGGCCATCTGCATCCATTTCTGATAGGTACTGCCGGATGTTGCCGGTGGCGTAATGTCAATGGCAATGCCCTGTGAGTGGTCGGATGCGCATGCCGGCGGTGTTGGTCCGGTCACGTTATGGGTATTGTACTCTTGCTGAAGGGTAGCTTTTTGTGCTGCTGTTAAATTTGCAATAACGTTTTTAACGGTGGCCGAATTAAGATGTTGGTATCCCTCGCAACCGTATCCAATAGCATTGTCTAAATCATTCTCAATTCTATAGATTTCCCACACTGACCTTAAGTGATCCTGATAATTCTTTGGGCGGTAAACTTGCCTGACTTCCAGTGAACTGCCTCCTTGTTGTTGCCAAGCTGAATTGAATGCTTCAAAAGCAGGACGAAGCTCTGATTTTGTGTTGGAATAATTACCTTCAGGATAAGGATCCTGTTCACTTCAAGGCTTTATGATATTGCTTAACTGTTTTGCGGTAGGGGTGTCGGTAGAGTCTCCTCGTGGTGAAGAAGACCTTCCACTGGTAATAGGACAATTACTTCCTAAGTCTATATGAATATGGTTGCTTTTACTCGGGTCTCGGTCAGTGTCAGGATTAATTCTGTCTATTGATATGCCATTTGCCAAGGCTTCTTTGAAAATTGCTACCCCTGTGGGTCTGCCGGTTTTATCACTAAAGTTAAAGAAACCCAGACCTCCGCCATCTGCAAAATCTATGGCGCAACCTTTGTAGTGATAAGAATTAGCTGCATGTTTATCCAGGCCAATTATAGATGATATAGTCGGAGGTTTTCCTTGTGTACCCGGATAGGACGCGCCGTTATTATTTTTTACAATATTGTAGCAAATGTTCTTAACAATAGCTGTCAATTGAGGTACAAGTTGGGGGGCTTCATTTTTTTGCTTATCCGTTTGGAATGCGCATCCCGATCCTGCAATATCTGTCACCGTAGCATTTGGGTTTGAATATATATCCGGATTTGCTGCGGTTGGTGTTGTGGTGGTATACACTACACTCGGTGGTTGGATGTTTTGGAACTGAATGAGGTCGGGGTTTAAGGCTTTAAGAAGGATAAAACCAATAAATAAAATGAGAAGGGAGGCAATAGTACTTACCAGGATACTTTTGGCTTTGGTAACCGATTCTTCGTCTCCGTCTGAAGCCATGTAAAGGTATCCGGCGATAACTATAAAAAATACGCCAATAACAGCGGCTACGACAATAGAAAATTTGTACAGTCGATTTATGCAATTATACAGATCATGTCCGGCCACATTGTTTTCTGCAACTGAAGTGTTCGGCTTGTTGTTAAGGTCGGCAACGGAGCTATTTTTGCTCCAGTAGCTCCCACCGCCTTGGGTGGGTGCGCATAAATATTTCTCAATACTTGTCTGAACCTTAGAAGTACTATAGTCAAAGGTTGCGGTTTGAGCCTGGGCAAGACTCGTAAAGCCAAGCAGCATGTTTACGCACAATAAAACCAAAACCGATTTTTTACTAAACACCACAGATAAAACTTTTTTCATAGTTTGTTTGAATTATTGTCCTCCAAGAAAATCTAACGGATTATATGTGTACCCATACGGTACTTTATAAGGGCCGTAAAGTTTGGTATAAGCGCCGGGGTTTACTCCAAACCCGTCGGCATCATATACTCCAAAATGAATGTGGTATCCCCTTTCAGGGCCGTAAAGTTTGGCGGTAGTGTTTCCCGTATTGCCCTCGTAACCAACGAGGTCACCCTGGGACACTTGTTGCCCAACTTTTACCACAAAACTTCTCATGTGTCCATAGAGGGTTATAATTTGACTAGATCCGTTTTTGGTAGAAATATTATGCTTTATAGCAACCCAGTTACCGTAAGTCTGACTGCTACGGTCGGTATCTAACACAATCCCGTCTGCCGCGGCGTACATAGGCTTGCCCGCCGCCGCCGCTATGTCTATTCCGTTATGGAAATTATAACCTAAGGCCGTAAATCCTGTGTTGCCATATTTTTGAGTTAAAATTCCGTCCATAGGCCAGGCTAAAACACCTTTAGCGGCTGGAATGCTCTTATTGCCAAGTTTAGCGCGAATTTTCGCGTCTAAATCGTTTACTTCCTTTTGCAGGTCTTGTTCTTGGGTTTTGCTCTTGCTAAGCAGTTTTTGGAAATTACTTTCAAGTCCCCGGGTTTGGTTAAGTAAAAGCTGTTTTTGGTCACGTTGTTCACTAAGCGCTTCTTGACTGAGCTCCATTTGTTTTTTAAGTTCCTGCAGGTTTGCTTCTTTAACTTGGAGGTCGTGTTGTTGGGCTTCGAGCTTGGCTTTTAGTTCTTTAATTTTTTGGACAAGCTGGAAAATTTTATCTTGGAGATTATGGGTATATTGAACCTGGTCTAGGAATTCTGACAAGTTATTACTGCCAATAGTGGTTTTAAGCGCATACTGGTCGTCGTATTCATTTATTTCTAAAATAAGCTGGCCTAAAACCTTTTTATTGTCGGCAACTTCCTTGCTTTTTTGATCAATTATTTTTTGAATTTCATTTATTTGCAGGTTGGTATCTTCAATTTGGGTTTCTTTGGCCTCAATTTCAAGTTCAACAGATGCAATTTGCTTGTCGTAAATAGAAAGTTCATTTTTTAAGGTAGATGATTTTTGCTGGGTTGTGGCAATTTGTTGCTGGAAATCCCTAATTTGTCTGGTTAATGCCTCTATTTTTTTCTGGTTCGCGGCCTTTGTGGCGTTTAATTCATCTACTGTTGGTTCTGCCGCGCGGGCAACTGAAAAAATCAGGGTTAAAGTGAGAACTAAAACCAAGGCGAATTTTAATTTTATTTTGGTATTATAGTGCCAATTCATTAAATGTATTATACCATAAGCTTGTTCAAATCTACAAATCAAAACAAATCTACAAATGTCTACAAATTCCTATTAGTACGAATTTGTAGACATTTGTAGATTGGGATGTCATCTACCTACGTCAGGCAGGTTTGTTGATTTGAGATAGTTTTAGCCAAGCCTTGTTATTGCATTCTCAATTCTCTCAATAACTTTTTCTTTACCAAGGCCCAGCGCCAAAGTGCTGGCCACTTCAAAGGGTCCGGGGCTTTTTTCTTGGCCCGTTAGACTGGCACGCATAGGCCACAGCACTGAGCCGGTGTCAAAAGAGTTTGTGGTAATAAAGTTTTTTATTTCAATTTCCAGAAATTCTTTAGTAAAGTTTTCGTTTGGAATATTTTTGAGCAGTTCAGCTAGTTTTGTAAGCTTATCTTTAGCGTCGGC
>Ga0163150_10003110_pt1 | contig 23975 bp, 25 predicted proteins | sample OliLakLV19P2IB_FD_148628 | JGI IMG/M metagenome (GOLD analysis project Ga0163150, IMG submission 148628) | Freshwater microbial mat bacterial communities from Lake Vanda, McMurdo Dry Valleys, Antarctica - Oligotrophic Lake LV.19.P2.IB | ecosystem: Environmental > Aquatic > Freshwater > Lake >...
GGCGTACAGCGTGAGAGCCCGAAGGCCCAGCCGGGCACAGGTCTCCACCGTAACTCGAACCGGGTCGATGCCCGCCTGATGGCCCGCTGCCCGGGGCAAATTACGGCGTTTGGCCCAGCGACCGTTGCCGTCCATGATGATCGCGATGTGTTGCGGCAGCCGGGCCGGGTCGAGATCCTGGGCGAGCAACCAGTCTGATTCGCCGGGCTTGAGCGCTTCCAAAAGGTCGTGCATGCGCAATCCTTCATGTTACAACGGGCTTTGCGGTTGAGAGTGGTTGGGTCGAATCCGGCCCGCTCAGTAGCCAGGTCGAAGCAGAGCCACCAGTACCGCGGCAATCCCCAGAAAGCTGCCAAACGGAAGTTCATACGTGCGTGCATCCCGCTTCGTAAATGCGATGTAGCTGAGCCCGACAACGCTGCCCAGCAGTGACCCAAACATAATGGTGAGCACAGCCGGACTGAGTCCGAGAAAGGCGCCGATACACGCAACCATCTTCACATCGCCAAACCCAAGCCCCTCGCGGCCCCGAATGCGCGCATACAGCGCTCCAATGGACCAGAGAAGTCCCGCCAGCAGAACCGCCGACAGCGCGGACTCCAGTACCGCGAACAGACGTGGTGGCAGAGTGTCCGGGAAAAATAGCTGAAAAAATGCAGCCGGCGGAGCCCACGCCGCCAGCGCGATTCCAGCCAGAGCCCCTCCCAGCGTGAATTCATCCGGCAGGATCCGCTCTTCAAAATCGGTAAATATCAGGTCGATCATGATGGCCGAAAAAAGGCAGATCTTCGCGCCCGCAACCGTCGGCCCGAAAAGATAAATTCCGGCGAAAAAGAGCAGACCCGTGAGCAACTCCACCGCCGGATATCGAGCGCTGATGGACGCCTGGCAATGCCGGCAACGGCGGCCCAGCAACAGCCAGGAGATCAGCGGAAGGTTGTCGTACCAGGAAATCATGCGCTCGCAGGAGGGGCAGTGGGACCGGGGGCGAACCACGCTGAGGTCGCGAGGCAGCCGGTAAATACATACGTTGAGAAAACTGCCGATGAGGAGTCCAGACAGCCCCGCAAGAATGGCTTCCGTCACTCAAGAACCTGCCGGTATGCCTCACGGGTTTGTTCAATCATGTGGGCAAGACTGAATCTCTCCTCCACGCGTCGACGCGCGTTGGCGGCCAGTTGCTCCCGGTCGGCCAGTGCCCGCATGATGGCCTCGGCGATGGCCTCTGGCCGGTTGTCGGTCAGCACGCCACTGATCCCGTCTTCCACGATCTCCGGCAGTCCTCCGACGCGACTGGCGACCACAGGAACACCGTGCGCCATGGCCAGCAATGCGGCCGAACCCAGGCCCTCTGAGCGAGTAATGTAGACCAGCAGACCGGCGTCGGGAAGGTCGCGAGCGAGGTCACTGGAGAACTCGATCCGATACCCCGCCAGCGCCGCGGCCTCGCGAACCAGGTCAGCGCCCTTCATCGGATCGTCTGAGGCGGGCGCCAGAATCCGGGTACCAGCCGACACACCGTCGGGAATGCGCACTCCGTCGTAAACCACAGAGATTCGCTCGGCGGGAATCTCGGCTTCCATCAGCGTGCGACGCACGAAATCGGAGACAGCAAGGAACCGTCGCGGGCGGCCGTACTTCCATCGGGACAAGATCGATGCCCGTACCGGAAACGCCACACGTCGCGACACCACCAGGGGAGCCGAGGCAAACGCAGCCGCCCAGGTATGCGACCGCGCGCAGTGAGCGTGGATCAGCCCGGCGCCGCGGGTGGCCGATGCGATGGATGTGAGTGACATAGGCTCCACCGCGATTCCCCGCTCCCGGGCCGCCAGCATCAGCGGGCCCTCAGAAGGAGTCATCAGCGTGTGCCCGGAACCCAGGCCTTCCAGCAAAGACAGGACCTGCCACTGCCCTCCGCGCATTTCCTTTCCCGCGTCGAGGTGCAATACATCCATTCCGATCCTGCCTCCCCGTCCGTGTCAGCGCCGAGGGGACATGTCCCGCGCCTTCGCGTACTTAACAAAATTGTAAATCGCGGCCATCCAGGCGATGGCCAACCCTTCCATTCCGTCCAGAAAACCCAGCCGCAGCACGTAGGTGCTCCAGAAAGTCCAGATGGGGTCCAGCAGCAGCTGTGTGATGCCGATGGGCCTCTTCTGCGCGATCAGTTGCTCGGCGGCAAGCGTCGTGTAGCGGTCCAGCGTCTTCAGATGCTCCGAAAGCGAAGAGCAGGTGAAGTGGAGCAGGTCCGACTCAAGGTGACCCGTTCGACCCTTCACCACCAGAGACTCATGCACGTAATCGCCCACCCAGCGCGCATTCTTCCGGTTGTAGAGGCGAACCTTGCGGTCGGGATACCAGCCCGAATGCAGGATCCAGCGGCCCAGGTACTGCGCCAGACGCGGCATGGTGTACGCGTCAAACGCCGGTCCCTTCTTCTTAACCTGCCAGATCTCGCCTTCCAGCGCCTCGCTGAGCGCCTCGTCGGCGTCGACGGACAGGATCCAGTCATTGCTGGCGCACTCGGCTGCGTAGTTTTTCTGCCGCGCGTAGCCGCCCCAGGGATATTCGATGACGCGTGCACCGAGCTTTTCGGCAATTTCGGCAGTACGGTCCGACGATCCGCTGTCCACCACGACGATCTCATCGCAGCAACGCAGGCTCTCCATCGCGCGGGCGATGTTTCGCTCCTCGTTATAAGAGATGATGGTGGCCGTAATTTTCATACGTCAGGAAATCGGTGTAATGCAAAACGAGAGTACAAACACGGCGAACGCCAGCAAGCCAAGCGCGGTCCGGCGCGGACCCACCGGATACTCATCATAAATTGTCGGATGCCGGCGGGCGACGATGGCAAGAACGGCCGCCCAGAACAGCCACGTCCAGGAAAACAACAGACCCAGCGGTATCAGGCAAAGGATAAAAAACCACGTCAGGCGCTTGTGCCAGCGCGTGGAAGTCAGTGCGTAAACAATGTGCCCGCCATCCAGTTGTCCAATCGGCATCAGGTTCAGGGCCGTCGCCAGCAGGCCAACCCACGCGGCTCGCGCTACAGGATGCAGATAAATATCGGCTGTCGGAATGCCGGGGAAAACCAGTGCCTCCAGCGCTCGCAGGATCAGCGGCGTGCCAAAAACCAGATCTCCCGATTCGGCAATTCCAGGGATCGATTTGGACAGGGCCAGTCCGATGCCAAGCGCGGGGACTACAAAAGCAAATCCGGCGAGCGGTCCCGCGATACCCACATCAAACAGCTCTTTGCGCGAGCCGATCGCCGACCGGATTCGGATGAATGCACCAAACGTGCCGATTACCGTCGGGACCGGAAGAAAAAAAGGAAGACTGGCATCGATTCCGTAGAACCGGCATGCGAAATAGTGACCAAACTCGTGCGCCAGCAGGATGGTGAGCAGCGTGAGAGAGTACGGCAGCCCGGCGAGCAGCGGAAATCCAGACGCGAAGCCCGGGATGAAGTCTTCCAGCGACGGCGGGCGGTTCTGGTCGAACGCCCAGGCAAAAGCCGCCCCCGCCCACGTGGTGGTGCCCACCGCCAGAATCAACAGCAGAATATGAAGCCAGTACCGGTCGCGTCGCCTCGGCCGGACGAAATCGACAAACGCGAAGGGCTCCACCGAACCGGGGTTCACAGAATCTGGAATGCGGCTTACTGGAGCGACTGCAGCTCTTTACCGGGTTTGAAACGCACGGCCTTGCCGGGAGGAATCGCCACCTCCGCGCCGGTACGAGGATTGCGGCCGATACCGGTCTTTCTCGGGCGCACGTTGAAGATTCCAAAGCCGCGAAGCTCGATGCGCTCTCCGTTGGCAAGTGCGCGCTTCATGCTGTCGAATACCGTCTCGACGGCCATCTCAGCCTTTGTTTTGGTGATTCCTGTCCTTGAAACCACTTCGTTGACAATATCGAGCTTAATCACGGTTGCCTCCGGCCAAACCCTACGGGAGTCTGGCTCAACACCAACCCCATGATAGGATTGAGGTTACAGCGGTGTCAAGGAGCCTGCCCGAACCTGATCGTGCCCAGCGAGGAATCGCACCAGATGCGCTCCGCCAAGTTTGTGCGCAGTTTTCCACCGGAGTAGCCATCGCAACAGTCCTCGGACAGGACGGTCGACCCTGTGGGTTGACCATCAATTCCTTTACATCGGTCTCCGCCAGCCCTCCTCTAATCCTGATTTGTATCGACTATCGTTGCAGCCTGCTGGCGCATTTCCGCGCCAGTTCGTGGTTCGGAGTGAATATTTTGGGGCGTTCGCAGCAGGATCTTTCCTCAAGGTTCGCACTTTTCGACGGGAACAGGTTTGAGGCGGTGGCATGGACGAATGGTGAGTTCACCGGAGTGCCGCTTATCGAGAACGCCATCGGCACGATGGAATGCTGTGTCAGCCAGGTGGTAGAAGCGGGGGATCACGCCGTATTATTCGCCGAAGTGGTCGCCGCGGAGTGCGCCGGGGGCGACCCACTTATTTACTACGGCTCAGGCTACCGGCGCCTGGAGCCTGGTAAAAAGGGGTAAAGACGCATTCCACGCAAAGCATATTTTTCCCACCTGTTGTGTACGTGTCGCCGTCCATGGGCATAAACCGTACCAACATGTAAGCGATCGAATGAAATTCGAGGCATGGCACGACACGTGCTCTGGCAAGAATTACTTACAGTATGGTCAGACGACAAACCCGGCCCGTTGAAGTGCTCCTCGTGGAAGATAACCCAGGCGACGTGCGGCTGACACAGGAAGCGCTGAAAGACGGCAGAGTTCTCGTTAATCTGACGGTAGCGGTCGATGGCGTGGAAGCCCTGGAGATGCTGAAGAGCTCCGGTTCATTCTCCGGCCGCCCGAGGCCGGATCTCATTCTCCTCGATCTCAATCTGCCCAGAAAAAGTGGGCGTGAGGTTCTCGAAGAGATCAAAGCCGACGACGAGCTGAAACGCATCCCGGTTATTGTCATGAGCACTTCAAAGGCGGAGCAGGACATATGTAAGGCGTACAACCTGAACGCGAACTGTTATGTCACCAAGCCTGTGGAACTGGATGAGTTTCTGAATGTGGTTCGTTCTATCGAAGATTTCTGGCTGACCGTCGTCACTCTGCCCCAGGAATAAAGACATTTCCAAAAATCGCAATTTCCCGTTACTATAGAGTCCACATGGACATACAAAATATGCTCGCTGAGCTCCGGCAGCAGCGGGATCAGATAGACAGCGCGATTGTGGTTCTCCAGCAGCTCGCGCTTGGACGCGGAAAGCGGCGTGGCCGTCCTCCGGGATGGCTGGCAACTAAGAAAGCGGGTGGCACTGCTGAGCCCGCGGCCAGTGCTCCCAAGCGCCGTGGTCGCCCGCCTGGCAGTAAAAATCGCAAGAAAAAGGCCACTGCGGCCGAATAAGAACGCGCGCCTGAAATTCGAGTGCCAATGATTGTTCGGCCAGACCGTACCCTTGCGGTCAGGCTGTTGGGGGAACTCGATGGCAGGTTCCGCATACGCACCATTACCGAGGTGGTGTAACCAGTCCAGCAAAAACGGCTCCCATTAAACGGGAGCCGTTTTAGTTTTTGTCCACCTCTACTTCTTCCGCTGCAACTCAGCCGGAACCCGTGAAGAATCGTGCGCCTCGTATCGCAGCGTCCACTTCACAGGAATCTCGTCCGGCAACCAGCACTTCTTGTCGTCGCAGGCCTGGTAGCGAAATTTGCCCTCAATCGTAAGGTGCCTCGATGCATCCAGCATCTTTTCCACATCCCTCGGCTGGCCGACAACAACGTCCCGATAAATTCGAAACTCGTTCTCAAACACCGGTACCGTTTCTTTGATTGGCTTCAAGCGAAGCAGCCTGCTTTTCGGGAAAATGGGCGCCATGCTCTCCGGTACCGCCGGGGTTGCCTCCATGTGCCACTCCACGGCCTTGTAGCCCTCCACGCCCGGAGCATACACGTGGACCTTTTTCGCAAGCCGAACCGTCAGGAAAAGACGGATGCGTTCCCCGCCCCGCACCACCGTATCGCTGGATGCGGCACTTACAACTATCCGGGTATTTCCACCCGCTTCCGTCTCACTTCCCGGAGCTGCGTCAGACAGAATCGCGCCAGCCGTAAATCTCTTTCGATAATCGTCTTCACGGTACGCCGACTCGATGACGCCGTCCGGACCAACAATATAGGTCACCGGATTCGGCACTCCGAAGAACGAAGATGTCTGGGGAATGCTCTCATTGAGCAGCCCAAAGGCGCGGATTACCGCTGAGTCCGGATCGCTGAGCAGGGGAATGGAAACCTGCTTACGTTCTGTAAAATTCTTCAGCACCTCGACTGAGTCGTAGCTGATGGCGGCAATTCCGAGACCCTTCTTCCGCAGCCGCTCACGGTTTTCGTTCAGCTCCACGAGCTGACTCTTACAGTAGGGTCACCAGTCCGCCGAGCGGTAGAAGACCAGCATGGCGCCTTTCGGCCCACGAACGTCCTCAAATTTTCGCTCCACTCCGTTTTGGTCTCGCAGCGAGAACGCGGGAATCGGCGCGCCCGCAGCCAGACCGCCCACAGGTTTGGGTTGTGCAATGGCCCCACCAGCCAGAATCGAGGCCAAAACAGAAAGATGCATTACTCTTTTGGATACAGGTGCCATCATAATACGGATGCAATCCCCTCAGAGTCGATTCTATTCCCCTCGACAACGGGTGAAACACCCTGGTTTTAGCCAGGTAATATCAGTAACTACCTTAGTAGTACTTCAGACGTATTCCCCAGGTCACCTAGTGCTTACAACACTTGTAACGGTACTAAGGAACCTCTAAACTTGTTGGCAGTATGAGCGACAGCAGTTTTGAGATTCCGCCCGCGGGCGCAGGTGCTGGTGACAGCGCAGGGCCTACACCGATCCGCGTCGTGCTTGCGGACGATCATCCCATCGTTCGCGACGGGCTAAAGAAGCTGCTCGTGCTGGAAGAGGACATCGCCGTAGTGGGCGAAGCTTCCGACGGCCGGGAAGTTCTTCGCGTTGTCCAGGAAACGCGGCCCGACGTCGTTGTTCTCGACCTGAGAATGCCCAACATGGACGGACTCGCCGCTCTGCAGGCTCTCCAGCAGCTGGAACATAAGCCGAAGGTGATCGTCCTCACCGCCTCAGAAGACAAGAATGAGTTCGTTCAGGCGATGAAACTCGGCTGTTCCGGTATCGTGCTCAAGCAGACCGCTCCCGAACTGATCGTCAAATCGATCCGCAAAGTGCACGCCGGTGAAATCTGGCTCGATTCGCACACCACCGCGGCGGTGATGCGTCAGTTTGCCGCTCCCAGTGAAGTGATGGGTGCGCATCCTGCCACGCGCAATCGCGAGCGCAGCCCGTTAAGCCAGCGCGAACGCGAGATCGTCAGCCTGGTGGCTCAGGGCTACAAGAATCGCGAGATGGCGGAGAAGATGTTCATCAGCGAGCAGACGGTCAAAAACCACCTGCACAATATCTTCGACAAGCTGGGCGTATCCGATCGCCTGGAATTGGCGCTTTACGCGATCCACAAAGGTCTCCATCTGGTAGACCGCGGCTAACTTCAGTAACTCCGGCACCCCGGTCGGATACTATGGGCTTGAATGCCTGTGTACGACTACGACATGATCGTCATTGGGTCCGGCCCGGCCGGCCAAAAGGCGGCTATTCAGGCCGCCAAGCTCGACAAGCGCGTCGCGTTGATTGAGCGGAAGACGGTTCTCGGCGGTGTCAGCGTCAACACCGGCACGATTCCAAGCAAAACTTTTCGCGAAGCCGTGCTCGATTTGTCGGGCTTCCGCGAACGCGCCTTTTACGGCGTTTCCTATACGGTAAAGCAAAACATCACCATTGAGGATCTGCTCCTTCGTACCGATCAGGTAATCCGTCATGAGATCGACCTCACGCGCCACCAGCTCACGCGTAATCACGTCGAGCTGATGGGCGCCACCGCGTCGTTCGAGGATGCGCACACACTGCGGCTCGATTTCGTCGACGGCCGCGGGCAGCGCCTGGTGACCGCCGAAGTCATCGTGGTGGCCACCGGCACCGAAGCCACCATGGATCCGCACATCCCCTTCGACGGGCGTCAGATCATCACCAGTGACGACATCCTGCGGCTCGACCGACTGCCCCGAACGCTCGCCGTGGTTGGCGCGGGCGTGGTTGGTTGCGAGTACGCCAGCATGTTCGCCGCGCTCGGAGTCCGGGTCACATTAATCGACAAGCGCCCGCGCCTGCTGCCCTTCGTCGACGCCGAGGTGGTCGACTCGCTCGCTTACCAGCTGCGGGAATCGCGCGTCACACTGCGGCTCGGCGAAGATGTGCGCGATATCGAACCGGTGCATGACGAGCATGGCGACCGCGTTCGCATTCATCTGGTAAGCGGCAAACAGGTGGTGGCGGAGAAGGCTCTGTACAGCATCGGCCGCACCGGCAATACGGGTAAGATCAACCTGCCGGCCGCCGGACTGACGGCCGACGACCGCGGCCGCCTGAAGGTCAACGACCATTACCAGACGGTAGTTCCCAACATCTACGCGGTGGGCGACGTCATTGGGTTCCCGAGCCTCGCATCCACGTCCATGGAGCAGGGCCGGCTGGCCGCCTGCCACGCCTTCGGCATCGAAGCCAAAGCCGTGCCGGAGCTGTTCCCGTATGGCATCTACACCATCCCGGAAATCTCAATGGTCGGAAAGAATGAGGAAGAGCTGACCATCGCCGGCGTGCCCTACGAAGTGGGCAAGGCCAGGTACCGCGAGATCGCCCGCGGCCAGATCATCGGCGATTCGACGGGCCTGCTCAAGGTACTGTTCCGCACCGACACACGGGAACTCCTCGGAGTCCACATCATCGGCGAAGGGTCCAGCGAACTGGTCCACATCGGCCAGGCGGTGATGGCCTACGGCGGTAAGATCGACTATTTCGTCAATACGGTCTTCAACTACCCAACGCTTGCCGAGTGCTACAAGAACGCCGCCTTCGACGGCATCAACCGCATGGGCCTTTCAGTCGAGCATACCGACACCAGCCCCGCACCCGCCGTCACGCCGAAGGTGTAGCGCGCCAGGCAAGGAGATCGATCCCGCTCCCGGCTCAGCGCGATAAGCTAAGGGCATGGTTGCCCCAACTGGATTCGTCGATCAGGCACAGCTGGCGAGCGCCGTGCAGAAGGCCGCACACGCACTTGGCCCCGAGGTGGTTCGCGTGAAACACGCCATCGGAGCCGATACGAGCGGCGATCCAGCAATCTTCTTTCGCATTGTCCTCGCCGAGTGGGCGGTTGACGAGGAAACTCTCGCGGATGTGACTGGCAAGATAGCCACCACACTCTTTGATGAGATTCGACCCTGTGAAAACTGGGGGCTGGTCCCATACTTCACCTTCCGCAGCAGCTCAGAAGAGAACACAGATCGAGAATGGGCCTGAAAGGCCTGGCACGATGATCTCCTCACTCAGGCCGGGGACCTGATTCACAAGAACGAACCGAACTCTACACAAGCTGACAACTGGAACCGCGATAGTTCGCGGGATGCCTTTGGACGCATGTTCGATCACGCTTTGATGCGAAAGGCCTCGCAACGCCTCCTCGACTCGCGCCTGTTTCCATTTGTCCGTGAAGACCCGAACCTTGTTCAGAATCTGAAGACTGTGGCCCAGGCATTCGTTCAACTTCAAGACAAGCGCCACATCGCGAACTATCACAACGGGGTTCGCTGGACACATGTCGAATCGCTTCGGGAAGTTACTACGGCCCGCAAGGCATTTCTGATCTGGGCTTCGATTCGGAACGAAGACATTGCTCAGGAGTATCTCGTATCGCTCCTGATCAAGCCGCGGTGATTTCACCTGCGCTTGTCGTGGTACTCAATGAATTTCTCGCGTTTCGTCATCTTTTTCGTGGGGGCGTCCATCGCGCTCATGCGCTGGCAGAAGCTATATCCGCTCGTAGCTAAGGTCGACCTCACGTACAACGAGGTAATTACTGAAATCGAGGCCTTCAGCCGCTTTATTGAGCAGAACCCGCAACAAACCTGATTGGAAGCCAGTCCCTCACCTCTCTTCGTTCGCCCGCGTTACTGCGGACGCATTCCGAGATTCCGGGTCAAGTTCGCTTTACGGATCCCTTCAAAACTCGCGGCCGCGGTTCACCTGTTGGAAGCGATGGTGCAGGATCATGCCGAGCCGGTCACAGACGAGGACCGTCGCCATTTCCGGGAGGATCAGGCATGGTTCGCCCAGCGAGGTGGTCAGGGCATCCTGCACTACGCGCGCTGTCTCGCCAACCCAGTTACCCTAGAAACATGACCAGACGCTCGTGGTTGCAGACCGGAGCCGCCGCCGCGCTCGCACCCGTCGCGCTGTCGACAGCCGCCACGCCTCAACCCATCCAGATCCAGGCCGACGTGGTCCGCCTGAAGCTGCGCCACACATGGACCACCACCATGTCCTCGAGCGACTACCGCGACACGCTCCACGTCAAACTCACCACCAGCGGCATCACCGGCCGCGGTGAAGGCGCGCCCATCGTCCGCTATCACGAAACCGCCACCAAAGGGAAAGCAATCATCGACGCTCTGGCGCCGAAGCTGAAGAACGTCGACGCCATGCAGTACCGCAAGGTGCTCGGCGAAGTTTTCGCGAAGCTGGAAGGCGAGTGGGCCGCCAAATCCGCGCTCGACATCGCGCTGCATGACTGGCTGGCCCAGAAGCTCCAACTCCCGCTCTACCGCTTCTTTGGGCTCGACGCGAAGGACACGCCCCTAACCACGTTCTCCATTGGAATCGACACGCCCGAGATCACAAAACAAAAGGTCCTCGAAGCCGAGCCATACCCGATCCTCAAGATCAAAGTCGGCCTCGACAAAGACGAAGAAACAATCGCGGCAGTGCGCAGCGTCACCAAAAAGCCGCTCCGCCTCGACGCCAACGAGGGCTTTAAGACAAAAGAAGAAGCCGTACAAAAAATCAACTGGCTGGAGAAGCAGGGCGCCGAGTTCATTGAGCAGCCTCTCCCGGCGCACATGATCGAAGAAGCCCGCTGGGTCCGCAGCCGCGTTCACATCCCAGTCCTTGCCGACGAAGCCTGCCTGCGCGCCGAAGACATCCCGAAGATCGCCGACGCATTCGACGGCGTCGTGATCAAGCTCGACAAAACAGGCGGACTGCTGGGTGCGTTGCGCATGATCGAAGTGGCTCGCGCACACAAAATGAAGGTGATGATCGGCTGCATGGTGTCGAGCTCCGTCACCATTACCGCGGCCGCGCACCTCTCCCCGCTGGTCGATTACGCGGACCTCGATGGCAACCTCCTGATCGCCAACGATCCCTTCCGCGGAGTGACCGTGTCTAAGGGCAAACTGATTCTGCCCGACCGGCCCGGCCTGGGTTTAATCGCGACTCGGTAATTCAAGCTTCCGCTACCAGGGCCTTCCACCTGGGATGTCGTGAGCTCAGCCTGCCGATAGAAACTCACTGTGAGCGCTTGCGCCGAGTGCGGACGATCGATAGGTTGGTTTGGGCGGATCCGGGGGGCGCGCTACTGCTCCAGCGGACACCGGCTAAGGGCGCTTGCATATCAACGGGTTCAGAGTGCGACGGCGACGGTCAGGGAGAGAGAGACGGCCGGGCAATCGGCGGCGGAAACCGCGCTGAGCGCACTCACCCGAAGAACTTCGGAACCAACAGGAAGGCTGAGAAATACCGTCGCCTTCGTGCTGGCGCTGTGTGTCGCGGTGGTGCTCGGCATCGCCGGACTGCCATCCCGCAAGACGATGGAAGCCTCCGGGACGCTGGTGGGCAATGAGGTCCGGAAGCGGGCCGCCATTCGACTCTACGACGATTTCCATAACAATCTCGACGCCTGGGTGCCCGCTGCCAGCAACGTCAAAAACAAACCCGCTGCGTGGGCCAGCCAAAACGGATTCATACAACCAGGCCCGCTTCGACTGTGGAGCGAGACGCAAACCCTGAAAGATTACCAGTTCGAATTCGCCGCGGAAATCCGCCAAAAGGCGGTGAGCTGGGCGTTTCGCGCGTCCGACGCCGCGAACCTCTACGCGTGCCGGCTTGAGGTGGTTCGCCCCGGTCCGCTGCCCGAAGTGGAGTTTGTCCGATTCACCAGAGCCGGCGGCATCGCGTCGAAGCCCGTACGTCGCCGGCTGCCTCTGACCGTCCGCGCCGACACCGTCTACGAAGTGAAAATGCAGGTACGCGATTCCGATTTCCTCGCGGCGGTGAATGGAGTGATTGTCGACACGTGGAGCGACAATACTCACTCGAAAGGCGGAGTCGGCTTCTGGTCCGATGCCGGCGAAACGGCCAGTCTGCGCTATGCCAGCATCCGTGAACGCGATGATTTCACAGGCCGCGTTCTGGCCGACATTCTACAGCCGGCTGACAAGAAATGAGCAGATGTGCCAGCCGACAAGATACTTGTACGGCGCCTCGCCCAGCGTGTAATGCCCACACGGCAAAACCGCGACGCTGTTCTTAATCTTCGCTTTTTGGATCTGTTCGACAATATCCTTCGAATATTTCGGCAGAAACGTGGTGTCGTAGGTGGTATAAATAAACTTCGATTCTTTGACGTGCTGCTTGTACTTGTCCAGATAATAGACAGGACTAATCGCTTTCCAGCACTGCCGCAGGCTCTCCAGCTCGATCTCGCTCTCAATGCTTTCCCGAATATGCATCGTCGAGAGCCCCGTCCACACCACATCGGCAAAATACGACGAGCAATGGTTGTACACGCCGACCTTGATCCGGGAATCGTGCGCGGCGGCGAGAAATGCATAGCACGAACCCAGACTGGTACCCACAATTCCCACCCGCTCATACCCCCGCGAAGCGAGCCAGTCAAAGCAGGTCCGGGAGTCGATGACAGCCTGGCGCGTGGCATCAATGGTGCGCCCAATATTCGAACTGACGGCGTAATCGGCGCGATGCAGTTCCGGCGGCATGCGTAAATCGTGATACGGCAGGCTGATGCGAAGCGCGGAAATCCCTAACTTCGCGATCGCGCGGCACAGGCCACCATGTTGATCGAACGTCGCATTCCAGTGCGGCAGCACCACAACCGCCCGGCCCTTGTCGTTCTTCGCCTGATGCCACTGCGCGCGGACCGTGTTGTTCTTCTCATGCTGGGTATGAACCGGCGACGTAAAACTTAACATGTCCCCTTCGAGCCGGAAGTCTTTGGGAACGTCGTAGCCAAAGAATGAGTCGCTGTCGCACAGCGCCATCTCGTTCAGCCGGTGCAGGTACTGTTCCGGTGTGTGGCCATTGCAAGGCTGGGCCTGCGCCTGAGGCCACGTGCCCGTCCAGTCGAGCCCCCATTCAAAGGGTCGAGCAACCCGGTTATTGGTGCGAAAACACAGGCGGTTTTCCCATTCGTTGATCCAGCGTTCGTAGAGCTTGTTCATTCAGGAGGGAGCACCTCCAGTATACCGGGCCGGATCCGGATACCCCTGGCGCATACACTTGTAGTCGTGACCGAACAATTCCGCCTCCGGCTGGCGGCCCGGCGGGAAGCGGTGGAACGGCATGAGCGGCAGTTCCGCACGCTCGGCTATTTGCGCCTGTTGACCGTGGTAGCCGGCGCGGGGTTGGCGTGGGTACAGATTTGGACGTTGCCCCTCGCCGTCAGCGCGTTCCTGGCGCTGCTCATCTGGCATGAGCGAATCGCCAGAAGCGCGGCTCTGGAGAAGCGAGCCATTGCTTTCTACCAGCGCGGACTGGCGAGACTCGAAGGCACCTGGACGACGTCCGGCGAAACCGGCGCCCGCTTCGCCTCGCCCCAGCACCCCTACTCCGGCGACCTCGATATCTTCGGACCCGGGTCGATGTTCCACCGAATCAACATGGCGCGCACTGTCGCGGGCGAGGAAGTTCTCGCCCAGTGGCTGCAGTTCCCTGCCTCTCCCGAAGAAGTCGCGCGGCGCCAGGAAGCAATCCGCGAGCTGATCCCGCGGCTCGATTTGAGAGAAGATCTGGCGCTGCTCGGTGAAGATGTGCGATCCGGTCTGCACGCCCCGGCCCTGCTCCGGTGGGGCGATGCACCGGCGGAAGCGGCCACTCCCGCGCACAGGCTGCTCGCTGCCGGCATGAGCCTCGGACTGCTTGTCTCGTTTTCTGGCTTCATGTTCCAGTTCTGGGGCAAGGGGCCGGTACTTCTCTTCGTGCTGGGCGAACTGGGGCTGTTTACGATCATGCGGGCGCGCCTGGCCCGAATTCTGGGCAGCGTCGAGATGCCGGCGCGCGACCTCGGCGTGCTGGCTGGCCTCATCGGGCGTGTCGAAAGCGAGCAGTTTACATCGCCTCTGCTGCGCGATCTGATCGCGCGAATCTGTACCGAGGGCCAGCCCGCCTCACGGCAAATCGCGCGTCTGCGCCGCCTGATCGAGTTCCGCGACCAGGCCCGAAACCAGATGTTCGCCATTGCAGCCGAGCCGCTCCTGTGGTCGATGCACTTCGGCTTCGCGATCGAGCGCTGGCGCCAGGTATCAGGGCGGCACCTCGGCGACTGGCTCGCGGCAATGGGTGAAGTCGAGGCACTGGCCTCGATCGCCGGCTACGCGGCCGAGCGGCCTGACTGCATCTTTCCCGAACTGGCTTCGGACGGACCCGTGCTTGACGCCGAAGCCATCGCCCATCCACTGCTCGGCGACGAAGCGGTTTCAAATGACGTGCGGCTCGACGCCAGCCTGCGGCTGCTCCTGATCAGCGGATCGAATATGTCCGGCAAAAGCACACTCCTGCGAGCCGTCGGTCTCAACACCGTGCTGGCGTGGGCCGGGGCGCCGGTTCGAGCCCGGCGGCTGCGCGTTTCCGCGCTCACGGTCGGCGCGTCCATGCGGGTCCAGGACAATTTGATGGAAGGCGCGTCTCGTTTCTACGCCGAAATCACCCGGCTCCGCCAAATCGTCGACCTCGCCGGAAAGGACCGCACACTGCTGTTCCTGCTCGACGAATTGCTCAGCGGCACCAACTCGCACGACCGCCTGCAGGGCTCCGAAGCCGTCGTAAAAACACTGGTGCAGCGCGGAGCCATCGGAATGGTGACCACCCACGATCTGGCGCTGGCCCACATCGCCGAGGAACTGGCGCCCCAGGCCGCCAACGTCCATTTCGAGGATCACATTGAGGATGGCCGAATCGTCTTCGACTACCGGATGCGTCCGGGAGTGGTGCGGAAAAGCAACGCGATCGAACTGATGCGCTCGGTCGGTCTTGAAGTGTAAACGCAGCTACTTCGTTCGACCCGCCAGTGTCCGCGCAATACTCCGCTGAATCGACCCCGGCAGATCATCCGTCTTCGTCACCGGGCGCCAAACCACCGCACGCGACTCCGGCGAACATCCTGAGCGCAGGCTTTTCGCCTGAAATGCGAAGATCAGGTCATGGTGAAGGTGGAGCGGCTCACGGCCCCGCGACGGAATGGGGTGAACGTCGCATCCCACCAGCTGTGGTGGCACCGCTGCCAGGTCCGCACCGGTCTCTTCCAGAACCTCTCGCCGAGCCGTTTCAGACGGTTGTTCATCCTCCATCTCAACATGTCCGCCGGGCAACAGCCATCGTCCCAGCCGCCTGTGATGCACCAGCAGGACCGCTTCCAGAGAGGGGCTAAGCACCACCCCGGTGCAGGTGACATGGCCAGGGGTGAACGTATTACGCGAGAATGGGTTAGGAGACCAGTCGAGAAGCGCCAGAGTGAGTTCCCGGCTCTTTGCCGCCTCTCCGTCCCCGTTCGGTTCAAAATCGAGCAGGATCGCACTGACGGCGGCCGGAGTCATCACGTTTTTATTATGGATGATCTGTACCGGCAAGCCCCGGCTGGTGCCTTTTGGTACTGCTTTTGGGACAGGTCTACACTTCCGCATAGTGGCACTCTTCCGAATCCAGAAGATTTGCCGTACAATAGCCGCGAAACAAGCTGCAAAACAGACTAAAGTCAAGCGTTTACGGTTTGTAGCGACATGGCAGTCAACGTGCTAAGGCTGCAGTGCGGAAGTGTAGCCGTGCTGCTGCGTGCGACCGTTCCTGCAAAGGATATTGTGTGAAAGAGCTTCGCAGTCAATTGCTGAACGCCCTGCTGGTGATCCTCACCGCAGCGGCGTGCATTGCTGCGTTCGTTAACTTTCAGCAGAATTTCAATCCCGCCAAACGCTTCCGCCTCTCTGAGGACGGCGTCATGTGGGTCGACCGCGGCGAACCCGGCAAGCCGAACTCGGTCATAGCGCTGCACGTGGACAAGGGCGCTTCCGGCGACCGCGCCGGCATTCGGGCCGGCGACCGGTTGATCCGCGTCGGCGGCACCGCGGTCAATGAGGCCATTGAGGTCGTTCAGACCCTCGTCCAGATCAAACCCTGGGGCAAAACCGAGTACTCGCTCATGCGGCGTGGCGTCGAGTTCAACGCCAAAGTCGTCGTCGGCGAACGTGAGCCCGACTACACCGTTTCGTGGCAGTACCTCATCGGGATCGCGTATCTCGCCATCGGACTCTTTGTTTACTTCCGCCGTGGCAATGCCCCGAAAGCCCTCCACTTCCTGGTGCTGTGCCTTGTCAGCTTCGTACTGTCGACCTTTCACTACACCGGCAAGCTCAATGAGTTCGACAAGGTCATCTACTGGGGCAACATCGCCGCCGGCATCTTCGCGCCTACAATTTTCCTGCACTTCTGTCTGACATTCCCTGAGCCTCGCGGCATCATGCGCCGGCGGGGCATGGGCCCCCTGCTGTACCTGCCCGGCTTCGTTCTGCTGGCTATCGCCGGCGCGATCGCGGCCGGTAACCTGCAGATCGGCGTCAGTCCCATCGAGCTCCGCTGGCTGCTCGACCGCCTCCTCCTCGGCTACTTCAGCTTTCTGTATCTTCTCGGTGCGGTGGCGCTGCATTTCGAACTCCGGTCGACCGAAGAGCCCATCGTGCGCCAGCAGCTCAAGTGGCTCCGAAACGGCGCAATCCTGGGAATCGTACCGTTTACCGTCCTGTACGTCATGCCCTACATGATGGGCGCGATGCCCGCCCCGTACATGAAGTGGGCCGTGGCCTTCCTGCCGTTTATCCCCATCACCTGGGCCTACGCCATCGTGCGCTACCGCCTGATGGACGTCGACGTCATCTTCCAGCAGGGCTACGTCTACACGCTGGCGACAGTCGCCGTGATGGGCGTGTTCTACGGCCTGTTCTTCTTCGCCGGTCGGGTTCAGGATCTGACACCGAGCGCGGTCGTCGCCCTCATCCTCGTCGCGACATTCGTCTTTCAGCCGATTCGAAACTGGGTCCAGGAAACCCTCGACCGGCACTTCTTCTACCGCGACCGATACGACTACCGCCGCACCCTGATCGAATTCGCACGCGAGCTGAGTTCGGAAACCGACCTCGACAAAATGCTGGAATCGGTGGCCGACCGCCTCACCCGCACCCTGTTCATCCGGCGATTCGCAGTGTTTCTCCGCGACGAAGATCACGACGAGTTCCGCCTGGTCCGGCTGTGGGGTGGCGGCGCACAGGACTCGCTCGACCTGCGCTTCCTCAACGACACACCGAAGCAGCCGTATCTGTTCTTCGAACGCACAAAGCACGCGCTCGACGTGGTCAGCCAGGAATGGCCCGCCTCCGTGCGCGAGACCATCGGCGAACTCGATCTGACGTATTACGTGCCCTGCACCGTGCGCGGACGGACCATCTCCTGGCTCGGAGTCAGCCGGACCGAAGAAGGCGACTTCCTCTCCAGCGACGACCTCGAGCTCGTTGTGACGCTGTCCAACTACGTCGGCATCGCAGTGGAAAACGCGCGACTCTACGCGTCTCTGCAGCAGAAGGTCGGCGAGTACGAACGGCTGAAGGAATTCAGCGAGAACATCGTCGAATCCATCAACGTCGGCGTCCTGGCCTGCGACCTCTACGACCGCATTGAGAGCTGGAATCCTCAGATCGAGCGCCTCACCGGGATCTCTCGCGAACACGCCATGGGCCGCACGCTGGCCGAGCTCTTCCCGGCCGATCTCAACGAGAAGTTCCAGGAGATGAAAGGCCAGACCGGCATCCACAATATCTACAAGGTGAGCTGGAATCGTGGCGCCGTCGCGCTGGCCGCCGCCGCAGGTCGGACCAGTGGCAACGGCCACACAAACGGCCACGCGAACGGGCATGTTAACGAGAACGGGAATGGCAACCATTCGGCGACACCCAGCCGTCCGCGCACCGAAGTGATCGTCAATATCGCCATCGCCCCGCTGGTCTCGAAAGACATGAGCGAGATCGGCCGCCTCATCATCTTCGACGACATCACCGACCGTTCCGAACTCGAGCAGCGCCTGCTCCAGGCCGACAAGCTCAGCTCTATCGGACTGCTGGCGGCAGGCGTCGCCCACGAAGTCAACACACCACTGGCTGTCATCTCCACCTACGCGCAAATGCTGGCCAAGCAGGTGTCGGGCGACGATCAAAAGTCGAAGCTGCTGGAGAAGATCGCCAAACAAACCTTCCGCGCCAGCGAGATCGTCAACTCGCTCCTGAACTTCTCGCGCACCTCCCCGGCCGAGTTTACGGATATCGACGTGAACCGCATCATGGATGAGACCGTCTCCCTGGTTCGTCACCAGCTGGAACGCTCCCAGGTGCGGATCGTGCTCGACCTGCAGTCCGATCTGCCATACATCCGCGGCAACCCCGGCAAGCTCCAGCAGGTGTTTCTCAACCTGGTGCTGAATGCCCGGGACGCGATGGAGACAGGCGGCATTTTGACGCTGCGCTCGCGCCCGTCGACAACGTCCAGAATGGCAGTGCTGGAAATATCGGACACTGGAACCGGAATTCAGCCGGAAAACCTGCCGCGCATCTATGACCCGTTCTTCACTACCAAGGTCGGCCGCAAGGGCACAGGCCTCGGCCTTTCAGTGACTTACGGCATCATGCAGGAGCACGGCGGGTCCATTGACGCCACCAGCAGAGTCGGCGAGGGAACTACGTTCCAGCTCCAGTTTCCGCTCGCTCCCAAACCAGTCGCAGTATGACGGTGGGCTCCGTGCCAATATCGGATCAGATGGTTAATGCAACCAGGGGACGAATCCTTGTCGTCGACGACGAAGTCGACATCCGCGAAAGCCTCGAAACCCTGCTCGAACTCGAGGGCTACACGGTGGAGATGGCGGTCGACGCCGGCGACGCCTGGCGGCGGCTGGAAAAAAACACCTATGACCTGATCCTGCTGGACCTGATGATGCCCGACCGCTCAGGCATGGATCTGCTGCACGATATCCGCCTGAAGGATACCGAGACGCCGGTCATCATGTTGACGGCCTACGGCTCCGTGGAAGTCGCGGTCAAGGCGCTGAAGGTCGGCGCTAACGACTATTTCCCGAAACCGTGGGATAACGACAAGCTGATCATCGAAATCGGCAACCTCATCGCCCGCGGCCGTCTCGAAGAAGAGAATCGACACCTCAAGCGAGCCCTGAAGCAGCGCTACAGCTTCGGCAACATTATTGGTAAGAGCGAGCGCATGCTCAAGGTGCTCGACCTTGTGAGCACGGTGGCGCTAAGCCGCTCCACCATCCTGCTGTCGGGCGAAACCGGAACAGGCAAGGAAGTCATCGCCAAAGCGATCCACGCCAACTCCCCCCGCTCCGAGCACGCCTTTGTGGCGGTAAACAGCGGATCGCTGCCGCAGGACCTGCTGGAATCGACCCTCTTCGGGCACGTCAAAGGAGCCTTCACCAGCGCCTACGCCGCTCAAAAAGGCTACTTCGAGATCGCCAACGGCGGCACCATATTTTTCGACGAGATCGGCAACATCGGCCCTGAGACCCAGGCCAAGCTCCTGCGCGTCATCCAGGAACGCGAGTTCATGCCGCTCGGTTCATCCGAGGTGGTGCGGGTCGACGTCCGCATCATCGCGGCTACCAATGCCGAGCTCCGCAAACTGGTCGACGACGGGAAGTTCCGTGAGGACCTGTACTATCGCCTCAACGTCATCAACATAGTCCTGCCGCCGCTCCGCGACCGCAAGTCCGACATCCCCCTGCTAATCGATTACTTCTTCCAGAAGTATTGCGAGGAAAACGGGAAGATGCTCGACGGGCAGAACCGGTCGGTGCTGCATTTCTCGCCCGAAGCACTGCATTTGCTGATGGATCATTCCTGGCCCGGCAACGTTCGGGAACTGGAAAATGCGGTGGAGCGCGCCGTCGTGCTCGCGGCGGAAAACGTGGTTGCCGCCGACGTCCTGCCCGATCACATCCTGCACGCCGGTGGAATGAAGATCCGGCGCGACGAAGCCGGCCGCCTCCCGCTCGATGCCTCGCTGTTTGAAAAGGTAGCCGACTTCGAGCGTCGCATCATTATGGAAGCGCTGGAGGCCGCTGGCTGGAGTCAAACCGACGCCGCCGAGGCCCTGCGCATCCCGCTCTCAACTCTAAATCAAAAGATCAAACGCCTCGAAATCCCCATCCGCAAACGCGGCCAGCAAAGCGCTTGAAGAAGATCCTCAACAGCTTAACATCAGCCACCTGAAAGGGGGGCAGGCCCCCAGGCCTGCGGCGGTTCCCCAGAACCGCCCTTCTCAGAAATTCTGCCGCAATTCAATAGACCCGTTCACCGCACGAATCAAAATCGGCAAGCAATTCGCCCCCCCAGCAGCCCGCCCAATAGTGCCACTCAAAACCTGCTCCGTAGACGTCCCCCGAAAGCCAGGCAAGCTGGCAACAATCCGCCCATTCCGAGTCTCAGCATTCACACCCGTCCGCGCATTATTCGGAATATCAATCCGAATCTTGCCATTAACCGCCGAGAATTCTGGCGCCTTAGTCCAAATCCCGTGCAGCAAAGCCGCGTCAATCGAGCCATTCACCGTCGTCGCCTGCACATCGCTCGACAGCCGGTGAGCCTCAATCGTGCCATTCACCGTCCGGGCCGCCAGATTCACGCCCGTCGGCACATGCACCTTGTAATTAACCCGCGTTCCCGGCGCGCTCAGCAGTTTCTCATCGCATTCGGCCGAGCCCTTGCGCACCGCGCACACCGTCACGCCGCCATGGCTCTGGAACGCCCGAATCTCGACATTCTCCTGCTGCTCCAACCCGTCGATACGCGCAGTCACCTCAATCCGGTCGTGTTGCCCCGCGCAAGGGAACCGTGCCATTCCCATTCAAGGGTGTCTACCGTTTCAATGGCCCACATCGGAGCCATCGTCATCATCGCGAGCAGGGCGAGTGTGCGCATCTAATTGTTCCTGCCTGTAAATCAGAACCTTTTCACGAACCTGGGGCGGAAGCGGCGTAAGCGGCATCACGCCCAATACAAGGACGATCACGGCGACCGGCAAAGAAATCAAGATTCTGTTTCAGCATGGAACGCTTCCCGGCTCCGGCGCAGCAGCCGCCGCAGTCGTGGTTCCTTCCGCCGATATCCACCCGTCCACAATCTCAATTACGCGATTTCCATAACTCGCGTTTAATTCCGAATGCGTCACCTGGACGATCGTGATGCCGTCCTCCTGGTTCAGCTTCCGGAAAAGCTCCATAATTTCTTTAGCCTGAGAGGAGTGCAAATTCCCGGTCGGTTCATCCGCCAGGATGATCTTTGGATTGGCGACCTGCGCCCGCGCCACCGCCACCAGTTGTTGCTGGCCCCCCGACAACTGGTTGGGATACAGATCCTTCTTGCCCACAATATGGAAGCGGTCCAGCGTGTCGCAAACAATGCTGTCCCGCTCCTGTTTCTTAATATTCCGATAACTCAGCGGAATATCAAGGTTTTCATAAACGGTCAGTGAATCCAGCAGATGATAGCTCTGAAAAACGAACCCAATCAGCCGCTTCTGCACCTCCATCCGGTCCTTGCGGCTCAGCTTGTGAATCGGATTTCCGTCGAGAACATACTCACCGGTCCATGACGCATCATGCATGCCGATCACGTGGAGCAGAGTCGACTTCCCCGCCCCCGACGGCCCCATGATGGAGACGAATTCCCCTTCCCGGATCTCTGCATTGATCCGGCGCAGGACCCAGGTCTTAGAAGGGCCATGCTCGTAATATTTCTCAACGTTCCGCAACGAAATCATCAGACCTCTTCTTACCAACACATCAGTTGGGGGGCAGCTCCCCAGAGCTGCGGCGGGACCCCAGACCCGCCTCATAACCCTAATTCGCCGAAGCGTTATAGACCGTCTCTTCTTCCACAATCCGCCCGTCAAACAAGTGAATCGTCCGCTCGGCAAACTTCTCATACCGCGGATCGTGCGTCACCATGCAGATCGTCGCGCCCTGCCGGTGCAGATCCCGCAGCAGATCCATCACCGCCTGACCATTGGCCGAATCCAGGTTCCCCGTAGGCTCATCCGCCAGCAGAATCGAAGGCGATCCCGCCAAAGCACGAGCCACGGCGACGCGCTGCTGCTGACCACCAGACAGTTGCGAAGGGTAGTGCTTCACCCTGTGCGACATACCCACGCGCTCCAGAGCCTCATGCACCCGCTTCTTACGTTCCGAACCCGCCATGCCCCGGTACGTCAGAGGCAGTTCGACATTCTCGTAAACCGTCAAATCGCCAATCAAATTAAACGCCTGGAAAATAAACCCGATTTCCCGGTTCCGAATCCTCGCCCGCTCCGACATCTTCAGGCCCTGCACCGGCCGCCCATTCAGAGTGAACGCTCCGTCGCTCGGCGTGTCCAGCAGTCCGAGAATGGCCAGCAGCGTCGACTTGCCACAGCCCGACGGGCCCGCAATCGTCACATACTCGCCGCGTTTAATATCCAGGTGGATGCCGCCCAGCGCATGCGTCTCCACTTCGTCGGTGACGAAAACCTTCGTCACACCTTCCAGCCGAATCAGCGATTCGCGTTGATCCATGAAATTTGTTCTCCAGTCCTTCAGATATCAGTTCAGCCGAATCCGGCTGTGCGCGTCATAGCTGCTCATATCGGAGAGAATCACCTTATCCCCGACCTTCAGGCCGTCCACAACCTCAATCGTGTTCACTGAGGTCCTGCCCAGCCTGACCGGCGTGCGGGCCGCTTCTTTCCCTGTCGCGTCCAGCCGGAACAGCGTAATTGTGCTGTTCGGCTGTCCGAACACAGGTCGACCCACATACACTACGTCCCGCAGCCGTTCGAGTTCCACAGTTCCGTCAACACTTAAGTCAGGTCTCGCTCCGGAAGGCAACTGTCCCTCCAGACGAACGTCAACCGTCACGGTCCCGTTTTGCGCAGCAGGATCTATACGGGATACTCGGCCAGGTATCACTCCGTTACGCGTATCGATCTCGGCAATTTGCCCAACCATCACGTCCTTGGCTTGCGTCTCGGCGATCTTCAGCTCCGCCTTCAGCTTCGACGGCTGCGCAATCTTGGCCAGAATCGCGCCCGCGGCCACTCGCTGACCCTCTTCCACCGGTACCGCCGGACTCGCGCCAAGCTGCTGAAGCACCCCGTTCACGCCAGCCCGAATCTTCAGCTGCGCCACCTGCTTTTTCTTCAGCTCCCAGTCCGCCCGCAGCCGCTGAATCTGCACGTGCTGGACATTCAACTGCGCTTCAATCGACTGCCCCAGGCTGCCGATCTTCTCGTGTTCAATGCGCGACCGGTTCTGCAGTTCGTCCGCAATCGCCTTCGTCGTCTTCACCTTCACGTCGGACGAAAGCCCCTGCTCGCCGAGCTTCGATTCCACCTCGGCGTTCAACCGCGCCGTCTGCATCTCAGAAGCCACACGCGCCGCCGCAGCCTGCTGATCGAGGCTCAGATTCTGCAGCCGGGCCGCCAAATCCTGCAACGTCGCGTCGGCTGATTTCATCTGCCACTCGGCATTCAGCGCGTCCAGCTCCAGCTGCGGATTATCGAGCTCCATAATCACCGTGTCGGCGCTGACATTGGCGCCCGGGCGCAAACGAATCTTCGCGATCCGCCCGTCCGTCAGCGCCGGAAGCCACATGATCTCTTCGGGAACCAGCGTGCCGAGACCCCGCACCTGCCGGAC
>Ga0163150_10003111_pt1 | contig 23972 bp, 26 predicted proteins | sample OliLakLV19P2IB_FD_148628 | JGI IMG/M metagenome (GOLD analysis project Ga0163150, IMG submission 148628) | Freshwater microbial mat bacterial communities from Lake Vanda, McMurdo Dry Valleys, Antarctica - Oligotrophic Lake LV.19.P2.IB | ecosystem: Environmental > Aquatic > Freshwater > Lake >...
TGTCGTGGGGCATAGCCCACCGTGATCTGTCGGGGATCGAAGCCATAGGGGTGGACGAGATTCAGTGGCAAAGCGGGCAGAAGTATCTGACGCTCGTCTACCAGATCAGTGGCATCAAGCGTCTCCTCTGGGTGGCAGAGGATCGCACCGAGCAGAGCCTGCGACGGTTCTTTGAGCTGCTGGCCGACAACGTCCGGAAAAGGATTCGGTTCGTTGCCAGCGACATGTGGCGTCCCTACCTCAACGTCATTGCCGAGCAGATTCCAAAGGCCCTGCACGTGCTCGATCGCTTCCACATCATGCAGAACATGAACAAGGCAATCGATGAGGTGCGTCGGGAGGAGGTGGCGAAGCTCAAGCGAGACGGCTATGAGCCGGTGCTGAAGCACGCGCGGTGGTGCCTGCTCAAGCGGCCGGAGAACCTCACGGACCATCAGGCCACGCGGCTGGCGGATCTCATGACCTACAACCTCAAGAGTGTGCGGGCCCAGCTTCTTCGGGAGGAGTTCCAGTGGTTCTGGGAGTATGCCTCTGCGGGGTGGGCCGGGAAGTTCCTCGACTCATGGTGCACTCGAACGATGCGAAGCCAACTGAATCCGATGAAGAAGGTGGCCAAGATGCTGCGGCGCCATCGGCACCTCATCCTCAACTGGTTCCGCGCAAAAGGCTTGATATCATCGGGTACTGTCGAGGGGCTCAACGGCAACGCGAAACTGACCACCAGAAAAGCGTACGGCTTTCGCTCGAAGGAAGGCATCGAAATCGCGCTGTTTTACACGCTCGGTCACCTACCGGAGCCAGAATGTACCCACAGATTCTGCTGAGGAGGCCCAAGAAGAAGGACGATTGCTCCCCAGCGGTGATTCGCCTGAGCCCACGGACACAATTCGAAAGTCAATGTTCGACACAGTCTGGGAACCTGACTCGGTCGTGCGGGATGGGCTCACACTCACCCAGTGCCGACAGCCTCCTCAGACATCATCCCATCTCGACTTGGCCCACTCAATGATCCGCGTCTCACGAGCTTCGATTTCCGCAAGCGTCCAGTTGGCCTCTCGGCAGACTTCCTGAACCATTCGCAGGTTGTGCTGCAAATAGAGAGCTTTTTTCTCGACAAACGGCTTTACTTGAGCCTGCTGGTTGACGACGAGTGGCAAAAGCATGAGGTTCCCAATGCGGCCTACATGAATGGAAGGGTCTTCCTCGACCGCATCACCAGTTCGCATTGTTCCTTCCCAGGACGGTCCCGGACATTGCGGAAAAATATGTTCAATGGAGTCTGCTGCGCGACTCTTGCAAATGGCATTACGATCGTGTTCATTTACTGTCGCTGAGCCTCCTGCTTCCCGCGCGAGATGTTCTTCGTAGAGCCACAGTACATAGCGACATATCTCCGCCGATTCCGCGTAGAGATCCTTTCGCGCAAGCCCCGCCTCGACGGCACGAGCAATTGGGTATTCAACTCCTAACTCCCGCAACCTCGACATGATTTGGTTATAGGTTTGCGTCTCCGGATCGTTCCCGACAATCGCTGCCGCCAATCGCACATAGTCGCCGACCTTGGTACGCGAGTCTTTGCCGTAGAGCCCAAAGATACGAAACGTAACCCGCTCCCATTGCTCAAGCAAGTTGCTGCGCTCCGCCTCGTTGACGCCCCTTGCCATCATAATTGCAACGGCCAGAACGCGTGCCTGAAGTATGTCAGTAACGGGCTCCCGCAAGATGTTCCCATGGACTTCGTCCAGCCTCCGGGCAACCTCCAATATGCTCTCGGATAGCTCGTGTGGCCTTGAAAAGCTATCGCATGTGTCCCGCAATTTTTGAAGTGAATCTTCCGCCGACCGAGGCTTTCCCGCGCCAGCACCGAAATATAGAGTGGCCGTTACTCGAAGAATCTCGTCCCCTGAAACATCTTGCTTGGCGATCTCGCGGTAAATCTGGCCCCAAGTGTCCTGAAGGCGGTGAATCTCTGCTTCGGCGGCGGCAGAGGAAACAGCGAGCTCGTGAGCCATGCCCATGAGCATACTTTTGGATTTATCCAGCCAGTCGACATCGAGCCCACGGCTGTTGAGGACTTCAAAAACAGTGTAGACGGCTCGGCTGTCTTCGGTGTCGTGAACAATAAATCCTAAGCGATGGAGTACGAGGCTCAGAAGGGACTCGATGTCTCGTTCGTTCTGCCAACGAGTCACGAACTGGCTACACTCCTTGATTGCGCGGTCAAGGTTATTGTCTGATCGAAGCTGAAGATCAGCTGGCGATGGCCGAGTGCCTTGGCGAATGAATCGATTGAAGATGCGTTCGTTGGCATTATTCGTCTGCAAGAGAATGAGATTGCCGTCACGCTTCACGAGGATTCTGGCGAGATCCTCGCGAATTTCAGAATTGCGCTCGATGGCTTGCTCAATACATTTGAGCAGCACTACCAATGTGGTAATTCGTTGTTGCCCGTCAACTATATCGTAGACACGGTATTGAGTAGTGCCAACAGACTTTGTCTCCGGCGTTTTATAGCAGACCAAAGTGGCCATGAAGTGATGCTGCTCCGCTCCTTGGTCGGCCAGCTTTTCCAGGTCTGAGAATAGGTCCTGTCGCTGGCGGGACTGCCAGCTGTAAAAGCGCTGGTAGTGCGGAATACGGAACACGCGATCCGCGAAGAGGGTTTGGAGGACGCCGTACGTGGGCTGAATCATGGTGACTCCTAAGGCTACCCAAACTGGGCGCCGAGATGTGGCGCGGCACGTGGTGTTGCGTAGAGGGGCAAAGAGGGGCCAAAATTCCAAACCGAAGTCCAACAGCGACCGATGCCCACCGTGGATGGACAGGCGATGCCATCCAAAACGCTTTTTACAGATTACCGTTTGAGTTGTCTACCAACGTGGGGGAGCGACTGGCGGTTCGGCGCGCCAAGAGAGGATCGCGGCCGCACAGTGTTATTCGAGATGGGAGACGATTTCCACTGGAGCGACAGTGGCAATGGATGCGAGGGGGGCGAGGACGCGGTTGCAGCGCATGCGTCGGGATGCGTTGTCCCGATCCGGCACGACACAAAGCAATGCAGGTGATCGGCTTGACGGGCCGGCGCGTACATCCCCTCGAAAGATGGGTGGCATCCGGGCGATTGCCCTCGCCGATCCCGCTGCGGATTTGGGCCATGGACTGTTCGATTGGGGTTCCCACGGCGCTGAAGTCCGTCCCGAGAATACTCGAATTGTTCTGGGAAATGAAGCAAATAACGGAGAGCTTGACATACGTCAAGTGTGTCCATATGGTTGGACGATAATTGGTTTCAGCGAAACCGAGTCGATCTTCGCGACCGTCCCCGTCCTGTAGTCTTCCGCCCATCGAGCGGCTGAAGCGAGGCAGGGCGACGCGATGAAAAAGGCCCCGGCAGAAATCCAGCGGATCGTTTGGGCAGTGCTCCGAAACGGTACGGCGAACTGCATCCTCATCCAACCGGAACCGCTGGGAGAGATCAAAAAACTTTTGCGGGATGGCCGAAAGGCCTCGGCGTCTGTCCAGGAGTTCTTGAGAAACCACGCCGGCGACGTATTCGAGGCCGAGGTAGATCCTGAGTGCAAGTTTTACGCGGCGGCACTCTACGTCATGTGCCCTGAAAGGGTGGAGAACGGTGTCCGCCGACGTATGTACGTCAAATTCGCATTGAACGAGGATCGCGACGACGAGAGCCTGTCCGACATCACGATCATCCGATTCCATAAGTCCACAGGCAGCACATCGATATCGAGACTACCATGACCCGGAAAAACGATAGCGCCTCCCAGAAGAAGCCACGAGTGCCTAAGTGCTATCGGTGCGGCAATCCATTCGCGCGAACGGTCGCGCCGCCGCATGTCGAGAGCATGAAGTACGACGGCCGGCGATACGACGTCGTCGTCGAGGGAATGCCCCAGTGGCATTGCAGCCACTGCCAGGTGGCTGTCACCGATGGTGACAGCGATACGGTCCTTCAAGACTGCCTGCGGCGGCATATCGGCCTGCTCACCGCTGCTGAGATCCGTGACGGAAGAACGGCCCTCGGCCTCACGCAGACAGACCTTGCAAACCTCCTCGGTTGCGCGGCCGAAAGCGTCTCGCGATGGGAATGCGGGGGCATCCTCCAGTCGCGAACCTACGACCGGTTTTTGAGGGTGGTGTTTCAACTTCCCGTGGTGCGCCGCGCACTCGGCGCCATCACGAACGGTTCACCGCTCGGTCGGCACGCGGTCCTCGACGCGACGGATCCATCGGCATCGGTTATCGAAGCCATGAAGGCACTGACACGAATCTGGGAAGGGGCGGCTCCGTGCATAGAGTCGTCGCCAAAACCCTCCGCACCGACTCCATCCGCCGATCGCGCCAAACGTGGGAACGCCGCAGTTCGGGTCTGGATGGAAGCCCGCAAGGCTCGGGGTGCAATGGCCGAGAGTTGGATGGGGGCTCACAGCGGACATCCGCTCAAGGAGACCCCTGAAGGCGGGGCACCTTGGCCGGAGGCGCACCGATGACATCAGAGGAGTCGCCATCGCGGCCGCCGACGGGTGTGCCAAAGGTGTCGCCCGTCGTCGGGAAGCTTCGACAGATTGAGCATGTGTGGCAACTCGAAGGGGATTTTCACAGGCTTCCACTGCCTGTGGAACAGCAGCCAGACGCAGAGTTCGCGATCTTTCGAACTGGTGGCGCTCTCAACGACGAAGGAACGCAGATCGTCGCTTCCGTGGAGCTCGGCTGTCGCCTGACCGTTGCCGTCGCAGATCAGACGACCGTGCCAGAGGAGTTCCTCGACAAAGCGTCGGGCCGGGTCGTCGTCGCGTTCGTGCGAAGCTCCTACATGATCACCTACGGCCTCGACGACGGGAGCGGGCTGTCACCCGACGATGTCGCCGATTTTTGTGCGACGAACGGTGTGCATACGGCCTGGCCGTTCTGGCGGGAGTTCGTCACGAGCTCGCTCACGCGAAGCGGGCTTGGGGCAGTGCCGGTGCCGCCGTTCACGATCTACGGTCGCCCGAATGCTGCCGCGTCCCAATGACGCCAATTCGCCGTAGAGGCGAGTCCTTCAGCCCTCGTTCTCGCAGTTGCGCGGCGAATAGCGATGTGACCGAGAACCCTGAGCTGCTTCTTCAAAGCTCAGAAAGCCTCGTGAATGCCGCGAGCGGCGAGAGCCTTGGTGAGGCTTGCCACCAGCTTCTTGCGACGCCGACACACGGTAGCCGCAGCAATATCGAGCTCTTGGGCAATCTCACGCTGAGAAAGGCTCTCCGCGAACACCATCGATAGAGAGTCCGATCGTCCTCCGAAAGCGCCGCGACGCACTCCCGAACGGTGTCCATGACCTCGAAAGCGTCGCAGTCATATTTCGCTGCGTCCTTGGTAATGGCAGCATGACCGGGAGAGCCTGGATTCATCTCGACGTCGCCGAATGAGATCATTTTCAATGAACTGCGAGCGCCCCGATGGTTTCGACAGTAGTTCTCCACCTCGTTCATCGCAACGCGAGACAACCAGCTCTTCGGACCGCGCACGGGATCGCTGCAACGCTCGGGATCAAACCCTCCGCCAAGCTCGCCAGCCCCGATTCGAAGAAGCTCCATGACAACCTCCTGATTGCAGTCATTCACAGCGGCCTGATCCGTGCTCCCACCGACGCCCGTAACGAGACGTTTCCGCAGACCGAAACAAACCGCGGACGCAATATCGGGTTCGATCTGACTCCACAGCACGTCGAATTTCTCGCCGGTCTTCTGGAAATGGACGATCGCATCGACAGCTGCTCGACCGATGCGCTTCTCCTCCCCGGCATTGCGGCAACGTCGAGAAAGTGGACACCCCCTGGAGGTGACGCGATTCTCGGCCCCACGGGAAGCCACGGCCTTTTCGGTGCCTCCCAAAGGAGAATTGAAGGCGGCATCCACGCTCGAACACTTGTTGCTGGAACAGAAAGCATTTTTGTTCGTACTCATCAGTCGGACCTCGGTGTTACGCACCGAGTCGCGGGGATCAGGCACGAGGCCCTTTCCAACCGAACCCGGTGGCTTCCGAGGCTTTATTCCGAGGGGATGCTTTCTTAGGGGAGGCCCCCAGAAAAAAGTCGAGCGTGAAACACAGGCAGTTCCCTGGCGTAGATGGGGCGTGGAAGGCAACGCGGATGCCCGTAGACTCGGTTTCACTCGTGGGCCCTGCCCCGCGGGTGCGCAAGGTCGGCTTCACAGCCGTACCCCACCGCCAGGGCCTCGTGCCCTGACTCACCGGGATGCCCGAACGCTTCTCGCCCCTGGGCCGCCCAAGGGTGATGGCAACGGCGCCAAACCCGGTGACTGATCGATTCATCGAAGTCTCGGGCATCCGCCGCCGTCCCAACCTGGACCACGCCTTCACCATGGCGCACGACCCAAGCTTCTTCACCGCCGTGGAAACGTGGCTGCTCGAGCAGCCTGGCAAGTCGGCCAGCTCCACCTCTCGGGCCCGAAGGCCAGTCACGCCCGACCTCGCCCTCGCTACGCTCAATCGCATCCGCCGAGTCCGCTGGGCCATCGCTCGCGGCCGCGGCCACACCGACAACGTGTCGCGATACAAGTGGGCCTGCCGACGAATCAACCAACTCCTTGGCTACGAGATCACGGATGGCCCCCAAGCCAAGTGCCGCATCGGATCCTTCCGGTACGTCCAGCCGCGGCAGCACGCGGTGCTCGGCCATTCAACGCTGATTCTCGAGCAGATGCGACGAGTCGATCGGACGATCCGAAAATGGCTCACTCTTGAGTTCGGTGACATGCGGGTGTCACTCTTCAGAGCATCCGAAGAAGTGCTGGGCAATCGCCCATGGCGAGTGCGGTCGGCCGCCCGCATGTATGAGATGGAGGTGCAGAAGCACGATGGATGACTGCGGCAACAACCACCGGCACGACAGCACTTCGTGACGAGCCTCCTGCTGCCACTCTGAAACGCTGACTTCCCAACCGCGTAGACGATTCGGGTCGAACACGTCGTTCGTCACCAGGGAAGTGTCACGTCGTCGGCTGGAAAGGCCTCTGCCATGGAAGAGTGGATCGTGATGGGGGTGGTGATCGTGATTCTGTGCGTTCTCTACCCGCCATTTCTTGGCTTCGTTTTCGTCGTCGGGAGGTTCATGCTGATGGCCAGTGCCTTCTACGTGATTCTCCGCAGTTTCCAATCCTGAAAGCGGAGAGAGCCACCCATGTTCACCACCGATGATGTCGGCAATTTTGCGGTCGCCACCCTGGGATTGTGGCTGTTCTTCGCGTTTGTCGGCCTCGAGGACGCCTGGAAAATGATCCTGTGCCTGCTGGTCGTGATCGGTGTCGCGCTCGTGCTCAAGAAGTAGCCTGACGGCACCATGCGGGCGCGGATGATTCGCCTGAGACCGCGACGCCACATTGAATTGCTCTGTGGCGCGGGAAAAAGAAACGGGCGCAGACGTGCAAAGTCTGTAACCCCGAAGAAGGCAGCGAGCTTGTCAATGTCGAGCGTCGAAAATAAGCGAACGGCGAGTGAATCGCGGGGCGCCAACTGGCGTACTGGAAGGTGTGCGGGACGCGTGAACCCGCCGACAACTCCGGAGCCCACCAATGCCAGTGCCTGTTTCTTTTGAACCTGCCGTCGGGCAGTGCTTCATCGTCGCCCGCAATTCCGGCAGGCACAACGTGCCGGTCGGAAGCCGACTGGTCGTTTCCCGGGTCGACACCAACGACTCCACCGTGCGTGGATTCGTCGATGGAAGCGCCACCGCAGCCGATGGCTGGTTTTCATGGTCTGAACTCGAACCGGTTCGCTTCGGAGTGGACTACGTCAAACGACATCTCCCAAGCCACATGACCATGCTCCTCGCCGCCTGCGATGGCATCGAGGGGCTCGCCCTCAATCCCGCCATCAAGCTCGGCGTCCTCGAAACCCTCCCCGACCTCGAAGACCGAATCCTCGAGGCCATGCGAGAGATCGACGCCGGTATCGATTGCCACGACTGACACCGCCACCAAGCGCCACCACCATCCCCGTCCCACACTCAAGGAGTCCCTCCCATGCAGCCCGTTCCCGTCGGCACTCGTATCAGGGTCGTTCGCAACGATTTCCAGCATGAATACGCCATCGGCAGCATCTACACCATCACCAGGGTCGATGACGACGGCACGTTCAAGGCCGCTGATCCGAACGGCATCGTCGGCAACTGGCTCCGATGGGAAGAGTGCGAGCATGCCCTGCCCGTGATCTGGGATCACCTCGCTGCCACCCTCCCCGAAGACATCGTGCGATTCCTCTCCTGCTTCGACGGCATCCGCAGCCTCACCCTCCAAACCGAAGTCGTGGATCGAATCCTCGCCAAGCTCCCCGACCTCCACGAACGTGTCGCCAGCCTCGCCGCCACGCCAGACGGTAACGCCCTGATTGCCAACAACCTCCCTCGCCCTGATTCCAAGGACCACGGCTAATGAATGTGCCCACCCAGCTCGCCGCTCGTGACGACTACAAGACCGCTAACGGGCTGCCCCCCTATGGCTCCCGCGTGTGGATCAGTGGATTCGCACGCCATGAACACGAAGAGATGGCACGACTGCTCGGCCTCCACGGCCTGCGGCCCTCGGCCTTCTCGAGCGGTGCCGACGCTGTCCTCGTGCCAGGGCCACCTTCCGACGCCGTGATCGCCGACGCCGAAGCCACCGGTCGCCGGGTCCTCGTCGCCGACAATCTGCGAGCCAACACACCCGCCAACCGCCGCCACACCGCCATCGAGGTGCACGACGACTTCGTGCGGATCCTCGATGTCATGCTCCCTCGACAGCCCCAAGGCGGCAGGCTCGTGCCACCCGCCAAACAGTTTGCCCACCTCTGCTTCGATCGCCTCCTGCTGCGTGCCGCCCGAACCGTCGCCATCGCTGCCGACAACCGGCTCCCCTGCGCCCTCGAAGGCGAGACCGCCGTCGCCAAAAGCACCGCCGTCCTCTGGGTGGCCCACCTCTGCCGCCAGAACGCCGTACGACTCAACCTCAACGGCCAGTCCGACGCCGGTGAGCTGGTCGGCCGATTCATCCCAAACGTGGATGACGGCACGCTCGACGACAAGAGCCACTCCAATGCACCCGCCCCACGTGCAGCCTGGCGGTTCTGGGAAGGTATCGTGCCAACGGCCATGCGACACGGCCACTGGGTCGTGCTCGACGAGCTCAACCTCGCCGAACCTCAAGTGCTCGAACGCCTCAATCCCGTCCTCGAATCCATCCCCTCGCTCGTTCTCGCCGAACACCGCGGCGAACGATTCGGCCCCGGCGGCGATGTGCCCGTGGATGACGGCTTCCGTATGTTCGCCACGATGAACCCCGCCGAATACGCCGGCCGCTCAGTCCTCTCGCCTGCCTTCCGAGACCGCTGGAGCATGTGGAGCCACCTCGAAGCCCCTAGTGAAGGAGAGTTTCGGGCGATGCTCGATCGGCTCGTCCACGGCACGCACCCCGAGTTCACCCTCGACAACGTGCTCTGGCAGGCCCCCGATTCCGACCCGATCCATCCCTGCCTCGCCGACGAACCAGGCATCGATGACGTGCTCGACGCAGTGGCTTCGTTCCATACCGCCGTCGCCGCTGCGTCTGGCAACGGCCACGCCCCCGAGCTCGGTCGCACCCGCCGTGAACGCTACGTCTTCACCAGACGCACCCTCCTCGCCGCCATGCAACTCGCCGCAGGTTTTGTCGAGACGGGCGCCTCGGTGGAACCAGCCATCCGCCGTGCCATCGAGCATGTGTACGTCGAACGAGTCCAACCCGGCCCCGACCGGCAAGCCATCCTCTCCGCCCTCCGCACCGTAGGCCTTTGATGCTGGACACCGACTCTGATGCACCCCGCCGAGGACTGATATTGGATACCGACCGACCGAAGCCAGCCGAGCTGGTTGCCGAGCTTGGCCAGCTCGTCCGCATGGGCGCCAGACGGCCAGACATCGTCGTGGTCGAGGGAAAGCCCGGCTGCAACTGGTCGTTCAACTGGCACGACGACATCGTCACAGTCGATCCCGATCACATCCGACGGTTTGCACCCGACTTCTGCCGAGGCATCGCCCTCCACGAGGCAGCCCACGCGGCCGTCACCCGCCTCCACGACATCCTCTCGAAGCCACTTCTCGGGCGGCTCATGCCGCTGCTCAACACCATCGAAGACATCCGCATCGAAACCTGGATGCGACGGCGGTTTCCCGGCGCGGCCCCGTGGGTGCGGGCCTACAACGATGCGCTCTACGGCGTGGTCCACCGGCAACCGCTCCAGCGATCACGGCAGGTTCAGTTCCTTCGAAGCATCCTCGAGCTCTGGTGGCTCGGCGCCGCCCCCGAAGGCATTCTGCCCGAGGTGGCAGCGGCCCTCGTCACGTGCCGGCAAGCACTCGCCGACGCCCCCGCCTGCCAGCCCCCGCTCGACGACGACCACCAAAAAATCCTCGCCAGCCAACGGGGCATGTGGGAAATCGTTCGTGCTCGGATCGTGCCCACATGGGACCGACTCGTGGACCTCGATCGCCGCGAGGGCATCGAAGCACTCGCCGATTCCGAGATGCAGCAGTTCATCGGCATGGGCCCGGGCCAGTCGGACCAGGGCCTCCGACGACTCGGCGAAACCGACGGTGGACGGGGCACTCGCGATGCGGCCTCCCGAATCTCGGCAGAGCTTCGGACCGATGGCTCCGACGGGTACCTCGCTGCGTGGGGACGGATCGCCCACCTTGCCGACTCGCTCGGTGATGAGCTCATGCGACGGCTCGTGCCACGCCAGCGACTTCGATGGACGACCGGTCACGCCTTCGGCAGCCGTGTCGATCTCCGAACGGCCATGCAGTTCGAGGCCGACCCGAGGCAATACCGGCGGCTCTGGATGCAGCCAGTTCTCCCCCACCGTTGCAATCCCGCTGTGGCGGTCCTTGTCGATAGGTCGGGCTCGATGCAAGGGCCCCGAATCGAACGGTCGTTCGAGGGGCTTGTCTTGCTCTTGGAGGTTTGCCATCGCATCGGCGTGCCCGCTGCGGCATGGAGCTTTGCCAGGAACGTGAACCAGGAGATCGCCTGGGACACCACGCTCGATGAACCTGCACGCCGCCGACTTGGGACACTGCCCGCACGGGTCGGAGACCTCACCTTGATGGCCCCGGCACTCAATGCGGTCGGCACGGCATTCGCGGCCAGGAAGGCTGACCCGAAGATCCTGTTTGTTCTCGGCGACGGTCATGCCGACGAGGCGGAACACGTGCGGCAGGCAGTCTCACGCCTGGAGAACGACGGGGTGATCGTGATCGGCCTGGGCCTCGGCGAGGGCACCGACGCCCTCGCCAACTTATTCACCCGCTCGAAGACGGGGTTGCCAGCAGACCGCATCGTCGAAAGCGTCGCCGAGCTGCTTTCGGAAACCCTCCTCGCGGAGGTGTGAGCAGAGCGAGAGGCTCCTTCAACGCTCAATACGTCTCGTCGATCCCACGAGCGGCGAGAGCCTTGGTGAGACGATCCATCATTTTATTGATGTGCCGACACACGGTGGGCGCCGAGGTGCCAAGCTCCCCGGCGATTTCACGCTGAGAACGATTCGCGACAACCACCAAGCGATAGAGCGTGCGATCGTAGTCCGAGAGAGACTCGACGCATTCACGAACGATGTCCGTGAGCTCGAAAGCGTCCGGATCGTACTTCACGGGAGCCTTCAATGCCTCGGAACGATCGGCAGCCCCGTCGTTCATCTCCAAGGTGTGGAGCGACCAAACCTTCACCTTCGACCGAGACTCTCGATTCTTGCGACAATAGGACCTCACTGCATTCATGGAGACTTTATAGAGCCACCCCTTCAAACCGCTCACCGGATCCTCACACTTATTGGGATCAAACCCGCCTTTGAGCTCTCCCGCACCGATCCTGAGGAGATTCCAGGCCACGCCCTGAGTGCAATCGTCGACGGACGTTTCGACAGCCGCGCCACCGGGTCCAGTGACGAGATGTTTCTTCAAACGGGTTTTCACCGCAGAGGTAATGACAGTCTTGATCTGAGGCCAAAGCACGTCAAAATCCTTGCCGGTCTTCTGGAAGTGAACGATCGCATCGACGGCCATGTGTCCCATCCTTCTCTCCCCGCAAGTGTTTGGGCAGCCTGTAGGCAATGGCAGGCCATTGCAGGGGCCACAACGCTCGGTCCACCTGTCATCACTGGTACATTTCAACGTTTGGCCGCGGCATGCCAGGCACTTGCAGGTGATGCGACGCTCCGGCCCCCAAGGGGCCACAGCCGCTTCGGCGGCATGCTTTGGGGATTTCAGGCCTGAATCGGCCTGCTTGGCTCGGGCGCAGGGGGCGAAAGTGTCGGTTTTCATTAGTCATTCCTCACGGGAAAGCCACCAATTCGAGGGGAGGAAGCACGATGCCCGCTCCCGACAGCAGAATTGGTCCTGGTACAATTAGTCCTCTCCATGCACACCGATTCTTGGCGCACCGATTCTTAGAGAAGGCTTCCGAAGAATCGTGCGGGGCGTGAAGCGCTGGCAACGCTCAGGCGTAGGATGTTCTGGCGAGGCTCAAAGCCGCCCTTCCAGCCCCAAGGCCAGAGTGGGCTGAGAACAAGCCGTCCATTTCCCCGCATCGCCTTGCGACAGGGAACTACGACTGGGATGCACCAGGGATCGCTAAAAGCACCTAAAGCTTTCCGCCATGTCGATCAACCTGGAGCAACTCGAGGCCTATCTCGTCGAGGAGGACCTGCGGTATCAGCTCACCGACGAGGGTTTCCTGCTCACGGGCTTTGCAACGACCAACTACCGCGACCCGCAGGGCCGTTCCGGCGTGGGGATCGCGATCCACGTCCATGACGACGGCGAGTATGTCGAGCTCACCGCCCCCAACCTCTACGACGCCGAGGCCGCCCGTCACCCGTCGGCGCTATTCGAGGTGCTCCTCGCGATTTCGATGCGGACAAAGCTGCTCCGGTTCGAGTTCGACCCAGCCGACGGCGAGGTCCGTGGCACGGTGGAATGCGCAATTGAAGACGGCACGCTCACGAAGCGGCAGTTTCTCCGCATGCTCCACGGCCTGGCCGAGTCGATCGACCGCTGGGAACCCGTGATCCGCGCCGCGATCGACGAGGGCATCGTCAACCTCGCCCCCGTCACCGGCCGCTGAACGGCCCCGGCGACTCGCTGGGGCTTGGCAGGCTCGAGGCACAAAGTGTACACAGCCGTATATGCTTCTTGGGGCAATCGCTATCCACGAAACGCTTGCGCATGGCTGGCGTAGGATCATGTGGCCCGGCATGTCGCCAGGCACTTTCCCGTTCCCGGATGACCCGCGATGACGACCTTCATTCACACGGCCGACTGGCACCTCGGAAAGCCCTTTCACGGGATCGAGGATGACCAGAAGCGGGCCCTCGTTCAGCAGGAGCGATTCGCTGCAATCCGCAGGATCGGGGAGCTCGTACGGGAGCGAAACGCTTCGTTCGTCCTCGTCGCCGGCGACACGTTCGAGTCGCCGCAGCCCACGACCGCCGTGATCTCCGCGGCCCTGAGCGCCATCGGCGGCCTCGGTGTCCCTGTCTATATGGTTCCGGGCAATCATGACCACGGCGGTCCCGGCAGCCTCTGGGGCAGCGACTATTTTTCCCGGGAGTGCACGGAGCTTGCCCCAAACCTCGTCGTTCTGCTGACGGCCGAGCCGGTGGTCCGAGACGACGCGGTCATCCTTCCCTGCCCGCTCCAGCGGAAGTTTGAGGCCGAGGATCCGACGGCGTGGATTCGCGGTCTCGATCTGGCAGCATTCGGCGACCGTCCAAGAATCGTCTTGGCCCACGGCGGCACCGTCGCGTTTGACCAGCCTCAAGACGAAGAGGAGCTTTCGAGCCCGACGCGGCATATAGACCTAGCACTTCTCCCGAGCGATGCCATCGACTACGTCGCGCTCGGTGACTACCACGGCCTCATGCAGGCCGGCAACAAGGCGTGGTATTCCGGCAGCCACGAGATCGATCGCTTTCCCAAGACTGGGCAGCAACCGGGGCATGTCGCTTGCGTCACGGTCGGGCGCGGCAACGCTCCGCAGTTCGAGCCCGTGCAGAACGGCAGGTTTCGGTGGATGCCTCACGAGATCACGCTCGATGAGGCCACGGGGCGCCTCGAGGAGGAGCTTCGCGATAAGACATCAGACGCAGAGTTTGCCCATTGCCTCATCTCGCTCGTCCTTCGTGGCAGCGTGTCGCTGGCCGCTCGCGCGGAAGTAGACCGTATGATCGAAACATGGACGGCCAGGCTCTGCCGGCTGAAGTTAGACGACCAGCTCGCCATCGCCCCAACGGATGCCGAGATCGACATGCTCGTCACGCAGGGCAATGATCCGATCATCGCGGGCGTGGCTACAAGCCTCCGTAGTCAACTGAAGGTCGGCGACGACGGCACCGCCGCCGAGGCTCTCCGCATTCTGTATCAACTCTGTCAGGCGGAGGGAGCACGAGCATGAAGCTGATTTCGGTCACCATCCGCAACTACCGTGCTCACCGCGAACTGACTGTGAATTTTGATTCGCAGCGAACGCTCATTGGCGGGCCCAATGAGTCTGGCAAGAGCACGCTCGTAGAGGCGGTGCATCACGCCCTCTTCTTGCGGGCTCGTACCACGACGACGGCGATCCAACACCTTCGATCCGACTACCACGGGGGTGATCCGAGCGTTGACCTCGTCTTTGAAGCTGCCGCACAACGCTACAGCCTCTCAAAGACTTTTACGGGCAAACAGAACGCCCCTGTCAGGCTTGCGTGCGAGGGAGGCGACTCGCTTCAGGGCGATGAAGCCGAACAGAAGATCCACGAGATTTGCAAGCTTGAGGCCGTTGCGGGCCGGGGCATCGAAGAGCGGGTTCGCATGCAGTGGGCACATCTCTGGGTCTGGCAGGGCAGTGCCGGTGACAACCCGTTTGCTGCCGAAGGCCCAGGGAGAAACTCGATCGCGCCGGTCGACCATCTCCGTGACCGTTTGGGCGCGGGGGCGGTGCTTCAATCGCAACGCGACACGGCCGTTGCCTCGAAGATCAAGGTGGAAGTGGACAGCCGCTACAAACAGAAGCAGACCCCAAAAGCGGATTCGCCCCTGGGCAAAGCCGTCGCGGAACTCGCCGCAGCCAGCAACGAGTACGCAGCCGCCGAGGCATCCCTCCAGGCGTTTGACACAGCGATCAGGACGATTGAATCCGCGAAGGAGACCATCGCCGAGTGTGATCGAGAGCTGGCGACGATCCAGCAGGAGTTGGCCGCTGTTCGCGTTCGACGAACGGAGAGTGCGACGCTGCATCGGCAACTCACCGAACAGTCTGTCGCTGCCAAGGAAGCTACAAAAGCTCATGACGAGTTCGTCGCGGCGGACATCGACATTCGACGCCTGGAGCAAGAGATTGCCCAGCTAGAAGCAACACTCGCCCCCGCTCGCGGGGCTCGCGAGCGAGCAATCGCGGCCGCCGATCTGGCAGGCACGCGGCTCCAAGACGCCGGCCGCACTCTCAGAGAACTCGGGGGAACCCAGGCCGCGGTCAATGCTCGGCGAGACTGGCTGGCTTTGTGCGTGCGGCTCGAGCAAGCGAAGGTCGAATACGCCGGACGGCGTGAACGCTGCCAGCGGATTCGGTCTGCGAGAGAAGACACGCTGGCCCTCCAGAGGCAGCTCGGCGAACTGCCCGCCGTGACTGACGAAACCCTGGCGGCGCTTGGTGTGCTCGAACGTGAACACGCCGACGCCCAGGCCTCACTGCGTGCGATTGCCACGCGAGTCGAGCTTGTTGCTGCTGAGTTGGAGGTCACGCTCGCCGGGGTGCCGATTGTTCCGGCCCATCCGGCAACGATTACCGACGACGCGGAATTGCGAGTCGGTGACATGGCCACCATTCGCATCCGGCCAGGCGGAGGCCAGGGCGTCGCGGAAGCAAAGCTGGCATCGGATGCTGCCGCAGCAAGCCTGACTGCATCGCTTGCCTCGCTTGGCGTCGCCGACATCGCCGAGGCGAGAAGGGTGTATGCCAAGCGACAGTCCCTGGCAGCGGAGTTGCATTCCAAGACGGCCACGATCGAAGGTCTGGGAGGATCTGATACCGAGAGGAAACTCGAGGAGCTCGAGGCAATGGTCGCACAGTTCGCTGCTGAGGCCATCCGGCGCACGCCGGAAGGCGAGACACTGCCGAGCAGCCTCGCCGAAGCAGACGCTCGCCATCAGGAAGCCGAGGCCGAGGCCAGGCTCCAGAGCGAACGAGCGGCCCTTGCGAATGTCGAACTGGAAGCCGCCTCGGCGGCGCAGAGGGCCGCAGATACTGCGAAGCAGCGAGCGGCTGACGTACTCCGTGAGGCCGAAGGCAGCCTGCAGGTCAAGCAGCATTCGCTGGATGCTTTGCGCGAGAGGCACGGCGAGGATCGAGCCGGCCGTATTGTGAAACTGGCGTCCCACCGCGCCACGGCCGAACGGGTCGTGGCCACGACGCAGGCAGCGTATGACGCGACCCATCCAGGTGACATCGACAGCGATGAAGCGAGGCTCGAACGTGCCGCAGAAGGCTCACGCACGCGCCGGACCGGAGCAATTACCCAAAAGGCATCGGCCGAAGGCACCTTGCGGTTTGACGGCGCGAGCGACCCGCGCGAGCGGCGGAGCAAGGCAGTCGTGCGAAAGCGGCTTGCCGAAGCCCGTCACGCTCGTGAGGACCGGGAAGGCAAGGCCTACCAGTTGCTGGCCACGCTCTTCGAGAACCAGCAGCGGGCCGTCGAGGATCAGTTTGTCCAGCCGCTTGCCGAAGGCGTGACCAAGTACCTAGTGCGGCTCTTTGGCCCGGGCGCACGAGCCACCCTCAATTACAAGGACGGCATCTTTCAGGATCTTGCACTGGTACGGTCTGATCGCGGCAACGTGCGGCAGGCGTTTTCGCAATTGAGCGGCGGCACCCGTGAGCAGGTCGCGGCGGCGACGCGGCTGGCGATGGCCGAGATCCTCGCTGAGAAACATGACGGATGCCTGCCGATCGTGTTCGACGACGGGTTTACGAATGCCGACCCCGATCGCATCCGTGCCCTCCAGGGCGTCCTCGACGATGCCGCGAACCGGGGCCTCCAGGTGATCGTGCTTTCGTGTACGCCCAACGAATACTCCACGCTGGGGGCCACCCGGATCGACCTCCAGCCGCTGGTTTTTGCCGGTGTTGCCGTCGGGCACGCCTCCCCGTCGGTGCAAACAGCGGCCGAGTATCAGGATGAAGACGACGACACCACGCACCAGGCCGTCCGCGATATCGGGCCCGGCATGCCCTCGATGAACGCCGCCATCTCTTCCAAGCCGACGATGGCTGGCCCCGTCACAGACGACCAACGGACCGCATTTCTCGCAGCGGTCGCCAGCAAGTTCGGCAGCGCCGGCAACGGTGCCCTTCGGACCGCCCTTGGGTGGGACGAGGCGACCTACGACGCCGTCAAAAAGGACCTCCTGGCGGCTAAACGTATCGCGCCCGGCCGCGGCCGAGGGGGGAGTGTCCGTCTTAGGGATAACGCCATGACCAGCGAGCCGTGAAGCGCCGTCTCTCGTCGGGCGTCAGACACAAGATCAGCTTTGAGAAGCCGGGGACACGCGATGTATGACTACGGTGACAGCGACTCGTACGACAGCCGAATCGAAAGCCTTGAAGAGTTCACAGTTCGTAAGATCGCCGAGCACGTCGCGGCGATCCATTACGGTGACGACGAAGATCGGGTCGAGGCCTGCGCCGAACTGCGTGCGATGGGCGCCGCCGCCGCCGAGGCTATCCAGCCCCTGCTTCGACTCCTGGTTCGCCCACCCGATGACGAAAGCGGGCTCGACCAGTTTGTCCGTGGGATGGCGTGTGATGCCCTCGGCGCGATCGGAGACGCGGCCCGCGAAGCGCTCCCCATGCTCCATCAGTATGCGACCGACCCGTCTCTTGCAAGCGACGAAGGCCGTTGGACCAAGCTTCGGGCCGCTGCGGCGATCTTCAAGATCACCGGCGACGACACGATAGCCAAGGCGCTGCTCGAGGAGCTTGAGCACGCGCCTGAAGAGTGGCTTCGACACCACGCCGAAAAGTGTCTCTCCATGCTATCGGGCGGCGATCCCTGGCCCGATCGCAAGGAAGGCAGGCTGTACCTGCTGCTCCCTTCGGACGACGACGATTCGTGACTCGCCGCCAGTTTCTATACTGAAGCGCTCATGGCATTGGGCCCAAAGTGCCCGCACGGCTCTCAACGCACGCCGCCACGTTCGGCGAGATCGCCCCAGCGCGCCGCCGCACGGTCAGAAAGTGCCTTGTACTCGGGCTCGCGACTGTTCGCGAGCCAGTAGTCCACATTATTGGCGACCCCTTCGCGTCGAGCCCGTTTCACGACGGGGGCATCGATCTCATCTGGCGACACAAGCCCGACCGGAACAGGGCGGTCACGGCCGAACAGGACTATGCCCGTATCACCCATCGGTTCACCGACGCCGTCGATGCCGTAGCGCATGAGAATGCCGCGCATCTGCAGCATGACACCGTAGTGCAGGTCATGCTCCTTTGAGAACCACTCGCTCCCCTTTGCGCGGTGGAAGTGGTACTGAAACAGCGAGATCGCCTCGGTGAGCGTAAGGTGCTTGTTGCGTGGTAGTGCCCTATGTGGCGGACGGCGCACGATGTCGGCACCAAACTCACGTTTCAAGGTCGCGATCACAGCCGGATTGGGCTTGTCCACCCTGTCGAGAACGCGCGTGCCAGGCCGAAGCCTCACTTTCACAACGATGCCGCCACACGCGAACCGCACCGCAGTGGCAAAGTCGCAGGTGATGTATATCCCACTGCCGAGCTGACCCTTGGTCCTGTAGCCCGGCTCTCCCTCAAAGTCATAGCGCCGATCCTGAAACCCCTCGGCGATGATTGACGCTGCACCAGGCCAGTTGGTGCCGTGGTAGAAGAGTCGCTCGTGCAGATTGGTGGCAATATCGGGATACAGCGGCTTATTTCTTCGGGGATCGTGTGGGCCTCCTGAGCGTGCCAGAGAAAGCCCGTTCTCAGGCCCTTTGCACCGTGAGTACATCCGCCGCGCCACCGTACTGGGCCTGAACGAGCTGCTTGGCGTGGCCGGCCGAACTGGCCGTTACCTGCGTCCAACTGATGCGTCCATTCAAACGAATCTTCACTTTGTAGAGGGTCATCGCTACATCTCCTGGGAAAAGGGTGAAAAACAGTCGATCAACCAACCACGCCAGTCAGCGGAGCCACTCGTCATCGTCATCGTCGTCGTCTTCGTCGTCATCGTCATCGTCATCGTCGTCTGCCGCTGCTAGTGCTTGCAACTGACGGACAATCGCCTCCAGCTCTTCGATGCCGCCGGCGGCTTCTTCGATCGCGGCGAGCCTTGCGAGGTGGCTCCGCTCTTGGAGGACCGGCTCCAGGCTGACGTGGCCTGTGTACATGGCCGTACGAATGACGCCGTCCCAGCGATCGATGGCCCGAGTCAGGCATCGAATCATCGCAAGCCACTGCCGACTGGTGAGCCTGCCGTCCTCGACGACCGCTTCGACCCCGCACCCGATCGTGCCATCAAGCGGATCGTATTCAAACCGAATTAAACGATTCCTCATCGTGATGGCGAGGACCGTTTCAAACAGTCTCTCGCGGTACCGACAGGTCTTCGCGTCGTACAGCGATCGCGCGGCCATCTCGATATAAGTGCCCTCCTCCCCGGCACGGATCGTGATGTGAATCGCCTGCTCCCCGTCTGGCTTCGCGTAGTCGGTCGTGGCCATTCGCACCGCGATATCGCCATCACTCGAGAGCTGATATTCCAGCCCCTCCTCGATCAGAAAGCCTTCGAGTTGTTCGAGATTGACCGGCACGGCGAGGCGTCTCCGTGGTGTGAGCGGGACGCCAGTAAAATCGGCGTCCTGACGACGTATACGACGGTCCCCACCCGCGCGCTTCATCGCCCTCGTGATCGGTGGCCAGCAAAGCCGTTTCCTGGAGCGGGTCTAAGAAGCATTGATCCTTGGCATAGGCTCTCATGTCCGCGGAGCAGACGGCGCCGGCCGTGAAACAAGCAGGGCATTCAGACGTAGAGTGAATGATTCACAAAGTCCACGAGGTCAAAACCACGAGCACCATGAACACTCAGCCCCTCAAACTCAGCGTTCTCGATCGGCAGAGTGTCGAGCGAGGGTATGTGATGCGCGAGCCGTATATCGTGATCTCGATTCGCGACCCGGACTCCCGGCCGGTGCGGCACCGACGGCCGTCGCTCTGCGTGGCCGTGCTGGAGCTCGCCTTTCACGACGCCGAGCCGATCAGCGGGTTCCGGCCCTCGGGGCACGTCGACTACATGACCAATGAGGATGCCAGCGGCATTTGGAGCTTCGTGCGGGCCCACGAAGGCACATACCAGTCGATCGTCGTCCACTGCGAACAAGGCATGAGTCGCAGCCCCGCGGTGGCGGCAGCGCTGGCAGAAGGCCTCGGACTCGACAGCACGCGGTTCTGGGAGGAGTATGCCCCGAACCAGTTCGTGTACGACAAGGTTCTCGCGAGCCGCCCGGCGTGAAGCACCGGTCACGGTCAAGGCCCTGGCCACTGGTGACACGATGACGTTTCCATGTCACGGTGACTTCAATCGCCGCCCATGGGCCTCGTGGATCGCGTTCACCTGCTGAGGAACCTCGGGGGACGCACGTCCCGCCTTCTTGGTGCCCGCCCGCCGCCAACTCCCGCTCGATGTCGGCAATGATCTGATCGTAGTGTGCGGACGTCGTCACATTGACGTCCGGAATCGGATGCGACACCCGCCGGATCGTGACGCCCCGCTCTGCGGCAATCGCCCCCAGATTCTTTCATACGACGCGAGACCGTCAGCCTCGGCCGTGAGGTCGATGATTGTCCGGACTCCCGCGTCGGCCAACGAATCGATGCGCTCCCGCATCGCGAGCTTCTCGAGCCACGCTGCCGAGATGCCACTCGCACCATGGAGTGCCCCGCAAACTGGCCAGCAATAGCGGCGGTCGTGTCGGCGTCGTCGCCAAGATTTGTCGCCGGATGACCCGAACTTCATTCACCCCAGAAATGCCTTTGGCCACGGTCTGTTAGGATGAAGGTGTGGGGTCGGTGGTCTGGGCCGCGCAGACGGGCAGCGGGGGGCAACCCGTGAAGTACGTGATCGCCTATGACATCTGCGAGCCACGCCGCCTCAAGCGGGTGGCCAAACGGCTCGAACAGTCAGCCGTCCGGGTTCAGAAATCGGTCTTCGTGTTGGTTGGCACGCGGAAGGATCTCGATGCCGTGACCGGTGACCTCATGACCATGATCGACGTGACAGAGGACCGTATACAGGCTTGGCCTGTTCACGACTCGGCTGAGATTCATGGCTGGGATGGCGGCACGGCCCTTCCGGGCCATGTCGCGGCGGTTGTGCTCTGCCCCGACGGGGTCATCTATCTGGAGGATCGCGCATGAGCTGGTTTCGGCGGGCGCAGCGGGCGGAGGGGGAGAACCGCGTGGTGCCAGCACTGGCGGCACCGGTGGCTCATGTGATTGGGCCGGGGCGGCTATCGCTCAACTCGGGACGCATTGTCCACGAAGACGAGGAGGGTCGTACGCAAGCCACAGTCCTGCTTGAAGGGCTCGAACTGCTCGCCTGTCACGGTCGCGTCGCCATTGACCCGAGCTGCCTTGCAGCCCTGGCCGAAGCCAATGTGTCGGTGGCCTTTATGTCGGCCGACGGCCGAAAGCTCCTAGCCCGTGTCACCTCGGAGAGCGATCCTCGCCTGATGGGTCGGGTGATGCAGCACCGCGTGCTGGCGGATCCTGCTTTGCGGTCCCGGCTCGCCCGGGCGATCGTCGCGGAGAAGATCCATTCTCAGGCGGGCGCTGCACGACATTACCAGCGGCAGGGCAAGGCCGTTGCGGGCGAGGATCTCGAGCGGCTGACGGATCTCGAAAAACGTGCGGCCGAAACCCGTTCTGTGGAGGAGATTCTGGGTCTCGAGGGAGCCGCCTCCGTCGTCTGGTTTGGCGTGTTCGGTCGCCTGCTGCTCAATCCATGGGAGTTTGACCGGCGGACGCGGCGGCCTCCCGCAGATCCAGTCAATTCCATTCTCAGCCTAGGCTACACGCTCCTCTACCATCGCGTGGCTGCCGCGTGCCAAGCGGCCGGTCTCGAGACCGCCCTCGGCGCGCTGCATGCGTATCGGGCGGGTCGTCTGAGCCTGGCGTGTGATCTGATGGAGCCGTTGCGAGTGCCGGTGGTGGACCGGTGGGTTGTCGGCCTCCTGAACCAGCGGCGGGTAACTCTCGACGACTTTCATGCCGTGGATGGCGAGGGTGTTCGACTCACCAAGCGAGCCTTTCCGAGGGTGCTTGCCGACTGGGAACGGCAGTGGAATGAGTCGCGGACGATGTCGGTCGTCTCTGATCGCGTGCGGGCGTTCTTGGCCGACGTCAAAGATCTCTCGCCGGGGTTCAAGCCGCTCATGAGGGAGCTCGAGCAGAACGGCATCGCCGAGCTGGCATGAGTGGCCGTATCGGCGGCGCGAGACCATCCGTCAGCCGAACGCAGCCTTGAGGCTGGACATCCCCTTGCCATGAAGCTCCGGCCTACGGCCGGGGCTCGCGATGCCATCATTGCACCAATCGCTACTGCGGCGGTTCCGCAACCTACCTTGCCAATGAGGACTATGACCTTCCACTTAATCCGCCGCTCTCGATCCGCCTCCTGTCGCGCCATTTCACTCAGTTGAACGATCTGTTGACGAACCTCGGCTCGCTCCTCCGCTGAAGCATCCGTAGGAAGCGTATCCTTGATCGCTGCCATGCCCTGGCTGATCACTTCGACTACTTTGTGGCTTAGCCTATTTTGTTCTGAGGCGATGCTCTGGATCGCGGAGTACATGGCTGGCAGTGACGGGTTGGCCAAGTCAAGGTAGGCCAGGAACGCCTCCTTATCGAGCCTCTTCCTGCTGATGGAGGCATCGACGACGCTTCGGACCGTGCTCGCACCGGCATCCCAGGGCTCGCTGATCCCGAGTTGTGGGAGCTTGGCCATGGCGTTCCGCATGGGTCACCCTATGAACTTGAGGGGCGGGCGTGCCCTCCGTCTCGGACTACGACGCCAGGGAAACAAAAGTGACACACTTTTTCAGGTCCGGTTCACAGCCGTGCCGCCGTTCCTTCCCCACTGGGCAAAACTGACGCGATCCGAAGGGCATGAATGCCCTTCACGGGGGCGGAGGGGCTGTAACCGAGGACTTCCAGGAGCTTCGGGAGTTCTTCTCCAGGTCTCAATGCCCTTCACGGGGGCGGAGGGGCTGTAACGAGGAGATTACGATAGAAGAGCTCCGGCCTATGTTGTCTCAATGCCCTTCACGGGGGCGGAGGGGCTGTAACGAGCAGGTGGCAAGGATAACGGCGGCGCACGTTATCCGAGTCTCAATGCCCTTCACGGGGGCGGAGGGGCTGTAACGGCGATACTTGGTAATTCGCGGCATCCTCGACATGTCTCAATGCCCTTCACGGGGGCGGAGGGGCTGTAACAGGGCGCCGAATACTATCGGCTATATCCGGTTCCTGCGGTCTCAATGCCCTTCACGGGGGCGGAGGGGCTGTAACGACCAACCTACAACGATTCGATTTCCACGAGCTCGTCTCAATGCCCTTCACGGGGGCGGAGGGGCTGTAACAAGACCTGCTCGCAGTAGCCGCCCGCGCCTGAGTGTCTCAATGCCCTTCACGGGGGCGGAGGGGCTGTAACATGAAAGCCTTGGCTGTCGATTTAGAGAGCCACGAAAGTCTCAATGCCCTTCACGGGGGCGGAGGGGCTGTAACGCGGCTGCTGGGAACTTCCTCCAGTACATCGACGCGATGTCTCAATGCCCTTCACGGGGGCGGAGGGGCTGTAACTTCTCTGGGGTAACCGCGAGGAGCTTGGCCATCTCGTCTCAATGCCCTTCACGG
>Ga0163150_10003112_pt1 | contig 23961 bp, 16 predicted proteins | sample OliLakLV19P2IB_FD_148628 | JGI IMG/M metagenome (GOLD analysis project Ga0163150, IMG submission 148628) | Freshwater microbial mat bacterial communities from Lake Vanda, McMurdo Dry Valleys, Antarctica - Oligotrophic Lake LV.19.P2.IB | ecosystem: Environmental > Aquatic > Freshwater > Lake >...
GTGGGTAAGGGGTGGGTGGAAAATAAGACTACAGGAATTCCGCGCGGACCCACAAGCGGTCAAAAAATGATTCGGCGGGAAAATCGCTGCCACCAGGCAATGAAAAGACCTTGATCGCAATTGTTCAGGCGGCTGCACTGCCGGAAGATGGCGCGGTGCGCGCACGAAGCCTGCAACGGTTCTTCAAAGATATTCCGCTCCTCTGGCTGGCGGTGATTGGTTTGGTGTACATCGGTCTCATCGTCGTCTTCCGGGACTTCACCCCCTTCTACGACGGCGGCCTCTATTACGCGGGTATCGAACGGCTCGTGACGCAGCCCTTCCGCTGGGAACATCTGCATCTCGAGGGGCATGTCTCCCCCATCTACACGGTGATTGTCTCCGCGAGCCAGTTCTTCGCGCAGGGCAACATGATTCCGATCTTCGCGACCAATTTCGCACTCGGTCTGTTCGCGACGTGCATGCTCTACCTCCTCCTGCGCCATGTGCTCGGCGCGGTGACGACGAACGACGAACTCATGATGACGGCGAGCATCTTTGCGATCACGCCGGTTTTCCTGGTCCACGGCTTTCACATCAACCTCGACTTCCCGCTCGCGGTCTTCCTCATACCGTACCTGTACTTTCTTTTAACCAAGAAACTGTGGCTGTCGGGGCTGTTCGCGCTGGCGCTCCTCATGACGAAGGAAACCGGCATCATGGTGTACGTCGTGACGCTCGCGCTCTATCTCCTGATGTACGTCGTGCGTCCATCGGGGGCCGTCCGCCGCGCGTTTCTGAACCTTCTGGAGCAGTGGCCCCTTCTCGTGCCGGGCGTGATCTTTCTTGTGTACTACGCGGGATTCCGGACATTCGCGGGGGGAGGTGTGCCCTACTGGGGACACGGCACCGTCGAGAGCAATCCGCTCTTCATGCTGCTCGACTTCAATCTCGCCGACATGACGCTGCGGAGTTTTCTCGGCAACATCTTCATTCTGAATTTCCACTGGCTGATGACGCTGGTGATCGTCGTAGCGCTGCTGCACTACGCCGTCAGGTGGATGACGGGGCAGCGGACGTCGCCGATCGAAGGAATCAGGTTCGGGGATTTCCTGTTCTTCACGCTGCTGCTTCTGGGCCTGGTGTACATCACGACGCGCGTGCGGCCGTGGAACAATCCGCGCTACGTCCTCGTCGCATTCCCCCTGCTCATCATCGTCTTCCAGTACGCGCTCGTGTCGCTCGTGAAGAGAAGTTCGGTACGCATGGGAATCCTCGGCATCGTTCTGACGCTGATCGCACTCGCCAACGTCGTGACGGTCGATCCCGTTTCAAAAAAATTCTACGGCACGATCATGTTCGGGGAACATCCGTGGCTCGACATGACGACGATGATCGGACCATACGGTTCCCGCCGCGATCAGCAGGCGTATAACCTCGAGCTGCTCGAACTCCATACCGCGACCCACCATGCGCTTATGGCGCTTCGCCCTGCGCCAAACTCCGTCATGCTCGCCGGCCCATATGCCAACTTCTACCTCGCCATCCGGTACCGTAATGAAGACTTCACGCCGACGCTGCGCCTCGCCGACGCGTCGCCGCTGCGATGGTACGACACGATCGAACACATGAAGCCCGATCAGCTGCCTGCGATTCTCGGCGAGCAGCGGGAGTTCACCTATTTCGCATTCCCCAACTTTATCAACGATACGTATCTCGCAGAACTTCACTCGCACTATCCGCTCCTCCGCGAAGACACGTTCGGACGCAGCGGATACCTGGTCCGCACGTACACGTTCGGACTGCCGGAAGCGGCACCAATCGCGGAAGAAACATTATAAATATCATTGAAAAAACAACAGGATGTGTTGCGAGCACAGTCGCAACGTGCGCGACGCAACGGACGGCTGAATGAAGCCACAAAAAAAGTCCTGCGTTCAACGCCGTGCGTTCGGACGGTCGCGGTCTGTCGTCTATAATTGACGCGGATGCGCTCTACCTCTTTGGCATTACCGCTCGGAATCCTCTTGTCGCTCACCGCGACGGCGGCCTTCGCGCGCGGTCCGCTGACGATCGGCACGCAGACACCCGGCGAATTCAGCGAGGTGCGCACGGAGATCGAAGACAAAATCCCCCCCTACCTCGAAGAGTCACAGTGCGGCGGATGGAATACCGACGTGTCGGTCGAAGGAAAAATCGCATCTGCGACCGGGGTGCCGGGAAGAAAGCACAAATGGAACGGGGCGATCCTCGGCGGCATGGGCACGCGCATCGATGATAATGCGAACTCCAATACGAACGACGATTTCTCGTATCCCACGACCGCCAAAGGCCTCACAACCTCCTGCTGGAGCGATCTCGACCAGGCCCTGAAATTCGTCTGGCGCATCAGAGGGCCGCGACCCGGCGAAATCCAGAATGTGGGCATTTGGTTCGATCATCCGTACTTTAGCGATCCCCCCTGCCGATGGCGCATCGATAAGGAGGGGGCGTTCCTCGAGGCTGCACCCGATCAGCCGCTCAAAGACGATAATCCGCTGACGGCGGACAAGTACAAGTACAAGGAGTATGACTTCGACTTCAGGAACAGACAGAACCCCGAGACGTGCACGATGATGTGTCCGTATCTGAATTCATTCCAGTACAGCGACTGCAAAGAGATCGGCGTGGCGGTGGATCCCGACGGCAACGAATATCTCGTCTGCAACCAGTGGGGCATAAAATTCCTCTGCACCGATCAATGGACGGACGGCAACAACGAGTCATGCAATCCCGCAGGACCTCCCACGCAATATCCCAACAGCACGAGCTGCCAGGGCGAAGCCTGTCGCTGTAACGGTCCGGGCTGCACGACCACACCGAACGGCGACATCTACTATTCGTTCTACCGCCGCTACTTCGGTACGTATTCCCGCAGCCAGGTGCCGAAGGACGAGGGCGAAGACAAGGCGTCGAACTTCGCGGACGTCGCGTGCTACGGGTACTACAACGAATTCGATCCGAAGACGCAGCAGACCCACTCGCCCGACCGCCGCTGCGTCATCAACATGGATGTCAAAGACATGCGCGAAACGCAGAAGGGCAAAGGCGAGTTCGGCCAGAACTCGAGCTTCCCGGATATCGATCCCTCCCAGGACGCCAACCAGCGCGACAACGGCGACTTCGATGCTGAAGAGGATCTCTGGTACCAGAAGCTAGGCCGGAGCTTCTCGCTGCTCAACGAAAAAATCTTCGAAGACGAAATGAACAAGGACCTGTCGCAGGTCTATCTCAACATCGACCGTCTCGACCGGGCCGATCTCAAGGCAACGGTGCAGCTCACGACCGAAAAACCCCTCGCGAAGAGCAATGACATCCGCGCGTTCGACGACACGGGAAAAGAGCGCGTCGTGACGGGCTGGTGGCAGAAGCAGGAACAGGAAGTCGCCGAGCTCGTGCACCGTCCGGTGGTGCGCCTGCTCCTGCCGACGGGCTGGGCTTTCGGCGCGGATCCCGACGATCCGCTCTTCAACGACAAGCGCGTGCAATTCAAAACCGGCGAAGCCGGAAGAATCGAGCGCATCGAATTCCAGATCGACGCCGACGAGGACATTCTCGGAATGGCGCTCGCCTACATCGAACGCTCGCTGCTCCTGCACGTCCGCGAAGAGCCCGTGCCGGTCCTCGTGCCGCTGGGTTCGCCGACGGAATTCCGCGCGCGGGCACAGGCGTGGTGCAGCTGGCACATGACGGAGACCGGTGAAAAGGACTGCAGCGGTCTGCCGAGCGACGTCAAAGACCTGATGACCTCGCTCGAGGAGTACGCAGACGAGATAGAAAAAGTGCGCGAGCTGCGATCGGAACTCGCGATGTACGCCGGCAAGATCCTCAAACTCCAGCGCGATCTCACCAAGCCAATCAGCGAGTGGCTGGGGCTCAACATCGACAAGTACAAAGAAATCCTCGAGGAGCAGCAGACGATCAGGAGCATGGTGGAGGGCGAATGGCGGACGGCGCAGCAAAACATGAACGATCTCCATGACGACAAGAACCAGCCGTGGTGCATGAACCAGCGCTTCACTAACCCCGTCTTCTCGTTCCTCGACGAGTGGATGCCGTCTCGGGAGGAGGACGGAAAAATGTCCGGAGACAGGATGCCCAATCTCACCGTCGAGCGCCCCGAAGATCTCATCATCGACCTCTCGACGATCGCTTACATGACAGGCTCCATCGTGCTGCCGGTGCTGCAGCCGATCCAGATCCGGATCACCGACATTCCGTCTCCGCCCAACATCGAAGCAGCGAAGACGCTGCCACCGATGCCGAATATCGACGACATCCAGACCCGCGTCCGTATGACGGCGGATCTTCTCCCCGACCCTCCGACCAACTCTCCCTCCCCCGCTCCTCTCGACATCGCGCCACTCGGTACGGCGAAAATCAACGAGTACCGCAACACGCTGAGCCAGATCAGCGGCAAGACGCAGGAAATGAAAGACGCGTACGAGAAATTCTGGAAGAGCCTCTCGCCGCTGCGTCCCGAAGACGATTCCAGCGATCGCAATGACATCCCCGAAATGAAGCGCCAGCTCGACTGCAAGTACTGGGACGTCCAGCCCTGCACCAACGTCGAAATGGATTTGATGGAACGATTCGTGCGCATCGGTTCACGACCGGACGTGCAGCTTATCGATGATTATCTCTCGATCGGCTATCCCCGCGGCTTCGGAGCGGCCTGCAACCCCGAAGACGACAACTGTATCCCGACGCATCCGGAAGGAATGCCTCCCGGCAGCAAATGGGAAGTGATCGGCCCACGGACGCAGCAGGAGTTCATCGACGATCTCCGCCGTTCCGTCCGCGAGCTGACGCTCCCCGACCCCGTCGGAACGATCGATCCCGACGACATGCCGCCGTACGACGCCGATATCAACCATCTGCTCCCGGCGCATGACGTGCCCGATTCGATCGACCTCTCACCGGCTAGCTCTTCTTCGTCCTCGTCCTCCTGATGTCGCCGCGCCCGCGCATCATCGGCCTCTCGTTCCTGACACTGCTGCTGACGGCACTGCCGGCTGTACCCGCACGGGCGCAGGATTCCGTCGAATCAAGCTGCCTACCGCATGTCTACGACAGAATCGCACACGAGGAACGGTTCTTCCGCAGCGTCCTCTACGGCCAGAAAAAATCGGAGGACCTCCCGGAGGGGAGCGTGCAGTTCGATTCGGAGTTCGATACGTGGATCAAGGTGGAGGAGAACGAATGGCGGTCTCTCGATAACGAAGGACTCACATGGAGCGACACGCTGATGGACAACGAGGCGGATGCCCCACCGCGGCGCGGACTCTTCGAGACGCGCAAAACACCGACGTCGGATCTCATCCCGCCCATCCTGCAATCGATGCGCGCGCTGCAGTGCCGGATGCTTGCCGTCTGCGCGGCCGCGAAGGCGTCGGGATCCGCGGAGGAAGGAGATGAAATCAAAGTGAAACCCGACGGCTGCATCGAATTCACATTCACTGCATTCCCCGGTTGCATCGGCGATAAAAACATCACCACCACGCGTCTCAACGTCTGCGACTCGGCGGTGAAATCGGTGATGGAACGCGAAGCGCGGTTAATACAGCTCGTCATCTCGTACGACGCGGCTTACCGCACGATTCTGCAATTCGCCGGAACATTCGAGGGATTCCTCGATGACTTCCGCTTCCCGCTCCTGCAGCCACTGTGGCAGAGCGTCCGTGCGCTCGGCCAGCTCGACGGCCTTCCGTGTTTCCTCTCACAATGCGATGAATAAATTCCCGCGCATCACGGGCACGTTCCTTGTAGTGACAGCCGGGCTGTTGCTCGCCGCCTGCGAGGACTTCACGACGCCGCGGGCACGCCAGTTCACGGCGCTCGCCCCGTGTACCGCGTCGGGAACGACCTTCGAGACGATGAAATTCGATGAATGGAAGGATGAATACCACAAACGCGTGTCCGAAGTCGTGGAGGCCCACATTCAATCGATCGCACAGACATCGCAGAACCCCCTCCAGTGCACGGCCGAGGATTATGCGTCCGTGCTGCGGCCATCGGACAAGCTTTCCGCCCTCGCATCCGAGCTGCCCGCATGGAAGGACCGGACTGACGGACTTTCCGAGGCCGACGCGGGCTCGGTGCTGCTGGAATATCTCCGCGTCTATGAATGTTCGCTCAACGAACGACGGTATCTTCTGTCGGTTTCTCCGCTACTCCCCACCGAACGCGACACGCCGATGGATATCGGAGACCTCAATACGGAAGTCAGAAAAGAAGTGGCCATTATCGAGAAGGAAGTGGCGATTGCCCGGCCGATTCTCGAACGTACGCTCACCATCGTCGGCGGCTACGACCGTCTGCGTCCGCTCATGATCGACATCGAATGCCTCAAGCGCGCGTCGCTGGACTTGCGCAACGTACTCGGGCTCGCCGCCGAAGCGAGCGCATGCATGCCCCGCATCTGGGACACGCACGGTTCCCTCCGCGATCTCAAAGACTGATGAAGCGCCTCTCCTTCGCCATCGGCACGATGCTGCTCCTGCTCATTGCGGGCAATACGGCGGAGGCAAAACCGCTGTACGACCTGATCAGAGAGGATATGGAAAAGGAAGTCGGAAAAGAGAATATCGACGAGGAAGTCGCGGAATACGTTGCGGCGTTCCACAGAGAAACATGGAAACTGACCAAGGAGGAAGTGGAGAAAATTCTCCAGGGCAAATTCCCGAAGGTCTGCGGCGACCGGGAGACGACCGATCCCGCCCACGAGTTGGGCAGCTGCGACAGGCTCGTCGACTCCGTGCGCGCGCTCGCGGAAAACGAAGCGCGAATCCGCACACTCGGACGTTCGATGCAGGCGACGGCCACGAGTTACGAGCTCCCGATCTCGGATCTGCCCGAACGCACGCTGAAGCTCTCCGCCGACCTGCGCGGCATTCTCAACATTTGGAGCGCGGGTACCGGCAGCGTCAAATCGACGATCACGGGCGCGCTCATCCGCACGATTTCGGCGGATCAGGACACCTTCCGGCCGCTGATGACGACGATCGGCGAAAAACTCAACGAGCTGAAACGCGAGGAGCGGGAAGCCGCGGTCTGGCGCTACCAATACGGCGTGCGTCTCGTGAACGACGACCGCGCTCCGCGCTTCCCCGCCCCCTTCGCCGACGGCCAAAGCGGACCGGGTACGGAGCGGCAGTACCTCTTCAAACACTGGGAAGATCTGGAAGAGACGCTGATGGCGATCTGGGACGAGATAAAAAACGACACGTTCGATCCTCCCCTGTCTACGCAGGAAACCGTGTACTTCACCTTCGGTAAGGACCTGCGTGACGAAACCCTTCCCGACAACATCCTCCTGTGGGCGCGCATCGACGGCAACGCCAACAACGGATTCCCCTTCGGCGACGTCGGGCTCCAGTGGCAGACGCCGCTGCATCCGGTGATGCCGTCGCTGTTGGATACGCAGTCAGAGGAGAGCAAGCTGATTCTCGGCGGCAGATACCCGCCCGAGCCCGTGACGTCGCAGGGACCGACCGACGGCCGGGGCCTCTGCACCAATCCGCTCGCGATGCGCGGATATCTCTGCAGACCGTTCATCGTCATTGGACCGAAGGACCGCTGTCCGACGCCGTCGGAATTCCCGCCGGATTCCATCAACCTCGTGCACTGCACGCACACCGGCTCGCTGCGCTTCAGCGCGTCGGGGCCAGACGTGTGTCGCGAGATCAACTGGAAGGACGGGCAGCCGTTCGACCCTCAGACACAGTGCAAACTCAAGGTCACATGCGCCGACACCTGCACGTTCGAAGGAGTGTCGGGTTCGGCGGTCACGTATCCAAAGAAGGCCGACGGCACCGTGGAAGTATGCATGCAGAACGAGCCGCCCAATCCCGCGACGTATCTTCTGTATCACGAGCTTGTTCACGCCTATCAGTCCTGCACGCTTCCTCCAGGCAACCCGCGCTCGTCCATGACCAAGGAGCAGAAGAATGCACACTGTTGCAGAATCGAAGGTGAAGCGTACCGCGCGAGCTGCGACGTGATGGAACGCGACGGCGTGTTCGCAGGGTCGATCGCGGGTATAACCGCCAACGGAGAGACCTGCGCGGAAGCGCTGACAAATGAATCCTGTGAAGTCCAGCAGAGCCTCGGCAAGTGCTACACGTCCCTCACGTACCCGCGCGCATTCACCGACGGAATGCTCTCGGCCATCAACAATAATCCGAAGAATGTCCCGGCTTCCTGCACTGACGCGATCGATCCGAAAAAAATGGACCCCCGCTTGCAGGCCTTCAAGGAATCCATCGAGCGCCGCAACGACGTCTGCCGGCCGGGCGAGCAAACGACGTACAAGAATCGCATCGGCAACAACCTGTGTTATCTCGGACAATGCGTCGAGCAATCGACCGAACTTCATCGCATCGCGGGCGGCCGTACGCCGGCGGGCGTTTCCGACGAAGCCGCGCCGTGGGACAGTCCGATGACGGGCACGCCGCTCGCCAACATCTTCATGAATCCGCCGCTGCTGCAGGGGAAAATTCCGCTCTACCGCCCCGAACTCCTCGTGCGCGAAATGGAGACGGCGCTCTGCCAGCTGCAGGGCCTGCCGCCGCGCACGCCCCCGGTTCTCTGCACGGTCGATGCCAAGCGCCAGTTCGAACTGCCGCAATCCCTCGGACTCGACATAGCGCTCGGCCTCCTCAAACAACAGGATGAGCAGCAACTCTCGACCAACGATCTCATGCGCCTCTCCCCCGCGCTCGGCGCGCGCATCGGCACCAACATCTACAGCCAGTATCTGCGCGAAGGAAGCAGGTCGTTCGCCGGCGTCCTCACGATCGCCAAGCAGATGATGGAAGACATAAAGAAAATCGAATTCCCCGAGGAAATGTGTCCGATCTATCCCGCTCTGCCGAACCCGTGAAAAAATTCCTGCTCCTGCCGGCCGCCTTCCTGCTCGTCCTTCTGTACGCGCCGCGCGCGCAGGCCCTGAGCGAGCAGTGCGAAGCCGTGCTCGAATTGCCGTCCGTTTCGCAGCACTACACGAGGAAAGTCCTCGAGCGCGCGGAGGCCGGTCTCCTCTATTCGCAGACCGCCGCTCAAAATCCGGACTTCGAGCAATATCTGCCGGACTGGGCGCGGGAAGTCGGATCGGCATGGGCCAAACTCCTCGACTCCGAACTCCGCGTGTCCCAGCAGCAGCAGGGACTGCTCAACCAGACGGCCTGTTTGCGCTTCGACCTCCTGCAGATCGAATGCATGATGGACAAAGTCCGCGATGAAATGAACGCGCAGATCGACCGCGGATCGTTCCTCGCGATCATGCGGCTGCAATCGCTCCTCCAGTTCCTTAACGAGCGTTATCGCCACCTCGAGAACGGCGCGCTCGAACCCGAATATTCCGATCCAACGTGGGGAAAGAAGGGCTGGTTCGACTCGCCCGCGCAGGTGTGGTGCTGCCCGGAGACCATACCCGGCAACGTATGCACCCAGGTTTCGCAGGAGACCTGCAACGCGGGCGACGGCCTCGGTTTCGAATCGCTCCCTCAGTGCGTGACCTGGGGATGCGTCCCGCCGGGACCGATACCGGAAGACACGATCATGTGCCCCTATAACGCCGATTACTCTCCCCCCTTCATCGACGGATTCGGATGCGATCTCGAAACGATGGAACCGCTCACGTCGTTCGTTCCGCTGAAGGACGAGTATGACGCGCTGAAAGTGATCAATGAAGAAGTGACCGAGTATCGCGAATCCGCGGCGGAATTTCTCGAGGTCCAGCGCAAGATCGATGAAATTTTCGAGCGGGCGTCGACGGTTCCGGATCCGCCGGAGCCCCGCGAGCATCTTGAAGCGTACAACTGCGCGCTCCCGGGCGGCTATTGCGAGAACGAGATCACGAAACGCTGCATGCGCGATTCCGAGTGCTCGTCGGGAACCTGCAGGACCCCCACGTGGGTCTGCTCCGAAAACCGCACGCGCAAATGTTTCGACGACGCGCACTGCACGGGCTACGGAACATGTCTTATGGACGAGGAGTCGCCGGATCCCTTCAGCAGCGAGCTGCGCGGACCCTTTTCCGTCGACAAGAACAATATCAAGATCCTCTCGGAATTCCTCGCCCTGCGCACCGACGAAGGTTTGTCGCGCGAATTCAGTGACATGCTGAAAATCCCCAGCGAATTCTCCGCTGAAAAAGCGCAGGAAAAAGCCGACCGCGAAATGCATCAGGGCAGCGTCATCGAACGGCTCATGCGCAACTCCATCCGCATGATGTACACCACCTGGAGCAGGCTCCAGGGCCGCGAGGAGGCCGCTATCTTCCCGGAGGCGGTCGACGCGCAGCTCGAAGTCGCCAACTCCCTGACGCTGCTGCGCACCGCAGTGTCGGATATTTCCAAGCTCGCGCATGACAAGGACGGCTTGCGCAGATTCGTCATCCGCTACGCGTACTTCCTCCGCCGCACCTGCACCAATCGTCCGTGCAGCCTGTCCCTCGAGCAGGTTCTTAAGATTGCACTGGCGGACGAATGCTTCCCCTACACCAACGGCGACTATCTGAGCGACACACCGGACGACACCCGGGCTCAGAAATGCAAGGAGGCGGCGGGATTATAAGGCGTATTAGGTGTGTTGGGTTAATTAGGCATATGAAATCCCATACCTCATACATTTAATTTGCCTAATATACCTCATTAACCCTCCGCACTTTCCTGTAGAATACACCCGTGAAACCGCAAGACTTCGTTCATCTGCATACCCACTCCACGTACTCGCTGCTGGAGGCTTTGCCGAGTCCCGAAGAAGTCGTGCTGCGCGCGAAGGAACTCGGACAGAACGCCGTGGGACTCGCGGACAAAGGATATGTGTACGGCCTGATCGAATTCTATCAATACGCGGAGAAGCACGGACTCAAACCGATTCTCGGACTCGAAGTCTACGTCGCGGCGCGCACGAGAAACGACCGCGAGAGCGGCGTCGATACCAAGAGTTACCCTCTTACGCTGCTGTGCGAAACGCAGGAAGGGTACGCGAATCTATTGAAGCTCACGACGGAAGCCGCGGTCGAAGGAATGTACTACAAACCCCGCGTCGACGCCGAACTCCTGACCAAGTACGGCAAAGGCCTCATCGCCCTCACCGGCCCGATCACCGGCGCAATCGGCCAGGCGGCGCTCGCGGAAGACGGCGAGAGAATCAAGGAACTGACTGAGCAGTACAAGACGTACTTCGGCAAAGACAATGTGTACTTCGAGTTGATGGATCTCCCCAACATGAACGGACAACAGGAGGTGAACCAGCAGCTGGTCAAATGGGGAAAACAGCTGAACGTCCCGCTCGTCGCGACCTGCAACAGCCACTACTGCCGCAGGGAAGACGCCGAAGCGCACGACATTCTCCTCTGCATCCAGAAAGGAGCGAACGTCTCGGACCCGGGGCGTTTCTCGATGCGCGACACGGACTTCTCGATGCGCTCGTTCGAAGAACTCGAAGCGGCGTTCGCCCATGTCCCCGAGGCGCTGGAAAACACGCGAGTCATCGCCGACCGCTGCAACGTGTCCTTCGTGTTCGGCAAGAATCACATCCCGCGCTTCCCCGTCCCCGGCGGACAATCCGAAGAAGCGTACCTCACCAAACTCTGCGAAGAGGGCTTCAAGAAACGCTACCCAAAACCCACTCCCGAGCTCAGAGAACGCCTCGAGTACGAACTCAGCATCATAAAGCAGGTCGGATTCTCCGGCTACTTCCTCATCGTGCAGGACTTCGTGAACGAGGCGAAGCGTCGCGGCATCACGGTGGGGCCGGGACGCGGATCTGCCGCGGGATCGATGGTCAGTTACAGCCTCGGCATCACGGGCGTCGATCCGATCCCCCATGGACTCCTCTTCGAACGTTTTTTGAATCCGGAACGCGTGACGATGCCTGATATCGACCTCGACTTCGCCGACAACCGCCGCGACGAAGTGCTCGAATACGTCCGGCAGAAATACGGAAACGACCGCGTCGCGCAGATTTGTACGTTCGGAACGCTCGCAGCGAGAGCCGCCGTCAAAGACGTGGGGCGCGCGTTCGGCATTCCGTTTTTGGAGATGAACACGCTCGCCAAACTCATCCCCGATCGCCCGGGAACCAAACTTAAGGATGCCATCAACACCTCCGAACTCCGCGCGATCTACGACAGCAACGAGCTCTACCGCAAAGTGATCGACAACGCGCTCAAACTCGAGGGCAAAGCCCGCCACGTGTCGGTCCACGCGTGCGGCGTCATCATTTCCCCCGACCCCTCCACGGAATACACCGCGCTCCAGCGCGCGCCGAAGGACGAGAATATCGTCATTACGCAGTACTCCGCCAAACCCCTCGAATCACTCGGACTCCTCAAAATGGACTTCCTCGGTCTCATGAACCTCACGGTCATTCAGACCACGCTCGAGATCATCAAACGCACACGCAATAAAGAAGTCGACATCAGCACGATCCCCATCAACGACAAGCACACGTTCTCGCTGCTGCAGCATGGGGATACGACGGGCGTCTTCCAGCTGGAATCCGCGGGCATGCGCCGGTATCTCAGACAATTGAAACCGACAGAGTTCGATGACATCACCGCCATGGTCTCGCTGTACCGCCCTGGTCCGATGGAATGGATCGACAGTTTCATCAAGCGCAAGCACGGAAAGGAGAAAGTCACCTACGTGCACGACGACCTCAAGCCGATTCTCGAACCGACGTACGGCATCGGCATCTACCAGGAGCAGATTCTCCAGATCGCACAGGCGTTCGCGGGATTCAGTCTCGGTGAAGCCGACCTTCTGCGTCGCGCCATCGGCAAGAAGATCAAGAAGGAGCTCGACGCGCAGCGCGACAAGTTCATCAAGGGCGCCGTTGCCAAAGGCTACGAACAGAAGCTCGCCGAAAAGATCTTCGACGACGTCATCACGCCGTTCGCCGGCTACGGATTCAACAAATCCCACGCCGTCGGCTATGCGCGCATCGCATACGAAACCGCGTATCTCAAGTCTAACTTCTCCGCCGAATTCATGGCCGCACTCCTCTCGAGCGACGCGCAGGACACTGAGCGCGTGCTGATCGAAATCGAGGAATGCAAAGCGATGAATATCGACGTGCTGCCGCCCGACATCAACGAATCGCTCGCTCACTTCACGGTGGTCGTGCCGGAAAAAGACAAACGCTGGTCGATCCGCTTTGGGCTCGCCGCGATCAAGGGAGTCGGAGAATCATCCGTATACCAGGTCATCGCGGAACGCGAGGCGAACGGCAGATTCGAATCGATCGAGGACTTCGCCCGCCGCGTCCCCGCCAAGATTCTCAACAAGAAGCTCCTCGAATCCCTCGCCAAATCCGGCGCGTTCGACTCGCTGGGCGAGCGCAGGATGATTCTCGACAATTACCCTCTCATCGTCGAATACCGCAAATCCAGCGGCGAGGAAACGGGTTCCCAGACCGACCTCTTCGGCGCGCTCGGGACCAAAATGGAGACGGCCACGATCGATTTCCCCCAGACCCCTCCCGCTACCGCCCAGCAGAAATTGCAGTGGGAAAAAGAAACGCTCGGCCTCTACGTCAGCAGCCACCCGCTCGCGGGCATGCGCAAATACATCGGCCGCAAGGCACGCCTCATCGGCGAACTGACATCCAAAGAAGTGGGAAAGAAAATCACGGTCGCGGGCATCCAGGAAGGCGTGAAGAAAATCCGCACGAAGAAAGGCGACACGATGGGGATCGTCATGCTCGAGGACCCGAGCGGCAAAATGGAAGTCACCCTCTTCCCGCGAATCTACAGCGAAGTCGCCCCGATGCTCGAGCAGCCAGATACCGTCCTCGTCATCGGCGGCACGCTCGATTACCGCATGGGACAGCTGCAGATGCGCGCGGAGGCGGTCAAGCGCGCAAGCCTCTCGACGATGATCAAGCGCGCGAAGGACGAAGGAATCTTCGACGAAGAGGAAGCGCGTACGGGCCTCTCGATCACGCGCCGCACGTTCGAAGTGGAGGAAGCGGTCGTTGCGGTCGACGAGGAAGGCAACGTCATCGCTGGTGAAACGATGGTCGTCAGCCCGGTCGCCGGCGGTGATGATCTTCTCGGGCCGCTCGGCAAGTGGATACTCGCGGGTATGCCCACGGACGACATCATCGCGAAGATGGACGGCACTGCTCCCGACGCGAATGATTCGGCGGAAACATCGGTGTCCTCGGATTCCTCCGATCTTCACACGGTCGAACTCCCCGCACGCGCGAGCAAGCAGCTTCTGCTCGATCTCAAGCAACTCTTCCAGTCCGCTCCGGGCAGGGATCGCGTGCAGCTGAACATCGGCGGACAGCTCATCGTGCTGCCGATGACGGTGGATATGTCGCCCGTATTGCAGGCCAACGTCGAAGCACTGCTCGGCAGATACGCCGCTCATTCGGCCTGAATCAACGAAAGCGGGAGCTGGTCAAAATAAATTGACAGACACGCCCGTATCGCGAAAGATGGAGAGTTGCATGGTGGAACTCTTCGTCACCCTCGGGGTTCTCATCCTCATCGTCCTCGGGGCGGAGAAAGTGCTGTGGATGATTTTCCGGTGGAAGATGGCGCCGTTCCGCTTCCCGTCGACGCAGGATCCCACGGGATCGCATGATTACTATCTTCGCAAAATCCGCCTCTTCGTCATCGCCCACACGATCTTCCTCGCCGCATTCGTCGCCATTTTCTGCATCATCCTATGGTGACGGATACTTCATCCAGCGGGAATCAGGGCATCAGTTTTCCCGGAATGGACGCGGGGGAGGAGTTCCGTTTTTACTTCCGCAGACACTGGCTCAAGGTCGCGCGTTATATCCTGTTCCTCGCACTCTGGATGGCTGCATTCGTTCTGCTCGTCATCGTGTCGGGCGTGGGAACGCAGCAGGATGACTACATGCGGCGGATGATCCTCGTCATTCTCTGCGTGTTTTTTTTAGCGCCGCACTTCTTCTTCCTCGTCAAAATCTACAAACACTTCCTCAGCATTGTCATCGTCACGGACAAGAAGGTGCATCAGTTTCGCCGGACGCTCCTCGCTGTCGACCGCCACGAGAATGTGGACCTGTGGGTGCTGCAGGATATCAAAAAAACGCAGCGCGGCGTGCTGCAGAATATCCTCGGATACGGCAGCCTGGCGCTCGAGGCGCAGAGCACGCAGCTCATCGCGCATTTCACGCCCAACATCAACAATATCTATCACCAGATCGTGAACCTGCGCGAAGTCGCGCGCAACAAGACGATGCCCGTTCAGCAGCAACAGCAGCAACAATCCCAACGCCAGCCGGACTATCAGGAGCAACTCACCCAACAGCAGCAAACCCCTCCTCCCGCCGCGGGAATTCATCAGCAGGGGTGAATGGATTCGCTATACTTTCTGCATGAAGGTCCTGCCGTTTTCCACCGAGTCACTCGACGAAGCCCTGCACATCCTGCGCGAGGGGGGCGTGGTCGCGCATGCGACGGAAACCTGTTACGGGTTCGCATGTGATCTGAAGAATCCGAAAGCCGTGCGGAAATTGTTCGCGATCAAACAACGTCCGGAAAGTCAGCCCATCAGCGCGTTGTTCGAAACCGTCGATGCCGCGAAAAACTATGCGGAATGGAACGAACAGGCCGAAGAACTTTCCGGCAAACTTCCCGGACCGCTGACGCTCATCGTCAAACTCAAACCCAACTCAGGTCTCTACCCGACTCCCGCAGGAGGAGCCACCGTCGGCATCCGCGTGTCGAGTCATGCGCAGGCGGAATCGCTGGTGAAAACATTCGGCTCCCCGCTCAGCACGACCTCCGCCAACCTCCACGGCCAGCCCAATCCCTATTCCGCTGGCGATATCCGGAAACAGTTCGAACATCAGGACCACAAACCCGATCTGATCCTCGATAGCGGCGTTTTGCCACCAACGCCTCCCTCAACGGTCATCGACACTACAGGGGCAAAACTTGAAGAAAAGCGCAGCGGCGACTTGCGGATCTGATGCCAAAGGCGTAAAACACGAACCCATTCCCAAACATTCCATGACAATTCGTACACCCTCTCCGTTGCTGACAGCCGAAGGGAAGGAAGTGCCTACCGTCCAACCTGACACCTCAGCAGGCGCAGCGATCATTCAGGATCGATTCCGACAGCGTTTCGAAACTTTTGCGGCGATAATCGAATCCGAAAGCCGGACGGAATTCATCGGTGCTGACGACGTCAATCCCGAGTAAGACGCCGCGGATACTGTTATGATGCAGACATGGATGCACACTCTCCCGCACCACAGTCTCTTCACACGTGGATGGGCTGGATCGGCATGATCATCGCGCTGAGTGACTACGCATTGTTCGCGGCCGGCGCCATTCATCAGCTGATCTTCTTCGGTGCGGGCGCGATCGCATCCGTTTTCCTGACGTACGCCCTCTACAAAGACAAAGCGCACTACGGCAGCGTCCTGCAGGCTATATTCATCCTGCTGAATCTCATTGGTATGATACGCATCCTGCTTTAAATCTATGTTTTGCCCCCGCTGCAAATCAGAGGACACCGCGGTTATTGATTCGCGCCTCAGCGACGAAGGCCGGTCCGTGCGCAGACGCCGCGAATGTCCGAAGTGCGATTATCGCTTCACGACGTTCGAGCGGCAGGAGATGAGCAACCTCATCGTCGTCAAGCGCGATGGCACGCGCGAACCGTATGCCCGCCAAAAACTCGAACGCGGCATCTGGCTCGCCTGCACCAAGCGGCCCGTCACGCAGGAGCAGGTAGACCGGCTGCTGACGAAGCTCGAGGATGAGTGGGCGGCAGAAGGAGGAGAAGTAAACAGTTCGCAGATCGGCGACGACGTCATGAAGTCACTGAAGAAACTCGATCAGGTCGCGTACATCCGTTTCGCCTCCGTCCACCGCGAATTCAAGGACGTGGATGAGTTCAAAGAAGAGCTGACCAAACTCTTCGGTAAACCCAAGAAGAGATAAGAGGAGCCCCGATCTGGAGTATCTGGCTTCTTCACGCTATTCTCCCTATACTCTTCAACTATGCTGCGCACTCATACCTGCGGCGAATTACGGCAAACCCATGCGGACGAAACCGTCACGCTGTGCGGTTGGGTGCATCGCCGCCGCGACCACGGAGGACTGATCTTCATCGATCTCCGCGATCATTACGGCATGACGCAGGTCGTCATCGCGCCGGAAGCGAAGGATGTCTTCGCCGCGGCAGAGAAGGCGCGTTCGGAGTGGGTATTGAAAGTGACGGGTACGGTGTCGAAACGCCGCGAAGGTGCGGAGCGTTCGGATAATCCGACGGGGGAAATCGAAGTGATGATCAACGCGCTCGAGGTGCTCAGCGAATCGAAGACGCCGCCGTTCGAAATCGATCAGGATAAGGATATCAACGAAGAAGTGCGTCTCAAGTGGCGGTTCCTCGATCTGCGGCGTTCACGCATGCAGGAAATCATGGTCAACCGCGACCGCCTCATCACGCACATCCGTCAGTATATGCATGACAGGAAGTTCACTGAAGTGCAGACCCCCATCCTCGCCAATTCCTCCCCCGAAGGCGCGCGCGATTACCTCGTCCCCAGCCGCATTCACCCGGGACAGTTCTACGCGCTTCCCCAGGCCCCGCAGCAGTTCAAGCAGCTCCTGATGGTCGCTGGTCTCGACCGCTACTTTCAGATCGCTCCGTGCTTCCGCGACGAAGATCCCCGCGCGGACCGTCATCCGGGAGAATTCTATCAGCTGGACCTCGAAATGAGCTTTGTGACGCAGGAGGACGTTTTCGCCGTCGCCGAACCGCTCATGATCGAACTCACGCACACATTCAGCGACAAGAAAGTCGTCTGGGATCCGTTCCCGCGGATCAAATGGCACGACGCGCTGAACAAATACGGTATTGATAAACCCGACCTCCGCTACGAGCTTCATCTCCAGGACGTGACCGAAGCGGTGAAGGGGTGCGGGTTCAGCGTCTTTGCGGACGTCGTCGAAAAGAAAGGAGTGGTGAAAGCGCTCGTCGTCCCCGGCGCCGCGACATTCAGCCGAAAAGATATCGACGAACTGACAGAAACCGCCAAGACCTACGGCGCGAAGGGGCTCGCGTACATCCTCGTGAAAGACGATCCCTCGTCTACGCTCGGGACAGGCTCTCTGCAATCCCCGATTGTGAAGTTCCTCGGTGATGATCTCGCACAGAAGTTAACAAAAGATCTCGGTGCCAAAGCCGGCGATGCCGTGTTCTTCGCGGCGGATAAATGGAAGGCGGCGTGCACCGTCCTCGGACAGGTCCGCATTCATTGCGCGAAGAAGCAGAACCTCGCCGACCCCAAAGCTGCCGCCTGGGCATGGATCGTCGATTTCCCGATGTACGAGTGGAACGAGGAAGACAAGAAGATCGACTTCTCCCACAACCCCTTCTCGATGCCGCAGGGCGGCATGGAGGCGCTTTTGACAAAGGATCCGACCGAGATTCTCGCCTACCAGTACGACTTCGTCTGCAACGGGTTTGAACTCACCTCAGGCGCAATCCGCAACCATCGTCCCGACATCATGTACAAGGCCTTTGAAATTGCTGGGTACTCAAAAGAAGAAGTCGACAAGAAGTTCGGGGCGATGATCCGCGCCTTTGAATACGGCGCGCCACCGCACGGCGGCTGCGCTCCGGGCATCGACCGCCTCATGATGGTGCTCTGGGAATTCCCGAGCATCCGCGACATCTACGCCTTCCCGAAGAACGGCAAAGCGCAGGACGCGATGATGAATGCTCCATCAATTGTCTCGCCCAAACAGCTCAAAGAGCTGCATATCAAGCTTGTCGATTGACATCGGCTTTTTCTTATTCGCCACTGTTTTTGCTTTTTCGACTGCGACATTTTGCGAGGGTTTCTGCTGCTGTTCCGCTCTCTGACCGCCGCCATTGACCCTGCCGTGGCGTTCGCGCAGCTGCGCAATTTTTCTTTGAACGGCCTTCTGCGGATCCTGACCGTTTCGATACGCATCCGCTGCGACCAGGTTGATGGATGAATTGTACGTCGAGTAAATACCCTCCCCTCCGGCCATGAACGCCCATTGATAAATATCCGAAACGCCCGGCGGCCCCTTGCTGGGGTCATACTGCACCGTGACGGGCTCCACGGCGTCGTTTCCTCCCCTGGCCACAAGCATCTGACCATAGGATTTTGTGACGGCGTCCGACCCATGATGGCCCTCCGGCGGCACCTTCGCTGCACCGAGTTTGTGCTCCTGGCCCCGGACCATCTTCTGATCCAGCTCGAAGGCATTTGCGCTCATCAGCGCCTGTCCCGGCACCCACTGGAATCCGTTTTCGTCGAAAGTCTGTCCGTGCGCCAGCTGATGGAACGGCGTCGAACTGAAATTGCTGTCGATGAATTGCTGCAGGCTGACGAGCAGACGGTCGCGCTTGTTTTTCTTGCCCTGACCGTGCGCGAGTCGTCCGATGAGGTGGAAGAGCACGTCGGGCGTGACTTTGGTTCCGATCAACAGCTGGCGAATGCGGGGGAAATCCCATGCCTCCTTCAGAATTGACGCGGGAACGATGAACAGCTTGTCTCCCGGCTGTCCGAACCATGCCTGCAGAGCCTCGGGCGCGTCTGCGCTTCCGTTGTACCCGAACACCTGAGCGTCCTTTTTGTCTTTCCTCTTTGCGTACACCTCGCGGAACATCTTCACGGCATGCGCGATGAGCTTCGTGTGGACAACGAGAAGGGTGTTGTTCTTCCCCGGCTGCGGAAGATCGAGTTGTTCGAAGAGCGGCAGAGTCCTGAGGTGCTCTTCCAGCAGCTGCTCGAGAGCTTCCTGTGATTCGGCGGGGTAGTGCTTTAGTTTTTCGCCGGGGAAGACGCGCACGCCGAAATCATTCAAATGCCCCTCACGAATCGATTCGAGATAGCTGTGCGCCGGCGAGAGCCTCTCCCAATTTTTTCCGTACCAGCGCGAACCCGCCGCGATCACGAGCGGCGTCTGCCTGGCGCCGGATTCGAGCACGCGCCCCTGGAAAATCATCGGATCACGCCGCTGCGCCTCGTCGCAGAGGACGACGCGCACGTGCCGCAGGAATGACTGGCTCATTTTTTCGAACGACATGCTGCTGACGAATGCCCCGATCGGCATGAGCGCGATGCGGGCGTCCTCGAGCGACGCTTCCTCTTTGCTGATCGTGCCCTTGGCATGCACGGGATAATTTTTGGGAATCGCATACGCGGCATCACCGGTGAATCCTTCGGCGGACAACTCCCCCGTGGGCGGCGTCAGCGGCAGAAGTTCGGGCGTTTTGTCGGGGCCGGTGATGAGGACGCCGCGCCGCGCGAGCAACTGCACGAGAACTTCCGCCACTTCGTCGGAAACGCCGCCATGTTCCTTCATCGCGCGCCGTACGATCTTCCAGGCGTCTTTCAGGTCGTGCATTCCTTCCTGCATCAATTCCTGCCAATCCATTCTCGCGAACAATGTTTTCACCGGCGCTTCCAGCTTGGAGATCTTGGTGTGCATGCTCGCCGCTTCCTTATCCGTCATGTCGAACGGCGGCAGATGCAGCACGTGCCGCAACCCCATGTCCGCGCCGCGGACTTTGCCCGGAAGGTGCTGTGCTTTCGCGGTACAGAACACGATTTTCTCCGATGCATCGCCCGGTGCGAGCGTCGCGTCCAGTTCTTCGCGGCACGCCTGCATGACCGCTCCGAGTACCAGTGATTTTCCCGTACCTGGAGGATTTTCGATGAAGAGAGAATTCGGGGAATTTTTCCCGTCGACGAGCGTCGTCGGTATCCAGATCAGATGTCCGCGCTGCGACCGGCGAAGCACTTTTTCGTTGAGTACCGACCCGTTGCCATCGAGCCCGTTGAGCAGCCCCCATAGCCGCTGCGAGATATGGCGATGGAACTCCGGAGCGGGCGCGAATTTCTTCTGCAAAAATTCCTCCGCTTCCTCGGGCGGATAGACGCTGCCGGGATTATCCTCGGGCGGAAACACCTGACTCAGCTCGGCTATCCTCCTCTTGTACTGCCGGGCGAACGCGAGGGTCGGCGTGGCCACTTTTCGCTTCTCATGAAATTCCGCGAGCGGAGCGTCGATTGGCCGATTCACTGATCTCTTCGCCATAAGGGAAGTATCGTACCTCCCGCATGATATGGCGCAAGCCCCCTCGTTGACCGCTGGGCCCTGCGGGTGGTATACCTGAGCACTTATGCCCGAGAGCCAGCTTTTCCTACCGGAGGACGGCCTGAAGAGCCATAAACTTCGCAGTGTCCGCCTGCAAAACAAGACCCTGCAAAGAGTCCGGCATGATGTCAAAGAACATGGTGACGAGCCGGACGAATCCATCGCTCTGCTGATCGCCGAAACCCGAATTCTTGCACTCGAGCTGCAGCCGAAACGCTTCGCCGAACTGGCTGGCATGCATTATCACGCCGTCAAAAATGTGGAAACGCCGGGTACGCATCCGCAGCACGAATCATATTCGCGCATTTACCGTTTCTGGGAGCAGAGAAAAGTCCCCAAGGAAACGCGGCAGAAACTGCTCGACCTTCTGGTCCCCGAAACAACCGATGAGGGGCGGCCGTGGAGAAGGTCCGTGGAGGGTCTCTACTGGAAGTGGATCTATCAGAAGGGTGAAGACAAATTCGCGGAGGCATCGCGCCACGCCAATCCCCAGCAAAAGCCGCTCACATACGGCACCATCTGGCAGCGGCACGCCGTGAATGTGATTCCCGAATACCGCGAGCCGCAGATCATCGGGGATCGTCTCGACCGCGATCCCGGCGAAACCGGCGAAATCTGGACGGAGCAGAAGCTGCGGCGATTTCAGGAACAGAACGTTCCCCCGCCACTCGCCCGTCTCCTGACGGCGATGGAGACCGGCATCGACGGCATCGCGATGAACATCCGGGGCTTGGTGGATGAATTTGGTATCACGCAGGAGACCGCGGCCATCCTGCTCAAGGGGCGGATGCCCAGGATCGAAGCGCTTTTCCCGATCGTCCGACGGGTCATTCCGGCGAAAGAACACGAATCCTTCCTGCGGGAACTTGTTGCCTGCAGGCCGGCAGATACAGAAACATTCGCGGAGGCATTCGAGCGGGTCCGCGATATCAACGGATGGACCAACCGCGAAATTTCCCTGCTGTTGGACGTCGCTCCTCCTGAGGTGCGACTGGATGGATACAAATCCCCGCGCAAAGAAGTCTACCGGCCGTCGCACGTCCTCCGGACGATGTATCAGGACGTGCAGTTCTCAGCCCAGACCCCCGCCAAGGCGGCGATCGACATCATCACGACGCCCAAGAACGGAGGCGATCCCGACGAACGGGAACGGGAAGAGCTTGAGACCATCTTCATGGGGGGTGTAGTGGAGCAGTTGCGCACGACCGCGGCGCGCAACTCACGGCTGCGTCTGCAACGGACGCTCTGTGGCGTGACGCCAGAGGAGCTTGCCGAGGAATCGGCATACGATGCCGCCACGATCCTCAAAATTGAACGCAGCGAACTCTGGATCAGTGAGAAGGATGAAAACGCGCTGATCGAGCTGACGAGAAATTTTGCGATACAGAAAGCGGCGTTCGCGCTCGAAAAACATGGGGAGCAACAGGAAATACTCTCGCGGGCACCGGAGACCGTTCCCTCCGCCATCGAACTTCTTGCGGAGCGTCACGGCGGATATATCCCGGTCGAACGCCTGACGAAGGATCCGGAAGGGCACAAAGTCAGCATCGAACTGCTCAAGGCAATAGCCCACAACGAGAACTGTCCGCCGCTGCCCAAACTCAAATGGATTCTTCAGCAGGGCGGGCTCGCATTCAGTCCGAAGCTCGAACGCGACTGGTACGAACGGATGGCCGAACATCTATCGCAAGAGCAGGCATGGAAAGGCCCCCTGGCCCGGGGACTGGGAATCATCATTTATTCGAAGCAAAACACGGTCAGCGAATTCTGGCGGGAAAATCTCAGCGGAGACATCAGCTACCCGAGTCTCACGCGCAACATCCAGCAACTCAATGGCGCGGCACACCCCGCCGCGTGGCCGGCCATCACGCGCCATCTCTATGCCGCCGGCATGGATCGTAAAGATCCGCAGTACGCATACATCGAGCAGTTGTTCGAACGTCAGGACGATGTCCGCAGCGGCGGCAAAAAATCGTTGCATGCCGCGCAGGAAACGTTGATCGAGTGGCGCAAAGACATGAAAGGGAAACGCAAAGATCCCGAGAAGTACGAGTTCCGCCTCGGCCTGACCCGCAAGGAGCGGGGTCTGCCGGATAAGAAGATGACGGCAAAGGCCTGAGGCGGCGAAGCGGCTCTATGCAGGTCACGAATAAGCAGGTAAACCGTCATCAATGATGATGCCCCGACCCTTCCCTCTTCTTTTCGTCATCGGTCTCTTTCTCTCCGGCTGCGGCGCTGCCAACAGTCTCGCTTGGCCGCTGCCCGATGCGGGCAGTCGTCCCACGCCGCTGCACTTCGGCCTCTACGTGACACCGGACCCCGACGAAAATCCCATTGATCCTCCTGAGCGCTTCACCGGATATCACGCGGCGACGGACTTCGAGGTGTACCGGGGCGAAGCGAAGAAAGACGTGCCGGTGTACGCGATCTGCGGCGGGAAGATCATCTTCAGCGGACACAGCGAAGGATACGGCGGTCTCATCACGCAGCATTGTTCGATCAAAGGCGAACCCGTCACGGTCATTTACGGACATCTCACGGTCGACTCGCTTGTGGACGCGGACACGCTCGCCGGCACCGGCCAGACCATCGGCATACTGGGAACCGGACGAAGTTCGGAAACCGACGGCAACCGCAAACATCTGCATCTGGGCATCGTGAAAGGACACGGCGGAGGCGTCGCAGGATATGTGCAGAACGAATCGGAACTCGACGGCTATATCGATCCGATGTCGGTTTTGCGGTAATGAATGCTCACCACTCCCACCAACTAAAATTTCATTTTCAGCATCTCCCCCCCC
>Ga0163150_10003113_pt1 | contig 23961 bp, 16 predicted proteins | sample OliLakLV19P2IB_FD_148628 | JGI IMG/M metagenome (GOLD analysis project Ga0163150, IMG submission 148628) | Freshwater microbial mat bacterial communities from Lake Vanda, McMurdo Dry Valleys, Antarctica - Oligotrophic Lake LV.19.P2.IB | ecosystem: Environmental > Aquatic > Freshwater > Lake >...
GTGTTTTTACCTGATTCGATAACAGTTTTAAAGGTTTCAAAACCCATGAAGCCCGGAACTGCCCCTATAACAAGATCTTTATCTGCAACTAATTCTTTAATTGTCTCTTTATTAGAAAGGTCAGCTTTTATGGTCTTAATATTGAACTCGTTTAATCTGGAAAGATTTTCTTCACTTATATCTGCAGAATGGACCTCAAAATCCTTGCAAAGATCTACTGCCATGGCTCTTCCAACCATACCTGCACCGAGAACGATAATTTTTTTCATAAAAAATACATTTATAATTTCAGCACAAATTTACACAGGCTTTTGTTTAATTCAATAATTATAAGCAACTACAGAAATTTACATTCGAATTTTGATTTGGGATCTCAGGATGTGAACCCTCATTCATTTTTGTTTGAATAATGGTTGCTGATATTTGTTTGAAATATTTTCTCGCCGCAGTTTTTTTTAAAGTACAAAAAAAAAGAGTCAACTTTCGTTGACTCTTTTTTTATTTAATATATTATCTCGCTATGATTAATCGCTCAACCGTCATTTCACTGTTGCCGGAATATTTAACAAAATATATTCCGGAAGGAAGTGTTTGAATATGGATATCAAAGATATTTGTGCCCTCTGACAATTCAACAGATTCTGATTTTACGATTACACCTAATTCATTTGTAATGATAAGAATTCCGCCTTCATTGTAAATGGATTCCACTTCAACCTGAACAAAATTATTTGCAGGATTTGGAGCTAGAGATATAGACAACTTCGCGTCAATTCCATCATCTAATTTTGGTGCCGCCACTGTTTTTACTTTAAATCGGAAAGAACAAGGTGCACATTCCACTCCTCCGCAAACGGGGTAGATAAACACTTCGTAATTGCCGTTCAGCGTTGGAGTATATGTTACAGGTAATCCGATTCCGGTGGAAACGGTTATTCCATTTCTTTTCACAACCCATGTATAGGTTGCAGCACATTCTCCAAAACAAGTATAGCTACCGTTTAATGTAAATGGAACATTGGTTCTCCAATTATATAAAGTTCCGCAAGGTTGGTTATGCATTGTTTTTGTGGCGTTACTCACATCAAATAATCCCCAAGAACCGCAATCACATATCGGCGCATCAACAACTACAAATCTAATTGAGCAGGTGCCGCATTCAGTTCCATTACAAGATCCGGTAAAGGTTAAGAAGTATACGCCCGGCGTAGTAAAGGTAAATGTTGGCAAACCGGTTCCGGATAAAGTTACTGGTCCTGCTAAATTCCATTCTAAATCTGGTCCACAAACTGCAACATCACCAATACATAAATATCCTCCGGCAACAAAATTTATATTTGTGCCGACAGGTATGCTGTTGAAACTATCGCCACAATCTGCAAGTATGGAGTAATCAGCAGCTACGGGAACATCTACAATTGCGCCGAATGATTCCCAAGTTCCGCACTCACATAATGGTACATCTTCTACCACAAAAGTAATTACACAACTATCGCATAAATTACCACCACAATATCCATACATTGTTAAAACATAAGTTCCTGCAGTTGTAGTTGCAAAAGAAGGTAATCCGGTTCCGGAAGCAGTTATCGGACCGGTTACATTCCATGTTAATGATGCACCACAAACAGCAACATCACCTATACAATTAATTCCACCACTGTTAAAGGAAATAAATCCAAATGGTTCAATGCCGGAATATGTTCCGCCACATTCTACATCATAAGTATCAATTCCACCACCTGATTCATCGGTTAAATTAAATGGCATCCAGGTTCCGCATTCACATGTTTCTTCTACCACAAAAGTAATTACACAACTATCGCATAAATTACCACCACAATATCCATACATTGTTAAAACATATGTTCCTGCAGTTGTAGTTGCAAAAGAAGGTAATCCGGTTCCGGAAGCAGTTATCGGACCGGTTACATTCCATGTTAATGATGCACCACAAACAGCAACATCACCTATACAATTAATTCCACCACTGTTAAAGGAAATAAATCCAAATGGTTCAATGCCGGAATATGTTCCGCCACATTCTACATCATAAGTATCAATTCCACCACCTGATTCATCGGTTAAATTAAATGGCATCCAGGTTCCGCATTCACATGTTTCTTCTACCACAAAAGTAATTACACAACTATCGCATAAATTACCACCACAATATCCATACATTGTTAAAACATATGTTCCTGCAGTTGTAGTTGCAAAAGAAGGTAATCCGGTTCCGGAAGCAGTTATCGGACCGGTTACATTCCATGTTAATGATGCACCACAAACAGCAACATCACCTATACAATTAATTCCACCACTGTTAAAGGAAATAAATCCAAATGGTTCTATGCCGGAATATGTTCCGCCACATTCTACATCATAAGTATCAATTCCACCACCTGATTCATCGGTTAAATTAAATGGCATCCAGGTTCCGCATTCACAAGCCTCGTCTGCAATTTCAAAATAAATTACACAAGAATCGCAAATATTTCCATCGCATGAACCAGATAATGTTAAGGTATAATTACCTGCAACAGAGAAATTAAATGTTGGATAACCGGTTCCAGAACCACTTACAGGACCACTCATAGTCCAGGTAAGTTCACTGGTGCATAATGAATCTCCGATACAAGTATATCCACCTGCATAAAATACAATAGTGTTACCGACTTCAAAATCAATAGTATCTCCGCAATTTACATCGCCATTTATTGCATCAAATGAATCGAAACTAAATGTTGTCCATTCACCACAGGCACAGGTATCACATTCAGGCAGGGTGATACAAATACTATCCATAGTATGACAACACCATCCGGTTGCATCAGCTAAAGTAAGATCAAAACAAATGGTAGTTCCAGGAGGATAAATACCTGGATCAATAATTACTGTTCCGGAATAAGAACTATCAGGTAATACCGGTGATGCGGGTATTATCGGATTAGGAATAATATTTACAAATGGAGAAACACTTGTAAATACTAGCATGGAAACTGTTTGCGGACTATTATTTGTAAATGTATAATTATAAGAATAAGTACCATCTTCATTACAAATAATATCGCCAATAATTTCGCCACAAGGGTTTTCCATTGGAGCATTACAATAAAATATTAAAGTATCTACACAAACTATACTATCGCCTTCAACTGCACCAGGTACCAACCAATTAATTATTACAATTTGTGGACTTGGAGTGCCAGGTGCGAGATTTAAACAAAGCTCTACAAGTGAGGTAATAGTTCCTGTCGGAATAAATCCTGCATTTGGTGTAAAGGTCATTTGTGATGCATTGCCAGCAGCAGACCATGATCCTAAATATGGGAATCCGAGTTGTGCAGAACCAATAGTTGCACCAGCCGTTATCGGAACTATTTGTATTCCGGAAAAATAGGTGGAATTATAATTATTGGTGATGGAAATTGTTTTACAACATTCTTCTGTAGAATCTGTATGAACACTTATAAATTCACATGGATCGCACACCGGAATCGGGATACAATAAAATGTAGTATCATGACAACAGGAATCTGTGTTATATAATGATGCCTGGAAACAGATTTCCGATGGCAGTGGTCCTGCAGGATAACTGACAGTTAAAAATATTGGTGCGGAAGTTTGTCCCGGTAATAATGTTAAAGGCACAACAAAAGTTGGTGTCAAACTAAATGGTGATGTAATATCATGCAACCATAAATAAGTAGATGTTGCAGTATTATTATTTGTAACTGAAAGTTCAATGGTAAATGTGCCATCTGCGTTGCAATAAATTGTGTCTTCCAAATCGAAACAATCGGTGGAGTCGCAATCGAGTGGAGTATATTCAAAAGATGTTGAATCAACACAACCATTTATTGTGGTTGCAGTTAAAGTTACTGTATATGGAATTCCATATACCGGCATGTTTAACGGACTTAAAGATAAATTTTGTGTGGTGGCAACTGATACATTATTTATTTGCCAATTATAAGATAACATACCCGGTGGTCCATTAATAATATTCGCAACAGGATTTATACATGCAGAATCGCAACCAATTGGCAACATACTCAAATCAGGTAATGGATGAATTGTTACCAAAGAAGATGCTGATGCAGTGCAACCTAAAGCATCGGTAACGGTAACGCTGTATGTTCCGCTGGAATTAATATAAACGGGATTAAATGTATCGCCGTTGCTCCATAAATAACTAATTGCACTTGGTGCATTTGCTGTAAGTTGAATAGAATCGCCGGAACATACTCCGGTAGGATCGCTGTTCGTTATAAACACAGTAGGGGAAGGATTTACTAAAATAGTAATGGAAGCAGCATCGCTACATCCCGTAGCAAGATCAATTGCGCTTAAACTAATAATATGTATTCCGGGAGATAATGCATTAATTGTTAAACTATTTCCTCCGAACACAGGGCTGCCATCAACTATCCAATTTAAGGTGTAAAATCCATTGAGATTTGAATTAATGGTAACGGGATCGTTGCTGCAAAGTGGATTTGGCGATGCTGTTAATGCAATAATCGGTGTTGGATTAATTGTAATAGCAGCAATATTACTTGTAATTACACATCCATTTAAATCAGTTACAACAACCGTATAATTTCCCGATAACGTTGCAAGATAAGAATTAGATGTTGCACCCGGAATTAAAGTTCCGTTATTATACCATTGAAATAAAGTATACAAACCTGCACCCGGAATTGTAATTAAAGTTGGTCCGCAAGAAGGTGTTGCATAAATTAAATTAAATGGTGCCGGAGGAGCAACAATATTAATTGTATCAAAAACAGTAACAGTACATCCGTTTGCATCTGTTCCGGTAACAGAAACAATATATGGTCCTGCGGCATTAAAAATATGTTGTGGATTTTGAACGTTGGAACCGTAAGTATCTCCAAAATTCCAGCTCCAATCTACAATTGGACCACCCAATGTAATTGCACTGAAATTAACAGGGCCATTGCAACCTGTAGGTACAATTGTAGCTGATATGGCAGGCCCATTCAAAACAAAACTATTTGTTGCTATTGCCTGGCAACCAGAAGCAGTAAATACAGTTAACGTGATTGTATAAGGTCCTGGCAATGCATAAGTATGTGGTCCGGGTGTTGCCGAAGTTGTTGTAAATCCATCGCCAAAATCCCAAAAATATCCAGTAATGTTATAACCCGGTAAAAACGTTGAATAATCAGAAACTGAAACAGTATTACAAATAATATTAAAATCAAAATCTGCAGCAACAGGCACAACAATTGTTGTGCAGGCAGCAGCAGGAGGGCAGCAGCCCGGATCTGCATTCGCATAACATACAGTATAATAACTTGCTATTGCATAAGTATGTGAAACAGCATTTCCTGACCCGTTAGTTAAATCGCCAAAACTCCAAAATGGTGTTCCGGTGCATGTTGAATTTGCGGTAAAATTATATACGTTACAATTCGGATTTCCTTGCACGGCAGTTGGTGTATTATTTACACAAAGACAATTTGTTGGAAGGTCACATGTATCGGGTTCAGGTGGACAAATCAAATTATAATATACTGTATTTTGGCAACCATTATTATCTGTAACAGTCACGGAATATGTGCCAACAGAAGTTGCGCCTATTGAGCTTGTTGTATCTCCTCCCGGCAGCCATACAAAGGTATATCCACCCGGACCGTCTAATGCAATTAAATTAACAGTGTCTTGTAACACACCATTAGTATCGCACAATCCGCTATTTGATTGAGATATAATTGTATATGGTGTTGAAAATGCAACAACATTAATATAATCTTTTGCGGTACATCCATTTGCATCTGTTCCAACAACATAATAATTTCCAGGTAATGTTATAGTTGCAGTTGGTCCGCCATAAGGATTATTGGAAGCATCGAACCAAGAATAAGCTGTTCCACCGGTTGCAGTTAGAACAGTGCTTGATCCAAGACAAAAAGGAGCAGCACTTGCATTTATTACCGGTAGCGGATAAATTGTTATCGGTAAAGAAAATGAACCGGTTAATGTAAGGCATGTTGTTTCTGTAATTGTAAGAAGTACATTTTGTAATGCATTCGGAAGTACAGCATGCCATTTAATTGTTGGTGTTGCAGTTCCTTGTCCACTTAATATTGTTCCTGCACTTGGAGGGGTAATTGTCCAAACCACATTTGATAGTCCTGGATAATTTAATATTGCAGTATATATTTCATTTTGATCAGGACACACAGTTTGATTTCCTGTAAATGTAGGAGTTGGTGTAGCCGGAGCATTTAAATTTATTACTGTAGTTGCAGAACAACCATTTTCTGTTACTGTTAAGGTGAGTGATCCGCTTGTAAATGCAGCCGGTAAAGTCAATGAAAAAGGATTTGTATTGCCTGATGCAGTATTAAAGAAAACATCAATAAAACTCCAGCTATAAGACACGCCCGGTGAATATCCTGATGTGGAATAGGTGTAGGTTCCCTGAGGACAAACAATTGTTGGTCCTGTAATAATTGGCGTAACCGGATTTGGTTTAACTATTATTGTAATAATTTGTGGATTGTTACAAACGGAATTTAAAGGAATTGCATTTGCAGTTACGGTATAAGTTCCTACTGTATTAAATACAAATGACGCACTTGTTCCTGTTTGTGGTGAATTGCCCGGAGATGTTGTTACCCAATTACAATTATTTGTGGAAGAAAAAAATGAGGGAGGATTATTTACGCATACACTTGTTGGGCCAAAAATGCTAAAGCTTGGCAGTACTTTTATAATAATAGTATCAGCTCCTTCACAATCTAAAATATCATTCACCATATTACAAATAAGCGTATAATTTCCAGGCGAAGGGAAGGTTACTGATTGAATATATGGTGGTGTATTATAAGGTAAAATTGTTGTTACGGCGGATGGGTCAATTAATGTCCAGGTGTATTGTGATCCGGGAACATAGGGTGCATTATAGGTTTCTGTTGCACCAACACAAACCAATAAAGGACCTAAAATATTAAAGTTGCCATTTGGCATTATGGGAACCGAAACGGTTGTTGTAGAAGCACAAACTGCAGGTGAACAACCTGATACGGTTAAAGAAATTGTGCCAACCGGACCGGGACCCCAATCAACTGTTATACACGAAGTTCCCAATCCTGAAATTATGGTTCCGCCGGTAACTACCCAGGTGTAAGTACAACCGGTTACACTTGTGCAATATTGCACTTCCGGTTCATTTGAACAAACGGGAGTGATACAAAAAATATCAGGTCCGGGAAGATCACTAACTACTACAGTAATGGTATCACTATTACTGCAACAATCGGTACTCGCTGTTAAAATAACAGTATAAGTTCCGGGAAGGGAATAACTATTTGTAACATTGGTAGCACCTAAAGTTGTGGTAAAATTACCATCTCCAAAATCCCAGGTGTATGACGTAAAGGGTCCTGTTGAATTATTAATAAATGTGATAACCTCATTTAAACAGGCATTTATTACACCGGCAACAATTGCAGATGTTGAGCCTATAGAAACTGTACCATTTGGGTAGGCGGAAACTCCTCTTACACAAGCTAATTTACCAGTACACCCTGCAGCATTTATTTCTTCAAGGCATAACAATCCACATTCTCCTAATCCGGTTCCTCCTGCGGTGTTCCATTCCACCATTACCGAATTTGTTCCCTGTCCACTAATAATTGTACCTCCGAATATTGTCCAGTTATAGGTACTGCCCGGCGTATTTATTACAAAATAATTTACGATCTCATCAACACAAAAAGTGTCGCATGCCATATCACCACCCGGTATTCCTCCTGCTCCGTCACTAATGGAGCAGGGATTTAAAGCATATTGAATGTCAGGTTCCGGTATACTATACGCATTTATTATAAAGGTTTCTACCGATGTGCCGTTAGATGCAGTTAAGGTATAGATTCCTGCAACTGTCCAGGTAATGGAAACGGTATTGCCTGCTGCGCTAAGTGTTGGACCGGTGGGCGCAATTGTCCATGTTATGGTTCCAGTTAGGTTAGTTGTATAGGAGGATGAAGTTCCTATACAAATGGTGGAATCGCCGGCTATTTGTGCCTTTGTTTCAAAGCTCCAGAAAATACAAAATAAGCAAAGCGTTAATGCAGTTAAATGTCGTGAAAAAGTCGATTTCATAAATATTTGGTTTATGGGTAATAATAATTCTCAAAAATCAATAAAATCAATATTAAACTTTCCGTAAATGAGTGAATGGTATTATTTTTAACTTAAAGTGCAATATGGGTTATTGAATGGGGTTGGAGATGAGTGGCTTTGTAAGCTATTTAGTTTACTGTATATAGAAATACCGCTATAATAGAAATAAGGGGTAGTGCAAATCAGAAAAACAAATCAGCAGTATTTTTTAAGATAAAAAAAGGCTTTCATGCAGTATGAAAGCCTTTTATTTTATCAGAATAGTTAAAAATACATTATTCTGTTTTTATAAAACTTAATGTTTCACTGCTTGTATTTGTATCAATTTTTATAAAATAAATACCATTTACCAGATTTGAAACGGATATTTGTTTAGTTTCTCCTTTTAATGTTGTAATTGAAATAATTTTTCCTGAAATATCTATAATTGTAATATCAACTTCATCGGCTGTTGTTTCGATGTTTAATTCATGATTTGCAGGATTTGGATAAAGTTGTGTGCCGATTGAAAATTCAGTCTCCATTTCTTCGTCACCCATTCTGCACGCTAGTGCTGTAAAATTATTATTCGAAGAAAAAGGTGAATTAATTATAATTCCCGTTGCTGCGCATTGAGAGCGCACTTTCCATTGGTAAACATTTCCGGGAATAGTTGGGATAGAAATTGTTGGAGTTGCAGCGGTATAATTTACCCATGGTCCGGCGGCAGTTACATTTCTAATTCTAACCTGATAACTCATAGCGCATGCATTACCTGTCCATGTAAGCACTGAAGTATTTGGATTTGTACATCCTGCAAAGGCTAAACCTGTTGGTGTAGGACAACCACACGGAATTGCACAGGAGTTTGCATCAATAAATAATTGATTTACTTCCGGAACTGTCAATAAACGATCATAAAAAACAATATCATCTACGCGGCCATTATAACCGACACCTACTGGCCATCCACCACCTATTTGCACAGGATTTCCCGGTGAACTTGTAACAACTGGTCCTGCAAAATTATACGCCAATATATTATCGATATATAAGGTCCAAACAGAACCTACATTATTATACATACCAACTAAATGGTGCCAACCTGCTCCGGGAGTGATTGGTTGAAAGGTTACCGGAGAAAAAAAGTATCCCTGATAAGGTTTGTTAAGGTCATATATGCATAAATGATAGTCGGAAGGTATGGGAGTGTTTGCCGGATTTGTTTTATTAAACAGCAATTCAAGATCGCTTATAGATGCAGTATATCCTCGATACCACATACTAATGGAATAATCTTCACCTGCCACCATATCAAAAACGGGATCGGGTGTAACGGTTAAATAATCGGTAGGTGCCAACTTCAAAGCACAGTTTGGATTTCCAAATCTGTCAGGACATGGAATTGGAGCACCTGTTGGAGTTATGGTAAATCCATTGGGAGAAAGATCTGTCATTGTGCTTGCACCAAAGGTTACATATAATTGCTGTTGAACTGTTGGAACTTGAGCGCTTATAAATTGTGCGGAAAGAAGTGTTATCAAACAAATAACTAATTTTTGTAAATGCATGATTTTTTTAATAGCGGTAAATTTGTTTTTCATAGTGTTCATATTTAAAGGTTAAAAAAGAATTTAATTTATTTTGTGATGTTCAAATTTTTTGTTGTGGTAGTTCATTGAAATCAAAAATATGATTACAGCAGATAAATAATTTAGTGAATGAGTGAATGGTATTATTTTTAACTTAAAGTGCAATATGGGTTATTGAACGGGGGTACTATTAAGTGGAATGGTGATTACAATTGTGACTCCTTTAGCGGTTTCACTGCCGGGATCAGTTGCTTTGGTTATGAAAAAATGTGCTTTGCCTGTTTGTTTTTCAAGTAATTCGAGCCTTCTTTTGGTAATAATAGCACCCATACTCGTTTTAATGGTATTTGTTTTCTCCGTGTCCGCAATAGTATAACCTACACCATTATCGATTACCTTAATAATTAAATTAGAATCCTGTTTTTCAATATTGATATTTACGTGTCCATTTTCGGGTTTTGGAATTAACCCATGCCATATTGCATTTTCTACAAATGGCTGTATGACCATAGAGGGGATAAAAATTTTATCTGTTTCTAATTCCGGTGCCACTGTAATGGAATATTCCAGTTTGTCACCAAAACGTACCTTTTCAAATTGTAAGTAAAGCGATAGCCGTTCAATTTCTTCTTCCAGTGTTATGTATTTACTTTTTGACGTTTCTAAATTGAGGCGAATTAATCTGGCAAATTGTGTAAGATATTTATTTGCCTCTTTTTTATCGTTTCGGATAATATATTGTTGTACTGAATTAACTGCATTAAATATAAAATGAGGATTCATCATGGATTGTAAAGCCTGTTGTTCGGCGAAAGCAAGATCCTCACTTAACTTTAATTGGATAACAGCTTTTTGTTTGGTTTTATTGATTCTAAAAATAATAACGGAAGAGATCAGGATAGCAATAATTCCTATAAAAAGGGGATTAAACCATCTTTGAGCGTAGAAGGGAGCTTCAATATTTATGGTAATTGAATTATCGGGCAAAGGGATGATATCGCCGTTTATCAAACGGAATTTAAGATGGTGCAAACCAGGGCTTAATCCGCTTAATTCCAGCATGGAAACAGCAGCACTTTGCCAGTTTCCATTATCAATAGCATACTCTACCTGGGGAACGCTTGAAGCATATCGAATTGCTGCATAATGTATTCTAATAAATCCCTTTTTATAATCAGAGGTGATTTTTTCGTTATTTCTGAATGAACCTTTGTCAGAAATTATATTTATAAAATGAAACTTTGGAGTAGGTAAATTAACCGGAGTAATAAAATTATTCCATTTTAAAACACCAAAATCACCTGCAATTGCAAGGGTATTATTTTGAATATAAAAATCTCTTACATCGTTGGTTGGTAATCCATTGGATGTAGTAAGGGGAATTAATTTTTGAAACCCGTTTCTTTTTATTTTTATTCTGTTTAGTCCGGCAGGCGAATTTACCCATAGGGTATCACCTATCAATTGCATTTGGCGTGTCAGGTTGGTAGTTAAGCCATTTTGTGAGTGTGCCTGCCATTTTAAGGAATATTCCCTTGCGTCAAATGCATAAATTCCATATCCATCCGTAGAGATCAGTATAAGATTCTCCTTTTCATAAAATGCAATATCAAGTATACGTTTCCCGGTCAACTCCGGAACATTTATTCTTTTTATGGAATCTTTGTAATTATAAATTCCACTTTCAGAAGAGAACCAAAGCATATTTTTATTATATTGAACACTAAATGATCTTTTAGAAAATATTCGATCCTCGGTCCAGATATTGTTCTTACGCCTAAAAATTGAAACACCATAAGAAAATGCAGCGGCAAATTCATTTTCATTTAACACGGATAAGGATTTTACGGAGCTTCCACCTAACCTCCGCGGAATTAGATCGCTCTTATTTCTATTAATTTCAAATACACCTTCATCTGAAGCAATCAGTAATAAATTTCCGGCGACCTTAAAATCAATTATTCTTGCATATTTATTAATATTTGTGAGGCTGAAATTGCTTTTGTTTTTTTGTTTGTCAATCAAAATGACCGATGCAAAAGAATTGCCTGCCCAGATATTTTCATTACTATCAATAAACAAACAATTAATTGGCAAAAATGAAGCTTCGTTGGAGGAAAAAATTTGTTCCTTATTAAAAAAATCAGCATAAAAAACAAATATCCCGTTCGAAATAGTAGAAATCCAAAAATTTCCTTCAAAATCCTGAGCGATACTATTTACTTTGTATTCGGAAAGTAGAGTTGTGGAATTTCCGTTATGGATATATTGTATTCCTTTATTAAGGTCGAAATGCCAAAGATCATTATTCGAACCAACAAAAAGATTGGGTGTTTGATTTAAATTCGGATTAAAATTTTCAGGAACTATAAATGTGGAGGTCTTGTTAGAAAAAATTCCCTTATAGGTAATATAAAAATATTGAGCATTAGGATTTGTATTTGAATAAAGTAAAGGCAATATAATTTCATCATTTGTAATTTCGGCAACATTGTTTTTTAGACAATAATTAAGTCTTGTTTTATCGCACATTACTGAAAAGTAAATCTTATTATCTAGTTCAAATAATCCGGAAACAGGATTGCATTTGGCGTCATATTTATTGTTTATTTTTACTATGGATTCTTCTTCAATTCTCACAATATCGTAGGGGGAATAAAGATATAACTCATTGGATAAAGTGATCAGATAATCGGATATCCTGTATTTATTATTTAATTCCGCCAAAAGGGAACTGTTTTTTTCGTTATAAACGATGTTGTCTTTTATAAAAAATACCTTTCCATTAAATGTAATCCCCCAAATTCTGTTTTGTTTATCACCAAAAACTAAAGTCACTTCTGTATCGGGGAGACCGTCTTCCGTACTAAATGTTTCAAATGTAACTCCATCATATCTTATAAGACCAATTCCGCTTCCAATCCAGATAAATCCATCATCAGCACAATATAGGCTGTAAATGGTCATTGTTGGAAGGCCGTTCAGGTAGTTGAATTGTTTACTGTAAAAATTTTGAGAAAAACTTTTAACTGAACAAATAATCAATAAACAGGTTATGAATTGTTTTGCCATATCATTGAATTAACAATGCCTGCATTAATTCCTGAATTTTTCTTCGGGAAACCGGTAATAACGAGCCGTCATTCATAATTACACTGTTGCCGTCTTTTTTAATATACTCCACTACGTGAATCAGATTAATATGAAAGGATTTATGTATTCGGAAGAATCCTTCAGGGAGTTGTTGTTCAAATTCTGCCATTGTTTTGGATGCAACAATCTTACTGCCGCTTACAAGATGAAAGATGGTATAATTACTATCGGCTTCCATATAAACTATATCCTTAGCAAGTATGAAATGTATTCCTTCTGAATGTGGAACAGCTATGCGATTCAATTTTGAAGGAGAGGAAAATTTAGTTATGATTTCCTGTATCGACCTTTCATAATTATGGTTAATAGCCCCTTGAACTGATAGTCGCTCCACTACTTTTGACACTGCCTGTTTCAACTCAGCAGCGTCTACGGGTTTTAATAAATAATCTACTGCTGCTTCGCGAAATGCTTTTACAGCGTATTCGTTATGTGCAGTTACGAATACTACCTGGTATTTATTTTCCGGCAGCGAAGATAAAAGGTCAAAACCATTTTGTCCGGGCATAGAAATATCCAAAAAAATTACATCAATATTGTACTGCGTTAAAAAACTGCGTGCATCCTGCGCCGAATGTACCATACCTGCTACAAGCACTTCGGGACAATATTCATGAAGCAGCCAGCTTAAAGTTTCACAAGCGGGAAGTTCATCATCCACCAAAAGAGCATTTATCTGTTCTGACATATTTTGCACGAACTTGCGCATAAAAACAAAATTAACATCAATGAATGAGTAAACTGCTATTGCTGATGAGTAAAAGGTTTTTCTAAATGAGTATTGGTAATTAAAAGTATCATCAAAGCGGGTTTGAAATGTTCGAAAAACAATTTACTCCAGATCACTACTCAGCTTATACCTGCATACCCTGTTATTCCCCTTATCTACCACATAAACGGTTTCTCTTAAATAAGCAACGCCTGAAGGATCAATGAAATTAAACGGTCCGTCACCATTTCCGCCGAAAGAGGTAATTATTTGTTTTGTGCTGCTTGAGCCTGCGGGAGGATTAACACCTTCGTATCCTTTACGGGTAAATTGATATAGCGAATCAGTTCCCGCATCAACAATAAAAATATATCCTGTAAAATCAGGCGCGATATACATATCTGTTGGATTGATAAATCTGTCGGGTTGATATAAAAATCTATCCGCCTTTGTAAAATCAAATACGGTTAATAATGCATTTTCCCCGTAGGAAATTCCAGATTCAGGATCGGATGTTTGTGTTATCCAAAGACATTTATACGGTGCATTTTCGTTAGTGAGCGTTACCATAAATTCAGGCGAAGAGGATAAACCTGATAAACTTTGAGGTGGAGCTGCGAAGGTAGAAATTGCACTTACATCCCAAGTAGATTTTAAATTGCCGGTGGTAGGTGACAAACCATTTGCATAACCAATGTTTTCTCCATTTTCTTCAAAAAACAAAACGGTATTATCAGGACGCGCAATTCCGGAGAGATCGTTTTGTGGACCCTTACGCGCAACATACAAAGTATTATCAGCCAGTGTTGCTAGTCCTGTAAATTCAACAGCTTCATCATCGGCACCGCGAAATGCAGTAATATTTCTGCTTGCATCACAGAAAGGATGTATGAGCGTGTCAATTACCTGAATATTGCCCGATGCAGTTCCTGTTAAATGATAAACTGCAGGAAGATTTTCTAAAATACCATCCTCATCAACATCAATATCCACTCTTCCTGTTACATAAGTATGTAAGCGCCGGTCTTGTGTAACATCTGTGGCACCGGGAATAAAATAGGTGATATAAATTGTTCCTGTTTGGTCCAATATATTTAAACCATTATCATCAATTACATAGATCATTTCGTCATACCCGCAATAAATATCGGTTGGATTTACAAAGTCATCCCAAAATGGTAAAATTGGAACATATCCAACTTCGTCTTGTACAAGATCAGGATCTATTGCACCCTCTTCAAAAATTTCGTCTGTAACCAGATCGGCACGCGTGCCAAATAAAAAATCGCAACTGCTTTGCAGAACAACGGAAATTAAAATGATATATAAAAAAATATTTTTTTTCATTTAATGCGTGTCGCCTTCTTTATTTTTTGTTCTGTTTGGTAAAGTATATGCAATTCCAATCTTATTTATCAAACCTAAATTATTTAAATAATTAAAACCGTAGTCAAAATTAATTGTTCCGTACCTTCTTTTCAGAGATAATCCGAATCCGAATGCGGGATAGGCGGTATCGTCCAGAGCAAAAGTATATCCACTGCGGGCGTACAATAAATTTTTCCAGCAATATTCAAATCCGAGGCTATACGTTTCGTTATTATCGGTTGGATGATTTAATTGCAAAGCAGCAGTAAGCAAATGCGTTTCATTTTTAATAGCATCCCATGCAAAACCCAATCGAAAAACTGTTGGCACCGAAATTTCTGTGAATGCATCTGCCGTTATAGAATCATTTAAATTTAAAACCGGAATTTCTCCTCCGGGTTCCGAATTAAATCCAAAATTGGAAATAGCAACTGCAAAACGTGTATTTGCAATTCCCACATCGTATTGAAATCCAAAATCAAAAACCAGATTTTGATTGTGCACAGATGCGAGGTCTTCCCGAATATATTTAGTGGTAATTCCGAAACTGAATTGATCGGTTAATTCTCTCGCAAGACTAATTCCGATCCCAAGATCCGTAGCCCGAAAAGTTTGTCCGTTGCCAAAGGGTAAAAATTCGGTAGTTACCTCCATTTCACCGGCATCAAAATATTGAAGACTCACTCCTATAAGCGTATTGTCGCCTAATCTGTAAGTAATACCACCAAAATTCATACTTGTATTGGCTGCATAATCGGTATACGCAATTGCAAAATGAAATTTATTAGAATCTAAGCGGGTGATACCTGCAGGGTTCCAGTACAGAGAGGAAACATCATCAACAATGGTGATAAAACTTTCACTGAGTCCCGCAGAACGGGCATCAGGGCCTATTTTTAAAAATTGCCAGCCTGTAGTTGCAGTGCGGCTATCGCCATAAGCAGGCAATATCTGGCCTTTGGCAAACAAAGGACCACACAAAACGCAAACAACTAGCAGGAGGCGCATAACTGCACAAAGAAAATGAAAAAGAAGCAGATACCGTGCTGTTGCGGATCAATAAACCATTATTTTTTTGTTCTGTATAAAAGCACCATCATTATAACGAACAAAATAACATCCGGGAGCCAGAGAATTTCTGTTGATATTCTGTTCACCGGAACCGGAAATCGCAAAGGAATTAATAATTTGTCCTCCGATATTTAAAAATAGGATTTCTGCTGTTTTTGAATTGTTTATTGCATATTTTATTACAATATTTTTTGTGGAAACATCATAAAATATATTCAGATCAACATCAGTAATAATTTCGGAAACTGCAATATTCCCACACTCCAAAGTTTCATTTAATTCAGTTTTAACACCCGGTATCAATTCGATGGAATTAATAATTTTTGTATCGCAACCAACACGACTAATTTCAATAGCATAAATTCCACTAGCATAATATCCTGTTTTATAATCTCCTGAAACATTCGTATTATCAGAAGCAGATGTGCCAATTATATTTATCTCGGCATCATAAATATTTAATCCTGTGGTCACATCTTTAATATTGCCTTCTAAATAACACGCACGTGTATAACTTGGTTGTAAAATGAAGGTGGTTCCAATGCGATCAGTTGCAACTATATTCCCTGATTCAAAATAGGGATATACTCCCCAAACGCCACTGTAACCAGAGTTTGGGCCAAAAGGGCTGGTATCGTAATGTGCAACTTCAATTAGATTTTCAGGTTTATGCGCATCGTGAATAGTTACCCCTTCGGTATAATGTGCTGAAATGAGATATCCATTTAAATAATAAACATTATGTGCAACGGTGGAATCGGGATCACCATGTTTAATGCCATCTAATTTTACCATGTCGCTAACATCTTCTACATGATAACTTTCAATAAATCCATAATTAATTTCATCGGTGGTAAATAAATATTTTCCATCATCACTTAACCAGCAATTGTGTGTTGCAGATGCACCTGTATTTTGTGAGCCTAATAAAACAATATCTGTTTTATCACTTACATCCAACACTTCAAATCTTCCATCATATATTTCTGCTGCCCATAAGGTATCATTTCGCACAAATCCATCATGTATATAAGCATTTGTATAGGCGCCTACATAAACCGGATTTTTAGGATCAGGATTAAGGTCAACAATATATGCACCACCTAAACCGGTAGCAGCTCCTGAAAATCCGAATAAATAGCAAAATCCATTTTCATCTATAAAAATCGTATGGGCAGCAGTGAAGGGATGCAGGATATTCCCCTTAAAGTAAGCCGTATCAATAGAAAGTGGCAGATTTGTGAGGTCTATAATTAACATGCCTTCATCAGCTGCTTCCGTAGAAATATAGGCGTGGTTGTTCCATACTTTAGCTTCGCGCCATATACTTTCGGCACCGGGAATAAAAAATAATTCCTCCGGAGCTTCCGGTGTTGTAATATTTACAATGGAGGTTCCCAGAGAAGTGCCGATTATAGCATATTCTTTTCCTGTGCCGTCGGTATATCCCCAGCATCCGCTCATTTCATAACCTGCGGGATACACAATTTCTGAGGCAACAGATAAGTTGTATTGAGCATTTATTTTACCGTTAAACAGTAAACCAAATGTGAAAACAAAAACATAAATCAAGTTTGTAATTCGCATATTCGCTAATTTATGTAAAAATATTTTACAATTTTGTGATTCATGTAATAAAAATGTAAAAACAAGGTTATGGAAAATATTATTTCAGCAGAAATTGAACAATATATTGCAGAACATTCGTCCAAAGAGTCAACAACCCTTTCTGACCTGAACAGAGAAACTTATATAAAGGCGATGATGCCTCAAATGCTAAGCGGACAAGTGCAAGGGAAATTTCTTGAATTTATTTCCTGCATGATAAGTCCGGAAAACATATTGGAGATCGGCACCTATACGGGTTATAGTGCCATTTGCCTTTCAAAGGGATTAAAACAGGGTGGCAAACTTGTAACTATCGATATAAATGAAGAACTTACTCCAATGGTAAAAAAATTTGTAACATTGGAAAAAATGGAGGATAAAATAGAAGTTTTAACAGGAAATGCGATGCAAATTATTCCAACCTTAACACAACAATTCGACCTTGTTTTTATAGATGCGGATAAAAATAACTACTCCAATTATTTTGACCTTGTAATTGAAAAAGTAAGACCCGGAGGTTGGATACTTGCCGATAATGTTTTGTGGAGTGGAAAGATCATTTCAAACAATATGGATAAGGACACTATTGCGATTGATGCGTACAATAAAAAAATTCAGCAGGATGTTCGGGTGGAAAATGTGATCATTTCTATCCGCGATGGCATCAATATTGCCCGAAAAATTGGATAAATAACAATTTGTTGCGGATAATATTAGTTGATCCTCAGCCGTTTACAGAGGTAATTTTGATTGTGATAAACCGCAACACAAATTACGGAATGAAAAAGGTCTGCACAACGTTTTTTATCCTGCTTAGTACCTTAGCGCTTTCGGCCGGACAGCCAAGTCAGGCGGTATTGGATTATATTGACCAATACAAGGCAATTGCTGTTGCAGAAATGGTGGAGTATAAAATTCCGGCAAGTATCACAATGGCACAAGGAATTCTCGAAAGTGGTGCCGGGCAAAGTGAACTTGCGAAAAAATCAAATAATCATTTCGGAATAAAATGTCATACTGACTGGAAAGGAGAAAAAGTGTATTACGATGATGATGCAAAGGATGAATGTTTCCGCAAATACGATCATGTAGAAGATTCGTATCGCGATCATTCTGAATTTTTATCTTCCAAACAGCGATATGCCGAATTATTTAAGTTGGACGCGGATGATTATAAGGGATGGGCAAAAGGATTAAAAGCTGCAGGTTATGCAACAAATCCGAAGTACGCAGATCTTTTAATAAATCTGATAGAAGAATATGAATTACAGGCTTTGGATAAAATGTCGCTGGCAGAAGTAAAAAAACACAATAAAAAAATAGAAAAAGAGGAGCCAAAAGAAAAGGATATTCCTGTTAATAAGAACGAGAAAACAAAAAGCGACAAAAATTTTACCTGGGGAGGATATAATGAGGATGTTTTTTATTTCAATCGTATTCCTACAGTTACCATTCAATCTGGAGATTCACCTGAAAAACTTGCAGAAAAACACCATAAAAAATTATCGCTTTTAAAAGATTATAATGATATTGAAAATGGCGGCACATTAACTCCGGGTACGAAATTTTATTTGCAGCCAAAACGCAAAAAGGGCGACACTAAATTTCACACGGTGAAAGAAGGCGAAACCATGTGGACCATTTCAAGAGACGAAGGAGTGCGGATGCAACAATTGTATAAATACAATAAAATGCAAAACGGCGAAGAACCTGTGTCGGTGAGCAAATTAATTTAAGGGATAAAAGAAGGGATGAAGTTAAATTGCAAAAAGCCGGAGTAAAGAAGCAAGAATTAAAGGAAACGGGAATAAAGAGTGAGAAGAAGAGTGAACCCAAACCGGAAGAAAAAAAACAGCCAAAGGAGGAAGAAATTAAAGAGAAGGCTCCTGCAGAAAAAGTAATCAAGGATAATAGTAATGATGAATTTATAGATTTTGATGAGGAAATTATTGCACCCGAAATAAAAAATAACCCACCCGGGGCACAAGGGGAAAAAGAAATTAAGGCAGACGAGGTAAAACCGCCTGTAATACAGGAAATAAAGATTGCGGTAACCCACACTGTTGCTGCAAAAGAAACCCTATATGGACTTTCAAAAATATATGGCGTTACCGTAACTCAAATTCAGGAATGGAATGAGTTAAAAGATTATACCATTAGCATTGGGCAAAAATTGATCGTTGGATATAAATAATTTATAATTTGCAAATACAGGATCTCCAATTTGAACCCTATATTCCTTCTGAAAAAATACAGGAACGTGTATTACAATTAGGAATTGAACTCAATAAAAAATTTGCAGATAAGGATCCGATATTTATTATTGTTTTAAATGGTGCATTTATTTTTGCCGCTGATCTTATTCGGCAATTTAATGGAGATTGCGAAACAATATTTACAAGAATAAAATCTTATACAGGCACTGTATCCGGAGAAATTCAAACCTTTAGTGGTTTTGATCACAAGGTAAATAACAGAAATATCATTTTTATTGAAGACATTATCGATACCGGAAAAACGATAATGCATCTGTTTAAAGAAATAGAAAAATTAAACCCGGCTTCCGTTACAACAATTGCCTTACTGCAAAAAAATATTCACCGCCCAAATTTAATTAAAGCAGACCTTATCGGTTTCGAAATTCCCAATGTATTTGTAGTTGGTTATGGATTGGATTATGAAGAAAAAGGAAGAAATTTAGCTGGAATTTGGGTGGAGAAAACGTGAACCGTAAATCCTAATTTCGCGCTGCAATCGGAGGAAACGCAACGTTCACTAAATAGTCAAGAGTCATTGGTCAAGAGTAAAACATTCGGCTATCGTGGATCTACTCATTACTCATTTCGTGAATCGTCAATCGTGAATCGTGAGTCCGCGATGCAGTCGGAGGAGCCTCAATGTTCACTAATTAGTCAAGAGTCATTGGGCCGGAGTAAAGGCGGCGACTACATGCGAGTTACAGCAAAAGTTACTAACAAAAGTTAATTACTTATTGCCGTTTATTATATCTCAAAATCTGCCTAAACCCTATCTTTATTAGTCTTTCCCATTGTTGCTTTCCTTTAAGGTTCCAACAAAAGATAAACGGAATAGAGTGTATTTGGTTTTATCGTCAATATCGCCTATTAAAATCATTTAACGATGCCATTATCAAATAAAACAAAACAGATTCTAAAGGAATATTATGATAATCAACTTTCCGAGATAGAATCGTAACTTAATAGTTTAGATATACGCCGTGCGGCTTTAGAGGTTATTAAAAGAAAAATAAACGAGGAGCTTTCTATTCTTGGTTTTAAGGCTAACCTGTTTACAAATGTGGAGACTACTATGTTTTCTAATGGCGGCTTCCCCGATAACTATAACCCTAAAATGACTTGGGTTAAAAAAATCATTTTTGCCATTGGGGCATTAAGTAAGCCATGCACGACAGCAGAAATTGTTGATTACTTAATAAGTATAGAACCAGCTCTTGGTAGACCAAGGACTAAATCTATTGGTAGCGTTTCGGCTATATTAAGCGTCAATAAAGGCGATTTATTTACGAAAGAGAAAAATAAAAATGGCGAAACAGAATTTTATTATGAATAATAAAAAAGCCTTGAAACTTGAATGTAACAAGGCTTTAAAAGATATTGACGAAGGCTCTTAGCTCAATAGGACAGAGTAGCTCAACTTAGAGTTGGATAAAGGTTCAAATCCTTTAGAGCTTTCTATTTTAGTTCAGTGTTGACGCACTGGAAGCAAAGCAGACGACCACATTAGAGTAGTTTTAAGCCCTGATACCACCTATTCCACATTAGAGAAAGGTTAAACGGTTGAGGGGCTTTGCTTTTTTAAAGAACTGAAACAAATGTATAATAATTCGTTTGGTATTACCAAAAAATTTTAATCCTTTTTTGGTTCTTGCAGAAAATCTACCTTTTCTCCTGCGTCTTGCAACTCTCCTTTAGCCGCTAGTCTTAATCTTAACCTTGCCCAAGCTGAAAAACCCATCCCGCTTAATTCTGCGGCTTTATAAAAGGCTGTTTTTTCATCCGCTGAAAGTTTGATTAAAACCTGCTCATTTTTTTTCATAAACAAAGGTATAAAAAAAGTATATACTTTGTATGATATCATTTAGAAAGTATATGTAATATATATACTTTTGTAATACTAAACAAATTACCGATGAACAATTTTAAATCAATTCTCGAATTTCAAAAGCATTTTGATACAGATGAAAAATGCAGGTTACATCTTGAGGAACAAAGGTGGGGTAATACTGCTGCGTGTCCGTTCTGCGGGTCTATTAACGTAACCAGACTAAAGACGGCAAAAGGTTTCAATGTAATGAGAAGCAATGCAGGAAACAATTTAGTGTATTAGTGGGAAGGGTAGCCGAAAATACTAAAATTCCTCTTACAAAATGGTTCTTAGCTATGTATATACTTTCAAACCACAGCAAAGGGATAAGCAGTTTACAGCTTTCTATTTGGTTAGGTGTTACACCAAAGACAGCTTGGTTTCTTAACCACCGTATAAGGGTAATGCTGGCAGAGAAAGCCCCTAAAGTATTAAGAGGGGTTGTAGAAGTAGATGAAACCTATGTAGGTGGTAAAATTTCAAACAAGCACGTGAGCAAAAGAAAGGAATTAGGGAAATTTGATAATAAGACTATCGTATTTGGTGCAGTAGAACGTGAGGGTAGAATAGTTACAAAAGTAGTTCCGGACACAAAAGTTGAAACCCTTGAAAATGCAGTTAACGATAGTGTGCAGAAAGGAGAAATTATGGTAAGTGAATATTGCGGCCCCAACAGATATGAAAGATTTGTTATAACTTTGGGTATGGCAAAGAAAAAAACCATGAAAACAGGTATAGGTATATGCCAAATTTGAAGCGAACAGTGAATTTCTTTCACAAGAAAAGGAAGGTAATTTTCTTATAGCAAACTATAAATGTTTGAATGGTCATATATTTTCAAAAATGCTTTATAATAAAAAATATATTTAATCTGATGGCAAAGGATAAGAACTCACCTAAGAAAACTACTGATACATTTCTTAAAATGACTAAGGCAATCGAAAGCGGGAAACCCAAGCTAAAGCCTAAAAAGAATACAAAGAGGTGAAATTGAACTTATTTAAAAGGTAGCTGAAACCCTATGGTGACAGTGCTAACTTGGAACTTTTCAATTTTGAATGAACATTTTCTGACAACAATTGACAACGAACTGACACGACAAGCCAACGCAGAAAAAAATAAAAGAGCCCACCCACAAAAAATTCAAAGCCAACGCACATTGCACACATTTGCCTTTGCCTGCCACCGCATAAACCTACCTAAAGGCAAAGTCAAAAGAGTGCAATTACCAACGCTTTAATTAAAGTCGTTCCGTGTAAGTGTCTTACTTCCCAAGAGGACAAGACAATCCCGATTATTTATTAAGGAAGATGCTGCAATGACATCATCAGTTGAACCAATAACAAGACGGTCAATTTCCTTATTGTAATATTCAATCATTTTGTTGTAGGACACTTCAATGGTTTCATCGTGTGAAAGAAAAGTTTTAATCCCAAAGTTTTGACAGGCAAAAAACAAAGGGAAGTAATCTACATTGACTAAGACCGTATCAAAATAACCGATGAATGACAAGCATCCAGCATTGATAAGATTATCACCCAAAATATAACCAGTTGAACAAGCACAGGTGTAGAAAAGTGAGTTAGCAAATGTTGCAGAGTTATTTACACTTACATAAACTTCATGCGACACCAACTCTTCATCATTACCATGTGTCAATGCAATAAAAATAAATCTACCACAATTGGCAGCCAACAAAGTATTATTGATGTTTGCTTCAGTACAATCTAAACCACGAATGGAAAGGTTTGTTATCAGAGCATTTGTAACAACGACAGCCGAAATATCACCGTGGCTATCTTCAAAGTATTCGCCAAGTTCAAAGTCATTGTCATCGTAAGCAATAAAAGTATTAATCATCAAGTTTAGTTTTTTGACGAGAGAGTAAATCAACAGCAAGTTTTAAAATGTTTCTCTCCATTTGTTTTCCGATTTCCGTTTGTTGTCTTATGCTTTCAAGAATATTATCAAGGGTATAAGTTTTTCCATCCTTTGTTTTCAAGTATGGTTTTGCTCTTTTTTCTTCTGACTGTTTTGTAATCCAATCTTCTAAAACAGCATCTACCCTTGCGTCCAATTTATGTGATGCACTTTCTACTAATGCAACAATTTTTGGGTAATTGTCTGCATTTTCAACTGCTAAAGCATCGTTGTTAACCATAGAGATTAAATAGTCATTATCCAATTCTCTTAGCG
>Ga0163150_10003114_pt1 | contig 23960 bp, 19 predicted proteins | sample OliLakLV19P2IB_FD_148628 | JGI IMG/M metagenome (GOLD analysis project Ga0163150, IMG submission 148628) | Freshwater microbial mat bacterial communities from Lake Vanda, McMurdo Dry Valleys, Antarctica - Oligotrophic Lake LV.19.P2.IB | ecosystem: Environmental > Aquatic > Freshwater > Lake >...
CGCAATGTTGATGACACTGTTGCTCTCGGCCCCCATGCTCATTTCCGGAATGCTGATCGGACTGATCATCAGTGTCTTTCAGTCCGTCACGCAGATTCAGGAAATCACCCTCACCTTCGTTCCCAAAATCGTCGTGGTCATGGTCGCATTCGTCCTGTTTCTGCCGTGGATGATCGCGGTAATGCTGACATATGCGCGGCCGTTGTTCGGCGGATTCACCGGCTTGTTGTACTAAAGGATCGTGAAGAGCGTGGAATGTTCGAGGTAGAAGTATTCAAAGTGTTCATCCTGGTGCTGGTCCGGTTCACGGGACTTATCGTCACCGCGCCGGTGCTGGGTTCGAACAATTTTCCGATGACCGCGAAGATCGGGTTGTCGGGCCTTGCTGCCTTGCTCATTACACCTACGGTGCCGGCATTGGCCGCGCCATTGCCCGATGATGCACTTTCGATGGGCGTGCTCGTGATCGGCGAATTGCTGATTGGGATAAGCATCGGTTTTGTCATGACGCTGACCTTTGCCGCGATACAAATCGGCGGGCAGGTGTTGGACATGCAGACCGGGTTTGGACTCATGAACATTTTCAATCCCGCGCTGGAAACGCAGGTGCCAATCTTTGGCTTCTTCCTGTTCCTGATCGCGGTGCTCTATCTCCTCGCGATTGATGGTCACCACCTGATGATTCGGGCGTTGGCCTCGACTTTCGAGCAAATTCCCTTGGGTGGTTTTGCGGCGCGTCCTGAGTTATTGGGCGAAGTGAGCACCTGGGGCCGCGCCATGTTCATCGATGGTTTTCTGATCGCCGCCCCCGTTGCGGGAGCCTTGATGCTCGCATACGTGACAATGGGTTTGCTGGGGCGTCTCATTCCTCAAATCCATTTGTTCGTCATCGGATTTCCGCTGACAATCGCGCTGGGCCTTACGGTGGTGGCCTTGTCCCTGACCATCTATTTGCAACTGCTGGACGGTATGTTCACGCGAATGTTCCGCGACGTGGACACCCTTATCCGGGGGATGGCTTAACCCATGGCGCAGGATACCGGCGGCGAAAAAAGTTTACCCGCGTCGCAATACAAGATTCAGAAGGCGCGGGAAGAAGGCAACGTCGCGAAGAGCCAGGATTTAACGGCCGGATGGTCATTGATGATGGCGCTGGCAGGCGTCTGGTATCTCGGGCCGGCGGTGTTCGAGTCGTTGCTTGATGCGACCCACTATTACTTCTCGAACCTGTCGAACTTTGATCTCACGCCGTCTACGTTTGCAAATTTTTCCGTCGTCAGCATCTGGCTAACAGCAAAGGCCGCGGCGCCGCTTGTGCTGTTGCTGTTGGTGGCAGGTGTCACAATGAACGTGATCCAGGTTGGCTTTTTGTACGCGCCAAAATCCATCGTGCCGAAACTAAGCCGGGTCAACCCAATCTCCGGGTTTCAACGTTTTTTCTCGGCGCGCACGGCCGCGGAACTCGTGAAATCGATCCTCAAACTCGTGCTGGTGAGCGTTGTCGTATATTGGGCATTGCGGAACCGGTGGGATGATGTACTGCTCGCTTCGTATCTCACGCCGCTGGGCGCCTCCATCGTCATGACGGAGTTGGTGCTCGTCGTTTGGTTCCGCGTGGTGCTGGCAATGCTCGTGCTCGGCATTCTCGATTACGGGTTTCAGCGTTGGCAATACGGGCGCGACCTCATGATGACCGTGCAGGAAGCCAAGGAAGAGGCCAAACAGTTCGAGGGGGATCCGCGCATTAAACAGCGCGTGCGCCAAATCCAGCGGCAAATGGCCATGAAACGAATGATGAGCGAAGTGCCGGCGGCGGACGTCATCATCACGAACCCAGTGCGCTTTGCAGTGGCCCTGCGCTACGACCCGTCGAACATGCAGGCCCCGGTTGTGGTTGCAAAAGGCGCGCGCCTGCTTGCGAAACGCATTCGCGAAATAGCTGAAGAACACGGCGTGCCCATCGTCGAGAAACCGGAACTCGCGCGCGCGCTATTCAAGAATATCGAAGTCGGTCACAGCGTGCCGGACAACCTGTTTCGCGCCGTGGCGGAGGTATTGGCATTCGTGTACAAGATCGATCAACGCCATGAAAAAATCCAGGAGCGTGCCGCATTTGGCGGCGCGCCACACCTGGCGGTCGCGGGAAATTGACAGGGAAACCCGATAGCAGCCCATGGCCAATGAACTAACACCACCACGTCCGGCATCGCTGGGCAATCAGGACATCATCCTCGCCGTGTGTGTGGTGGCCGTGCTGTTGGTGCTGGTTATTCCCATTCCGACGTGGCTGCTGGACTTGTTGCTCACTATCAATATTTCGCTGTCAGTGGTGGTGCTGATGGCGACGATTTATCTTCAGCGGCCGGTCGAGTTCGCCGTGTTTCCATCGCTCCTGCTGATGTTAACGCTGTTCCGGCTGAGTTTAAACGTCGCCACGACGCGCCTCGTACTGAGCCAGGCGCACGCCGGGGCGGTTGTTGATGCGTTTGGCGGATTCGTCACGAGCGGAAGCTACATCGTGGGAACGGTGATCTTCGTCATCCTGATTGTCATTCAGTTCGTGGTGATTACCCGCGGCGCGACCCGTATTTCCGAAGTCGCCGCCCGCTTCACCTTGGACGCAATGCCCGGCAAGCAGATGGGTGTAGACGCGGATTTGAACGCGGGGTTGATCACGGAAGACCAGGCGCGTGCGCGACGGCGCGGCATCGAGCGCGAAGCAGATTTTTACGGCGCCATGGACGGTGCAACGAAATTCGTTCGTGGCGACGCCATTGCCGGACTCATCATCACCATCGTAAATATTCTCGGCGGCCTCGTGATCGGCATCGCGATAAATGGCATGCCGATAATGGACGCGTTGCAGGTATATACGCGGTTGACGATTGGTGACGGCTTGGTGTCGCAAATACCCGCGCTTATTGTATCGACCGGCGCGGGTCTGCTGGTGACCCGCACTGCATCCGAAGACAATCTTGGCCGCGATCTTTCCCGCCAACTGACGCGCTATCCGCGCGCGCTCGGGATCAGCGCGGTGCTTCTCGCGCTATTCGGAATCGTGCCCGGCATGCCGACGATTCCCTTCCTTTTCGTCGCCGCGATCCTTGGCATTGCCGCGGCGCAAACGGCCCAGGCCATTCAACGCGAGGAAGCAAACGCCGAAGCGCACGAGAAGGCCGGGAAGGAACGCGAGGCCAAGCCGGAACCCGCTCGCACGGAAGACCTGTTGAACGTGGACACTCTGAAGATCGAATTGGGCTACGGCCTGATTGCATTGGCTGATTCCAAGCAGGGCGGCGACCTGCTGACGCGCGTGCAACTGCTGCGGCAGCAGATGGCGTCGAAGATGGGCTTTATTGTGCCGGTGGTGCGCATCGTGGACAACATGCGGCTCAGGCCAAACGAATACCGCGTGAAGTTGCGCGAAAGTGAGATCGCGCGGTACGAATTGATCGCAGACCACTATCTCGCCATGAACACGGGCTTGGTGGAAGAAGAGATCGTGGGTATTCCAACAAAGGAACCTGCGTTTGGATTGACGGCGACCTGGGTGCCGCAATCACAGCGGGACCGGGCCGAGCGGTTGGGATATACCATCGTCGAGCCGACGGCCGTGCTGGCGACACATCTGACCGAGTTGATGATGATGCATGCGCCGGAAATTCTGAGCCGGCAGGACACGCAGAACCTCGTCGATCACATCAAGCAAAGCGCGAAGAGCGTTGTGGAGGAACTGATTCCGGCGGCGCTCAGCCTTGGCGAGGTGCAAAAAGTATTGCAGGCGTTGCTGCGCGAACGCGTATCGATTCGCAACCTTGAGGTCATTCTCCAAACGCTCGCGGACTATGCGCCGCGCACGCGCGACGTCGAAGTGCTTACCGAATACGCGCGGCACGCCCTGGCCCGTCAAATCTGCGCGACGTACGCGGATGAGGAAGGGCAGTTGCGCGTGGTAACGCTTGCGCCGGAGATGGAGCGCGAACTGCTCGATGCAATTCGACAGGCGGACGCGGGAGACTACGTTCCTATTGATCCCACGCGCGCGGAGGCCATCGCGCGCGCGACCGTGCAGGCGGTGCAACCGCTGGTGCTTTCCGGGCAGGAGCCTGTCGTGCTGACATCGGCGCAAGTGCGCCGCTATTTCCGCCGCATCGTCGAGCGGCACATGCCGAAGCTGATCGTGTTGTCGTACAACGAAATTGATCCCGCTGTCCGGTTGGAAAGCGAAGGTCAGGTGAGCGCATAGCATGGGCCAGGAATTTCACAGGTTTCGAGGCGCGTCGCTGGACGAAGCGTACCATCGCATGCGGAAACAATTGGGCAGCGACGCCGTCGTCCTGCGAACCACCCAAGTACGGGAGACGGGGTTGTTAGGGTTCCTCGGAAGAAAAATCATCGAAGTGACGGCGTCGACGCAGCCGCGCGAACTGGCGCCGCAGAGGGCCGCGGTTGCGCGGGCGTACGACGACACGGCGAGAGAGACCCGCGTCGGCGCGGATGAAACGGTCCAAAATTCCGTGGCATATTTTCAGCGGCTGGTCAGTGACGCGCAACAACGTATCGCGGACCGTCGTGCAAATGTTTCGACGCCTCAAGCGGCGGCCTCCCCGGTGGTGGCATTCAAGCGCCCTGCCGAAAACGCGGGTGACCGGGATGCGCTCCAGCGGGAGATGCGCGAGCTGCGTTCGCTGGTCGAGGTGCTGGTTGCGGAAGCGCCGGCATCGGCGATGCCGGTCGAGTGCGCGCCGCACTACAAGCGTCTAATCGAAAGCGGAGTATCAAGAAAAACCGCTGCGGGACTTGTCGCCGCCGTCGTGCGCGACAGCGACCTTGACGTTATCCGTGACGCGCGAGTGTTCGAGCAGCGCCTCATCATGGAAATCCGAAAATCTGTCCGCGTAACGGGCGGCATCGGCCTGAGCGCGGGAACTTGCAAACGTGTTGCGCTCGTGGGCGCGACCGGCGTGGGCAAGACAACGAACCTTGCGAAGCTCGCCGCGAAATATGCGGTGACGCATCGCGCACGCGTCGCGCTGATCACCGCCGACACATACCGGGTCGCGGCGCCGGAACAACTTCGTGTGTACGCGAATATCATTGGCATTCCGCTTCGCGTCGTGAACGATGCGGCGGAGATGGCGAAAGCCCTGGACACGACCCGGGACTGCGATCTCGTTCTCATTGATACGGCGGGAGGCAGTCAGTTCAACAAAGGCCAACTGCGCGAGTTGCGGGAAATCCTTTCAGCGGCAACGCCGGATGAAACCATTCTCGTGATAGGCGCAGGCACGAGCCTGGACGATGCCCGGTGTATCGTCGAGAATTTCTCATTATTAAAGCCATCGTCTCTATTTTTCACCAAACTGGACGAAACGCGCAGGCAGGGCGCGTTGTACACACTTTCGGCGGAAAGCGGCCTGCCTTTGAGTTATTTGAGCACGGGCCAGAACGTGCCCGATGATTTAACTTTGGCGCAGCCGGAACTTGTGGCACAATTGGTGCTCGGTGCGACGGGAAAGTGAGCGGGTAACGTGGCGGACCAGGCAAACCAATTGCGAGAATTTATGCGGCAGAACCAACGCGTTGGGCGTGTGCTCGCGGTGACGAGCGGCAAGGGCGGCGTGGGGAAATCGAACACGAGTGTTAATCTTGCAATTGCGCTTGCCCAGCGCGGAGCGAAAGTCGCCGTGCTGGACGCGGACCTCGGCCTTGCGAATGTCGAGGTGTTGCTCGGATTGAATTCGCTCTACAACTTGCAACATGTCGTCACCGGTGAAAAACGCATGCACGAAATTCTTGCGACCGGGCCGGGCGGTATTTTGGTCGTGCCAGGCAGTTCAGGCATCGCACGGGTCGCCGACCTCGGCCCCACCGCGCGCCAGAACGTGCTAGCCGGCCTGGAAGAGCTGCAACAGTCCTGCGATTTTATCATAATCGATACAATGGCGGGGATTGGACAGAATGTCGTGGGGTTTGTGTCTGCGGCTGATGAGGTGCTCTTGGTGACGACGCCGGAGCCTTCTTCTATCGTCGATGCCTACGCGATGATCAAAACGGTATTTCAGGTGCGGCCCGATGCGGTGTTTCGTCTGATTATCAATCAGGCGCTAAACGAAGCGCAGGCCAAGGCCGTCGCGCAAAAAATTACGCACGTGGCGCAGCAGTTTCTCGGGCACAGCCTTTCGTATCTCGGATATGTCCCGCGTGACCCGCACGTGCAACAGGCCGTGATGCAGTCGGCGCCGTTTGTGCTCCGGTTCACGAGCGCCCCGGCGTCGAAATGCATTCAGGAGATCGCCGGGCGCCTGCACAATCAACGCGGCGAACTGGACGCAAATCGTCCGGGGTTCTTCCGCCGAATCGCGGAGAATCTGGGGCTCGCCAGCAACGCGTAGCGCTCGCTTCCGTGGCATTTCGCGCTGCACCGTCGTCTCGCGTATATTCCAAATGAAATTGGGGAGAATATCCATGCGATTTATTGTCTATGCGGTATTGTTTGCGGCGTTGGCGCGCGCACAGACCGGTGACCCGCCTCTCATCGATATACCACGCGTGAAAGGCATCGCGGTCGATGGAGAGTCGCGTGATTGGAAAGGACGCGGCTATCACGTCGGCATCGTTGTATCGGCCAATGGCGCGACGCGGGCACCCGCGGATTTCGATCCCACATTTCGATTGGGCTGGGATGACCGCGGCCTTCTCGTGCTTTGCGTTGTGCGTGATGATTCATTTACCGAAAAAGCGGACAAAGAAGCGTTTGGCCAAGGCGACAGCATCGAGATTCTGTTCGCGCCCCGCGTGGGCGCACCGGACCTGATTCACGCGACGATTGTTCCGGGAATGGGTCCGGACGCATCAGAAGCGAGATATAACCTTGCAGATTGGCGCACGCGAGAGCCGCGCGAACCCGCGGAGATACAATTCGGGCGCGCACGCACTGACGCCGGATACGCCATTGAAGTGCTACTGCCGTGGTCGAACCACGGCATCACGCCGGAACGCGCGGTCGAATGCGCCTTGCAAATCCAATTCAACGATGTTGATGGCGAAGAAAAACTGTTCAAAGCGGCATGGTATCCATCAACACCCGCATCGGGCCGCACCTCCGCGATGCACAGGCTGCAACTTTCCAACCGGCCGGATAAACCTGTGCGCGCTATCGCGCGCGGACATTTCACCAACGAGGTCCGCACGTTGGTGCGTGTCGTCACAACGAATGACTGGACCGGCCGCACGCTCACTGTGAGCGATAGCCAACGCGTGCTCGCAACCGCCACGCTGAAGGAAACAAACGGACGTCCGAGCGCGGAAATGTTGTTTGATCTGCCGCCGGTGGGTGAATCGTTCGATGACTTGCGCGTGCGCGCGGGCCGCGGCGCGACTGCGAACGTATCCCTGCCTGATGCCGCGGTGTGGCGCGCGCAACGCCTCATCACCTATCCGCCGAGGTTCGCGCCGCCGGTGTTCGCCGGCTCGGGTTTTCCCGCGTGCAACTACGAGGACCCGGATTTGGCGGAACGGCTGATCGGACCATACCGGATCGCGCCAAAATTCTACGATGCAAAATATGCGGAGGTTTCCACCGCGGAGGCGCCGGGGCGCTACGGCGCGATAATGGAAATCATACCGGAAACCGGAGAGCCGTTCCGGCGCTATGCAACGCTGTTTCGTCAACCAGATTCGTTCAACGTGTTTGGCTGGTGGGTACTGAAGCCTACGGGATCAATTACGTTTCCGGCGGAGTTGGGAATCTCGGACAAGGCCATTGATGCGCAGGCGCGCGCGATGGGCACGTTTTTGCAGTGGCAGATGCAGGACGCCGTTGCCGAGGACAAGGATGCGGCAGTGCTGTTGGCGGGATTGCACGAAACCCCAGCCGACAGCGAGGTGCGGGAATATTACAACGACGTGTTCGCGTTGGACCGGCAATGGTGGGTTGGTCTGAAGCGAAAACTGAACGGCGCCGCCGCAGCCTATCCGAATGCCATCGCGTGTCCGTATCCCAATTCGGATCGGCCTGCCACTATGTTGCGCAATGGCACTCCGGAAGAAGCGGGGTTCAAACCTGAATCCATCGCGATCATTGATGAACGTCTGAAAGCGTGGGCCGCGGCAAGTGACGAAGCATTCGCAGTATGCCTTGCGCGAAACGGGGTGGTTTTCTTCGAGCGGGCATACGGAAACCGTTTCGGCGAACCGATGACGGTGGACAAGAAAAGTTGGATGGCGTCGATCTCGAAGTTCCTGTCGGGCGCGTTGATGATGACGCTGGTGGATCAAGGGTTGGTCGATCTGGATGCGCCCATTGACACGTACTTGCCCGCGTTGCGCGGAATTCCGGTGAAAACGCCGTTGACCATACGGCATTGTTTTACGCACACGAACGGGTTTCAGCTCGGCATTACGCCGGCGAGGATGTTTAACGATCACTACGGTGACGAGTTGAATGATCTCGAAGAGGTTGTCGCCGCATATTATCCGCATCTCGAAGTGGGCACCCGCCACGGTTACAACGGGGTTGGGTACGCCGTGGCCGGAAAGGTGATCGAGACTGTGTCGGGCGAAGCCTTGCCGCAATACTTTGAAAAACATTTCTGGGGGCCGCTGGGCTGCACGCACACGGATGCCATCGACATGAGCGCGCGCACCATGAGCATTCCGCGCGACATCGCAACGTTCGCGCAAGTCATGCTAAACAAGGGAGCTTATGGAAACCTGCGATTCTTCTCGCAAGAAACCTTCGACAAAATGTTGCCGGTAAAACTCGCGCCCTACGTGAGTTTCGACGCGGGCGACCTGCAATGGGGCATTGGGCCGGTGTGGATTCCAGGCGAAGGATTGAGTGAAAAGACTTTTGGCCACGGGGCGGCTTCGGCAGCGACGTTGCGCATTGATCCCGACAGCCAATTAATTGTGGTCATGACGCGAAACGCCGGTGGCGCGCGGTTTGGGGAATTTCATCCGCAGTTTATGAAAAACGTTTCGGATGGGTTGGTTCGGTGAACGATCGTGAGGAATCGATTTGCGAGTACGAGTACGATAAAGATTACAATTACGAGTAAGAGCATGAACACGAAATGAAGATTACTCCCCCCACGTCATTCCGAGCGGCGAGCGAGGAATCTGGAGAGCGAATGGAACGTCGAACTTACCAACAACTGCCGCAAACTATCAGCCACGACCCACAACGCGGCTCGACAATGTTTTATCCACTGGGCCGCACTATTTTCGATGCCACGCGGTCGGGTTCGCAGATCGGTGACGCTGTCATGTTGAGCAATCGTGCCGCGAGCGCCGTCCACCCGGTTTGATGGCTCGCGCCCATGCCGCGGCCCGTGTCGCCGTGGAAATACTCGTAGAACAGCACAAGCTCTTTCCAATGCGGATCGGTGGCATACCGCGTCTCATCTCCATGGCACGGACGCCGCCCATTGTCAGCCGGTGCGAATAAGGACGTGAGGCGCATCGCGAGTTCGTTGGCAACTTGCTGGAGATTCATCATCTGCCCCGAACCGGTCGGGCATTCAACTTTCAAATCTTCGCCGTAGAAATGGTGGTAACGTTCCAGCGCCTCTACAAGAAGATAATTCAACGGGAACCAGATCGGTCCGCGCCAGTTCGAGTTGCCCCCGAAAAGGCCCGTGTCCGATTCGCCGGGCGCATACGCAACGCGGTACTCCTCGCCGTCCACATTGATCACATATGGGTGATCCTTGTGTACGCGCGAGAGCGCGCGTATGCCGTGAGGCGCGAGAAACTCATCCTCGTCCAGCAGGATTTTCAGCACGCGTTCGAGGCGTTCACGCGATGGTATTGCGAGCAAACGGTGCTTGTGCCGGTCAACGCCGTGGCCGTCTTCCGCCATGTAGGAAATATGCCTCGCCAGGTCTTTCCGGTTTTCCAGAAACCAGTTCATCCGTTTCGCGAACCCCGGCAATTGATCGATAACTTCTTTTTCGAGCAATTCCACCGCAAACAACGGGATTACGCCCACGAGCGATCGCACTTTCAACGGAATCGCCCTGCCGACAAGGCGTAATTCATCGTAGTAGAACCCGTCTTCATCGTCCCACAATCCGGTGCCGCCAAGCGTGTTCATCGCATCCGTGATATGCACAAAGTGCTCAAAAAATTTCGACGCCATGTCCTCATACGCGGGATCGGTCTGCGCGAGCTCGAGGGCCATTGAAAGCATGGTTGAACAGTAGAACGCCATCCACGCTGTTCCATCGGCCTGTTCGAGGTTTCCACCCGTCGGCAACGGTTTGGATCGGTCAAACACGCCAATGTTGTCCAATCCGAGGAACCCGCCCGCGAAAATGTTCTTGCCTTCGGGGTCCTTCCGGTTGACCCACCACGTGAAGTTCATCACCAGCTTTTGAAACGTCCGCGCGAGGAATTGAGTATCGCGCTGCCCGCGTGGACCAGTCATCTTGTACACGCGCCAGCAGGCCCAGGCGTGTACCGGCGGGTTCACGTCGCCAAATGCAAACTCATACGCCGGTAGCTGGCCGTTTGGATGCATGTACCATTCGCGCAGAAACAGGACGAGCTGCTCTTTCGCAAATTCGGGATCCACGACCGCCATCGGCACCATGTGAAACGCGAGGTCCCACGCGGCAAACCACGGATACTCCCACTTATCCGGCATCGAGATAATGTCGCGCGCGTACAAATGCGGCCATTCGGCGTTGCGGCCATCAAGGCGCGACGCAGGCGGTTCCGGCTGGTCCGGGTCGCCTTCGATCCAGTCGCGCAGGATGTAATGGTAAAATTGTTTGGACCATAACAAGCCAGCATACGCCTGCCGCGCAACGTTGCGCTGTTCATTGTCCTCGATATGGGATAAGCGGGGCGCATAGAACGCGTCCGCTTCCTTGATGCGCTGGGTAAACACCTCGTCAAACCCGGGGCCGAGCGCCGCGTTTTTTTCCGCATCTGCCTCTGCGACAAGCCGGAATTTAAGCACAATCTCGCCGCCCGCGGGCACCTCCAGCGCGTAATGTCGCGCCGCTTTCGTTCCCGTAAGATTCGCGTTCACGGCGTCTTCATCGTCATGGACGACATAGTCGTGAAAGGCGTCGCGGGCATGGCGTGGTCCATCCACACCGAACAGCTTCCGGGCGTTGGTTTCGTTTTCAGTGAAAAGCCAACGCGCAGGCTGCGCGCCGGGTCCGGCCTCCGCAAAGAAATAGTATTTGCCAAATGTCACGTGCCGCGCGGCGACCACGCCGTCTTCCAGCCGCATCGATGGCTTCACCCAACATCCTTCGTGCCGGCATCCCCACGACCAGGTATTGCGAAACCAAACCTGCGGCAGCACGTGGATCGGGGCCGCCGTATCGCCCCGGTTCGCAATTGTCACGCGGATAAGGATGTCGTCAGGCGATGCCTTCGCATATTCTGCGAACACGTCGAAGTAGTGGTCATTGTCAAAAATCCCCGTGTCGAGCAACTCAAATTCGCGCTCGTGCCTGCCTCGTTCCTGGTTCTCTCCAAGCAACTGAGCATAGGGGAATTGCGCCTGGGGGTACTTGTATAGCGCCTTCATATAGGAATGGGTCGGCGTCGAGTCGAGATAGTAGTACAGCTCTTTCACGTCTTCGCCGTGGTTGCCTTCGGGGCCCGTCAGTCCGTAGAGCCGCTCCTTCAGAATTGGGTCCTTCTCGTTCCACAGCCCCAGACAAAAGCACAGCCGGCATTCCCGATCCGTGATGCCCAGCAACCCGTCCTCCCCCCAGCGGAACGCGCGGCTGCGCGCATGATCGTGTGGGAAATACTCCCAGCACTCCCCGTTGGCGGAATAGTCTTCGCGGACGGTTCCCCACTGCCGCTCGCTCAGGTACGGACCCCACCGCTGCCAGTTCCGGGTGCGCGCGTGCGCCTCCCGCAAGCGGCGGTCCTCCGCGGTGATCGAGGACTTCGCCATGCTGGTCTATCCCTTTCTACAAGTATCGAGGAAATAAGGCCTGGTGCGCGCACAAGTATACCCGCGAGCCATAGCCGTTGCATTGGGAGTTTGGCGGTAGCGTCTTGACGGTTCATTGGGGTGTATGCTAGGATAATTTTTCTATCAGCACTCGATAAGGCAGAGTGCTAATACTCAATGTCCGGCGCTAGCCGTAGAAATGAACTAACTACCTGTAAGAAAAGGAGATACGATCATGGCGAAACAGTTGGCCTTCGATCAGGAAGCCCGAACTGCATTGTTGAAGGGCGCTGATATCCTCGCAAATGCGGTCAAAGCGACCCTCGGTCCCAAGGGCCGGAACGTCGTTATCGAGAAATCCTTCGGCGCCCCGAACATCACCAAAGACGGTGTAACGGTCGCGAAAGAAGTCGAATTGAAGAACCCCTATGAAAATATGGGCGCGCGCATGGTCCGCGAAGCGGCAAGCAAAACGCAGGACACCGCAGGTGACGGTACAACCACGGCAACGGTGCTGGTGCAGGACATGATCCATGAGGGAATGAAGCACGTGACTTCGGGCGCCAACCCGATGTATCTCAAGCGCGGCATGGAGAAGGCGCTTGCGGTCGTAACCGAAGCCATTCAGAGCGCGAGCAAGAAGGTGAAGAACAACGAAGAGATCGTCCACGTGGCGACGATTTCCGCGAATGGGGACACCGAAATCGGAGAGATGATCGCAAAAGCCATCGCCGCGGTCGGCGAAGACGGTGTTGTCACCATCGAAGAGGGCAAGGGGCTTACGAGCGAGCTTGAAGTCGTGGACGGCATGCAGTTCGATCGTGGTTTCCTGTCCCCGTATTTCGTGACGAGACCGGAAAACATGTCGACGGAACTTGAAGACTGTTATATCCTCGCTTACGAGAAGAAAATCAGTTCGCTCCAGGAAATCATCCCGCTCTTGCAGGCGACGGCGCAATCCGGAAAGCCGTTGCTAATTATCGCGGAAGATGTCGAAGGTGAAGCGCTCGCCACGCTGGTCGTGAACCGGCTGCGCGGAACGCTTAACGTCTGCGCCGTGAAGGCCCCCGCATTTGGCGATCGCCGGAAGGAAGTCTTGCGCGACATCGCCGTCCTTACCGGCGGGCAGTACATCAGCGAAGACCTGGGCACCAAGCTCGAAAACATTACGCTTAAGGACGTGGGCCGCGCCAAGCGGGTGTTCATTAACAAGGACAATACCACGATCGTCGAAGGCGGCGGCAACAAGAAAGACATCCTGGGCCGGTGCGAGCAGATTCGCAAGGCCATCGAGACGACCACCTCGGATTACGACCGCGAAAAACTCCAGGAACGCCTCGCAAAGCTTGCGGGCGGTGTCGCCGTAATCAAGGTTGGCGCACCCACCGAGATCGCGTTGAAAGAAAAAAAGGCGCGCACCGATGACGCATTGAACGCAACCCGCGCGGCCATCGAAGAAGGTTTTGTGGCCGGTGGTGGAACGGCGTTGCTCGCCGCGCGCGAAAAGCTCAAGTCGATCAAGCTCGAAGGCGAAGAAGCCATCGGCGCGAAGATCGTCTCCCACGCACTCGGCGCGCCCCTCGCGCAGATCGCCGAAAACGCCGGCATGGAAGGCTCTGTAGTCGTACGACAGGTTGCAGAAAGCAAGAGCGGCATCGGGTTCGATGCGGCCAACAGCGAATATACCGACATGGTGAAAGCCGGCATCATCGATCCCGCGAAAGTAATCTGCGCCGCGTTGCGAAACGCGGTCAGTGTTGCGGGAATCTTCATCACGACCGAATGCCTTATCACCGATATTCCGAAAAAAGAAAAACCCGGCGCCGCGGACTCGCACGCCGGTCACGGCCACTAAACACACGCCAATAATTGTACGGCCCGCGCATCGTAATCCGGTGCGCGGGCCGTTTGTTTGCGTTCCTCATCGGCAAGAAGTCGCCAGAGTCGTCAGGTATGAGCAGCCAAAGCGGTGTCTATGCTACCCGCTTCGCCACCGCAGTCCAAATGGTCCTCCACACAAAACCACGTTTCAGCAAGAAGCCTATTTGGACTGCGGCGGCCCTCAAGGCGCCGCTTTGGCTGTTTATCACAATCAACCTACCTTTACCGTTCGCGCCCAAAGTCCACTCCTATAAACAGCCAAAGCGGTGTCTACGCTACCCGCTCCGCCACCGCAGTCCAAATAGTCCTCATTCCAAACACCAAGTTTTAGTAGGAAGCCTATTTGGACTGCGGCGGCCCCTCAAGGCGCCGCTTTGGCTGTTTATCACAATCAACCTTCCCTCATGCACGAAAATAATCGCGATTTACAAAGCACGAAAACTACTATCATCACAAATCGTGATTGCGTTGCTCTCAATCTAAAATCCAAAATCCCTCTACACCGGCAGATCGCGCTTACCGCTATCCGCGGCGTGCTGCGCAAGCAACGCCACGCGGCTGCTCGCAATGATCCGTTCGGTATGCAACCTGTCTTTCGCTGGCGTGTTGGCGATATCCAACAGCCAATCCCCAATATACGTTGCCCCCTCCACACCTCTCAGCGGTTCCTTGTGTACTTCGATTGCGTCACGCGCGTGCAGCGCCACATGGTCCGCGTGCCACGACGTTTCCAGCGCGCCCGCGTCCCCATGAACCGTAAACCGCCAATAGAACGGCACGCCATATTTAGCGCCTTCCGGACTTAACCATGAAACGTCCCCGTATGCGGCTCCCCCATTGTCGAGCGTGAACAAGACAACACCGCCATCCTTGAACTTCCCGCGCTCGGAGGTAGCAGCGTTTTCGCGCGTGGACCAGGTGCGCGCCGCGATAACCGCTGCGAACTTCCGGCCCGTTAGCCAAGGTAGCGCATCGATTCCATGCACGGCGATATCGTTGATGGTGCCGCCGTACTTCTGTTCGTCGAACATCCACGAGGGCCGCCCTTCGTAGTTCAACGCGTGCGCGCCGTTAAAAGTCACGCTCTGAACCTCGCCGATTGCCCCGGAAACTATCAATGTGCGCGCGGTGACAAATGGTGAATGGTAGGGCATCGGCAATTGGCACCCGATTTTGAGGTGCTTGGACTCGCTGGTTTTTTCCATGCGCGCCAACTCGTCGAGCGAAACACAAAGAGGTTTGTCGCAAATAACGTGTTTGCCTGCTTCAAGAGCCTGAATCAACCTGGGCCCGCGCATGCCATACCATTCACAGCACGCGACGGCCTCGCACGGAACCTCTCGCAGCATCGCTTCGTAGGACGTATGGGTAATTGTAATGCCGCGGCCCGTGGCCGCGTCGCGCGCCGCCGGGTCTTCCTCGCAGGCAGCAACAATTTCCACTCCGGGATGTTCTTCCAAATCCCGGTAAAGTGAAAATGCGTGCCCGTGATGAAACCCCACAAACGCAACCGGTAACGGCATGATTTTCTCCTGCGCAAGATCACCATCGTAAACAGCCCGAATGCGAAACCGGAATAAAGTATATGCTGATGAAGTTGAGAATAGTCCGTTTCTGATTGCATTGGAGGAGGACCCCTATGATTACCGTGCGTAAAGCCAACGAACGCGGCCATGCCAACCACGGCTGGCTTGACTCGTATCACACGTTTTCCTTCAGCACGTATCAGGACCCCAAACACATGGGATTCCGTGCCCTGCGCGTGATCAATGAAGATGTCGTCGCGCCTGGCCGAGGCTTCGGAACCCACCCGCACAAAGACATGGAAATCATCACGTATGTTTTGAGCGGGGCGTTGCAGCATAAGGACAGCATGGGCAACGGCCCCGTATTGAAGGCGGGTTCATTGCAGCGCATGTCCGCGGGAACGGGCGTGACCCATAGCGAGTTTAACGCTTCGAAAGAAGAACCCGTTCACCTGTACCAAATTTGGATTCTTCCAGGCCGAGATAGCGTCGAACCCAGCTACGAGGAACGCTCGTTTGCGCCGCAGGGAAAACAGGGATATTGGCAGGTGATCGCGTCCGAGGATGCGCGCGATGGATCAATGCAGATCAACCAGGACACCCGCGTGCATCTGGCGGCGATGCGCGCGGGACAGACTTTGCCGTATAGCCTCGCGCCGGGACGCCACGCATGGATACAGGTCATTCGCGGGTTTGCGCATGTGAACGGTGTCGAACTCGAGACTTCGGATGCCGCATCGGTGTCGAACGACGATGCCATTCTTGTGAACGCCGCGACGGATACCGAAGTTATGCTGTTCGATCTCGGCTAGCGCGCCTTGGAGTGCGGTGGCGAAGCGGGTAGCGTAGACACCGCGTTGGGCCGAATCGCTTACTCTCACCATTCTAAAAACCGCTTTCGCAGCTTCTACCGGATCATCTCAATCGCTTTCGCAATCGCATGCTGGTTCGCTGCGTAGAAATCGCGGATGAATGCGTATGCGTACCACGCCATGCCGGCGGCAATCCACGTTGCCGCGGCGGCGTACAGCAATCTCTCAGCTCGCCCGCTCAACACGCTGCTCCAGGCGTTCGACCGTATGCGCCAGCAATGCCAGCTCTTGCGTCAATTCACGGTTGCGGTCCGCCAACCGCGAAATCACGACGCTAAAACTCATGATCAAACCCAGCGTAAAAACGAAGTACACCGAAAACAGCACCGTCAAATATTGAAAATGAAATACGTTTGCGGCGGCAACAATCACCCCGGGGAACGCACCCACCAGCAGACTGAGCCCCGCCGTACCCAGCCACAGGAGCGCGTACCGTTCTTTCAGCCAGCCACGGCGCACGAGATCCAGCACCAGCAACATCAGCAACATGCTCAGCGCCAGAATTCCGATGCGGTGTTGCAGTTGAATACCCACTTGCTCGTAACCGGTCATCATTCCTCTCCTGGAGTTCTCATGAACTTGCGGAACATGTCTATGAAAATGGCGAGCACGACTTTCGCCATATAATAAACCGCCTGCGGCCATCGTATCGAGGATTCGCCGCCCTGCCGCGCGTGCATCTGCACCGGCACTTCGATGGCGGTCAATCCGGAGCGGTGAAGAATCACCAATACTTCCGCTTCGGGATAGTCCTCGGGATAGTGCCTCGCGAGCACGTCCAACGCCCTGCGGTTGATGGCGCGAAACCCGCTTGTCGTATCCGTAATGCCGCCACCGATGAAAAAATCCACGATGCGCGACAAAATGGACTTGCCCACGCGCCGGTAAAACGACGGCGTGTATTCCGTGCTGGAGACATAGCGCGAACCGATGACCATGTCCGCGCCGCTTTCGGCGAGCCGCTCGACCAACATGGAAATGTTCTCGACCGGGTGCTGTCCATCGGCGTCGCATTGCACGGCCACGTCGTAGCCCGCGCGCCACGCGTACTTGAAACCCGTCTGCATTGCTCCCCCGATGCCCAGGTTAAGCGGCAAGCGGATAAGTTCGACGCCCGCGCTTCGCACCACCGCCGCCGTGTTGTCTCGCGAGCCGTCGTCCACGACAAGCACGTCATAACCGGGCGCATGCGCTTTCAGTGAATGTAACACCGCGCCAATCGTCTCCTGCTCGTTGTACGCGGGAATGATGACCAGCACGCGCGGCATTATGCGGTGACCCTGCGCAGAATAAGAAAATGCCACACGCCGCGCGCTATCCCGATTCCACGGGCGAAATCGCGGAGCCACAAGGTCCACGCGGAATAGAGCAGCGGCATCGAATTATCGGCGCGGGTAATCTGCCAGGCGGTATTCACGCGATAGAAAAACAACAGAAGAAGTCCGCCCGCGCACGCGATGAGCAATGGCAGGTTTAGAAACAGCATTAATATGAGCGCGTTCGCAACCAAAACGATCGCAACCACAGGCAACCACAATTCCAATCCGCCCGCATATCGATCTCCGCTTTTGCGTCCCGGATGCTTCGCATAGAGTTTCGCGCGCCAAAAACCGTGGCGCGCCTGCGTCACGAGATACGGCCTCAATCGCACGGGATGATAATGGTCAACTATTGCCTCGCGTACAAACCGGATTCCGCGTCCCGAATCCAATAAACGGTAACAAAGATCATTGTCTTCCGCGGAGGCTGACCGGAAGTCCTCATCGAATCCGTTCAGTTCGAGAAACGCTTCGCGTTCGACGGCCATGTTATAAGAGCCGGCAAAGTCGACTTGATCCCCATATCGCGCGTGGCGAAGCTGTATCTCCGCGTGGATAAGCCGTGCCAACGCGCTGTGGGGATTCGCAATCCCGTACGTCCCGCCCACGGCCCGAATGTCCCCCGTGAACCCGGCGATCAACCGTTCAATCCAATCGCCGTGCGCTATGCAGTCTGAATCGGTAAAAGCGACGACTACCCCTGTCGCTGCATTTGCTCCAGTATTGCGCGCCGCTGCCGGTCCGCGCCGTGCTTGCCGCACCAGCGTAACTGGAAATGCTTGCGCTACCCCGGCGGTGTTGTCCGTCGATCCGTCATCCACAACGATGATTTCGCAATCGGGATAGGTTTGTTTGAGGCATGCTGTCAGGCATTCGCCGAGCGTGGCGGCGGAATTGTGGGCGGGTATGACAATGGAGACTTTCACCTTTAGTCCACGGCCCCCTGTCTAATCGGTACGGCTAAAGGAACTGCGTGGCGGATAAGTGTTTGCCGCACGAATGCGTACTACTCGTTTCCCCGCGCGATTTCCGATCTCACCCGCCCGAGATCAGCGTCCACCATCATCTGGATCAATTCCGCGAATGTCGTTTGCGGTTCCCATCCGATTTCCTTCTTCGCCCTGATGCCATTCCCAAGCAGGGTGTGTACCTCGGCCGGCCGGTAAAATTTCGGATCGGTCACGACATACTGCTTCCAATCCAGGCCGGCATGTGAAAACGCTATCTCGCACATCTCCTGCACCGTATGCTGCTGCCCCGTGGCAATGACGTAGTCGTCCGCCTTCTCCTGTTGCATCATCAGCCACATTGCGCGCACGTAATCTTTGGCGTATCCCCAGTCGCGCTTTGCTTCGAGGTTCCCAAGATGGAGGTCTTTGGCCACGCCCAGCTTGATGCGCGCCACGCCATCGCTCACTTTGCGCGTTACAAATTCCAACCCGCGGCGCGGAGACTCATGATTGAACAAGATTCCCGACGCGGCGAACAAATTGTAGCTCTCGCGATAGTTGACCGTGATCCAATGTCCATAGACTTTTGCCACGCCGTAAGGGCTGCGCGGATAGAAGGGCGTGTTTTCCGTCTGCGGCGTTTCACGCACGTCACCAAACATCTCACTCGACGACGCCTGGTAAAACTTGATCGATTTATCCAGCACGCGTATGGCTTCAAGACAACGCGTGACCCCAAGCGCAGTCACATCCCCAGTCAGTATCGGCTGCTTCCACGACGTCGGAACAAAGGATTGCGCGGCAAGGTTGTAGACCTCGTGCGGCTGCGTCTCACGCATCACGTCGATGATCGATACCTGGTCCGTAAGGTCCGCCTGAACCAGCGTGACGCGATCCTTGATTTGTTTGATGCGCTCGAAAGTTTCCGTGCTCGAACGCCGCACGATGCCGTAGACATCGTAGTTCTGTTCGAGCAGGAACTCCGCGAGGTAGGACCCATCCTGCCCTGTGATGCCCGTGATAAGGGCGCGCTTTTCCGGCTTCGACATGAAATCACACCTGTTGCAGACTGTTTTTGAGCGAATTCCGGGCCCTCACCCCTTGCCGAGGCCCCAGATTTCGCTCAGGAAGGCGCTATGGTAAGTATTTGGGGCACAGTTATCAAACGCTTTGGAGTGGACGACGTGTCATCGCGCGTATGGCACACGGAGAAACTCTTGACAAATATCAGCACGTTCGGGGATACTGCTGCGCCTCGGCGGCTGGGGACTGTGTCGCCGGGTTCTGATCCATCGGACCTTGCTTTCCGGCCACGCGCGTTGTGGCCGATTTGTGTTTCTGGACGGAAGGAGGGTTTGACCATTCGTTATGTGAATCTGATTACGGGCGGCGCGGGTTTTATTGGCTCGCATCTTTGCGAGCGCCTGCTGGACCGCGGCGAAGAGGTGCTCTGCCTCGACAATTTTTTCACCGGAAACAAAAACAATATCGAGCATCTTCTCCAACATCCCCGCTTCGAACTCATCCGGCACGACGTCATTGAGCCGATCCTCCTGGAGGTTGATCGCGTCTATAACATGGCGTGTCCGGCGTCGCCCGTGCATTACCAGTACAATCCAATCAAAACCGTGAAGACGAATGTCATGGGCGCGATGAACATGCTCGGTCTTGCGCGCCGCGTAAAGGCGCGCATATTGCAGGCGTCAACCTCGGAAGTTTACGGCGATCCCCATGTGCATCCCCAGGTCGAGTCGTATTGGGGCAACGTGAACACGATTGGCATCCGCAGTTGCTACGACGAGGGCAAGCGCGTCGCGGAAACGCTGTTTTTTGACTACCACCGGCAAAACGCCGTGGACATTCGTGTCGCGCGCATCTTCAACACCTACGGTCCGCGCATGTCGCCGGACGATGGCCGCGTGGTGAGCAATTTCATTGTGCAGGCCTTGCGTGGCGATCCAATTACCATCTATGGCGAAGGCAAGCAGACGCGCAGCTTTTGCTATGTCGACGATCTTGCGACAGGCCTCATTGCCCTGATGGATAACGATGATTTCATCGGTCCAGTAAACCTCGGCAATCCGGGCGAATTCACCATCGCGGAATTGGCCAATGAAGTGCTCTCGATGACAGGCAGCAGATCGAAGATCGATTATCGCCCGCTTCCGCAAGATGACCCCGTGCGCAGGCAACCGGACATTTCCCTGGCGAAAGACAAGCTCAATTGGCAGCCAACCATCGCGCTCAAGGATGGGCTGCGCAAGACGATAGACTATTTCGATCGGTTGCTTAAGCAGGGGTAAAAAGCGCTGGCTGCAAAATTGGAATCAGCGCCGCCGCGGTCCGCGCCGGCGTTGATGCGGCCGTTTTCTTCGCGAGGTATTTTTTCCCGCGTCTTCGGCGGATTCGATCTGCCCAGGCGGGGTGGCTGGCGCCAATCTCGCGTTCGCGTCAGTTGAAGCGACAAGGCTCTCACAACGGGGGCACTTGGAAAGTTCGCTGCTGGATTCATCAAGGTACGTGTACCCGCAAAACGTGCAGCGCCACAGAAACTGTTGGCCAAGGTACCGATGTGGTCGACGGACCGTGAGTTCCGTGTACACCCAGATAACCAACGCAATGACCGCGATCACCCCTGTGTATAACAGAAGCGCCCACTTGAGTTCGAGCGGGATCACCGGCCGCGCTCCGGCGCGATCACCAGTGTGCCGTATTGGTCGCGCAAAACTTCAGTGGTAAGTGGCGCGAACTGAAAATTCTCCAGCGCCGCCCCCACTTCGGCGGTTACTTCTCCTTCGTCCGAGGGCGGCGCAAGAACGAGTACGACTTTACCTTCAGCATTCACCTTGAAAGGCACCGCGATGGGTTCGCGCATCGTGCGAGGGTCAATGCGCCACAGTGACGCAATCGGCGCGGAAAACATTAATTCGCGATCATTGGGTTCCCCAACCCACTCGACATACATCGCAAGTCCTTCCGCGGGACGTGCTATGGGTTCGCGTTCGTTTTTTTCTGCTTCGCCGGGAACAATCGACTCGAACGGACTAAACTCGCGCAACCGGTCGTCCAGTTTTCCGATGCCCGATAGAAAGCGCCCCCACGCGTCCTGCCCGCGGTCCGCTTCAAACTCGGAGCGAATACGCAAACTGGATACAATCATTTCTGATCGCTCCAGTTGCGCCATATCGAGCGACGGAAGGGCAATGTCCGGCAACAGGGTTGCAAGTTCAGGCGGCGCATTCAGACTGAGATCAGGCCCAGGCAGAACGGACTCGGCGCTTCCCGTTCCGTTGCGTAGAACATCATCGAACGAGGGCATGCGAAGGTCTTCAAGCGGTCTGCGGATGACCGATTCGTGCGTTACGGGATCAACAATATCGAATTCGTAGTATTGGGGTCGCTTCACGGGAATGAGCACGTAGATCGAGAACAACGTGATCATCGAAAGATGGATCACGACAGACGCGCTCAGCGTAGTGACAAAAATCCGATCACGCGCCATGACCGCGCCTTACTCCGCCGTCTCCGGCGGTTGAGCGGCAATGGCGTAGTGTTTCACGCCGACCTGCGACGCGATTCCAAGCACGCGCACCAACCTGCCGGTTTCAATGCGCGCATCCGGTCGCACGAGGATTAGCGAATTGGGTTGCTCACTCATCTCACGCGCCAACCGCTCCGAAAGCGCGTCCCAGGTCATCATTTCCTCAGTGTCCACATAGATTCGGCCCAACCCGTCTGGGCCACCTTCGCCGAATAGAAGTGTGACGGAAAGGTCCTTGGCTTCGAGCTGGCGCGTCCCCTCGGCTTCCGGCGTCTGAATCTGGATCGAGCTTTGGACCACGAAGGTCGATGACAACATGAAGAAAATGATGAGATTGAACACCACATCGATGATCGGCGTGAGATCAAGGACGGCCTTGACGCGGTGCTTTTCAGCCCCTGGCGCGCGAAAGTTCATGACCGTTCCCCATCACCGCTCGGGCAATTCGTGTACGAGCAGTTCGAGCATTTCCGATGAGCTGATTTCCATTTCCAGCACGAGCGTCTGTACCACCGAGACAAGGTAATTGTAGGCCACCAGCGCCGGAATCGCCACTGTGAGACCCGCCCCCGTCGTGATGAGGGCGTTCCCGATGCCTTCGGCGAGATCGGAGGGATTGACCTGGCCCGCCTTGTGCTCAATTTCCACAAAGCATTTGATCATGCCCTGCACCGTACCCAGCAATCCGAGCATCGGCGCCACCGTCGTACACGTCGCGAGTGCGCCGAGATATCGTTCAAGGCGCGGAACTTCGAGCCGGCCCGCGTCTTCGATGGCCTCGCGAATGTCCGCCTTGCTGCGATTGTGTTTGAGCAGGCCCGCTTTAAGGATTCGGCCGAGAGATGTATCCGCTTCGTCACAAAGCGTGATGGCCTCCTGCACGCGGCCTTGGCGCAATACCTCGCGCACGGCGTCCATCAACTCGCGCATGCCTTTGCGCGCGCGGTTCAGACGGTAGAAGCGTTCCAACGTAATCGCAAGAGCAAGCACCGAACAGGCCATGATCGGCCACATCAGTATTCCGCCCTGCTGGATGAACTTCATCAGGTCATAGGCTTCAAACTCGTTCACGGTCAATCCTCATTGGATTTCTCAAGGCCGCTCTTCCACAAATCCTTGCCACATACCAACAGTTAACCCATAGCGCGCGGGGAAGCGCGCCCTCCCACTTCGTAACCGACCGGACATATTAAACAGCCTCCGCCGCTCGCGCGGCAAAATTCTTCTCGCTCTCATACGTAAGCAGACGCTGCGCATCCGCGAGATCTTGCGCCCACCGCACGCTAAACAGCGCTTCCTCAGAATCGGGATTCACGTCTGGTCCGCGCCATTCCGCAGACGTCAACCGCATGAGAAAAAAATGCTCGTCCCGAACATACTCTTTGCCCTTGTGCGAATATTCACTGCGAGACCATCCCAAATCAGCCGTAATTTTCAGGCAACAATACCCCGATTCCTCGCAGGTTTCGCGTATCGCCGCCTGCTCGTCGCTTTCTCCCTCGTCGATGTGGCCTTTCGGCAACCGGACTTCGTGTACCGCCGCGCCATCACGGACCACGTCGCGCACCAGCAACAGGACTTTTCTCCGTTCATCCAACACCACGCCGCCCGCGGCACGGTACTGTTTGGTTTTCACTGCGCGATCGCCTTGGTTGTGTTCGCGTCCTGCAGTGCTTTCGGAATCGTGGCAATACACACGTCGGCGCTGCCCTGCTTGTGCGAGGTAAAAATCACCTGCTCACCTTTACGGTCCCAGCCCACGTGCGGATGATCGCCGCTGCCATAGTTGCGATGGCCCGGCGTCAATGGAATCGGGCGCGCGTTTTTGCCTTCAATCACCGTAATGTCACCGTGCCAGTTGTCCGCGGCGACCCACCGTCCATCCGGACTGCCGGAGCAATGCCAATAGTTTTGTTTGGCTACTTCCTCATCCGATCCCGCT
>Ga0163150_10003115_pt1 | contig 23960 bp, 14 predicted proteins | sample OliLakLV19P2IB_FD_148628 | JGI IMG/M metagenome (GOLD analysis project Ga0163150, IMG submission 148628) | Freshwater microbial mat bacterial communities from Lake Vanda, McMurdo Dry Valleys, Antarctica - Oligotrophic Lake LV.19.P2.IB | ecosystem: Environmental > Aquatic > Freshwater > Lake >...
CAGTGAGCCGCTATGAGAGCCCGTGCTGCCGGCATACTTGTAAAAACGAATGCCCGTTACTTTCCCCGCAATGTCGGACCGGAACTTCACCCCAAGTTCCACCGGATTGGGGTCCGCTGTGCAGTTGGAAGGGATCATGTTGCCGAAAATGTTCAGCGTTTGCGACTGCTGTTGAGAGCATGTCAGCAACCCTCGATATACATTTAGTCGTCCACCAGTGATTGTTTTGCCCGTGAGTGCTGGAACGGGATCCACCGAAGTCAACAGCAAAGCTTTCAGAGCAGTGTCGGTAAGCGCCGGGCAAACCGAGAGCGTGAGCGCAGCCGCGCCCGTGACATACGGAGTAGCCATGGACGTGCCGCTTAGCGTTGTATAACCGCCGCCCAAACCCGTGGACAAAATACCCACTCCGGGCGCTCCCAAATGAACGCTCCCCGCCCCATAATTAGAGAACGAAGCCAGTTGGTCAGAAACGTCCGTCGCTGCAACCGCAATGATGTTTGGAACATTGAGGTTTGCGGGATACACCGGTGTCAAATCGTTGTTGCCGGCGGAGTTGCCCGCAGCTGCAACAAAAAGAATATTGGCGGCGTCCGCGGCGCTAATCTGGTCCATCATAGCCTGAGAAAATCCATTACCACCCCAACTATTGGACAGGATTCGGACGTCGACGGGCGTTCCGCTGGAAGCGAATAAAGACTTCACCTGCATCGCAACTGAAATGGCATTGATTGCGTCGCCCTCGGTTCCTGTCCCGGTGCTGTCCAGAAACTTGAGCGCCATCATTTTCACGGCCCAATTAACGCCGGCAACACCGATGCCGTTATTACCCACAGCGCCGATCGTGCCGGAAATGTGAGTGCCGTGACCGTGATTGTCCATCGGATCACAGGTCAGCGTGATGGCGTTGAAACCGTGGGAGCCTGCCGGGCACGTTAACGACACGCTTCCGATCGTGACCGTGAAGGGCGCCGGGGCACTCCAGATATTAGCCGCCAAATCGGGATGGGTATAATCAATTCCGGTATCTACAACGCCAACTACAACTGAAGAGGAACCGGTACCGATATTCCAGGCGGCTGGAGCGGAAATTTTATTCATACCCCAAAGCTGGCTATAAAGCGCGTCATTGGGCGTAGCTTGAACTCTTATAATGTGATTCGGCTGAACGTATGCAACCGAAGCAAACTGCTGTTGAAATCTCTGAATGAGGGTGGCTACCGAGTTGCCCGTGGAACGAACCCGAAACAAAGTATGGGTCGAGCCCACCGCATGGAAACTCTCTTGTGGAAAGATGCTTTGGAGCGATCCCAGTACCGGAGTCCGCAGACGAACTAATACTTCCTTGGCGACGACCGACTTGCCTTCATAGGTTTCCTGTTGGATTTGCACCTGCGCCATCAGGACTCCCGGGACAGACATCACACATGCTGCGAAAACACAGGTGAAATGATGTGCTCGCTTCGTGAACATACGTTACCCTCATGTGCCGACGTCAAAAAGCCGAAGCGCAGAGTGGCGCTGCACGCGTTCCCGCAGGGTGTTTTTGGGCAGTACCCTCCGATTAGCGGCGTAGTTCGCTTCTCTCGATCGAGGCTACTAAAACCACGGACTGCTAGATCTGAGTATTATATATCAGCCTTGAACGCCGACGGGTGACCGCTTAGTCTTCGAGTCGCCTTCAACATTGCGGTGTCGATCCGTTTCGGCGAGCGCCCCCCGCCGACTACCTTAGACTGGGAGAGTGAGTGCCGTGATTCCCCGCCCTATCCCGCTTCTCGATTTGCATGCACAGTGGAAGCTGATTCGTTCGGAGGTGATGCACGAAATTGAGCGGGTGGCCGATTCGCAGCACTTCATCCTCGGCGAAGACGTGGCCGCCCTTGAGCAAACCTTGGCGTCCTACTGCTCCGTTCCCTACGCCGTCGGCTGTGCATCCGGCTCCGATGCGTTGACTCTTGCCCTGATGGCGCTCGGGATCGGCGGCGGCGACGCGGTTCTCACGGCGCCATATACATTTTTCGCTACCGCGGGGTCGATCTGTGAGTGTGGCGCGAGGCCCGTGTTTGTCGATGTCGACCCGGTCACTTTCAATATGGACCCGGCGGAGATCGAGGCAGCCTTTCGGGCTCATCCCGACATCCGGGCGATTATCCCCGTTCATCTGTTTGGCGCATCCGCCGACATGGATCCGATTTGCGCCGTCGCGGCAAAGCATGGGGTTCCGGTAATCGAAGACGCGGCTCAGGCGATCGGAGCGGAGTACAAGGGCCGCCGGGCCGGGAGTCTCGGCGCGATCGGCTGCTTCAGCTTCTTCCCGTCTAAGAACCTGGGTGCGTTCGGAGATGGGGGCATGCTCACAACCTCGGACGCCCTTCTTGACCGGTCACTCCGTTCCTTGCGGGTCCACGGCAGCGAGACGCGCTATGTTCACGAGCGTGTGGGAGTGAATTCCCGGCTGGACACGCTGCAGGCGGCCGTTCTGCGGGTGAAGATGAAGCGGCTTGATGAATGGACCGCCTCCCGGCGGCGAAATGCCGCCCGATACCGCGAGGCGCTGGGCCAATCAGGGGCTCCGGTCACTTTACCCCAGGAACAGTCGTATCAGACCCGCTGCGTTTACAACCAGTTCGTGATCCTCGGTCCGAGACGGGACGAGTTAAAAGAGCATCTGGCCGACGCCGGAGTGGGGACGGCGATCTACTATCCGATTCCGCTGCACTTACAGCAATGTTTTGCCGGACTCGGTTACCACGAGGGCGATTTCCCGGTCAGCGAACGACTGGCGAAGGAGTCACTCGCACTGCCGATATATCCCGAGCTCGAACACTCCGACATCCACCGGGTGAGCGATTCCATCGTTCAGTTCTATCGCCAATAGCAGTCGGAAGCGGGGTTCCACGAAACTACACCGTGCAGTTTGTCCGGCCTCTTTTGCTAACAATGCCACAGTAGCATGAAAGAGAAATTACCACGGAACTACACCCATTCCACTGTGGAAGGATATTCTACAGTCGCTCTGTTTGCTATTGCTCGGATAGAGTGATACTGGAAGCTGAGAATACCCGTTCCTGGTGTAGTTCCGTGGAAATTCGGTGTAGGCGCGTGGAGAATCCGTCGTCTTGAAGTGCCCCGAAACGCACCCCATCCGGTCTCAAAGCACATGGGTGAAGGTCCGTGGAAGAGTGGTGTAGTTTCAAGGCAATATGGTGTAGTTCCAAGGCAATATGGTGTAGGTTCGTGGCGGTAAAGTGTAGGTCCGTGGAAGCGATAGTGAAGGTGCGTGGAAGGATCGGTGTAGTTCCGTGGAAAAAAAGCGGTGTTAAGTCGTTTGTAATCTAATCAGTACAAGATGCTATAGTCTTGCCAGGTTTGGTTCATAGTAGACTCAACAACACAGACACTGCCGTTGAACATGTCCACTGCTCTAAAACCCAAAATCGCGCCGGTTGTTGTTGAGAAGCTGGATCTCGTACGAGTTGAAAAGAGCCTTCACTCGCTGGGGTTCTTCGCCTCGACCACAAGCCGGGAAAACTCCCGCACGATTATCCAGATTATCCGGAGGGCCGACGGGCAGCGGATTCAGGCCAAAGCCGTCATCGAGGGTATACCCAGTCTCGGTCTGCCGACCACGGCGGATCGGGATAAGTATATGGCCTTCATGAAGACGGCACTCGATCAGCGGGACATCGAGGGTCAATTGAGCAACCCGGTCCGGTTCACCGGCGCCGACATGATCAAAATGCTCGGGCTTCGAAAAGGAGGGTTCCACTATGACGAAATCAACGACTGGTGCAAACGGATGGTTGCCACCACGATCATGTCGGAATCGTCCATCTTTCTCGCGGACCGGCGACAGTACGTAAGCGATGTATTCCACGTGTTCGACCGGGTTGTATTGGTTGGGGAAGAACTCGAGGATGGGTCCCGCTCCGAGCAGTATCAGGTGCACCTGTCCCAGTGGCAGTTGAAAAACCTGAACCAGGGGTATTTCCTGCCGCTGGATTTCACCGCCTACCTGAAGCTCGGCCGCGATATCGCCAAAGCCTTATTCGGCCACCTCAGCGTCTGGTTCTATGCCAGCCGGGGTCAGATGATCGAGAAGAGCTACACCGATCTTTGCCAGGTCCTGCACATCCGAGCCTACCCTCATGTTTCCAAGGCGCGTGCCGTCCTGGCGCCTTCGCTCGACGAGTTGAAGGCGATCGGTTACCTTTCCAGCTGGGAACTGGTGCATGGGTCCGGCAAAGGCGAGTTCAAACTGATTCTGACACCAGGCGAGCGGCTGCTGTCACTGCCCAACTTTTCAAGTGTCGTCAATCCTGAAGCCAGGGCCGCGCTGGAGGCGCGTCTTCCCGAATGGGTTGGGGAGATGATCAAACGCGGTGTAGTTGAGCGGAAGGCCCGGCAGCTTGCCTTGGACCTGCCCGAATCGCAGCCCGTGATGGATCAGCTTGAGTATGCCGACGAGCTCATCGCGCGCGATCGCAAGGGCCGCGGCAAAATCTCGAACCCGGCCGGTTTTTATGTGTGGGCCGTTGAACAGAACCTGTCCGTGCCGGAGACGTTTGAGACCTCTCATCGTCAGCGGCATCGTGAGTCGGCCGCGCGCGCGGTCCAGCAGGAAGAAGTGCGGAGAATGGGTCAGGAACTCGAGTACGATGAGTTCTGCAGGGCTTGCGTAGCAGACCGGGTGGCCAAGGACTTCTCGGGCGAGCGCCTGGACGTCGCTGTCCGTGAACACCTGAAGGCGCTGAAACGCGAGCAGCCGGAGTGGTTTGAGCGGGTGTGCACCGCGACGCGGCGGGAAGTGGCGATGGGCCGTCTCCAGGGCATGATTCGACAGAATCTGAGTCTGCCGCCATTCAGCGAGTGGATCGGAACCAGAGATCCGCAAATGCAGATGTTCTGATAATTTCCACACTTCTACACCTCCCTTTCTGCCAAAAACCATGCCGTGTACGAGCTAACCATTGACTGGAGTTGTGGTTACACGTAATCTATAAACGGCCGCACTTTTCACGAAGGAAATAAGATCTTGGCACTAGCAGGCAGAAAAGGCATCAATCCTGGCGGGTCCCTCTCAACTCATCAAGCGGCGACGATTCTCGGCATCAGTCATCCAACTCTTCTCAAGCTCATCAAGGGCAAGAAGATTCCCGAGCCGCAGAAAGTAGGCCGGGCGCGCATTTGGAACGGCGCCGACCTTCATCACGCACAACTCGTTATACGAGACCTCTATGAGAGCGGAGGGCTGCGGCGAGTGAAAGGAACGCGAGCATGACCCGGATTGGAATCGTCAACATGAAGGGCGGGGTCGCCAAAACCTGCACCAGCGTGAATCTGGCGATGGGTCTTGCGGACCGCGGCAAGAAGGTGTTGCTCATCGATATGGATCCTCAAGGCAACATTGCTCATTCACTGAAGATCAAAGCGACGCAGAACACGATCTACGATCTCCTGGCCAACGACATTGTCACCGAGCAGGTGATCCGGGCCGGCGTGCGTCCCAACCTGGACGTCATCCCGAGCAACAACGTCGCTTTTGGTCTCGAGAATCGCCTCGCCGACGAGACTTTGCGCGAGAAGATTCTCAGCCGGCGCTTGCGGTCGCTCCAGGGGTACGACCTGGTTGTGGTGGACACCAGTCCGGCCATGAATCTTCTGACCGTTAATACCCTGCTCTACGTGGATACGGTGATTCTGGTGGTTTCCATGGACCAGATGGCGATCATCGGCGCCGTACAGAGCCTCACGGGACTGCGCCGCATTCTTTCGGCGTTTGAAGCGCCCTCGAAGCGTGTCCTGGTCCTCCCGACGATGTACAACGCCTCCACAAACGGGTCGCGGGAAACCCTGGGCGCGCTGCGGGATGATCCGGATCTAGGGCCGTACCTGTTGCCGATCGTTATCCGGCAGGACGTGAAGGTGAGCTATGCCGCTGCCTCGAAGCGATCCATCTGGGAGTACGACCCGCGGAGCCGCGCCGCTGAGGACTACGGCCACCTTGTTGATTATTTCTTGAAGGCAGAGGACGATGAGTTCGAAAAAACCGCACTCCAAGCCGCGACCGAAACTTAGCTTCGCCGTTGACCGGGATGAGATCGGAATTACAAGCGAGTGGGCCGACACCTTCATTTCCGGTCCAGTCGCGCTTGTACGCAATAATGCCACAGGTGCGGAAAGTGCGCCTGGTGCAGATAGTTCCTCAGGGGCTGATAATGCCACTGGGGCACCTGATCTCGACGCCACTGTAGAACAAAATGTACCTGTAGTTCAAAATACGACTGTGGCTCTAAAGCCGCCTGTAGCTATAACTGCCACAGTGGAAGAAGATGGTACAGGGCTTGATCACTCCACAGTAGAACCACATACATCTGTGGCACTATCTACTACTGACGCAGGATATACCAACCGGACTAGCCCGGAATATCGCAGGCCGAAAGCCAAGCCGCTACGATCGGTCGCCGATGGTTTGACCCCGGGTCAGCTCCTCGTGTACACGCAAATGTACGCCAAAGGCGAAGGGCAGGGCACTCGCTTCTACCGCGGCGGTTATCAAAGCTTGTGTGCGCTTACCGGGCTGAGCAAGCGAGGCCTGCAAAATGTAATCGGCGAGCTGCAAGCCAAGAGCGTCGTGAGCATTGAAACGGCTCCGGGACACAAGCCGACCCAGGTGAGTGTGTACCGGGTCCGCCCTGAAGGTGAGGTGCTGCAATTCTGGCATGCGGCCGGATTGCGATTTGTTATCGGGAAGGGAAAAGTCCTTTTGAGGCAACCGCCGATCTGATCGCTTAAATTCCGCGGCTGCGCGCGCGAATCGGGCCTGTCACGATTCGGAGACGTCGGGCAGGGCAGGGAAGTAGGCTTTCACTTTAGCGTGCTGTGCAATCAAAAACGTCTGATATCCGAATAACCCCGGCATCAGGGCTGTTAGCAGAATCAAGACGAAGTGAAGCAACTGCACCAGGAACCGGGGTGAGCCCAGCACTACCTCGAGCGGAATGATGGTCATACGGCGCCGGGAGATATCAAGCCCGCTGTTGCCGAGAAGAGCGACGATTGTCTTACGCGTGTAGAACCGCAAATGGGTCTTATCCAGGATGCCCCTATCCTGATAGTCGAACTTTCCAGCCAATAGAAGCATGCGAACCGTAATGTTGGCAACGTTTGGCGTCGAAACGATCAATTGACCATTCGGCTTGAGCAGTTGCGCCGCACGTTGCAGGATCTCCTCTGGATGGGGTAGGTGCTCGAGGACGTCCAGCAGAAGGATCTTGTCGAATTGGCGAGGCGCCAAATGGCGGGCGATCAAGCTAAAGCCACGCGCCAGATCGCCGCATAGATATTGATCAACCTTAGCGCCGGCGTTTTCCACCATACCGACGGCGCTGACGCGATTACCAGCCAGTTGCAGCTCTTCCGCAAAGAGGGCGTCGCCAAAGCCGATATCCAGAACATCTTGTCCGGTGCCGACGGCGAGCCGTGCGAAATCATGGCTTGAGTGCGAACTCGTCTTCACCCGATACGGTACAAAGTACTCTTGGTATTCGGGATAGCGCCTGATAGACCGGCGGGTACGGTCATAGCGATAGACGGCCCGCAGGATGTCCTTGGCGTACCGCATCCCATTGACATAGCAGATCTCGTCGCCATAGAAGGTAGGGATAGGGACCTCATGAATGCGGAAACCCTGGTGGTTCAGCTTAATGATGATTTCCGTGTCGAAGTGGAAATCGTCAGTCATCTGAGAGAAGTCCAATCGCGCGAGAGCATGCAGGTTGTAAGCCCGGTAGCCGCTATGAAACTCCGACAGCTTCATGCGCAGCGCGCGGTTTTCAAAGTGCGTCAGGACGCGGTTGCCGACGTATTTGTACAACGGCATCCCTCCTTTCAGCGGTCCGCCGAAGTCCTTCATCATGCGCGAGCCGAAGACGGCGTCGGCCTCGCCGGTCACGAGTTCGTGATACATACTGGCGAGGACTTCGGGCGCATATTGTCCATCGCCATGCAGTAGCACGACAACATCGAATCCCTGCTCGATGAAATAACGATACCCGGCTTTCTGGTTGCCGCCGTAGCCCAAATTCTTTTGGTGCTTGAGGACGTGGAGCTTTGAGTTGTCGCTGAGTGTTTTCAGTCCAACCGCCAATTCATACGTTGCGTCCTGGCTGGCGTCATCGAAGACTACGACCTGCTCCACGTTCTTCCAAACGGTCGACGGAATGCGTTTCAAGACCTGTGAGAGTGTGGTTACCGCGTTGTAGGCAACGATGAGGATGCCGATCCGCTTCCCCCGATTGTCAGCGAAACGTTCGTCCTCCGACCGGTTACGTACAACGGGAGTGGCGCTTGTTTTGGCGGGCATAAAATCATCCTTCCCAGCGCGGCAACAAGCCGACGGGGCCTCTGGCGACCTTTTCCCATTCTAGGGCAAACGGTTGCATTAATCGTTAGAGCGATAGATCCAATGAAAGTACCGACTAAAGTACCAGCCGATCTAGCCCGATCGGACAAAGTTAAGCGTTTGAGAGAGGCGCCCGCGTAGAATGATAGAGATGCATCTGTCCACCAAGCAGGAGTCCGACGCCCTGGAGGAAGCCAAGCCATGGCCGTTATGGTGGCCGGCTGTGGCGTTTTGCCTGTTTTTGGGGCTCTTTTCGTTTTTGGCGTGGCGCTCCGGCGTGTTCTCGGATGAACTGATCGGTGAAACAGACGAGGCCGCGCATTACGTGACCGCTCTGCTGGTGCACGATTACGTTGCCAGCGGATTTACGGCTACGCCTATCGAGTTCGCGTCGAACTTCTATCTGCACTATCCCCGGGTCGGCATTGGACACTGGCCGCCGGTGTTCTACGTGATTCTGGCCGGGTGGATGTTTATCTTCGGCGATTCGCCAAATGCCGCTCTTGCGCTGGTGATCGTAATGACCGCCGTGTTGGCGTTTCTCGTGTACCGGGCGGTTTGTTCTGAATTCGGTTCTGAAGCCGCCGCCGTGGCTGCGGCGGCCCTATTCCTTTGTATACCGTCTGTCCAGTCATACGGCCGGATGGTAATGGCCGACCTGCCGGTAGCGCTCTTCAGCTTTGGCGCAGTGCTGGCCTGGATCCAGTTCCTACAGACCGAGCGGCGCCGCAGCGCGTTGTTGTTTGCATTGTTGGCGGCTTTGGCGATCCTGACCAAGGGGAACGGCTACGCTCTGATTTTCGTTCCACCCGTATCGATAGCTCTCGCGCGACGCTGGCGCCTGTTGAAAAATACCGACTTATGGCTGGCGGCTGCCGCCGTGGCCGCTCTTACCATTCCTTGGAACCTTTTCACGCAAGATCTGATCGTGCCAACGATGCAGCAAACCTTCGGAACAGGTTTCCTGATCAAAGGCGGCCTGTTTTATCTAACGGCGCTGCTCAAGGCTCCGGGGCCCGCGGTGACCGCATTTGCATTGATCGGAGTTGTGGTGACGTCCATCATCCCAGTCTGGTCATCATCGGGAGTGAAGCCGTTCTGGGCAAGTATGTTTGCGCTGCTGGTAGGCGGTCAGGTGTTTCACACCGTTGTGCCGGCAGGATTTGAGGCACGGTATTTGATCGGCTCTTTCGCGGCCTACATCATATTCATGGTGGCCGGGGTGGACTGGATTGCGCGCCGGTTGAGCCAGTACATAAGCCGCACGTACACGGCTGTTTCCTGCGCGGCGTTGATCGCAGCAGCGTTCTTTATCACAACTTTTGAGATACCGAGGAAGCGAGCGTTCGGCTATGACCAGGTGGCTGAGGGACTGCTGCGGGAGCCGGCATTCGCGAAAGCGCGGTTTCTGTGTGCATCGAGCGCCGATGGAGAGGGTTTGTTGATATCCGAAATCGCCCACCGTGAGAAGCGGCCCGGACACATCATCGCGCGGGCGACGCAGGTACTGGCCGTGAGCGGGTGGAACGGGGAGAACTACCGGACGCTGGCTCAAACGCCGCAGGAGATCGGGGAACGGCTGGCCGCGATCCCGGCCGATGTGATCGTGCTCGACCGGACACCCGGAATCGCCATGCCGCATGTGGCTCTGCTCGCCGCCACGGTGCAGGGCGATCCTCGCTGGCAATTGCATAGCGTGTACCCCCACACAATGAAGCCGACAACGCTCGCCAACGCACGGATTGAGGTGTACCGGTGGATCGGGCCCGCCCGTCCGGATACTGGACGTCTTCGCGTCGTGATGAAGCCGTCCCCAAAGGTAGTACTTGCACCGGCAGAGTCAACGGTTGGCACACCAGCCCGGTGATTTTCGATGTCGCGTGTCGATCTAAGCATCACGTGAACGCCGCTTGCAGCGCGGACCAAGTGGCGGCCTGGCCCAGAGTTAATCCAAAGCACTTAACTCCGGCTCGCCGGCGCCTCGCCTTCACGCCGCTGCGCCGGCCCGCTTCTTCACCGCGTACAACTGCGCAATGTTGGCCGGTACCGCACCCATCCGCGCCGGGCCGGTCTCCAGGCCCCTGACGCACATGCCTGCGCGCGCGTCTGGGAGGTGAAGCAGCCAAATGAACCGGACCGCTCCACCGTACGGACGATCAGCCTGCTCGCCCATCGATTCTCCACCGGCTTTGATGGCCCGGCGATAAATCTCGTCCGCAACCCAATCCTGCGCAGTGAGGCTCGCGCCGGGCTTCGCCGATGTCGCCGGAAGGGCATCGCATAGGCGCCTTCTTCAAACCGCTTGGCACACACCGCAAACCCATCGCGGTGTCGAGATGCATGACGCCGGTGCGCACCGTGTCAGGCAAGGGACCCAGCTGCCTGCCTAACCTAATCGGCTAAGTTTCAAGCGGCAGCTTCCCGACGGCTCCCGTGACTCTAATTCTTTTCCTTTAAAGTTCCGATGTGATTTAGGCAGGCTGCTGAAAGAGTGTTTGTGAGAAGGGCCCTCAACTTAGACGTCGGGCCGGAGCAGCCATTTTGAGTTCATCTTGGGCGGGTGAGCGACTCTTGCCGCCGCCTACTAATACCGTCGCGACATAGTACTATAGTACTACAAACTTATAGTACTAAAGTACTGCTATAGTGGGAGCACCTAGTGCTTAGAGTTCTGACTGTCCGTTACTGCTAATTGACGGCTTAGGTATTTAGAATCATAACGTTAATGTTTGAATGGACATATAAAAATGATTTATAACAAGCTCTGGTTGGTTCCCTTCATCATGTTGCAATCGGCTGTGGCCGGCAACATTACAGCGGTCTGGGCAAATGACGGCGGCGACAAGGTGACGCAAGATGAATTGCGGGCGACGAAGAAAGTCGAGAATCTGACCGGCACGGTCCGCAACAGAACCTGGGATGGCACGAAGGTCTTGTTGTATGGGGCCGGCAACGAAGTGGTCAGCTTCAATCTGGTCCTGGAAGCGGCTTGGTCGGCCGCCACAAACGTCAGCGTCCAATTCGACACTCTGACAGGACCGGGCGGGCAGGTGATCAGGTCGGTACCCACGACTAAAGATGGAGTCTTCTCGTGGGTCAACCGTAATATTGAATTGTTTTATACCCGCTATTTTCAGATCAAAGGCCTGAGTCATTTTGGTTATAATCCATATATCGAGCTGCAGGTACCCGTGCGATTTAAGGCTGCGACAGGGCTTTGGAAGGACCGGCCCGATCACGACAAATTCTATCCCGACGTTCTCATACCTTTGGAAGCCATTCCAACGTTCAGCATCGTAAGCGGCAATAATCAAAGCATCTGGGCTGACATTTATATTCCACCTTCCGCGCCGGCGGGTATTTACACCGGCACGGTAACGATCAAAGAGAACGGGACAAACGCGATCAGCGTGCCTGTGCAGCTCCAGGTGTATGGTTTTGCGCTTCCGGACGTTCCGAGTTCAAAGATGATGTCCGTCTATAGCCCGCAGGACATCCTGATACACAACTTCAACACGACCTATCTTGACCCGACCACCCCTCAGGGCAAGCAAGCCAAAGTGATCCGGGACCGCTACTTCGCCCTGGCCCACCGGCACAAGATGGCGCTGCTGGGCGATCCGCAAACCTGCACCGTGGCCGACGCCGTTTGTTGGGAGGATGTGGGGCGTTTGACTGGCTCCACCTTCTCGACTGCAAACGGGTATGACGGGCCGGGACGCGACCACGGCCAGGACGTGTATTCAATCGGCACGTATGGAACGTGGAACTGGAGATATGGGACAAAAGCGGACATGTGGCGGCGCACGGACGCGTGGGAGAACTGGTTTGTTCAGAATCTACCGAACACGGAGCGTTTTCTGTACCTGCTTGACGAGCCACACCAGGCGGCCGATCTTGCACAAGTTGAGACTTGGGCCGGTTGGATGAAGAGCAATCCAGGGCCCGGCAAAGCGCTACAGTCCTTCTCGACACTCTCACTGACAACAGCGCTGACGAAGGTTCCATCACTGTCCATCCCATGCACTTACGCTGGGTTTAGCGACACGGCGCCGATGACGGCGGCGGCCCATTATTATCGGACGACTCCAGGGAAGCAGCTATGGGCCTACAACGGCAGCCGGCCGGCGATCGGTTCGTTTGTGACAGAGGACGACGGCGTTTCCATGCGTCAACTTTCCTGGGGGCAATACAAGCTGGGGATCCGGCGCTGGATGTATTGGATGCTGAATGGAGGAGCCGCCGATCCGCTCGGTCAAGCTCTGAGTTTTGGCGATATTGCCGGACGGGATCCGGCGACGGGCGACAGCAGCTCTATGTACTCGAATGGCGAGGGAGTCTTGGTTTATCCGGGCACCGACGTCAAGAATCCCCACAATTCATATGGTTTGAGCGGCCCCATGGCAAGCGTTCGGTTGAAGCAGTTGCGCCGGGGTATTCAAGACGTGGACTATCTGGCAAAAGCAGCCGTTATCAACCCGGCAGCCGTGCAGTTGCTGGTCAATCAGATGGTGCCAAAGGCCCTATGGGAAGTGGGGGTAGCGGATCCGAAGGATCCGTCGTGGGTGATCGCCGGCATTACATGGCCAGTGGATCCGGATGCATGGGAGTCCGCTCGAGCGCAATTGGCTGCGATCATTCTGGGCTCGGCGCCTTCGACGCCCGTTCCCGTGATCCCGGACCCGCCAGTGATCTCGAACATCGCAGTAACGAATGTTACGCCGACGAGCGCCACCGTTTCATGGAGCACAAATAATCCGGCGGATGGGCAAGTGGATTACGGCACCACCACGGCGTATGGATTCGCTTCCGCCTCCGCGAACAACTTTCAGGGCGCGCTGAATCACTCAGTCACTCTTTCAAGCCTGACCTCGAACACCGCTTACCACTTCCGTGTAAGGAGCAAGACCGCCACTTCGAATGCGACGGTGTCGAATGACCGGATGTTCACGACAACAGCCGCCACGACGCCGCTGAACATTTTCGGCAACATGATCCCTTCGAACTGCGTAGCGGACCCCAATCCGGTGGAACTTGGAGTGAAGTTCCGGTCCGACATTGCGGGGAACGTAACCGGCATCCGTTTTTACAAGTACGCCGGCAGCACGGGCTCTCATAGCGGCTCACTGTGGTCTTCCACGGGGAGCCTGCTGGCTAGCGGTACATTTTCCGGCGAGAGTGCTTCCGGGTGGCAGCAGATGACCTTCAGCGCTCCGGTCCCGATCTCGGCTAATACCACCTACGTTGCCTCTTACCACACCACGGGTTGGTGCGTCGACTGGAGCTATTTCAGCGGGAAGGGTGCCGATAACGGCAGCCTGCACGCGTTGGCGGCGAGGGTGGACGGCCCCAACGGCATATATATGTATGGTCCCGGCGGCCAGTTTCCCGTGTTGAGCAGCGCTTCGTCGAATTATTGGGCCGACATCCTGTTCACCATAACTCCTTCCTCCCCCACTGTTGCCCAGCCGGTCTTCAATCGGCTTCCCGGAACATACACCTCGGCGCAACTGGTCACCTTGAGCACAACCACCCAGAGCGCTTCGATTCGTTATACGAGCGATGGAATCACCACGCCTTCGGCGACGGTAGGCACGCTCTACAGCGGCCCGATCACGATCGGCGCCACGACCACGATAAAAGCCATTGCCTATGCGGCGGGCATGGCCAATAGTGCGACGATAACCGGAACCTTCACGATCAACACGAGCCCCGCGGCGGCCAACATTTTCGGCAACATGATCCCTTCGAACTGTTCAGCGGACCCCAATCCGGTGGAACTTGGGGTGAAGTTCCGGTCCGACATTGCGGGGAAAGTAACGGGCATTCGTTTTTACAAGTATGCCGGCAGCACGGGCTCTCATAGCGGCTCACTGTGGTCTTCCACGGGGAGCCTGCTGGCTACTGGTACATTTTCCGGCGAGAGTGCTTCCGGGTGGCAGCAGATGACCTTCAGCGCTCCGGTCCCGATCTCGGCTAATACCACCTACGTTGCCTCTTACCACACCACGGGTTGGTGCGTCGACTGGAGCTATTTCAGCGGGAAGGGCGCCGATAACGGCAGCCTGCATGCGTTGGCGGCGGGGGTGGACGGCCCCAACGGCGTATATATCTATGGTCCCGGCGGCCAGTTTCCTGGGTTGAGCAGCGCTTCTTCGAATTATTGGGTCGACATTCTGTTTAATTAACTGAGCATCGCTTCAATACGCCGACAGATTCAGAACGGCTGTCAATTTCACAGGCAAATCGCACTGGAGCGCGGCGCGGATGAGCGGGGCGGACTGCTTCGCGCCGAGCGCCGGTGAGCGCCATCCAAAATCGCCGCCATCGGTGAGCTCGGCTATCAGGTGCGGTTCAAAGGACAGCGTCGTGAACTTGCCGATGCCGACACACCGCGGGGACACCGGAACAGCCGGACAACCCGGATGCCAGAACTGCTCTATCCGATGAGGCCCCGGCGGTCCCTGGATCTCGTCGATGATGTACAGCAGATGAGGCTTGCGGAACACGAGTCTCCGCCGATGTGTGAAATCGCCATACGAACATTCGGCGGCGGCTACATCTTCTTCGTCCCCGGGAGTGAATTCCAGCAGTTGAACCCGCGGGCGTGTACGCCAGGCAAACGGGCCCGCCGTTGCCGCCTGGTCTGTTTCATCGATACGGATGGTGTTGTGCATCGCCGTTCCCCGGAAACGATCGCGCCACGCCGGATCGGCGACATAGGTGAACGTCCCCGGATCGATCAGGATTTCCTCGCCGGCGCGGCGGACTACAATGCTCAGGGCATCGGCGTGGCTATGACCTGCATTGCCCGGCCCGAAAGGACCGGCGTCAAAGATCACTTGATTGTCTTCGGCCGCCAACGTCACAATGCCTGCATCGGCGAAGCAACGCGATGACCGCGGCCCCGGAATGCCCGCTGGTCCCTGGATACAATCGGCGCCAAGCCACCAGGCCGCCATGGCGTGAGTATCGCGGCGGTCGCGAATCCATTCATTGCGATTCAAGTACGCGCCACAGGCTGCGAGCGTCTCGCGTGCATATCGGTCGCGGGGGCTGTAGGGGTGGAAGAAGCGGCCGCCATCATCGTCACCGATCATCGGCGGGAGCCCGCTTGCGCCGATGAGGCGATCCAGATACTCGGCCATATCGCCAAGCCTGGCCCGGAACGCGCCGCTCGGATTCGCCAGGATCGCATAGAAGAGAAACATGTCCGTCGCGTAGACGTGATAGTAGGCGGACTGCTCGAAGTGACTGCCGTCTTTACGCACCTGGCGGTGCATCTCCCGCTCGACGATGGACCCTCCAACGCGCATCCAACGCCGCGCGCGCGGGAACGCCGGAAACAGACGCCCGATCGTGTAAAGGCATAACGCCTCGCCCAGCAGGTGCGTGTTCGGTGAAAAATACACCGACAGGTTGTACTCGAGATGCAATCCGTGACGGTACAACCCGGTCATGAACCGCTCGCGGAACCGCGCAGGCAGAGCGTCGCCGGCGAAGCGCCAAATCCACATCCAAGACTGGGCTCTAAATGCCACCTCGAGGGCGCTGGTCCAGTTAATCCCGCGCTGGAATGGATTCTCGCGCCACCAGGATTCCAATTGGGTCACGATCTCGTCGATGAACCGGTGTTCCCGGCTGAACAGGAACTCCTGTGCAAGCAGCGTCAGGTGCTGGTGCCGGTTCAATTCCCAGACGACCTTATGATCACCGGTTCGGGTCACGTCCAAATAAGGTATCCGGCGGAAGTAGGATGGCGGAGTCTCAATGCCGGTGGAGTAGTCTTGCCGCCAGCGTAGATCGTCACCGGTGGAGATTTCGAAGCCAAGCAAAGGAAGACGGCGAGTGAGGATCTGTTCGGCAATTACGCGAATCCGCTCGCGGTATTCGGTCTTGGATAACGAGTCCGCCACCACGCGAGGGTCGGGGAGGTGAGCGAGGGACGGCGGCGGGGTGAAGGCCGGCGAAGGAGGATGCAGCAATAGCAGGACGTTTGCCGCCTCCTGCCGCAGCCGGAATGCGATCTCGGCTGGACTACGCATGTGCGTTGTCGCCGCGGCCGAGCAAGTGGCCGTAGAGCGCCGCCCATTGTTCACCAACGGGGCCTTCGGCGTACCGTTCGCAGCTTTCGTATGCGCGGGCAGTGAGCCGCGCGGCCAGGTGAGGCTCTTCAAGGAGGCGTAGGGCCGCGCGCGACATCGCTTCGTGATCGCCCGGCGGGACCAACAGCGCCGTTTCCTCGTTAGCCGCGATGTACGGGATGCCACCGGTATTGGTGGCCACTACCGGAAGCCCGGACGCGAAGCATTCCAGAATTGATCCCGGCATGCAATCCATGTGCGGGCTGGTGAAGTAGATATCGGCGGAATCATACAGCGCGGCGATCTTCGAATGTGGAACGCGCCCGATGAAGCGGGTATTGCGGAGCCCCAGTTCGCGGGCAAACTGTTCGAGTTCGCCGCGGGACGGCCCATCGTGAGCCACCGTGAGGCTTGCTTCCGGATAGCGCTGTTGCACCAGATGGAACGCTCGCAGCGAGCAGGGGATGTTGTACAGAGGTTCCAGAATTCGATTGTGCAGGAAGACGGGGCGTATGCGTTCGCGCCGCCGGTAGCGAAACGGAGCCATGTCGAGGATATTGGAGATCGTCCGGATCCGAATTCCAAACTTTGCGAAGACGTCCACCAGATAACCCGACGGTGAAATGATCGCGTGGGCCCAGCGGAGAGTCGGGATAGCGGTCCGCCAGTTGCGAAGATGGTCTTCGGCTTGGCCGTCCCGGTAATTGACGATCGCACGCTTGCCGTAAAGGCGGGCGATCAGCAGCGCCGGGAGAGTCCAGAGCATGTAGGAAGTGTAGGCTGCCGAGAAGATGTGGACGACATCATAACGCCACGCGCGGGCGGCCACGACTGTGACATAGGTCAGCCAGGTAAGAATCGTCCGAATGAACTTCCAGGTTTGCAGGGGTGCAAGCGGTCCCGGGAAGCGCGGGTTGATGGGCTGAAACTCCACGGTTAGCGACGGATGCTTGCGCAATGCGGCCAGAAGCCGCGTCGCCTGTACCGCCTGGCCGCCGAGAATGTGCAGAGAAGGCGCGATCAGCAGAACCCGGATCTTTGAAGGCATCAACGGTTGGGGACTGCCGGGAGAGCGGCCGCGGGTGAAAGATTCAGTTCAATAGCCGCCGAATTCATGCTTTGCGCGGAGTCAAGCATGCGCAGGCACCCGATGGTGGCGCGAGCGCCGTCAACCACCGTCACCGCGGGCGGCGTTCCCTTGCGGATCGCCTCGAAAAAGGACTTGAGTTGATCGTCATATCCCTTCTGGGCGAACCAGCGTTTCCGCGTTCGCCCTACCGACCCCTTGGCCGTGAATTGCTTGAAGTCTTCCGTGTCCGCGCCGATTCCTTGCGCGAACACTTCCACCCGTTCACCGCCCGAAGCCTTGCTTCCAACCGTACAGTACGTCATGGCGCCCACGGATCCATCGGCAAACCGGAAAGTCGCCGTCATGTTGTTCTCGCCGATGGGCTCCTGTTTGCCGGTAGGCAACGAGAACGCGGCTACCTGCAGCGGCTCCGACTCGAGGAGCCAGTACATGAGGTCGACAAAGTGACAGGCCTCGCCGAGGATTGCTCCTCCAATGGCCGGGTCGGCCATCCAGTAGGAGCCGGAGATGCCGGGCGAATTGATACGGCAGTTCACCACGGCGGGACCGCTGCGATTCGTCAACGCCTTCTTGAGGGAGATGTAATCGGGCGCGAACCGCCGGTTAAAGCCCACCGTGAGCTGCCGTCCAGTCTCTTGCACCGCGGCATACAGATCGCGGCACTCCTGTTCGGTGATCGCCATCGGTTTCTCGACGAACACATCCTTACCTGCGCGAAGAGATGCGATCGACTGCGACGCATGATGTTGATTCCGGCTGGCGATCAGGACGACATCGATATCCCGGTCGTTCAGGATCTGGTCAAAATCCGTGGTGCAGTATGCGGCTCCGAACCGCTCTCCATAGGTGCGTCCACGCGCCCCCACGGCCGAGTGCACGGCATGCAGGCGAGCGTAGGAGATCTTCTTGAGCGCCGGCATGTGAGCCCAGCGGGCCAGATTTCCGGATCCCACCAGCGCCACCCGAAGTTCCGACTTGCCTCGCGGGACGGCCGGGGCCAGGTCGAGGCGAGTTTTCGGCGTGAAAGAAGTAACGGCCGCATTGGCGTGCTGTTCGTCGTATTTCAGCAGCACGGCCAGGCTGTTCGACTTCGGGTCCATCACGGTCCGATAGGCCGACGGCGCATCGTCCAGCGAGAAGGTGTGCGTCACTAACGGGTGTACCCGCAAGTGTCCGCCGGCAATGAGGCGGAGCACTTCCTCCATGTTGCGGTTTTCAGTCCATCGAACATAAGAAAACGGGTAATCCCGTCCCTGCTTCTCGTAGCTGGGATCATAGCTCCCGGGGCCATACGCCCGAGACATGTACAGCTGGATCTCTTTCAGGTACATGTCGTTCCACGGAAAGCTCATTTCCACGGCGCCCACGACGATCATCCGGCCGCGATCGCGGCAAATCTCCAGTGCCTGGTGGCAGGGAGCCGCCGACTTGGCCGCCGCGGCAATCAGCACGCAGTCCGCACCCACGCCATTGGTAATCGCCTGAACGGATTCGCGCAGCGAATCGCCTCCCAAAACCGCATGCTGGGCGCCGAGTTTGCCGGCGAGTTCCACCCGGTCCGGCTTCAGGTCGACCGCGATTACCCGTCCGCCCTGCAGCCTGGCAAGCTGCGCGATTAACTGACCCACCAGACCGAGCCCGATGACGGCAACGGTTTCGCCCAGGCTGACGTTGGCAATGCGGACGGCGTTCAACGCGATACTGCCGAGCGTCGCAAAGCACGCCTGGTCGAATCCAACTTCGGCGGGCACGCGGGCTACCAGATTTCGGCCGGTCGTAATGACTTCGCCGTGTCCCGTTCCTTCGCCTCCATAGGCAACCCGTTCCCCAATTTCCATGTCTCGCACGGACGCGTGCTTCCCGATGACGACACCCGCGCCGGAATAGCCCAGCACCGCATACTCGCTGAACTTGGCCGTCACCTCGGAGATGGTTCTGACGGGTCCGTTGACCTTCATCACGTTGAGAACTTTGCGGATGTGAGAAGGATTGTCCGCAACTTCCTTCAGAACGCCTTCCTGGTGAATGCTAGCCGTTTCAGTGCCGCTGCTGATCAAAGAGAAAAGAGGGTGGATGAGTACGTGATGCGGCGCCGGGGCCGGATCTGGAACCTCGCCGACCATCATCTCCCCAATTCCCCGCCGCAATACTTGTTTCATCTAAGAGCCTTTTCTCTAGTGTATCCGGGAGTTATCCGGGGACCGTGTATTTCCGCCGCGACGGCTACCAGGTTGTCGCCGAACGATGAAGCGGTCGTCGCTTGCGTTCGCTGAACGGCTACTCCAGAACCAGGGCGACTAGAGCGGCGGAATCTCGCCACGCGAGTACGGGCAGGTGCGAGGAAAGTCCTGTTCCACCATCGTGCCGATCCCGTTGACCGCGCTCATCACGGCCTCGGGATAAACCTCCGCGATCGTCTCCTCGACGAGCGGCTGGAGACTCGGATTGTTCGAGAGCAGGCGGTGGATGCGGAACCGTTGCTCATTGATCGTCGCCTCCCACCGGCCTTTGCGCCGGGATGGCTGAAATTCCCACTTGAGCAGGTGGCCGAGCAGGATGACGAGCCGGTTGGCGAGCTGTTGCTGTTCGGATTTGCCCAAGCTCTCGATCTCCTCGGCCACCTGTTCGAGATCGACTTCGGCGATGTGGCCGGCCCCGAGCTTTCTCGCCGTCCCGTCGCCCATCCTCCGTGGTGTAGTGCGAGTGGCGAGTGGCGAGTGGCGAGTGGCGAGCGAAGGCAAGTGGTCGCCGCCGGATTTTGGCGAGTGCTCGCGTGAGAAGTCACAGGCCAGCGGGGCCTCCGGCGGTGCCGGATTGAATAGGCTGTGATTTGGCAGAGTGGCGAGTGGCGAGTGGCGAGGGAAGGCAAGTGGTCGCCGCCGGATTTTGGCGAGTGCTCGCGTGAGAAGTCGCCGGCCAGCGGGGCCTCCGGCGGTGCCGGATTGAATAGGCTGTGACTGGGCGTAGAGAACGTTTCGATTTTTCGGGATTTGCGTACCGCTCCGTTACCGTCGCGGCTCAGTTTGCGGACTCGAGTGGCGGGTGAAGCCTGGGCGTAAGGGGTAGTCGCCGACCATGTGAACCCTTTTATGAATCTTACCGCCATCTATGCAGAGCGGAGTTTATGACCCCGGCTGTGTGGGGGATGATCCAAAAGCACCGAAGGGATCGAATCCTTAACGGAGGTTTTCGGTTGGATGTGCTTAGTACCCCTACAATTGAAAAGGGCGAACCAACTTTAGAACAAAGACCCGGCTGCGCGCCGCGCGAAAACTCATGAAGATCCATAACGAAGAACTCTCCGACGTTACCCGGTATCTCGAAACCACTCGAGATGTGACGCTGGAGGATCAAACCCCTCATTTTGAGAACATCATGAACGCCGTTCAGCGTTACATGCCGATCGGCAGCGCCACCGAGATCCTCGAGGTTGGTACCGGGACAGGCTGGCTGCCAATCCTCTGCAAGATGCGCGGCTGGCGGTGTAAGGGTCTGGAAATCAGCCCTCAGTTGATCGAATACGCTAAGAAAATGGGTGCTCAGCATGGGGTGGAACCCGACATCGAGCTCGGGAACCTGGAAGATGACGATATCGGCCATGGCCGCTACGACATCATCATCTGCTCGAACGTCTTTGAGCATGTCGAGCATTGGCGCCAAGGCGTGCGAAAAGTGTACGAGGCCCTGAAGCCGGGCGGGGTCATGTTTTTCGAATCGACGAACAAATTTAGCTTCACCTCCGGCGAATACAACGCGGTTCCTCTTTACGGCTGGATGCCGAATCAGATGCGCTACAAGCTGCGCATTGCCAAACAGGGCGCCGACATCATGAAGCTGGGAATAGACTTTCACCAGTTTTCGCATCCGGGCCTGCGGAGGGAATTCAAACGCATTGGATTTTCGCGAATTCTGGACCGCGTTGAAATGTCGCATGAAGACGTAGTGAGCACGGAGTGGCGGAAGACGGTGGTCCGGATCTCGAAGAAGTTCCCGCCGGCAAAGATGCTAGCGCTTACTTTTGCGGATGCAACGCGGTTTATCTGTGTCAAGTAGCAGCCGGGCGGCGAATCACTCGATGGAACCCACGAGATGGTGAAGTTCGGTATATACCGGGTTGAAGACTATGACCGGCCGCCTACGGGACCGCTCGGGCGTTTGCGCGTGTTTCTCAGTAAGAATCGATTCTCCTATCAGCTCCTCCGAACGGCTGTTCCTCCCACGCCGAAGGATGTCGCACGATTCGAAGCCATCATGCACAGCATGCAGCTCAACAGCGGCATCTACAGAACCACTGCCCGGAACCGGTTTCGAGATTTGGATCAGTTTGTGAATGAACTGTTGAAGTCTCGATTTTCAGCGGCGGATGATTTCGAAATTCAGGATTGGGCCTCTTCCGACTGCGTTACGTCAGTGGAGTGGGCCGCGTCCCTGTTTCCGCTTCTTCCGCGTGTTCGTCTGACTGCCTCGGACCTGATGCTGGCCCTGGTTGAGGTGAGGCTCAAGGACGGCGGTACATTTATTCTTCAGGGCGGGGGAGAGCCGCTGCAATACGTGCGGCCGCCGTTTGTCATTCGGCTGGGCCCTCCCGAATCAAAATGGCTCGTCATCAACCATCTGATCGGCCGCCGCGCACTGGCAAAATTACGCTCCTTGAACTCCGAACTAAGCATCCTGTCCGGATGGCTCGATTCGCCCGCGGACACCTGCCGGACGCCGAGTGCCGAGTTGCGGAAGATACCGGCTGTCCATCCCGACGCACAGGTGCTGGCGGCGCGGGATCGACGGTTCAGTATCCAGCGGCACTCGGTGTTTGAGAAAGCGAGTCAGCCCGCGGACGTGATCCGCACGATGAACATTTTCAATCACGCTTACTTCCCGCCGGAGCGTTTGGCGACCGGTCTACAGGCGGTTTGGTCAAGCCTGAAACCCGGAGGTCTGTGGATTGTGGGCCGCACTTGGCGAGACGATCCTCCTACCCACAACGCAACTGCGCTCGAACGGACTCCGCACGGTTTTGAGGTAGTCGGGAATTACGGTGAAGGGTCCGAGGTAGTGCCGATCGCCCTCGGGCGAACGTTTTCGAGGGACGAGCCTGACCCAGCCATCAAAGTTGGAGTGCATCGATAGGTATGAAATTCAGGTATGAAATTCACTGAAGCACTTAAGGTGGCCCAGGGAGCCCCCGCCGATGGGATCCCGTTTCCGGTGACACTGGCATGCGGCTTTACTCCACTGCACCTTCAGACGTTTCTCTCCGCGCATCTTCAAAAAGCTCTACCGGATCGCGTAGTGCGCGTCGGGGCCGGCCTTTACGGTAATCTGGCCGGAACCGTGGAGCAGGCGATCTCGCCGGAGTCGCAGGCAGTCGCCATCGCTCTTGAGTGGGCCGATCTCGACCCCAGGCTGGGCTACCGGCATACGGGTGGTTGGGGACCTTCGGATGTCGACGACATCCTGGTCCATAGCCAAAGCATGCTGCGACGGATCGAGTCCGCCATTCAACGCGTGCCCCCCTCCGTCAAAGTGGCGGTTTCCCTTCCAACATTGTCTTTGCCGCCCGTGTTCTTTACGCCGAGCCGGCAATCGAGTCAGGCCGAGTTGCACCTTAACCGGAACCTCGTCACGTTTGCAGCCTGCATCGCTCATTTGCGCAATGTGTCGATTGTCAGCCGGCAACAACTCGATGAAGTCTCCAGTCCGGCGGCGCGGTTCGATCTAAAGGGCGAACTGTTTACAGGCCTTTCGTACACGATGGCTCACGCCAATGAAGTGGCTGCCGCACTAGGCCGCCTCATCCAGCCGTTGGCGCCTAAAAAGGGATTAATCACGGACCTGGACGATACACTCTGGAACGGCATCGTGGGTGAAATCGGAGCGGAAGGCGTAGCTTGGGACCTCCAGAGCCACAGTCAGATTCATGGCCTGTATCAGCAGGTTCTGCGGGCGCTGGCCGAAGAGGGCGTCCTGTTGGGCATTGCCAGCAAAAACGATCCCGAGGTGGTGAAGAAGGCGCTGGGACGCTCCGATATCCTGATCTCGTCGGACAGAATCTTTCCCATCGAAGTCCACTGGAACGCAAAGTCCGGTTCCGTCGAACGGATCGTCCGCACCTGGAATATCGGGATGGACAGTGTGGTTTTCGTCGATGATAGCCCGATGGAACTCGCCGAAGTTCAGGCTGCGCACCCGGGCATTGAGTGCCTCTTGTTTCCGAAGGGCGATTACAGCGCGGCGGGCGCATTCCTGCGAAAACTACGGGATCTGTTCGGGAGAGCGCGGCTCACGGAAGAAGACACCCTCCGGCTCAACAGCATTCGCCAGAGTGCCGCATTGCAACAGATGGTAGCGGAAGGCGACTCTGCGCCGGAAGCCTTTCTAG